>Ga0123357_10000215_pt1 | contig 54518 bp, 39 predicted proteins | sample TergutEmb28metaG_FD_89873 | JGI IMG/M metagenome (GOLD analysis project Ga0123357, IMG submission 89873) | Embiratermes neotenicus P4 segment gut microbial communities from Petit-Saut dam, French Guiana - Emb289 P4 | ecosystem: Host-associated > Arthropoda: Insects > Digestive system > Gut ...
GAGTCACCCCAACCTGAAGGTTGGGGATTCCTCGACACAGTGTGGGGCGCCTTTGGCGCCTGTCACGCTATGTCTCGCTGACCCCGCCATGAATGGCGGGGATTGCGCTCGACAGGTGTTCAAGGTCCAGGGGGAGATGTCAAGCGGCCATCGGGATCGCAGGAGTAGCCGCGCTGCTCGTCGAACCGGCGGTACTTCTCGGCGACCGCAGGATCCGCAAGATCGCCGTCGACCTGATTGGCGTCATCAAGTCCATCGAGTCCCTTGATGGACTGGACGCTCTCACCCCAGGCGTCGCGATCAACCTGTGGCCCTTTGAACTGGAGAAGGTAGGAGTCAAGAATGCCGCAGCCAGGCTTCTCGATCTCCTGACTCAAGGCATGCAGGTAATCAGTCTTGCGGGTAGCGGCCCAGTCGATGGAAAACCCGGCTCGATGGGACAGCTCCATGTGGATCAGAAGCATCGTGCGGCCGTTGCCGTCGAGGAACGGGTGCCCGTAGGCGAAGAGTCCCATGACTTCGCCTGGCTTCCGGTTCATGATTTCCCGGTCTTGGCCAAGACGCAGTCCTTGCTCGACTGACAACTTGGACGAGAGCGGGTGCGCGAACAGGACAGTTCCTTTCTTCACCGCAATCCCAGGCATTGTGGCAACGCGATCTTGCCCTGCCCAAGGATAGAACTCGGAGAAAAGGATGCGATGAACGGTCAGGAAGTCCGAGTATGCGAGCCCGGCTTTGCCGGCAAGATCTTGCTGCGCTGCCAGCGCGTTACGGATAAAGACTTCGTGCTCAACCTGTTTGATGATCCGGGAATCCTTCTCCTGGAAGCGATTCCGGAGATAGCCTTGCGTCGCGAAATCCTTAAACGGATCGAACATTCAGCTTCTCGCGCAGGTAATTGATGTGCAGCGGCACCACGTTGTCGCTGGCGACAACACCGGCACGCTCCAGCGCAATCAGCAGGCGCTCGATCTCGTCCAGATGAACCTCATCGTCGGAGAGGCGCGTGATCGTGTCGGCCAGCCTGTCAGCCGGTGTTTCGACGTAGGCAACACCATGAGCGGAAGCGAGTCCCAGGATGTAGTCGCGCAACCCGGATACGGGGAGTCGAGATACGGCCCGCTGCATTCCAATCGGCATAACAATTCTCCGCAATCAATCACACATTCCTGAATAACTATACATGAACTCCCCCATAGGGACACTCTGAATTCCCGAAGCCGTGATTCACTTTGTCGAGAGGAAAGGAGGAAACATTATGAGTGGCTCGAAAATCACTTCAATGCCCCAGGATGAGATACGCGCCGCCCACGATCGTGGCAAACGCGCATGGTCGAGCGGCTTTCGATGGAAGCGCCACGCGGATGATAGGGACAAACAAAATTTGATCCGCTTGTCCGGCGCGTTCGATTTGAACTTGCCGGGTTTCCGGTTCAGGGCCGACCCCATTTCAGCTCGCGCAGCTTCCGTCCCGCTCTTTGAGTCACCCCAACCTGAAGGTTGGGGATTCCTCGACACAATGCGGGGCACCTTCGGCGCCTGTTACGCCATGTCTCGCTGACCCCGCCATGAATGGCGGGGATTGCGCTCGACAGGTGTTCAAGGAAAGCTTTTTCCGGACTCAATTTTCTAAATTAGAATCAAGAATTCGTTGTTTATAATCACTACTGTAGCAAACTATTATTTAAGTAATTTAGAAAATCCGCCATTTCCCTGTATCCCGATTTCATTCTTTCACCTCAGGACAAACCTGCAATGCCGGGCTTCGCTTCGCTCACCCCAGGCGATGCGCCATGCACTGCCCAATAAAGCAGACGTCCCCGTAAAATAGGCGCGATTTCATCGACTTCCATCGCGCATTTTTTCTTCATGTCCTCTCCAACACCTTCTCACGCTGCGGACGCTCCTTCTCCGCGCCGACGCCGGTTCCTGCGCCGGATGCTGGCCTCCCTGGCGCTGATGGCGCTGGCCTTGCCGTTATTGGCCGTTTGGGGTTTGACGACCGAATCGGGACGCGATGTTGTGCTTGGCATTGCAGCGCACGCCAGCGCCGGTCGCCTGAGTTTTGGGCCGGCGCAGGGAACCTTGACCGGCAGCCTTTTTCTTTCCGAAGTGCGCTGGGAAGAAACCGGAAAAACACCCGCGCAAACGGAATCCTCCGCCGCGCCTCATCCCGGCGCGTTCCGCCTCGTTCTACGCGATGTCCGGCTCACCTGGCGCGCGTTCTGGCGCGACCGGGTGCAAATCGCCGAACTTTCCGCCGGGCTGGTCGATATCGTTTCGCCGCCTTCGGAGACGCCGCCGGCGCTGCCTGAGGATCTTTCGCTGCCGGTCGGCCTCGTCGTCGAATCGCTGCGCGTCGATCTTTTAGAGTGGCGCGACGCCGAGAAAGCGACGCCGCTCAGCGTCGCCGCGATCAAGGCGCGTCTCGAAAGCGACGGGGCGCGGCACCATATCGAAATCCTCTCGCTCTCCCTTGAGCGTCTCCACGCCGGAGGCAGCGTCGCGCTTGAAGGAAAGGCTCCCTTCAAACTCGACGCCCACGCGAAAATCGAAGGCGGCGGCGAATATCCCTTTCAACTGGCACTTGCCGCCGCCGGAGCGCTGGAAAAATTCGATCTTTCGGTCAAGGCCGGAGGCGTCGTCCGTGGCGAAGGCACGGCGCGGATCGAGACTCTGGCGCCGATGCCGCTTGCGGCAGCCGATCTCAAGCTCTTCGGCATCGACCCCGCTGCCTGGGTCGAAGGCGCTCCACGCGCAGCGCTCGATGTGATTGCGCATATCACGCCGGAGGCTTCTGCCGATGCAGGAAAAGGCACGCCGCCCGCAAGCGAGGGCCCAAAATTCACCGCCGACCTGAGCGTCGAAAACCGTGCCCCCGGCACGATCGACGCAGGCGCGCTACCGCTGGCTTCGCTGCGCCTCAGGCTGTCGGGCGATGCGCAGAAAATTTCTTTCAGCGACACGCGCGCCGTTTTGCGCGGCGGCGGCAGGATCGAAGGCAACGGTCGATTTGAAGCCGGGGAACTCGATTTCAATGGCCGGGCGCAAGACATCGACGCGCGCGCGCTCGACACCCGGCTCCAGACGACCCGGCTTTCCGGAACACTGCGCTATTCCCACAGCGGGCGCGGCGAAATGCTTGAAACTTCGTTGAACGATCCGCGTTTTTCCCCGCCCTTCTCGATTTCCACCCGCCTCCATTACCACGAGCAGGATTTGAAGATCGAATCGCTGACGCTGGCAGCGCAGGAAGCGCGGCTCTCCGCTGCCGGCCAGTTCCGCCTTGCCGCGCCAAGGCGTTTTTTCCTTGACGGACAACTGGAGCATTTCGATCCGAGCCGTTTCGTCCAGGCGCCCGCCGCCGACCTGAGCGCCCGGATCAAGGCCGAGGGAGCGCTCGATCCCGGCCTTTCCGTCGCCCTCGATTTCGCCTTCGATCCCTCGACATTCGACAGGCAGAAAGTCGGCGGCGGCGGGCGTTTGCGCCTCACTCCCGAGCGTGTTTCGGATTCCGATTTCACGCTGGAACTCGGCGAGAACAAACTCTCCGTCCGTGGCGCTTTCGGCGCTCCCGGCGACTTGCTGAAGCTCGCGCTCGACGCGCCGCACCTGAACCTGTTCGGCACTTCCGGCGCCGGAAACGCCAGGCTCGACATTGGCGGCACGCGCGCCCAGCCAGCAGCAAATCTTTCACTTTCCGTTCCTCGCCTGCGCTTGCCCGACGGCACGCAGTTGAGCCATCTTTCCGCCGGTGGACATCTCGAAGCCGGAAACGAAGGCGCGCTCCAACTCGATCTCGCGCTCGAAGAGTTGAGCGGCCCCGACAAACGCACGCTCGCCAACGCCGTCACGCTGAGCGCCGAAGGAAAGCGCAACGCGCAGACCTGGCAGTTGAACGCGCGCCTGCCCGCCGCCTGGGCGCCGGATCCGTGGCAACTGGCGCTGGCGCTCGAAGGCGGTTTCGATCCAAAAGGACAATGGCAAGGCATCTTGAAGCGCGCCGATTTTGGCCGTTTCGCGCCCTGCCGTGCTGCGGAAAACGGCGACAAGACGGCACGACAAATGAATGGCCTTTCCCTGGGCGCTCCGGCTTCGCTTTCGTGGCGGGAAAATACATTGAGCCTGGAAGCGGCCAACTTCGAGGCCGGCGAATTCTCGCCCTGTGGCGAAGCGAAAAAATCCGGCGCGCGGGACTATTCTCCGGGGCGGATCGAGATCGGCCTCCTGCGTTTGGGCAAGGACATCGTCAGCCACGGACGCCTCTCGCAACTGCCGGTGGGCTGGCTCAACAGCGCCGCCGGCACATTGCGTTTCAATGGAGACTGGGATTTGAACCTGGCTGCCGATGCCTTGTCCGGCAAGCCTTCCGGCGCCGTGGGCCACGCCCGTCTCGAATACGCGGGAGGGCGTCTCCTGCCGGAGCAGTCGACGGTGATCAAGACCCAACGCGGCACTGAAATCCAGGCCCCCGACATCAAGGCGCTGAGCGCCGATCTGAACATCAGGGAGAATCGCGTCAGCGCCTCCGCCAAACTCGTTGGAGGAAACGACGGCGTGATCGACGGCGCCCTCGAATTGACGCTCGACCCGCAGCGCAACTGGGGCCTGAAACGCGACGCGGCCTGGAAAGGCTCGCTCAATATCGCGCTGCCTTCGCTTGCCGGAACCGGCCCTCTCTTCGACCCCAACCTGCGTATTCGCGGAAGCGTCAGCGGCGCGCTCCAGCTCGGCGGCACTCCGGCGGCCCCGGCGCTTTCCGGCGCGCTTGCCGGGAACGATCTGAGCCTGCGCCGCGTCGATTTCGGCACCGACCTGCGCGAAGGCCGGATCGTGCTTGCCCTCGACAACCACCGCCTGCGGCTCGACCAGTTCCGTTTTGATTCACTGCTGGGGCAAAAAGCGCGCGATCCTCGCATCGATTTTGCAAGCCTTTCCGCGACGCCGGGAAAAATTTCCGCTTCCGGCGAAATGGATCTGATCGGGGGGCACGGCGACCTAAGCTGGGAATTTGAACGCTTTGGCGTTTTGCAAAAACCCGATCAATGGCTCACGCTTTCCGGAAAGGGCGATGTTTCCTTCTCCGAAAAACATTTCGGGCTCAAGGGCAGGATCGTCGCCGATGCCGGCTATTTCGAGCTGCCCTCCGCGACCGCGCCCAAGCTCGGCGATGATGTCGTCGTTCGCGGTCGCGAAGCGGAAAAAAATCCGCCGATTCCCTTCGATCTCGAACTCGAAGCCGACCCCGGACGCGCCCTCTGGTTTCACGGCGCCGGCGTCGACACCCGATTGACCGGCAATCTGCGGATCACCGCCAAGGCTGCGGACAAAACCGGCGCCCTCAGTTCCCAGGGCACGATCCGCGCCGCCGACGGCACGTTCAACGCCTACGGCGTCAAGCTCGTGCTCGAACGCGGCATCTTCACCTTCAATGGTCCGATCGACAATCCGGCCCTGTCGATCCGCGCCGTCCGGCGCAACCAGCCGGTCGAGGCCGGCGTCGAAGTCAGCGGCACGGTGCGCAAACCCCAGGTCAAGCTCGTCTCCAGCCCGAATGTTCCCGATACCGAAAAACTTTCCTGGATGATCCTTGGACGTGCCCCGGAAACCGATGCCGGCGGCGATATGGCCCTGCTTCTCTCCGCTGCGGGCGACTTGTTCGGAGAAGGCAGCGGCACGGCGCGCGAAATGCAGCGCGCCCTGGGCATCGACGAAATCGGCGTCCGCTCCGGTACGCTGGGCGGACAGGACAGCACCGACACCAGCCGCGTCGCCAGCACACAGGGATTTTCCGGCAGCAGCGCCAACACCGAGCAACTCGTCACTGTCGGCAAAAGGCTTTCCGCGAACACCACCCTCGCCTACGAGCAATCGCTGGCTTCCGCCGGCAGCATCATCAAGCTGACGCTCCAGCTCTCGCGCAGCCTCTCGCTGGTAGGCCGCGCCGGCAGCGACAACGCCCTCGATCTGTATTATCTGTTCAGCTTCGGCAAGGACTCCGGAAAACAAACGCCAGCCCGCGAGAGCGCAGGCCAGGAGCCGTGATTCGTCGAATTCCGGCAAGGAATTTCCTGAAATTTCTGGATGTTTCGTCCAAGGTGCCGCATAATGTTGGGTTCCCGTTCGTCGACAGTGAAGTTTTAATCGAGATGTCATTTCCGGCCCATCCGAAAGAGGATGAAAGCGCCGCGAGCGGAACCTGAGCAGGCAAACCGGATCCGGTGAGCCATTTTCAGTCCATCCAAGAGTCCAAGGCCAGTTTCGTCCGCCCAACGGCGTGCTGGCGGAGCTTTTTTTGGGTCCAGGGGAAATCGATGCCAGCAAGCGTCCTGAACTTGAAAAACGCCCCGTTGCAAACCCCCAAATTACCGGGATTGCACTTGATCGGGGATCTTTTTGAATGCCACTGCGAATCGAATCGCATGTTCGATGCCGAATGGATCGAACGCCATTGCCTGAAGCTGGTGGAAGACGCCGGCCTGACGGCCATTGCGCATGTCTTCCATCCCTTTGGCGACGGCGGCGGCGTTACCGGCATGGTCGTGCTCGCCGAATCGCACCTCTCCTTGCATACGTGGCCGGAAGAAGGCTTCGTCACCATCGACGTTTACGTCTGCAATTATTCCACTGACAATCGTGAAAAAGCTCGCCGGCTTTTCGACGCGCTGATTCGTACCTACGCGCCGAAAAGCCCGCGCACGTTCAGCATCGACCGCATATAACCCGTTGGACGCTTCCATTGCCGCTGGCGGCGCCGTTGCCGGACATACAGTCGCGAATCCAAAGCCTGGCGGTTCGCCGCAAACGCCAAATCGCATACAGTGAACATTCATCGCAAAACCGGAGCAGGCATGGAGAATCTGCCGATCAACAGGGCTTTTACGCTGATGGAGCCGGGGCCGGTCGTGCTGGTCACGACGCATGATGGAAGCAAAGACAACATCATGACCATCACCTGGACCATGGTGCTGGACTTCACCGCGTCCTTCGCGATGACCACCGGCCCCTGGAATTACTCGTATGCCGCGCTCGAAAAGACCAGGGAATGCGTGATCGCCATCCCGACGGTGGACATGATCGACATTGCCGTGGGCATCGGCACCTGTTGCGGGCGCGAGGAGGACAAGTTCGGGAAATTCGGCCTGAGCCGCGCCAGGGCCAGGCATGTTCAGCCGCCGCTCATCGAGCAATGCCTGGCCAATATCGAATGCCGGGTGGTCGATATCATCGAACGCTACAACATCGTCGTGATGCAAGGCGTAGCCGCCTGGTTTGACAGCAGCCGCAAGGAAAAGCGCCTGATCCACGCCATAGGCGACGGCAGCTTCGTCGTCGATGGGCGCAAATTCGACCGAAAGGAAATGATGCGCTCGAAATTGCCGGACGGGCTGTAGGCGACGCTGAACCATCCTCTTGAAAGAATAAATCCCTCATGAATCATTATCTTCTCGAACAATTGAACCGCGACATGGGCTTTTATCTGCGGGCAACGGAAACGCTCGCCGTCGCGCATTCCCCCTGGCAGAAAATCGAGATTTTCGAGAGCGAGGCTTTCGGCCGGGGCATGTATATCGACGGCTGTTTCATGACCTCGGAGCGGGACGAATTTTTCTACCACGAAAATATCGTCCATATCGCCGGCATCGCCCATCCCAACCCGGAAAGCGCGTTGATCGTCGGCGGCGGCGATGGCGGCGCGGCGGAGGAATTGCTGAAATATCCCGGCATGAAGCGCGTCGTGCTCGCCGAACTCGATGAGCAGGTCGTCTCGCTGGCGCGGCAATATCTCCCCCAAATTCATCGCGGCGCTTTCGACGATCCGCGCCTGGAGCTGCGCTTCGCCGACGGCAAGGCGTTCATCGAATCGGAAAGCGAGCGTTTCGACTTGATCGTGCTCGATCTCACCGACCCTTTCGGCCCGGCGCAGGCGCTCTACACTGCCGATTTCTATGCCTCCTGCAAGCGCGCGCTGAATCCCGGCGGCGCGCTTTCCCTGCATCTCGGATCGCCGGTCCACCGTCCGCGCACAATGAACCGCATCGTCAAATCGCTGCAATGCGCGTTTCCCATCGTCCGCCCCTACCTTGTCCCTGTTCCGCTCTACGGCGCTTGCTGGGCAATGGCCTCGGCCTCCGGGTCGCTCGATCCGGCATCGCTTTCCGAAGCCGCCGTGGATGAGCGCATTGCCGCGCGCGGACTTTCCCATCTCCAGTTCTACAACGGCGCGATGCACCGCGCGGCCTTCGCGCTGCCGAATTTCACGCGCGAGCTTCTGGCGCGCGATGACGCCCCAATCGCCCTGGGCGAACCCCTCGACGAGGTTCCCGACCCGTCGCAATTACCGCCGCTTGCGATAAAAATACTCGAAGCGCGGGAATAGTCTTTTCCATTCATCATGGTCAACCCCTGCCCCAAATGCGGTTACGTCCGCCGTGCGCGGGATAAAGGCTCTTCCGATGAATGTCCCGGCTGCGGCCTTATCTTTTCGCGCTGGGAACGGAGGGAGCGCTACAAACGGGAATTGCGGCAAATCACCGACGACCGCACTTTCCTGCAACGCGCGCTCGATTGCCTGCAACTGACCGACGGCGAAGCCCCGCAGGCGCGGCACCCCTTTTTCTGGGTGCGCCTTGTCGTCTACCTCGCGCTCCTGGTCTGGGGATGGAAAATCGCGGGATACAGCTATCGGGATGGCGAAATAATGAGCGCCCGTTTTGTCCATCTTCCGCTCCTCGTCTTCCACGAAGCCGGACATCTCATTTTCATGCCACTGGGAAATTTCATGCACATCCTGGGCGGCACATTGATGCAACTCATCATGCCGCTCGCCTGCTTTTCCGTTTTTCTGTTCCGCCAACGCGACCCGCTCGCGGCTTCATTCTGCCTGTGGTGGACTGCGGTCAGCTTCATGGACATCGCTCCCTACATGTACGACGCGCTCGATCCGAAATTGTTGTTGCTCTCGGGCATGACCGGCGCCGAAGACGCCGGGCACGACTGGATCAACATCCTCTCTTCCCTCGGAATGCTTCAGAAGGCCCATGGCATCGGCGGGGCAACACATGCCTTCGGAATCCTGTTGATGGTGCTGGCGCAACTCTGGGGCGCCCTGCTCCTGCTACGCCAGTATCGCCTGCCCGCTTCCGACGGATTGAGCGCAACCGGAATGGACGATCTTTGATTTTTCCATGCAAACGCACTGCTCGCCGAGGCGTTTTTTTTGAGCGAATTTTCTAAATTTGTTTAAATAATTTTTAACTAAAATTCACTACTATAGCCAATCATTATTTAACCAAATTTAGAAAATCGGAGCCTATTCACCCGGCAATCAAGGGTTGATTTCAAGGTATGCAGGATGGGTAGAGCGCCAGCGAAACCCATCGGGGTTCCAGAGGGAGAAATGATGGGTTTCGCTTCGCTCTACCCATCCTACATATTGCTTCCCCTCGCCTTCTGGCAAGCGATCTCACGCGCGTCTGCCGAAAACGCTCTGCCATAAACGCTCCACTGCAGCGATATGTCCGGCAACCGAGGCGCGGGCAACGGGCGCTTTTGGTTGCGCGTTCAACTGGTTGCGATGTTGCAGGCGGCGGTATTCGCGGTAGGCTGCGCGCGCAGATTCGCTTTCTTCTGCGTCGATCAGACCAAGCTCGGCAGCGATGCGCAACAGCGCGATATTGCCGGGATTGCCGCGCAACTCCGGACAGGTGCAGGCATGCGCCAGCACGAGATACTGGACGATGAATTCGACATCGACGATGCCGCCGACGCCGTGCTTCGGATTGAACATTTCCGAAGCGCCGGAAATTTCCGGAACATGGGCATCGAGCATCTTGCGCCGCATTTCCACGACATCGTCTTTCAATTTTTCGGGCTCGCGTCCGGCGCGCAGGATTTCCTGGCGAATCGCTTCAAAGCGCTCGCCTGCGACGGCATCGCCCACGCAAAAGCGCGCCCTCGTGAGGGCCTGGTGCTCCCAGACCCAGGCATGATGCAGTTGGTATTCGCGGAACGCGGCGACGGAAACCGCAATCAACCCCGCCTCGCCGTTTGGCCGCAGGCGCAGGTCGGTCTCGAACAGAATCCCCGAAGCGGTCTGGCTGGAAAGCCAGGTATTGACGCGGCGCGCGAGCTTGGCGTAATTCTCCTCGGCCTCCGGGGCATCGTCGTCGTACAGGAAAACCAGGTCGAGGTCCGAAGCGTAGCCCAATTCCTTGCCGCCGAGCTTGCCGTAGCCGATTGCGGCAAAGCGCGGCTCCTCCCGGTGCCGCCCCGAAATCCGCTTCCATGCCAGGCGAATTGCCGCTTCGAGCATCACATCTGCCAGTTCGGTCAGATGATCCGAAATCCGCTCGATCGTATGCAGCCCGGCAAGATCCTGCGCCAGCAGCCGGAACACCTGGGCATGATGCGCCTCGCGCAGGATATCCATCTCCCGTTCGATATCGCCGCCGCTCCCGGCCAGTTGCCGTTCGAGATCGGCCCGGAAAGCCGGCCAGTCGGTGGCCGTGTCGAGCAGGCCCGGAGCGAGGATTTCATCGAGCAGGAGCGGATAGCGTTTCAGATACTCGGCGGCCCACGAGGAGACGCCAATCAGTTGCGCCACTTTCGCAAGCGCCTGCGGATATTGCTGGAGGAAGGCCAGATAGGCGCCGCGCCGGCTGATCGCTTCCAGAAGGTCGAGCCCACGGGAAAAGGCCGCATCCGCTTCCGGCAAACCGGCTGCCGCCGCAATCAATTGCGGACCGACCGCATCGAGACGTTCGCGATTGCTCGCTGGCAACTGACGGTAACGCCCGGAATCGCGCAGACGCCCGAGCCGTCCCCATGCCTCTTCGGGGCGCGCAAAACCGAGCCGGGAAAAACGCCCTGCCCCTTCTTCGTCATCGCATTCCTGTTGCCACAGCGTATCCAGTTCGTGACCGCCCTCGCCGGGGTCGGAAAAAACCTCCTCGAAATGACGAGAAACCCGGCTCCGGTGCGCTTCCAGTACCGCTGAAAAATCGCTCCACCCGGAAAATCCCATCGTCGCCGCCAGCGAAGCGCGCGCCGCCTCGTCTTCCGGCAATTCGTGCGTTTGCGCATCCTCCACGTATTGCAGACGATGTTCGAGACGGCGCAGGAAATCGTAGGCTTCGCCCAATTCGCGGGCGGTTTTCTCCGCAATGAAACGCCGGTCGGCAAGCAGCGCAAGCGCCTCCAGCGTCGGCCGGATCTGCAGGGCAATGTCGCGCCCGCCCCGAATCAACTGGAATACCTGCGCGATGAATTCGATCTCGCGGATTCCGCCCGGCCCGAGCTTGATATCTCCCGCCCGGTCGCGCCGCGCAACCTCGCGCCGGATTTGCGCGTGCAGATCGCGCATCGCATTGATCGCGCCGAAATCGAGATATTTGCGAAACACAAAAGGCCGCCCGACCCCGCGCAAGGCCAGAAGCGCCTCTTCATCCAGATTGATGCCAGCATTCATCGCCCGCGCCTTGATCCACGCATAGCGCTCCCACTCGCGCCCCTGCGTGATGAAATAATTTTCGAGCGCCTCCATTGAACACACCAGCGGACCGGAATCGCCATTGGGCCGCAACCGCATATCGACACGGAAAACCCGCCCGTCCTCCGTCACTTCGTCGAGCGCAGCAATCAGCCGCTTTCCCAGGCGGTTGAAAAAATCGTAATTCTCGATTTTCTTGCCGCTGCTTCCGTCGCCTGCCGTCTCGCCCTCTTCGGGATAAATGAAAATGAAATCGACATCGGAAGACACATTCAGTTCGCCGCCCCCGAGCTTGCCCATGCCGATCACCAGCAAACGCTGCGCCTTCCCTTGCTCATCCAGCGGTTCTCCGTATTGCGCCGCAAGCTGCCCATGCAAGAACCCGAGTGCTGCGTTGGTTGCGACATTGGCCAGCGCGGTCATCGTTGCCGTCACTTCAGGGAGCGGCGCGAGCCCTGAAATGTCGCGCACGACCAACAGGGCCATCACGCGCTGACGCAAGCAGCGCAGGGCGCGTTTCAACTCCGCCTCATCCCGGAAAGCGCTGCGCGAGACCCCGCCGTCGGCTGCGGAAGCGGATCCGGCATTCTCCCCGCGCAGGAATTCTTCCATTCCTTCCGCCGAAAGCGGCATCCGCCAATTCCCGGCAAGCCACTCGGCAAGCGAGCGCCGGGCACGAAGCAAGCGGCATAAAAAATGGCTGTTCGCCAACGCAAGCTGCCACTGGGCAGGGAATTCCACCTCCGGCTTCACTTTCGGTTCGTCATCAACCATCTGCTCTTCATTCATCTTCCGATCCCTGCCTTCATCCATGGAAATGCCGATTAGGCTTACCGCTCATCATCAAAAATTGACCGTTCGTCGAATCGGACGATCAAGGAAAAAAACGGTTCTTGCAGAACAAAGTCATTTAAAAACATAAATATAAAGTCCAATTTCTCATTCCCTCAAACAGTTTTCCAGAGGATTTTGAGTTGACACGCCGCAATGAATCTAACTATTTTGGTATTCAGAAAAGGATTTTTTCAATCGAGATTGACTTGTTTTTTTGGAGTACCGCAAACATGCCACAAGAAGAAAAGAGAACGTACACTTTTTCCAGACGCCTGAAAGAAGCCAGGCAGGAAGCCAACCTGTCGCAAGAGCGCCTGGGAATACTGGCGGGCATTGATGAAGGCTCCGCGAGCGCCAGGATCAACCAGTACGAACGCGGAAAACACGCGCCCAACTTCCTGACGGTCAAGCAAATTGCGGAAGTCCTCAATGTCCCGGAAGCCTACTTCTATACCGAAAATGACAACATGGCCCAACTCCTGAGAGTCTTCCACCGGAAACGCAAGGAGAATCAGGAAAAAATCTGCGAATACGCATGGAACCTGAAAACCATCATCTGAAAACCGGCATTCGATGCGTCCGACACGTGTGACGCCTCTTTGACCCCCCCCTTGAACGCCATGTTTTCCCGGAACCCGGAAAATCAGGCGTTTTTTTCCCGGATTATTTTCTAAATTTAGTGTAATTATATTTCTTGTGTGTAGTTTCTTTAAGGCAGAAATTATTTAAACAAATTTAGAAAATAAAGTTAGAAAACAAATCCGGGAAAAATCCAGTCATTCCACCCCTGCCGCCTCACGCACCGCCTGCGCAAACGCTTCGGCCTGCGCGTTGACCTTGGCTGCGTCGCTGCCTTCGACCATGACGCGCAACAGAGGCTCAGTGCCGGAAGCGCGGAGCAGCACCCTGCCCGTCTCCGCCAGCGCGGCCCTGGCTTCGCGTTCGGCAGCCTGGATCCGTGGATGCTCGCGCCAGGAAAAATCCTTCGGCAGCGGCACATTGATCAGGCGTTGCGGGTACAGCGGCAGATCGCCGAGCAATTCCTGCAGGGAACACCCACGGCGGCGCAACGCGCCCAACACTTGCAGGCCGGAGATGATCCCGTCTCCGGTGCTATGGCAATCGAGGCAAAGGATATGCCCCGAACTCTCGCCGCCGTACAGCCAGCCCTTCTCCTGCAACAATTCCATCACATGGCGGTCGCCGACAGCAGCGCGGGCAAAGGGAATGCCGAGCGCATTGAGCGCGCGCTCCAGGGCAAGATTGCTCATCAGCGTACCGGCGACTCCGGCCACTGCGCCCTTTTCCAGGCGACTCTTGACAATGGCATACAACAACTGGTCGCCATCGTACAGGTTTCCCACCGCATCCACCATGAGGATGCGGTCACCGTCGCCATCGAGCGCGATGCCGAGATCGGCGCGATGTTCAAGTACGCCGGCAACCAAAGCCTGCGGCGCAGTCGCCCCAACCTCGCGGTTGATATTGAGTCCGTTGGGCGAAATCCCGATTGCAATCACTTCCGCGCCCAGCTCATGCAGCACATGCGGCGCGACGTGATACGAGGCCCCGTGCGCGCAATCGACGACGATCTTGAGCCCGCGCAAATCCAGTTCATTCGGAAAGCTGCTCTTGCAGAATTCGATATAACGGCCCGTGGCATCGTTGATCCAGTGCGCCCGCCCGAGTTTTTCGGCAGCGACGCAGCCCATGGGCTCTTCCAGCGCCGCCTCGATTTCTTCCTCCAGCGCATCGGGCAGCTTGGTGCCGAGCGATGAAAAAAACTTGATTCCGTTATCATAATATGGGTTGTGCGAAGCCGAAATCACAATTCCGCTTTGCAGCCGCAAGGCCCGCGTCAGATAAGCCACCGCTGGCGTCGGCAACGGCCCGCCCCGGCAGGTATCGACCCCGGCAGCGGAAAACCCGGCTTCCAGCGCCGATTCGAGGAGATAACCGGAAATCCGCGTATCCTTGCCGATCAACACCGTTGGCCGCTCGCCGTGCAGCAAATGGACGTGCCGCATCAACACGCGCCCCGCCGTATATCCCAATTTCATCACAAATTCCGGCGTGATCGGCGCTTCTCCTACCTTGCCACGTATCCCATCGGTGCCAAAATATTTTTTCGACATACGAATTCCATCCAAAAGGCATTGCCGCGCATTATACCCTTTGGCCTGAACATCCCAGGGCGGACAAGCAAAGTGTCATCGGGCAGATAAAGATTTCGAGTGAATAGGACAAATTCCAAATTTTCCAAATTTAATTGAATAATATTTAGCTACTGTAGTGCGTTTTAAAAAATAATTATTTAATCAAATTTAGAAAATCCGCCAAAAAACGCCATCATTCAAGCACGCAAAAACAATCGCTGCGCCTTTGCCTCTTTCCCGCTTTTTTTGCTGCAGCGCAACAATTCTCAGGGGGTAGCGCAGTTTTACGGCCCTGCAAGGCTTTTGAACACGACTGTTCCGAAGGATTGTTTGCTGCACCGCAACAGACTATACTCATGATGTTAAGGAACCTCTGAACAAGTCGAGCGGTAAGCGTGCGCTACGGATTGGGATGGGATGCAAGGCCGAATTTGCCAACTGCGCCACAGCGATACCTGAAGGTATCGCGAGGATTTGCAACGCCGCAGACCGCCCAACTCCGCAGATGCATGCGGCGCGGTGATTTGTTCAGAGGTTTCTTGAGGGTGCCCCGAACAAGTCGTCGCGTCGTGGTGCAGCACGCACTTGCCGCCCGGCTTGTTCAGGGCATCCTTGAATCGTGTTCTTTCGCGCAATAACGGTTCGTAAACCTGGAGGAAATCAAAGTGTTCAATCTCAACGGTAAAAAAGGTCTCGTCGTTGGCGTCGCCAACAATCAGAGCATCGCCTACGGCTGTGCCAAGGCATTCAGTGTTTGCGGGGCAAACCTGGCCGTCACCTATCTCAACGAGAAAGCTCAATCCCATGTCCGCCCGCTGGCGGATCTTCTTTCGGCGCAAATCATCATGCCGCTCGATGTGGAGCAGGACGACCAGCTTGAAGCCTTGTTCGAGGCCATCGAGAAAAAATGGGGCAAGCTCGATTTCGTGCTGCACTCGATCGCGTTCGCCCCCAAGGACGATTTGCACGGCCGCGTAACTGATTGCTCCCGCGAGGGATTTTCGCGCGCGATGGATATCTCCTGCCATTCCTTCATCCGGATGGCAAAACGCGCCGAACCGTTGATGAAGGACGGCGGCTGCCTGTTGACGATGAGCTATTTCGGGGCAGATGAAGTGATCCAGAACTACGGGATCATGGGGCCTGTCAAGGCAGCGCTCCAGGCTTCGACCCGTTATCTCGCCGCCGAACTCGGCCCCAAGGGAATCCGCGTTCACGCCGTCTCGCCCGGCCCGCTTGCCACACGCGCCGCTTCCGGGATTCCGCAGTTCGATTCCTTGATGAACGAGGCCGTCGAGCGCGCTCCGCTGCACAAGCTGGTTTCCATCGACGATATCGGCGCGCTGTGCGCCTACCTCGTCAGCGATATTGCCAGGACGCTGACCGGCGGAACGATCTATATCGACGGCGGCTACAATATCGTCGGCTAGACGGCATATTCCGGAACCCTCCGGAAATTTCCCGGTTTTCGCGGATTTTCTTCCGGACCCGCCCTTTACCCCGCGCCAGAGCAGCCGGCGCGGAAATCAACTTTATCAAGCGAGAGCGCACAAGGAGCACTCATGGCACCCCAAAAAAACGACGAAGCTTTCATCGAGAATTTCGTCTACCAGGACATCAAGGTCGGCGACAGCGCATCGCTGGTGCGCACCCTGAAGCCGGAAGACATTCAACTTTTCGCCGTCATGTCCGGGGACATCAATCCGGCCATCGTCGACCCCGAATTCGCGCACAGCGGAGTATTCCGCGAAGTCATCGCGCACGGGATGTGGTCAGCCTCGCTCATTTCGACGGTCTTCGGCACCCAGTTTCCCGGCGCGGGGACGATTCTCGTCGACCAGTCGCTCCACTTCACGCGCCCGGTGACGATTGGCGACACCATCACGATTACCGTCACCGTCAAGCAGAAATTCGACCATAACCACCATATTCTTTTCGATTGCCAATGCGTCAATCAGGACAACCTGACCGTGCTCGCCGGCACCGGCGAAGTCGTCGCCCCGCAGGAAAAGAACAGGCGCAAGCGCGTGGCAATGCCTTCGATCCGGATCGACGACAAGGAAGGCCGCTACAAACAGCTTCTCTCGCGCACGCACGGGCTCGAACCGATCGACATGGCGGTGGTACATCCCTGCGACGCCGAATCGCTCAAAGGCCCGGTATTCGCCGCCGAAGCGGGAATGATCGAGCCGATCCTGATCGGCCCGGAAGCGAAAATCCGTTCCCTGGCCGAAGAAAACGGCCTGGACATCAGCCGCTACCGCATCGTCAATGTGAAACACAGCCATGAAGCCGCAGCAATGGCCGTCACGCTGGTCAGGAACGGCGACGCCGAAGCGCTGATGAAAGGCAGCCTGCACACCGACGAACTGATGGCCGAAGTCGTCTCCCGTGCGGGCGGGATGCGTACCGAGCGCCGGGTCAGCCATGTTTTCGTGATGGATGTCCCGACCTATCCGAAGCCGCTCCTGATTACCGATGCTGCCGTCAATATCGCCCCGACGCTCGAAGAGAAGGTACACATCATCCAGAACGCCATCGAGCTCGCCCATGTCCTCGGCATCAGCGAGCCGAAAGTCGCCATTCTCTCCGCCGTCGAAACGGTCAACCCCAAAATCCAGTCCACGCTGGACGCTGCCGCGCTGTGCAAGATGGCCGATCGCGGCCAGATCAAGGGCGGCCTGCTCGACGGCCCGCTTGCCTTCGACAATGCCATTTCGATGGTCGCCGCAAAAACCAAGGGCATCGTTTCCGCCGTGGCGGGACAGGCGGAAATCCTCGTCGTTCCCGACCTCGAATCGGGCAACATGATCGCCAAGCAGCTTGAATACCTCGCCAACGCGCTGACCGCTGGCGTCGTGCTCGGCGCGAAGGTGCCCATCGTTCTCACCAGCCGCGCCGATACCGCAGAAACGCGCACCGCTTCCTGCGCCATCGCCGCCCTGATCGCACACGACCGGCGCAAGAAAGCCGCCGCCGCAGGAGCCGCAGAATGAGAAAACAATCGATCATCACTATCAACGCCGGATCTTCCTCGATCAAATTCTCGGTTTACCCGGTCGATGACAGCCAATTGGCCCGCCACCCTTCCCTTTCCGGACAAATCGACGGCATCGGCGCCAGCAACGCCAAACTCGTCGCCAAGAACCAGGCCGGCGAACGCATCGCCGACGACGCCCTGCCTTCGGGCATCCAGCACGCCGCCGCGTTCGACGTCCTGCTTTCCTGCCTGGAAAAAACCCCCGAACCCGATGGCGATCAACGCGAGATTGCCGCCGTCGGCCATCGCGTCGTTCACGGCGGCGACCTCTATTCGCAGCCGATCCTGCTCGATGCGCCGACCATCACTGCGCTCGAACAGTTCATCAACCTCGCACCGCTGCACCAGCCGCACAACCTGAATGGCATCAAATCGCTTTCCGCGCGGCTGCCCAATGTGCCTCAAATCGCCTGCTTCGACACCGCGTTCCACCGCACCCTTCCCCGCCTCGAACAACTCTACGCCATCCCGCGCGCGCTCAGCGACGAAGGCGTCAAGCGCTACGGCTTCCACGGCCTTTCCTACGAATACATCGCCCGCGTCCTGCCCGAATACACCAGAAAGGCAAACAGCCGCGTCATCGTCGCCCACCTCGGCAACGGATCCTCCCTTTCCGGGATGATCAACCGCCAAAGCCGGACGACCTCGCTCGGCTTTACCGCAATCGAGGGCCTGATGATGGGCACCCGCACTGGCTCGCTCGACCCCGGCGTGATCCTCTATCTGATGCAAAACAAGGGAATGGACGCCAAGGCGCTGGAGAAACTCCTCTACAAGGAATCCGGCCTCCTGGGCGTCTCCGGCATCAGCCAGGACATGCGCACCCTGCTCGCAAGCGACAAACCGGAAGCGGAAGAAGCCGTCGCCCTTTTCTGCCACCGCATCGTCCTCGAAATCGGCCGCGCCGCCGCTTCGATCGGCGGCCTTGACGCGCTCGTTTTCACCGGCGGCATCGGCGAAAACGCCGCCGAAGTCCGCCGCCGCGTCTGCTCCGCGCTCTCGTGGATCGGCCTCGATTTCGACAGCGCCGCCAACGACACGCGCGGCACATCGCGCATCAGCACCGAAAACAGCCGTGTCGATGCGCTGGTCATCCCGACCGACGAAGAGTGGATGATCGCGCAACACGCGCACGACTTGCTGCCGCGTTGATTCGTTCGCTGTAGTTTCAAAAAAATGCGCCCCGTGTTGAAAGCACGGGGCGCGTTTTTTATTGAACAGGCAAATAAGGATTGATTTTCAAGGAATGTAGGATGGGTAGAGCGAAGCGAAACCCATCATTTCTCCCTCTGGAACTCCGATGGGTTTCGCTGCGCTCTCTCAAGAAACCCTCCATCCTGCACACTGGATCCTGCGACTTCGCGCAGGATCCAGAGGAAGATGCCAATCCCTGCTCCCGAGTTTCTTCGGTGCGATTTGCGGCGGCGGGCCGATGAAGCGATACCCATCCTGCATACCTTGAAAATCAATCCATGATTGCCGGGTGAATAATGAAGGGCGCGAATGATCTTCGTCCTCGATAACTCGGTGGTCATGCGCTGGTATTTCGGAGACGGGACACATAGTTCATCAAGTGCGGTGCGGCATTGCGCCCCTGCCATGCGAACTTCGCAACTCATTGAGTAGTTCCGGATGCTTGTCCAGCAAGCGTAGCAGCAGCACGGTAGATTTATGTGGCTGCGTTTTGCCGCGCTCATATTCGCTGAAGGCCGACGCGCCACCTCCGAATAGCTTTCCAGCCTCAGCTTGCGACAATTTCAGTTTTTTGCGTACTGCCCGCAGCGCCTGGGCATTGCGTTCGCGCGCTTGCCTGTATGCTTCGTGAACTGCTGCGGTAACGCGCAAGGAAGATTCTTCGTCGGCAGCGTCGAATTCGATTTCTCCACAGACCGGACAGTGCCATCCGGTCACATTTTCTACGGCATACCTCTCGCCGTTCATGTCGCCGGAGACATTCCTGGCGCCGTACTCAAGCAAAGTGCCATCGTCGCACTGCAAACAGAATCGATTGCTCACGTCATTTCTCCTTAAACTGAATTACCACAGATCCCGATACGCGCAGGGTGAGCTTGATATAGGCCGAGAGTCCATTTGGGCAGATCGTGTGATACACGTCTTGCCATACACGATTATCAGAATGAGTGGTCATGGACTTGAAAAACATCCTCTGTTCAAGCCCAAGCACCACGGATACAGCCTCGGCCTCGCTCAAGCCTAGCAGTGAGGCTCCTTTTATGGCGGAGTGAGTGAAACACACCATGCCAAGCCTTATCACCTCGGCCTTGATCGCATCCAGCGGGTAGTGTGGTTTGTGTTTTTCCATCTCTTTTATTATATGGAATCCATAAATTTTGTACAAGCCTTTTGCAGGGAGCTTTTAATAATCCGGCAATCAAAAACTACCGGAAACGCTTGCGGACGATCTTCGGCGGAGTTGCAGCCCGCGTAGGATGGGTAGAGCTTAAGCGAAACCCATCGTAATTTTGAGTTGCGGAAAAAGATGGGTTTCGCTTCGCTCTACCCATCCTACATTTTTCTGTAAAAAACGCGCCCCGTGTTGGAAGCACGGGGCGCGTTTTTTTGTATCGCGTTTCCACTCAATCCGCCGGCGGAGCAACCTTCACAACTTCCTGCAAGGTCGTAATCCCCTGCGCTGCTTTTGTGGCGCCGGAGATACGCAGTGCTTTCATGCCTTCGCGGTAGGCGCGTTCGCGCAGGGGGGAGGCGTCGGTGTGGGCGGTAATCAGGCCCTTGATCTCTGGGGAGGTCAGGAGGATTTCGTAAATTCCGATCCGGCCGCTGTAGCCGGTCATGCGGCATTCGAGACAGCCGTTGGGGTGGTAGAAGCGTTTCGGCGCGTGCGATTTCCATGGCGCGACCAGGCGCTCCCAGAGTTCCTTGTCCTGCGGGGTGGATTCTTCGACGCGCTTGCACTTGGGGCAAAGGGTGCGCAGCAGGCGTTGCGCCATGACGCCGAGCAGGGTCGCATTGATGAGGTAGAAGGGGACGCCGAGATCGAGCAGGCGCGTGATGGCCGAGGGCGCATCGTTGGTATGCAAGGTGGATAGGACGAGGTGGCCGGTGAGCGCGGCCTGGATCGCCATGTCGGCGGTTTCGAGGTCGCGGATTTCGCCGATCATGATGATGTCCGGATCCTGCCGCATCAGGGAGCGCACGCCGTCGGCAAAGCCCAGGTCGATGCCGTGGGCAACCTGCATCTGGTTGAAGGCCGGTTCGACCATTTCGATCGGGTCTTCGATAGTGCAGACGTTGACCTCGCTGGTGGCAAGCTGTTTCAGCGTCGAATACAGGGTTGTCGTTTTTCCGGATCCGGTCGGGCCAGTGACGAGGATGATGCCGTTGGGTTTTGAGGTCATCTCGTTCCAGCGCGCTTGATCCTCGTCGGTGAATCCCAGTTCGGCAAAATTGCGCACCAGGACTTCGGGGTCGAAAATGCGCATCACCAGCTTTTCGCCAAAGGCCGTGGGCAGCGTGGAGAGGCGCAATTCGACTTCCTGCCCGCCCGGTGTGCGGGTCTTGATGCGGCCATCCTGCGGGCGGCGCCTTTCGATCACGTCCATGCGCCCGAGCAGCTTGATGCGGCTGGTCATCGCGTTCATCACGCTCATCGGGATCTGGTAGACCTGATGCAGCACGCCGTCGATCCGGAAGCGGACGATCCCGATATCGCGTCTCGGCTCGACGTGGATGTCGGAAGCGCGTTGATCGAAAGCGTATTGCCAGAGCCAGTCGACGATATTGACGATGTGCTGGTCGTTGGCATCGAACTGGCGATTGGTCTGCCCCAGATCGACCAGTTGCTCGAACGAAGTGGCCTCGCCGCTGGTCGCGCCCTTTTGCGCGGCCTTCTTGACCGAGCGCGAAAGGTTGTAGAACTCGACGCGGTAGCGTTCGATATCCGAGGGATTGGCAATGACGCGGCGAATCTCCTTTTTCAGGACCGGCTGCAGGACGCCTTCCCACTCGCGGATATACGGCTCGGCGGTGGCGATGACGACTTCGCGCGTATTGAGTTGCACCGGCAGGACCTTGAAACGCCTGGCATAATCATCCGACATTACCTCGGTGACGATCGAGAAATCCACCTTGAGCGGATCGATATGGAAATAATCCAGGCCGACTGCCCTGGCCAGCCATTCGGAAAGCGCATCGAGCGTCAGGAGTTTTCCTTCCGGCGTCCTCCATTTCTGGTCGGCAATCAGGATCAGCGGATGAATGGATGAATGCTGGCGGGCGCGGGCCCGCATCTGCTCGGCTTCTTCGTGCGGGATCATCCCATCGGCAAGCAGCATCCTGAGAACTTCCGGCATCTCGAGACGGCGCTCCCTCTGCATTTCCTCCTGCCCTTCCCCATGCCCGGAATGCGCCCGGTCTTTCGGATGCTTGTGCCCGGAAACCCGCGTCGTGTCTGTCTGCGCCATGGAAAAACCCTTTATGAAGGCGATGGAGGAATTGCCCGAAACTATACCCTTCCGGCATCGCGGGTTCAATGGCGCAAGGATGGCGCCTTGGAAAGTTTTCAAATTTTCTAAATTACTTAAATAATGTTTCGCTACAGTACTTGTATATAACAATGAATTCTTTAGTCTAATTTAGAAAATTGATTAAAAAAAACGACGCCCGCCGATGTCCCGGCGAGCGTCGCGCTTTGTTGGATGCGGTTCCGCTTTACTCCTTGGCAGCACCCTTTCCGATTCCGGAGAGTTCGAGCATCAGGGTGTTGACGCGCTTCACGAATCCGGCGGGGTCGTCGAGGGCGCCGCCTTCGGCCAGCACCGCCTGCTCGAAAAAGAGGTTCGCCCATTCGCTGAAATGGGCCGCCGGTGCGTTCGCGGCTTCGCGCTCGCGCAGGTGCAGCACGGCGGGATGACGCGGGTTGATTTCGAGAATCGGGCGGAATTCCGGCATTTTCTGGCCGCTGGCCTTGAGGATGCGCGCCAGGTTCGCAGAAGGATCGTGCGCGTCGGCCACCAGGCAGGAAGGCGAATCGGTCAGGCGATGCGTGATCCGCACTTCGCGCACGCGCTCGCCGAGGGATTCCCTGATTTTTTCGAGCATCGCCTTGTTTTCGTCGGCGTGTTTCTCATCGTCCGCCTTGTCTTCGGTGTCCTCCAGCGCGCCGAGATCGAGGCCGCCCTTTGCGACCGATTGCAGGGATTTTCCGTCGAATTCGTTGAGGAATCCGACCACCCATTCGTCGACGCGATCCGAAAGCAGCAGGACTTCGATGCCCTTCTTGCGGAAAATTTCCAGATGCGGGCTGTGCTGCGCCGCGATGAAGCTGTCGGCGGTGATGTAGTAGATTTTTTCCTGACCTTCCTTCATCCGCGCCACGTAATCGGCAAGCGAGACGCATTCTTCCGGCGTGTCGCGATGCGTCGAGGCAAAGCGCATCAAGCGGGCGATGCGTTCCTTGTTGGCTAAATCCTCGCCCGCGCCTTCTTTCAGGACACGACCGAATTCCTTCCAGAAGTTTTCGTATTTTTCCGGCTGGTTCGCCGCCAAGTCTTCGAGCATTCCAAGCGCCCTTTTCGCGCAGCCGCCACGGATCGCTTCGATGTCGCGGCTTTCCTGCAGGATTTCGCGCGAGACGTTGAGCGGCAGGTCGTTGGAATCGACGATGCCGCGCATGAAGCGCAGATAAGTGGGCAGCAATTGCTCGGCGTCATCCATGATGAAGATGCGCCGCACGTAGAGTTTCAGCCCGCGCTTGGCGTCGCGATCCCAGAGATCGAAGGGCGCGTGGCCGGGAATATAGAGAAGCTGGGTGTATTCCTGCCGCCCTTCCACTTTCGAGTGCGTCCAGCAGAGCGGCGGCTCGAAATCGTGCGCGATGTGCTTGTAGAACTCCTCGTACTGCTCGTCGGAAATCTCCGCCTTCGGGCGCGTCCACAACGCGCTGGCCTGGTTGACGGTTTCTTCCTCATCGCTTTTCGTTTCGGCGCCGTCCTTCCATTCCTCCTTTTTCATCCGGATCGGGAGGGCGATATGGTCGGAGTATTTCTTGATGATCGACTTCAGCCGCCAGCCGGAAAGGAATTCGTCCTCGCCCTCGCGCAGATGCAGCACGATTTCGGTGCCGCGCATCTCCTTCTCGACCTGCTCGACCGAAAAATCCCCTTCGCCGCCGGATTCCCAACGCACCGCCTGATCCTTGGGCAGACCGGCGCGCAGCGATGTCACCGTCACCCTGTCGGCAATGATGAAGGAAGAATAAAAACCGACGCCGAACTGGCCGATCAGATGCGCATCCCTGGCCTGGTCGCCGGTCAATTTCTGGAAAAACTCGCGCGTGCCGGATTTGGCGATCGTTCCCAGATGCGTCACCGCTTCGTCGCGGGAAAGACCGATGCCGTTGTCGGACACCGTCAGCGTCCGCGCCTCCTTGTCGTAATCGACATGAATCTTCAGTTCGCCGTCGCCGCCGGTCAGCGCGGCATTGTCGAGCGCCTCGAAACGCAGCCGGTCGCAGGCGTCGGAAGCGTTTGAAATCAGTTCGCGCAGCGCAATTTCCTTGTTGCTGTACAGCGAATGGATCATCAGATGCAAAAGCTGTTTGACTTCCGCCTGAAAGCCGAGGGTTTCCCTGCGGGAACCGTTTTCCATTTCGGATGTTTTCTCTTTGGTGCCAGACATAGATTCGCTCCATAAAAAAATTGAAACCAATAGCGGGCGGCAGATGGGGACAGCGCCGGAAAATTTCAAGATTTGTGAACAAAATCACGCAAATTTTTCTCTTGTCATTTCAATTGTATATAATCGGCAAGGGAGGAAAAAAGCCATGTCCGCACAGTGCGAACTCTGTTTAGTGATCGACAATCAGGAAGAGGATATACTCTGGAACGACGGTTTCTGCTACGTCCGCAGTGTCGCCGATCCCTACTATCCCGGCTTCTGCCGGGTCATCGTCCGCCGTCACGTTCGCGAGATGACGGATCTTTCGCAAAAAGAACGCGAGCATCTGATGTCTGTCGTTTTTGCTGTTGAAAAAAGCCTGCGCGAAGTGCTGCGGCCGGACAAGATCAATCTGGCAAGCCTGGGCAATGCCGTGCCGCATCTGCATTGGCATGTCATCCCCCGCTGGCGCGGCGACCGGCATTTTCCGCTGTCGATCTGGGGTAGTCCACAGCGGGAATCGGCACCGGCGCTCCCTGCGCCGGATTTTCAAAATCTCGCTGCGGCCATTGCAGCCGCCCTGCCCAGAGACACGCATGAGTATTGAAAAAATTGGGGATGGAAACATGGTGCCGGACATTACTGATCTTCAGTCCGGCCTGAAAGTACTTGCCAGCTTGCCGAGTGACCCATCGCGATCGGGCTGGATACTGGAAAACTTTCTCTTCGCGCTGCTGACGCATCCGCCAGCGCAACCAGTGTGTTTTGCCTTGCTGGAAAAGGCGCGCATCCCGATCGCTACCGCCGTCGAGGCCACCGCGCGGCAATACACGAACCGCTTCCTGCCGCTCGACGATTTCGAGGAAGAAGCCTTCCAACGGTCGATCCGTCTGTGGAAAAAAATGGCGGAAGCCTATGCCTGGTGCCTCAACAACCTGAAGGAAGAAGGCACGAGGGAAGAGCGCGAAAGCGTCATCGCCACGCTGATTTCCCGCTCGATGCACGCCCTCGGGCAAATCATGAACGAGCATTACCGAGGCAGGCGCGAATTGCCGGTCGGGATCTGGATCGAACTGCATCGCCGCTATCTGCTTGTCGAAGATGCCGGCGTAACGCAGACGCTGGTGCATGATCCCCTGTTCCCGTCCGGCCATCAAACAAGCTGCGCCGCCATCTATATCGCCGCCCTGCTCGTCTCGCTCGGAGGGCCGCATCGCCTCTCGATCCGCGACCAGGAATTGATGCAGCGCTGGGCCGCCTGGTGGGCGCCCCTGGCCTGCCTTGAAGCCATCGGCCCCAACGAGGAATTGCCGGACCTGGCCATCGACATGAGGAGCGACTCCGGAATAAAACTCTGCGCAAACGGCGACACGCCGCGCGAATCCATCCGCCGGATCGAAGTCTCGCGTCTGTTCAAGAAGTTACGCAATTCCTATGCCCAACTGCGGCAGAATCTTCCTCCGCTGCAAATCGGACTGGGCGACCGCTGCACGCCGAATCGCGCCCGCCGCTTGCTCAAGGCCCTGGCGCCTGCCTGGTCCTTGCAGACCCTTCCACGCCGTTTTCCGCGCTATCCTTCCAAGGGCGCCGCACATGTCGTCAGCGGTTTTGAGGATATCCGCCGTTTCCTGAAATCTCCTTCCCCCGCCCACGGAACAAAAATGAGCTACGAAACACAGAGCTCCGACATCATGAGTTCGGCCAGCACTTCGTTGTTCTGGGTCGACATGGTCGAACGATCTGCTTCCGCTTATTCGGGATTTGACCCGCAGCCCTCCGTGACGCCTTTCCCCGACGACGGCGACGCTTCATGGAAAATTTCCAACCAATCCGCCAATGGCCTGTGCATCAGCCGCCCCGCCTCCGGCAAGAAACTGGCGCATCATCAATTGCTGGCGATTCGCACCGAAGGCCGCAACGCCTATTTCCTCGCCCACGCGCGCTGGGTCGTGCAGGCGCAGCAAGGCTATCTGATCGCCGGGATTTCCGCCTTCCCCGGCGTTCCACGCGCTATCTCGATCCTCTTCAATATCGACCGCATCGGGGGGCGCAGCGAACCGGTTCGCAGCTACGCCTTCCTGCTCCCGGCCAGTGAAGCGTTGGGTATCCCGGCGATGCTGGTCATGCAGCACGCCGACTATCAGCCGGAGCGGAAAGTCGATATCTGCACAATCAATTCGGAACAGTTGGAACAGCGCGTGATCCTGGGGCGCGTGCAGCAGGAAGGCAGCGATTTCCAATACGTTTCCTTTGATTCCCCTTGATGCCCCCCGGTATTCCCTCCTCCCCCACCAGCACGCCGGCGCCTTCGCGCCGGCGCGTTTTCTTGCTTGCCGCCCTTTTCGCGCTGCCCGTTGCTTGCGACAGGCCGCGCCCGAACGAATACCAGGGCTATGTGGAAGGCGAATTCGTTTACATCGCATCGCCCCTGGGAGGCCGCCTTGACCGGCTGGAAGTCCGGCGCGGGCAGACCGTCGCGGCAAGGGCCCCCCTCTTCGCCCTCGACGCGGAACTGGAAACGGCAGCCAAACACGAAGCCGACCATCGCTGGAGAGCGGCGCAGGCGCAACTGGCGGACATCCGAACCGGAAAGCGCTTGCCGGAAGTCGAGGTCATCCAGGCCCAACTCACGCAAGCCGAAGCGCAGGCGCAGAACGCCGAGACGCAATTGCGGCGCGACGAGGCGCAGTTTGCCGCTGGCGGCGTCTCACAGGCTACGCTCGATGAACGCCGCACGGCGGCAACCTCGCTACGCGCCCACGTGTTCGAACTGAAAGCGCAGGTCGCCGTGGCCCATCTGCCCAACCGCGAACAGCAAATCCACGCGCAGGAAGCGCAGGTCGAAGCGGCAGCGGCCTCGCTCGCGCAGGCGGACTGGTCGCTGCGGCAAAAAACCGTCTTCGCGCGGCAGGATGGCCTTGTTTTCGATACCCTGTACCGCGAGGGAGAATGGGTTGCCGCTGGCGCTCCGGTGGTCAAGCTGTTGCCGCCGCAAAACGTCAAGGCGCGTTTTTTCGTGCCCGAAAAAGCGCTCGGCGCGCTTTCTCCCGGCCAGCGCGTTCAGCTTTCCTGCGACGCCTGTCCCCGGCCCATCGCGGCGCGAATCAGCTACATCGCGCAAGAAGCCGAATACACCCCGCCGGTGATCTACAGCAACGACAACCGCGCCAAGCTCGTTTATCTGGTCGAGGCGCACCCGGAAGCGCCCCAAAAAGCGGACTCCGGCGCTTCCGGCATTCCCTCTCCGCTCCCCTCGCTCAACCCCGGACAGCCCCTGACCGTCACGCTCGATTCCTCCCCCGGAAACTCCGCGCAATGAACGCCGACGCCTTCCAGTACGCCATCGACGTGCGGGGGCTGAACAAGCATTTCGGCCCCAGGCATGTCGTGCGCGATGTCTCGCTCAAGGTCGGGCGCGGCGAAATCTTCGGTTTTCTTGGCCCCAACGGCAGCGGAAAGACGACTTCGATCCGCCTGATGTGCGGCTTGCTGACGCCCGATTCGGGCGAAGGCACCTGCCTCGGCTACGACATCCTGAGCCAGCAGGCGGAAATCCGGCGGCATGTCGGCTACATGACGCAAAGATTTTCCTTCTGGGAAGATTTGACCCTGCGCGAAAATCTCGACTTCATCGCCCGCGTCTACGCCATGCCGGACCGGCGCAACTGTGTCGAGCGCACCCTCGAAGAACTGGGGCTGTCCGCGCGCGCGCGCCAGCGCACCGGCGCCCTTTCCGGCGGCTGGAAGCAACGGTTGGCGCTGGCCGCGTGCATGTTGCACAAGCCGAAACTCCTGCTCCTGGACGAACCCACCGCCGGCGTCGACCCCGCCGCCCGGCGCGACTTCTGGGAAGAATTGCACCGGCTCGCCGCAGAAGGCATTTCCATCCTTGTGAGCACGCATTACATGGATGAGGCCGAGCGTTGCCACAAGCTCGCCTACATCGCCTATGGCAAGCTGCTGGCGCAAGGCACGGCGGCGGAAATCGTCGCCGCGCAGCCGTTGCGCACCTGGTCGATCCACGGCAGGAACCTCGCTGCGCTCTCGCAGGAATTGCGGCAGAAAGAAGGCGTTGCGCAGACTGTCGTCTTCGGCGACCTCCTGCATGTGAGCGGCGATAACCCCGCGCTGCTCGAACAAAGCGTACGCAGAGCCGTGGAAAGCGCGCCGGAAAAAGTCCGCTGCGAACAAATTGCCACCAGCATCGAAGATGTTTTCATCTACATGATGAATCGTTCCGATGGCGAAGAAGGCTCTCCGGGAGAACACGGATGAAGCGGGCCGCGAGGAAAATCGCCCGGCATATCGAGCTTTTTTCGCTCGCGCGTTGGTGGGGCATCGTGCTCAAGGAATTCCTGCAATTGAAGCGCGACCGCATCACCTTCGCCATGATCATTGGCATTCCGATCCTCCAGATCCTGTTATTCGGCTATGCCATCAACAGCGATCCGAAACATCTTCCTACCGCCGTCATCGCCGCCGACCACAGCGAATTTTCCCGCTCCTTCATTGCCGGACTGAAGAATTCGGACTATTTCGCGATCTCCGCCGAACACCTGAGCGAAGCAGAGGCGCAATCCGCGCTGGCGCGTGGCGAAATTCAATTCATGGTCAATATCCCGGCCGACTTTTCCCGCCGCCTCGTGCGCGGCGAGCACCCGGCGCTGCTCGTCGAGGCCGACGCCACCGACCCGATGGCGACCGGCATGGCGCTGAGCGCCTTGCAGCAATTGGCCGCCGCCGTCGCCGCCCGCGACCTGAAAGGCGTATTGAATCCGCAGGCGCGGCAAGCCGCAGCATTCGCGCCGCAAGATCCTTTTGAAATCCGCATCCACCGGCGCTACAACCCGGAAGCGGATACGCATTACAACATCATCCCCGGCCTGATGGGCGTCATCCTGACGATGACGCTGGTCATGCTGACCGGGCTGGCGATGACCCGCGAGCGCGAACGCGGAACCATGGAAAACCTTCTCGCCACGCCGGTCACGCCGATCGAGGTCATGAGCGGAAAAATCATGCCCTACATCGCCATCGGGCTGATCCAGGCGAGCATCATCCTCATCGCCGCCCGTTACCTGTTCAATGTCCCCTTTGCCGGCAGCCTCCCCACGCTTTATCTCATCATCCTGATTTTCGTCACCGCCACCCTCACCGTCGGCATCACCCTTTCCTCCATCGCGCAAAACCAGTTGCAGGCGGTACAACTGGGCTTTTTCTATTTCCTGCCGAGCCTCCTGCTCTCCGGCTTCATGTTCCCGTTTCGCGGAATGCCGCAATGGGCGCAGATCATCGGGGAAGTGCTGCCGCTCACTCATTTCAACCGCCTGATTCGCGGCATCCTCCTCAAGGGCAACAGTTGGCCCGAGCTTTGGCCGGAAATCTGGCCGCTCCTCCTCTTCATCGCGGTAGCGATGGGAATCGCGGTAAAGTTTTACCGGAGAACACTGGATTAGGGCCTATGCGCGTCAAAAAGCTTCCGCACGATCAAGGAAACGCCTTCACGGGACGATGGACATTCTCCCCTGCTGGAGCCTGCGCAAGCCTCGCCCTCCTCCTTGCCCTTGGCGGCTGCGCGGTCGGGCCGGATTTCCGGGAACCCGATCCGCCCGCCGCCGGGCGCTACACCGCTGGCGCGACGCCTGAAAGCACCGTTTCCGCCGCTCCGGGAAAGGAAGCGGCGCAGCCGGGAGCCGCCGCGCAAAAATTCATCCCTGCTGCCGAAGCCCCTGCGCAATGGTGGACTCTCTTCGAGTCTCCCGCGCTCGATACGCTCGTTGCCGATGCGCTCGCCAACAGCCCAAGCCTCGAAGAAGCCAGCGCCCGTCTGCGGCAGGCCGAGGAAATCCTGAACGCCGAGCGCGGCGCGCGCGAAGCTCCCGCGATCGACGCCGGAGCGGGAATTTCGCGCCTCCAGCCCACTCCCGCCGCCCTCGGCCTTCCCGAAGACCTGATCGAGCTCAAGCCCTTCACCCTCTACAACGTCTCCGTCAACGTCTCCTACACCTTCGATCTCTTCGGCGCCAATCGCCGCCAGCTTGAAAGCCTTGCCGCGCAGACCGCCTACCGGCGCTTTGAACTCGAAGGCGCGCGGCTGACGCTGGCCGCCAACATCGTCACCGCCGCGCTGCGTCACGCCGAGGCGCGGGCGCGGATTGTCATCGCCGAAAACCTGCTGCGCGCCCAGGAACGGCAGCGCGACATCGTCGAAACCCGGCAGGCCGCCGGCGGCGCTTCCCTGCTCGACCTGCGCCGGCAGCGGCTCCTGGTTGCGCAAACCGCCGCCAGCCTGCCGCCGCTCTATCAGGAACGGGAGCGCCTCACGCATCAACTGGCGATCTATCTCGGCCAGCCTCCGGCAACAGCAGAAGAAGGGGCAGAAGCAAATACCCTCTCGCGGCGGCTCGACGCCATCCGCCTCGAAGACCTCCACCTGCCCGCCGAATTGCCGCTCACCCTGCCTTCCGCGCTGGCCCGGCAACGCCCCGACATCCGCGCCGCCGAGGAACTCTGGCATCAGGCAAGCGCCGAAGTCGGCGTCGCCACCGCCCGGCTTTTCCCGAACATCACCCTCTCCGGAAATCTCGGCTCGGAACGCACCCGCTCCGGCGACATCGCCAGCGGAATCAATGTCTGGAGCATCGGCCTGAACCTGATGCAACCGATCTTCCACGGCGGCGAATTGCAGGCGCGCAAACGCTCGGCAGTCGCCGCACATGAAGCCGCCGCCGCCGTTTACCGCCAAACTGTCCTGCACGGATTACAGGAAGTCGCCGACTCCCTCCGCGCCCTCGAAAACGATGCCCTCGCCCTGCGCGCCCGCAACGAAGCGCTCGAAGAAGCGCGTTCTTCCTGGCAAGTCGCCGAACAACGCTACCACGCCGGAGGCATCAGCCAACTCGATCTCCTCGACGCCGAACGCCAGCGCCTGCAAAGCGAACTCGACCGCATCACGGCACTCTCCGGACGCTACCTCGATACCGCCGCCCTCCTGCAATCCCTCGGCGGAGGATGGTGGAACACTCCTGAAAACACGGGCACTCCGGATACCCTGGAGTAAGCGGGAAAAGCTTTGGGATTGATTTTCTAAATTAGTTAAATAATGTTTCGCTACTGTAGCGATGTTCCAAATAGAATTCTTGATTCTAATTTAGAAAATTTATGGCTGCGAAAACGCATTTCGCGCAAGCGATTCCGGATTCAAGCCCGCTTCTTCTGCACCTTGTGCACTTTTCTTTTCTTGGCCTTCTGCCAGTTATTGATACTTTCGACCATGCCCTGGGCGCCTGTATGTCCCTGGTCTGCCGCCATTTGATACCACCTCATGGCTTCGTCAACGCTTTGGGGCACGCCCCTGCCCTTGAGGTACATTCCTCCAAGGCCATATTGCCCCGCCGCGTTTCCCTGTTCCGCTGACTCGCGATACCACTTCACCGCCTCGTCATCATTTTGGGCGGCGCCCCGGCCAGAGGCGTACATTTGCCCAAGTTTGTACTGAGCCTCCGGGTCTCCTTTTTCCGCCGAATGTTTGAGCGCTTCAAAATCCTTCGCTGCATTTGCAGATGGAAGTTTCGGCGGTTCAGGCGCTTCGTTGAGAATTTCGATCCGCGATTCCCGGGTCAAAATTCCTGGCTGGCTGCGCTGTGGAGGCGCTGTCTCGGGAATTGCGACGCGAGACTCCTGTTCTCCCGTATGACAATGCTCTTCCTGGTATGCCGTTTTCCCGCTGGCGTCCTTGCATTTGAAAACCTCCGCTTGCACAGCCGGACTCACCGCATACGCGAGCGCGAGGATCAGGGGGATGATGATTTTATTCATCGGAAGGCTCTTAAGGCACTGGCATTTTCGCTACCGGGCGTTCAAATGAATGCAGCAAGGCTTCAACCCGGTTTGAAATGTCCAGCCAGTCGGATTCGTAGGTTTGGTCAAATATCATCTGGTACTGAATGCCCTCATTGTATGTCGCCGCATACAGAGTGCATTTCCGGACGGCATTGCGGCCTCTTTTTATATTATCAGGGTCGCAGGTGAGCATTTTTTTTACCCTGTTGTTTCCTTCGATCAGGAAATAGGAATTGCTTCTCCCATAACTTCCTTTGAGGGTAATTCGTTCAATGACGGGGTTATCGCTGATTCTTGTTGCCGATTCCGAATGCTGCCTGGAATACAAATAATCATTAAAAAACAGATCCTCCTCTACCTCCTTCCCGGTACGTCCATTGGGATCGGCCTGCAACACCACATTAAGCCTGCCGCCGAATACTCCAATGCCCCTGGATTCGTCCAGTTCCCGCGAATATCCTTCAAGTTTTGGCAAAAGCATATCCAGCGCAAATCCGCCTACTTTCCTGATATTCAATAAACCCGGGTTATTCCTGATATCCTCAATACGTTTCTCCGGGATATATTTCTCCGGCACCGCAAACACCCGTCCCCCCTGCAAATAAAACCACCAGATATCATCCTGGATGACGATCGGATTATCGGGAAGAGAGCTGGAGAAGAAAAGCCCCAATTTTCCCTGGAAATGATATTCCAGGAGCAGAACACACAGCGCCAGGGCTGCCAGAAAAACAATCAGGCGAGCGGCGATGTGTCCACTGCTTTTATTCATTCTTTAAATCCTCCGGATATTGCGAGCTATCCCAAACTGGGGATATGGATTTCCTCGGCACAATAGTATAGGAGAAAACGAACCCTGTTCAGTCCCATAGTCAGCCATTCGTGCAAAATTCCTCAATTTTTTTGTACTGTTTTTTCCGGAGAGAGGCTCATTATTCCCACCTGTTCCGTATCGAATAACAAGCCCTTTAATAAATATTTATAATGAATAAAACGAAGCTGCACCCGCCACTCCTCCAACAGAATCCGCTGCCTCCTTCTCCGAGTAAAGCGCCGGTAGGAGTTCCTGGACGCGGATCGGCAGGAGGCACACGGCGCGGCGACTTGTTCATGGCATCCCAATGCTTCGGGATTGTCGATGCGCATGCCGCTCATTTACCATTAGCCCTTTCGTCGACTCGCCAAAGGACAAGATCATGAGCAGTTCATCCGGAAGATCCATCATTTCCACTACCGCCGCGCCAGCGGCGATTGGCACTTATTCGCAGGCGGTGCGCGCCGGCGACACTGTTTATCTTTCCGGGCAGATCGGTCTCGACCCGAAAACGATGCTGCTCGAAGAAGGGATCGACGCGCAAATCGAGCGCGTGTTCTCGAACCTGGCGGCGGTCGCCGAAGCCGCCGGCGCGGGCTTGGCCGATGTGGTCAAGATCAATATCTACCTCACCGACCTGGCGCATTTTTCGCGGGTCAATGAAAGCATGGCGCGTCATTTCAGCGAACCCTATCCGGCGCGCGCCGCCGTCGGCGTCAAGGAATTGCCGCGCGGCGCGCTGGTGGAGGCGGACGCGGTGTTGGTGCGGACGCTGTAGGTTGGGCTGAGCTTGCGAAGCCCAACAGAACGACTCCTCTCTCACATCCCAACGCCTTGATTCATTCGCGGCGCTTCCCTTCATGACTCCACCGGCGCAGTTTTGCGGAACGGGTATCGTCGCCAGTCCGGCGGTGCTGGCGAAGCTGAAAAAGCTCGGCATCGCGCGGCGCGACGACCTCATCCTGCATCTGCCGCTGCGTTACGAGGACGAAACCGTGGTGACGCCGATGTCCTCCGCGCCGTGGGGCGAGGCGGTGCAGATCGAGGGCGTCGCGCGTGAAATCGGCGTCGCGCTCCGCCCGCGACGGCAACTCGTCGTCCGCATCGGCGGGGTCGGTGCGGAAGACGAGGGATGCGAGCTTTTCCTGCGCTTTCTCAATTTCTACGCGAGTCAGGTCAAGCAGTTCGAGAAGGCGCGCGACGAGAAGCGCGTGCTGCGCGTTTTCGGCGAAATCCGCCAGGGTTTTTACGGCCCGGAAATGGTGCATCCCCGCTACCGTCCCGTCACGGAAAGCGGAAAGGACCTGCCCTGCGAGATGACTCCGGTCTATCCGGCGACGGCGGGCCTGTCGCAAAAAACATTGCGCGGGCTGATCGCGGCGGCGCTGGAAGGAGCCGATCTTTCCGATCCGCTGGCCCTGGAAGAAAAGCCCGGCTTCGTTCCCGCCCTGCCCTCCTTTGCCGAAGCCATCAGGCAGTTGCACGCGCCGCCGGCGGGAATCGCGGCGGAAGAACTCGACACGCTTCTGGCGCCGGCCTGGCAGCGGATCCGCTTCGACGAACTGCTGGCGCAGCAATTGTCCTTGCGCATCGCCTACCGCGCGCGGCGGCAAAAAACCGCGCCCTGCTTCGCCCCGCCGGGCGCGTTGGCGGAGCGTTTCCTGGCGGCCTTGCCGTTCAGCCTGACCAACGCGCAGCAGCGGGTCAGCGCCGGGATTGCCGCCGACCTGGCGCAGCCTTATCCGATGCAGCGGCTGCTGCAAGGCGATGTCGGCAGCGGAAAAACCGTCGTCGCCGCGCTCGCCGCCCTTCAGGCCATCGGTTCCGGCTGGCAGGTGGCGCTGATGGCGCCGACCGAAATCCTCGCCGGACAGCATTACCGGAAGCTTTCCGGCTGGCTTGCCGCGCTCGGTCTTTCGACCGTCTGGCTTTCCGGCGCGCTGACGCCGGCACGTAAAAAGGCGACGCGCGCCGCCGCTTCCGAAGCGCAACTCGTCGTCGGCACGCACGCGCTGATACAGGAAGGCGTCGATTTTTCCCGCCTCGGGCTGGTGATCGTCGATGAACAGCACCGCTTCGGCGTGATGCAGCGGCTCTCCCTGCGCCGCAAGGGGGAACTGCGCGGAAAGGGTGGCCCGGGGGGAAGCGGCGAAGGCGAACTCTTCCGCGCGCCGCACCAGCTCATGATGTCGGCCACGCCGATTCCGCGCACGCTGGCGATGAGTTATTACGCCGACCTCGATGTCTCCACCCTCGACGAACTCCCGCCGGGACGCGCGCCGGTGCGCACGAAGCTCTTTTCCGCAGCGCGGCGCGAAGAGGTGATCGCGCGCGCGAGGGCGTTGATCGACGAGGGAGGGCAAGCCTACTGGGTCTGTCCGCTGATCGAGGAATCGGAAGCCTTGCAGTTGCAAACGGCGCTGGAGACCTTCGACGCGCTTTCCGAAGCCTTTGTCGGCTACACCGTCGGCCTCGTCCACGGGCGGCAAAAAGGCGAGGAAAAGGCCAGCACGATGTCCGCGTTCGCGGCGGGCAGCATCGACCTGCTGGTGGCGACGACGGTCATCGAAGTCGGCGTCGATGTCCCCAACGCCAGCCTGATGGTGATCGAGCACGCCGAGCGTTTCGGCCTGGCGCAACTCCACCAGCTTCGCGGTCGCGTCGGACGCGGCACGAGAGAGAGCGTCTGCGCCTTGCTCTACGCGCCGCCCCTGTCGCCGCTGGCGCGCGAACGCCTGAAAATCATCTACACGCACCACGACGGTTTCGAGATCGCGCGCGAGGATCTGCGCCTGCGCGGCCCCGGCGAATTCGTCGGCAGCCGCCAAAGCGGCGTGCCGCTGCTCCGCTACGCCGATCTGGAAAACGACGCGGAACTGATCGAGTCCGCCCGCGCCTGCGCCGAATGGATGCTCAACAAAACCCCAACCGCCGCCGCCTTCCACCTCGAACGCTGGCTCGGAACGCGGAAGGAGATGTTGAAGGTTTGAGTTTTTTTTAGCGCGATTTTCTAAATTACTGTAATAATTATTTGTTGAAACACACTATGGTAGCGAAATATTATTTAAGTAAATTTAGAAATCGTAGGGGCGGCTTGCAACAACCGGACGACAGAATTCACAGGTCTGGGCGAACGAAGCGAAGCCCAATCCATGCTCTCGATTCATTCCTGCGTAACCCCGCGAGGGAGAGGGGAAATCGTACAGGATTGAATCGAAAACGCTCCAAGCAATGAAATTGAATGAGCGCGCGCGGCGAATGTTGGCGATAATCTCCAACCGGATGGAGAATCGCCGGATATAGGGGAGAGTGATGCCAAGAATCTTCGACAACATTGAACTACCGCTGCTGCCCGCACTGCAAGAAACCTTCAAGACTGCCGAACGCGCGGATTTTTGCGTAGGCTACTTCAATTTGCGCGGGTGGCGTCATCTGTCGGGATACGTTGAGCAATGGGCTGGTGGTGACAGTCATTCCTGCCGTCTGCTGGTCGGAATGCACGTTGCGCCCAGCGAGGAATTACGCCGCGCGCTGCGAATTCATGGCAACGATGAAACCCTCGACAATCAAACCGCATTGCGCGAAAAGCGCCGCACTGCCGAAGAATTCCGCCGGCAGTTGGGTTTCGGTGTGCCCACCAATAGCGACGAAGCTGTCCTGCGCCAGCTCTCCGCGCAAATCCGCAGCGGCAAACTGACCGTCAAGGTCAATCTCCAGCACCGGCTGCACGCCAAGCTCTACCTGCTGTACCGGCAGGATGCCAACAATCCTGTCACGGGTTTTCTCGGCAGCTCCAATCTCACACACGCAGGCCTTGCCCATCAGGGCGAACTCAACGTCGATGTGCTGGAACACGATGCCTGCAACAAACTGGTCAAATGGTTTGAAGATCGCTGGAACGAACGCTGGTGTATCGACATTTCCAAAGAGCTTGCCGACATCATCGACGAAAGTTGGGCAGGCGAAGCCCTGGTGCCTCCGTACCATGTCTATCTCAAGATGGCCTATCACCTCGCGCAGGAAGCGCGGGCGGGGCTGTCCGAGTTCCGTATCCCGCCGGTTTTTGGCGATTCGCTATTCGATTTTCAGGTTGCCGCCGTCAAGATTGCCGCGCATCACCTCAACAAGCGGGGCGGCGTGCTGATCGGGGATGTGGTCGGCCTGGGCAAAACCATGATGGCCACGGCGCTGGCGAAAGTCTTCGAGGACGACTACCACACCGAAACGCTCATCATTTGCCCAAAGAATCTGGAGAAAATGTGGGAGGACTACGTCCACCGCTATCGCCTGCTCGCCAAGGTGCTGCCGCTATCGAAGGTCATTTCCGAATTGCCGGAAAAAACACGCCGCTATCGCCTGGTGCTGATCGACGAATCGCACAACCTGCGCAACAAGGAAAGTAAACGCTGGAGGGTCATCCGCAACTACATCGAGCGCAATGAAAGCCTGACGGTGCTGCTCTCGGCAACGCCTTACAACAAGACCTATCTCGATCTTTCGGCGCAACTCGCGCTGTTTCTCAACGAAGACGCGGACCTCGGCATCCGTCCCGAACAACTGCTATCCCAACTTGGCGGCGAGCATGAATTCATTCGCCGCCACCAATGCGGCGTGCGCACATTGGCCGCTTTCGAGAAAAGCGAGATTCCCGATGACTGGCGCGAACTGATGCGCCTGTACACGGTACGCCGCACACGCGGCTTCATCATGCAAAACTATGCCAGGCAGGATGAACACGGGAAATATTTGCTCTTCCCGGACGGAACGAAATCCTATTTCCCCAGGCGACTGCCGAAGAATCTCAGCTTCGGGATTGACGAAACGGACGCAAACGATCCTTACGCCCGCTTCTACAGCAACAAGGTCGTCGATGCGATCAATGAATTGATCCTGCCGCGTTACGGCCTGGCCAATTACGTTGCACCCAAACCCAAAACGCCGCCCACGCCGCAGCAGGCCAGGGTGATCGAAGGCTTGTCGCGTGCCGGCACACGGCTGATGGGTTTTTGCCGCACCAATCTGTTCAAGCGGCTGGAAAGCGCCGGGCCGGCATTCATCCTCTCCATCGAACGGTACATCCTGCGCAATTTCATTGTCCTGTATGCGCTTGAAAACGGGCTGGACATCCCGATTGGCGCCCAAGGCGCGGAACTGTTGGATACGCGCCATTACGACGAAGACCCGGACGGCATTCTCGCGGACGATGAAGGCGAAGAAGAAGCGGATACCGCAACCGGCAATGGTTTGCGCACCGAGGCCGACTATCGCAAGCACGCCGCCAGAGCGTATGAAACCTACAGCGCTTCGCTGAAAACCCGCTTCAAATGGCTCTCCGGATCGTTCTTCACCAAGGCGCTCGCCGGGGATTTGCTCTCCGATGCGCAATCCTTGCTGAACGTGCTCAAACTCTGCGGCGAATGGAAAGCCGATGCCGACAACAAACTTGCCGCCTTGCTTGCACTCATCGACAAAAAACATCCCAAGGACAAGCTGATCGTCTTCACCCAGTTTGCCGACACGGCCCGGTATCTGAAAGCACAACTCGCGATGCTCGGCGTCAAGCAAATGGAAGAAGTCACCGGGCAGAACACCGACCCTACTTCGCTGGCCTGGCGCTTTTCTCCGGAATCGAACGGCAAGCGCGAGGTTGTCAAAAAAGCGGACGAACTGCGAGTGTTGATCGCCACCGACGTGCTTTCCGAAGGACAGAACCTGCAAGATGCGCACATCATCGTCAATTACGACCTGCCGTGGGCCATCATCCGCCTGATCCAGCGCGCAGGCCGTGTGGATCGCATCGGCCAGCAGTCGGACACCATCCTCTGCTACTCCTTCATTCCGGCTGACGGCGTGGAACGCCTGATCAATCTGCGCGCCCGGGTACGTCAACGCCTTCTTGAAAACGCCGAAGTCGTCGGCTCGGACGAAAGCTTCTTCGAGGATGAAAACGAGGGCGAACTGATTCACGACATTTATACCGAAAAAAGCGGTGTTCTCGACGACGACGATACCGAAGTCGACCTCTCCTCCTATGCCTACCAGATCTGGAAAAACGCGACCGACGCCGATCCTTCTCTCGCCGCAAAAATCGAGGCCATGCCCAACGTGGTCTATGCCACCAAGGCGCACGAGCCGAACCCGGCTACGCCGCGCGGCGTGCTGGTTTACCTGCGCACTGCGCAGGACAACGACGCGCTGGTGTGGATGGATGAATCCGGCAAGCCCGTCACCCAATCGCAATTCACCATTCTGAAAGCCGCCTCCTGCCCGGCGGATACTCCCGCGTTGCCGCGCAGCGAAAACCACCACATGCTCACACAGCAAGGGCTTGCGCACATCGCCGAAGAAGAAAAATCCTTTGGCGGCGCACTGGGCCGGCCTTCAGGCGCGCGTTTCAAGACCTATGAACGCCTCAAGCGATTCCGCGAGGACGTAGATCGCAAGCGCGACCTGTTCATTACCAATGAGTACGTGCGCCGCTTCGACCGCGTACTGGAAGAAATTTACCGCTACCCGCTCTTCCAGTCCGCTACCGACACGCTCAACCGCCAACTCAAGACGGGTATTGGCGACCATTCGCTGCTCGATCTGGTTTTCTCGCTGCGCGAAGACGGACGCCTGTGCATCATCGAAGACGAAGAGCAGAAACGTGAACCCAGGCTCATCTGCTCGATGGGTCTTGCTTGACGAAAGAGCCCACATGAATATCGACGCAGCCCTTTTCCAGAAACTGCTTTCCGGCTTCAAACTCGAACAACTGTTCAACGAACTGGGCTGGGACAAACCCACGCTCAAACCCCAGACCGTTTCCGTCAACGGCGAGGAATATACCCTCACCCAATTGGCGCATAAACGCGGCGTTACCATCTTCCGCTGCTCGCCGGATGCTACTGGCAAAATTCCGACACGCCCGGTGCTGGAAAAAATCGAGCGCGAAACCACTAGGCTTGTGCATGAGCATCTGCTCATCTTTGTCGACGCCGCCGAAAGCATGTCGACCTGGCGATGGGTGCAGCGCGCCCCCGGTCAGCCAACGGCGACACGCACCCATACCTGGCACAAGGGACAGAGCGGCGAATCGCTGCGGCAGAAGCTTTCTCAAATCGTCTGGTCGCTGGAAGAGGAAGAAGCCCTCACGCTGACCGATGTCATCACCGGCCTGCGCAAGGCCTTCGACCGCGACAGGATTTCCAAAAATTTCTACGACAAATTCAGGGCCCAACACGAAGCCTTTGCCGAATTCATCAAAGGCTTGAAATCTGCCGCCGATCAGGCATGGTATGCCTCGCTGATGCTCAACCGCCTGATGTTCGTCTACTTCATCCAGAAAAAAGGCTTTCTGGACAATGACGAAAACTACCTCAGCAATCGCATGGCGCAGGTGCGGACGCAGGCGGGCAAGGGCAAGTTCCACAGTTTCTACCGGCAATTCCTGCTCCGGCTCTTCCACGAAGGACTGGGCCAACCCAAGGCCGGGCGCGATCCCGCGCTCGCCGCGCTGATCGGCAATGTTCCCTATCTCAACGGCGGCCTGTTTGCCGTGCACGAACTGGAAGAGGCCAACCCCGGCATCGACGTACCCGATGAAGCCTTTGAGCAATTGTTCGCCTTTTTCGATGCCTGGGATTGGCATCTGGACGACCGCCCCCTCGCTTCGGGCAAGGAAATCAACCCCGACGTGCTGGGCTACATCTTCGAGAAATACATCAACCAGAAACAGATGGGGGCGTATTACACGAAAGAGGACATCACCGAATACATCGGCAAGAACACGCTCATTCCACATTTGCTGGAACAAACGCGCGAGCGTTGCAAGGTGGCTTTCGAGGGCGAAGCCTCGGTATGGAATCTACTGAAAAGGGAGCCCGACAGATACCTCTACCCGGCGATGAAAACCGGCGTCATCGACGCTGATGGCAACATCGTTTCTGAGGCCGCCCTGCTCGACTTCGTACAAACCGGCATGAAAGATGCAAAAGCGCGCATGTTCGACAAGCGCTACAACCTCGGCGAAGCCGTGTTCCACACCGCCACCGGAGAGCGCGGCACATTGCCGACCGAAACCTGGCGCGAATATGTGGAACGGCGCAACCGCTGCCTTGAGGTGCGTGAAAAGCTGGCGAAAGGCGAAGTCCGGTCTGCCGACGAACTCATCACCCTGAACCTGGACATCCGCCAGTTCATGCAGGATGTCATCGCCAGCACCAACAGCCCCGACCTGTTGCGCGCCGTGTGGCAGGCCATCGTGGGCCGCGTGCCGGAAAAATCCCACGAAAAATTCCGCCACGGAATCACCGTGCTCGACCCGACTTGTGGCTCCGGCGCTTTTCTCTTCGCCGCGCTCAACGTACTGGAGCCGCTCTATGAAGCCTGCCTCGACCGCATGGAAGGCTTCGTCGAAGACGCCACCCGCATACTCCCCTCGCCCGCTCGCGGAGCCGGGGGAGAGAGCAATCTGCTCCCCTCGCCCGCTCGCGGGAGAGGGGCCGGGGGAGAGGGCGCTTTTGCGGACTTCAAAAAGGCGCTGGCAGAGGTGGGAAAACATCCTTCACGCCGCTACTACATCTACAAGAACATCATCCTGCACAACCTCTTCGGCGTAGACATCATGGTCGAGGCGGTCGAAATCTGTAAGCTGCGCCTCTTCCTGAAACTGGTTTCGCAGGTGGACAAGGAAGCCGATCTGGAGCCGTTGCCGGACATCGACTTCAACATCCGCGCGGGGAATACGCTGGTGGGATATGCGACAGAGGCGCAATTCGATGCGGCGCAAAATCTCGCCAACGACCAGCGGCACCACGCGGACATCAAGAGCGGCATCGCGGACTTGGCCGACTTGTTCGACCGCTTCCGCGAACAGCAGACCGTGCAAGGCGGCAAGGTCACGCCGGAGGACAAGAAGGCGCTGCGTGAAAGCCTTGCCAACATGGGTCTGGAACTGGACAGATATCTGGCGCGGGACTACGGCATCGACCCGGACAAGAAAAAAACCTTCAACGCATGGCGCGAAAGCCACCAGCCTTTTCATTGGTTTGCCGAGTTTTATGGGGTGATGCGTGAAGGCGGGTTTGATGTGGTGATTGGGAATCCGCCGTATATCCAGTTATCTGAAGTTACCCAGTACGATACAAGAGGATATTCCTGCACTGACTGCGGAAATATCTATCCCGTAGTTTTGGAGCGATGCTTGACTTTAAATGCGTCGACTGGTCGGCAGGGATACATCGTGCCAGTCTCATCCATTTCTACCGATGGCTACAAGTCACTACAAGAGAAATACTACGGCATGAATATCCATGTCAGTTGCTACGATGACAGACCATCCAGATTATTTGACGGTCTTGAGCATATTAGGCTTGTGATATTTTTGCTGTCGCATAACAAACCTTCAAGTTGGCATTCGACCCGTTATCACAAGTGGACAAGTTTAGAGCGAGGTACGTTGTTTAAGCGTTTGACGTATATAAAGGTCAGGGAAGGAATAATCAGAAATGCAATTCCGAAGCTAACATCGAACAATGAGCTCTCAATCTTTGACAAGCTTTTGGCTTGCTCCATGACAATTGGCGCACGAGTGTTGCGCTCTGGGCGTAACTCAATCAACTTTTCGCGGAAGGTCGGTTATTTCCTCCAGGTTTTGGATTTTCAGCCTCGTGTTGTCGACGGCGCAGGAAATCCCCGAGCACCGAGCGAATTCAAGCAGCTTGTCTTCGGAAGTTCTGAAGAAAAATCTGCTGCACTTGCTGTGCTGAATTCCAACTTGTTCTATTGGTTTATGACTTTGTTTTCCGACTGTCGTCACTTGAATAAGAGGGAAATCGACGCGATGCCACTTCCAGACGTTTTGCATGAGTGTGCACAAGTGATCAAAAATCTTGATCGGCATACGAAGGAACTCATGACAAATCTTCGCGCAACAGCCGACACACGAACTATGCGTTTTCGTCACGACTGTCTTGAGATCGAGTGCATCATCCCTAAGAGAAGCAAGCGTTTTATCGATGCCATTGACCAAGATTTGGCTAAAGCATTCGGCTTCACCCCCGAAGAAACCGACTTCATCATCAACTACGACATCAAATACCGCATGGGCGGCGCCGGCGACGAAGAAGAATGACCCCCGCGCCCATCCTTCTTCCGCCACATCTCACCCCGCGCGTTCTGCCGGAAACCGTAGCGCGCCTCACCGGCGTCGGCCACACGGCGCCACACCATGAACCACAAACGGAACTGCGCAATGTCAGACACTGACGGCAAAATCATCTTGTATCAGGTAGACGATGGCAAGGTCACAGTGGATGTGCGCTTTGAGGACGAGACGTTCTGGCTGACGCAGAAAGCCATGTCGGAACTTTTCGATGTGGAGCCGCACACCATCACGTATCACTTGCAGGAAATCTACAAAACCGGGGAATTGGAGGAGGCGGCAACTACTCGAAAAATTCGAGCAGTTCGCAAGGAAGGCAATCGCAGCGTGGAACGCGAGTTGCAGTTCTACGACCTTGACGCTGCCATTGCGGTCGGCTATCGCGTGAATTCCAAAAAAGCCACCCGGTTTCGGCAGTGGGCAACCAGAACCCTGAAGGAATATATTCAAAAAGGGTTTCTCCTCAATGATGAGATGCTGAAAAACGGCAGACCTTTCGGGCGCGACTATTTCGACGAGCTGCTTGAGCGTATCCGCGAAATCCGCGCCAGCGAGAGGCGGGCGTACCAGAAGATCGCGGATATTTTTGAACAATGCAGCTACGACTACGATAAAAACAGCGACTTGACGAAGGAGTTCTACGCCTTTGTGCAGAACAAACTCCACTACGCCATCACAGGCAAGACTGCTGCGGAACTCATCAAGGAACGAGCCAGCCTTGAGCACCCAACAATGGGATTAACCACCTGGAAAACCGCGCCGGGCGGAAAAATTATCAAGCGCGATGTTTCGGTGGCAAAGAACTATCTGAACGAAAAGGAACTTTCCCGCCTGAACCGGATCGTCACAATGTTTATTGATTTCGCTGAACTCATGGCGGAGGACGAGGTGCCGATGAACATGGCGGACTGGATTAAAGAGACCGACCGCTTCCTTGCCAACAACCGGCGCAAGGTGCTTGAGGGGAAGGGGAACGTTTCCCACGAGGATGCCGTCAAAAAAGCAGAAAGCATTTACGAGCAATTCCGTATCCGGCAAGATGCCGAATACATTTCGGAGTTTGACCGAAAAATGGCGAAATACCTCAAGGGAACAGACAACGACGAATGACACCCGCCCCCATCCTTCTTCCGCCGCATCTCGCCCCGCGCATTGAACCGGAAACCGCAGCGCGCCTCACCGGCGTGGGCAACGCGGAGTTATTGGAAGAACCGCTCATCGGCTTCATCGCCTCCCGCGCCTGCCCCGCCAGGGTGCTGATCGAAACCCTCGACCTCGTGCCGCAATGGGCGCGGACAGGCCGCGTCATCGTGAGCGGCTTTCACTCGCCGCTGGAACAGCAAGTCCTCAAATCCCTGCTGCGCCGCCAGGGCCGTGCCGTCAAGCTGCTGGCGCGCGGCTTCGGCAATAGCGGCTACCGCCTCGCTGAAGAGGAACGCGAAGCGATCGCCGCAAACCGCCTGCTCGTCCTCAGCGCCTTTCCGCCTGCCGTTGCTCGCACCACCCGCGCCACCGCGCTGGAACGCAACAAACTCGTTTTGGCTCTGGCAAACGAAGTCCTCGTCCCCCACGTCGCCCCCGGCAGCCCACTCGCGGCATTGCTTCAGGAGGCGGCGGCGCATGGAAAAACAAAGGTTATTTTCTAAATCAGAATCAAGAATTTACAAATAATATAAACTACTGTAGCCGAACATTATTTAAGTAATTTAGAAAATTTTCCATTTTATCAGCCTGCGCCAAAAGCCGATGAGGAGAAGCTGTCGCTGGAGATCAGACATTTTGTTCAAATGAGATCCGAGCCCCCTGCCGATCTGGGCAAAAAACGGATTTACATCGAATTCAAGGGGAGCCCAAAGGCAACAAAATTCCTGGGGGATCAACTCAAGGAGTGGAGCTTCACGGTCGTGGGAACCGGGGAAGAGGCCGAGGCGCAGATTCAGATCAAGGGCGCCTATTTCATCTCGGGATCCGGGCGGACGCCGGTGTCGGGAGATATCGAGGATTTATTGGAGAACAAGGCAAAAGTCAGCGCTTCGGATGAACAAAAAGATGCCTCCCATTCCACCGATGCGGGTTCTATCGTCATTGCAGGAATGATTTCGCACACTCAATTCATTACAGAGTGGGGTCTCCTGGCATCGGACGCCACGGGGATAGGCGGGAAATTCAACCAATGGCTCACAGGCGATCCTCGCGGTTTCTGTTTTCATCAATCGGATTGCAACCGATTTACAAGCGAGGTCGTCATGGCGATCACGGGTGATGGCGGCCAATGGCAACACCGTGAGTCCGCCGCAGACCGAAACGTGGTGTTGGGTGCGGTGTTGGTGTCCGCATTGGAAAACGTCCTGACCCCGTTTTATAGCGTGCGCCCTGCAAGAATTCCGTCCTCCGGAGGGAAGGATTAGAGCTGCCTTGATTCAAGTTCGCGCACTCTCCCGCAAGGGGAGATGAGTACTCCCACCGGCGCCAAAGCGCTACCTCCCTCGAAGAAGGAGGCTTGATAAGTCCGCCTCTTTCGAGGGAGATGTCGGCGCAGTCTTTTGTCGCCCCTCGGCGTTCCCTCCACCTCGAACGCTGGCTCGGAACGCGGAAGGAGATGTTGAAGGTTTGAGTTTTTTTTAGCGCGATTTTCTAAATTACTGTAATAATTATTTGTTGAAACACACTATAGTAGCGAAATATTATTTAATTAAACTTAGAAATCGTAGGGGCGGCTTGCAACAACCGGACGGCAGAATTCACAGGTCTGGGCGAACGAAGCGAAGCCCAATCCATGCTCTCGATTCATTCCTGCGTAATGAGCGTATTTATTCACCCGGCAACTATTGATCCGGCCCATACACGGGCTCAACCCTCCTGCGTTCCTGCCGACCCGGGAAATAACGAGGCGCTTCTCCGCGCCTGCGCCGCCGCGTCTTCGGCCAGCGGGGTCGGGTGGGGGATTACGGCGTCGAGCGCGCGCAGGGCAACGGCCATGACGGAGGCTCCCTTGCGCTTGCTGGCGAACGCATCGGGGACGGGGATCGGCGTGCCGTAATCGGCGGACAGGCGGGCGGCGAGTTCGACCAGCTTGGCGGCCTGGTTTATTCCATCCAGATGCGGCAGCAGCGCGGCGAGGGTTTGCAGCACGCGGTAGCCGGCGATGGGGTTGATCGAGGCGGCATCGGCCAACGCGGCGGACAGGCGTCCGGCCAGCGCGAATTCGTCCTTGAGATGCGCGGCGATTTCGGCGGCGAAGGGGGCGGGGTCGAGCAGGCCGGATTCGGCCAGCGAGGCGACGGCTTCGGCGGCGGCGGCGCGATGCTCGGGCATCTTCGCCGACAGGCCGAGCGCCAATGCCGACCACACCGGGCCGCGCGGCGCCTGCCGCGTCGCGCCGAGCGCGGCGAGCAGCGCACTGATGCCGCGCACATTGACCACGCGAACGGCGGCATCCAGCACCGGGTGATAGATGGCGGCCAGCGTGTCCGTGTTTTCCGACAGCAGCCAGGCGGCCCACTGCACGATCTGGTCAAACCCGTCCTGCTCGCGGGCTTCTTCAGCGCGCAAGGTGTATTCCTCCTGCGTGCCGCCGACGCCCAGGTCGCATCCGGCGCATGTCTCGCCCGGCGTTTCGCCTGCGGGCAACCAGACGGGTTTTGGGTTCATGCCCAGCACTTCGTCGGATCTGAAATAGCCTTTTCCGGGCGGCAGCAGGACGCGGTTCCAGGCGCAGGCCGCTCTGGGCAGCGGCGCGGAGATGAATTGCCCCGTGCCCGCGTAGAGTTGCGCCAGCCATTGCCGCAGCTTCGCAAAGTACGCCGTGGATGCCTGTCTCGCGCTCGCGTCGAATTGCTCCATCAGCAAAGCCGTCGGCGTATGGGTCGGCGCGGGCTTCATATGGAAGCGCCGGTATCCCTCGTACCTGATCTGCCGGGATCGCCGCCCGGCGCGGGCCAACAGCAAATCGGAGAGATGGCGGCGCGGCGAGGCGTCCATTTTGTCCCACACCGAATCCAGCACTTCCTGCGCCCGCGCCAGCACCGGCTGGCCGGGGACGAGACCGGGATGGCTGCCCAGATGTCCGAGGATGCGCGGCAGATCGCGCCCGTGTCCAACGCCTTCCAGACAGGCCGAAACCAGTTCCCACAATTCATCTTCGCCGGCCAGCGGCGCGAGACTCTCGGGCGCGCGCGCAATCGCCTCGCGGCGCGGTTCGGGAACTGCGACCGGCGTACCCGCCAGCGTGCCGATGTCAACAGCCGCCCCAGTCGCCGCCGCGCCGCGCTGATTGGGCAGGATGAGTTTGCGCGCCGAGACTGCGACATCGGCGGGCCAGCTTTCCGCCATGCCGGTGACGAGTTCGCTGACCCGCGCGGCATATCCAGGATGCGCTTTCACCAGCGCGGCGAGCAACTTGAGTTGCGCCGCGAGCAGTTTTTTCTCGCTGCGCCCCAGCACGCCCGGCGAGGCATCGAGCAAGGCATCGGCGTCGATGCGGTCGATGGCGCGGGCAAGCATCTCCTGCGCCAGCCCGACCGTCGTGCCCGGCCCGGTGGAGAGCAGCGCCAGGTATGTGTCCGCGCGGGTGGCAACTTCCTCCGGCACCGGATCGAGGATGCGCTGAAGGTGGAGATACCAGCGGATGTTGTTGGCGGAAAAATCCCGCAGCAACGCGCCCAGGCTTTCGTCGAGGAGGCGGGCGCGAAAACCCGGCAGCGTGTCGCAGAGAATGGCGATGGCCTGCCCCCAATCGTCGTTGTTGCTCAAAAGCCAGTGGCCCCCCATGCCTTCGACGCGGAACAGCGCCCAGAATTCGGCCATCAAGACGCCATCGGATCGGGTAAGCGCGGTGGCGATCTCCGCACCGCTTTTGCCTTTCCCGTCGCGCCCCCAGACGATGTTGCGCAAAAACCAGTTGAGGTATTTTTCCGATTCGGGCGCGAGCGCGTGGGCTTCGATGAGGGCACGGGCAATCGGCCACGCGATTTTGGAGACCACCCAGAATTCTTCGCTCAACGCCTCGATCAAAGCCAGTTGCCAGGCCGTGCTCCGGTCGCGGGCAGCGGCGATGAAGAACGCCTCCATCACCGGCTCGGCTGCTTGCAGGCGTTTGTGGGCCGCATCGGCAAGCTGTCTCGACCTCAGTCCTGCGGCCACCGGGTCAGGGGGGACAACCCAATCGGGGTCGATTTCGGCCACCGCCGCCGGTTTGCCCAGCGCCGCCAGCACATAGCAGGCGCGTGGCGTCGGCCCTTCGGCCTTGAAGAGTTTGGCCGCCGGCAGGGTACGGGCCAGCGCCGCCCGGTCTTCCTCGTTCGCGTCCGCGAACGCTGCGGCAAAACCGGAAATCTCGTTCGTATCGTTACTCTCCAGCGCCGCGCGCAGAAGTTTGCGCCGTTCGTTCATCTCCAGCGTGTTCATCCCTGTCTCCCGAAGTTGTCATTGAGCAAAGGGCATTTTGAGTCACCCCAAGCTGAAGCTTGGGGATTCCTCGACACAGTGTGGGGCGCCTTCGGCGCCTGCCAGGCGATGTCTCGCTGACCCCGCCATGAATGGCGGGGATTGCGCTCGACAGGTGTTCAAAAACTCAGTCCGCTACTCAGTCTATTTCTCAGCCTATTTCTCAGCCCATTTCGCCCCGGTCCGCCATGCGCGCCGCCAGCACATGCTTGCACGGGCCGCGCGTTCCACGGTATTTCGCCCACCACGGGCAGGCGCATTGGTCGTCCGCGGGGTCTGCCGCCAGGCGCACGTCGTAGGCGATGTCGCCCGAATGCACGCGCATCGCGTTTTCCGACACCCGCACAACAGCGCCGCCCGCGACCAGCGCCTTCGCGTCGGCAAGCCTCGGATGCAGCGTTTGCAGCGCGTCGGCGCGCACGGGCAAGGGACGGTGGAAATACGCGCCCGCCGCGAGGTCGTAGCCGACCTGCCCCGAAGACGCCAGCAGGTTCAGCGCGGCATTCACCCGCCCGGCGTCGATGCCGGTATCGCTCACCAGCGCGGGCACGTCGATGCGCGGCTCGAAGCTCAACATTGTCGATATCATCTCCGCATCCTCGCCCACCTGCGCGCCCGACAAGGCGTGCAGCACCGATCCTTCGCCGGAGAAGCCGCGCGCCTTTTCCGGCGACAGGCCGATGCTCAGGCGGCCTCCGGGCAATTCAAACTCCCACGCGGAAGCCGTCGGCAGCGCGCCGGGTTCCACTTCCGGCCCATAGACGCGCAGCCGGTTGGCAAAGCGCAGCAGCGGTTCGATGACGCGCAGACGCTCCGGCCCGGCCACGCACACCGCGTCCGCGCCAGGCTGCGACCCCAGGCGCAGGCCACGGGCGACGCGGGTTGCCCACATCACCGTTTTCGTCGCGCTCTGGCGCGGCAGCGCCTGCGCGAACTGGCGCGTCGCGGCGGCATCCAGCTCATGCCGCAGGCTCATGCCGGCGGCAAGCATCTGCGTCTCGGCAAAACCCTTCAGCCAGCGCGTGGGCAGCGTCACTTTCTCCTCGACGACCGTGCCTTCGAGCGTGGTCACACGCAACTCGTCGCTGCCGACATCCAGGTGCAGCGGCGCGCTGCCGGACAGGCTGGCCAGCGCCTGACGCAGCGGCGGGTTGACATCCACGTTGGTCACGCCCGCCGCGAGGTGGTAAACGTCCAGCGCCGAAGCATCGACATCCAGCCGCGCGTACACGCCGCAGCAGGCGCTGAACGACTCGAAGCGCAAGCCCTCCGCCGTTGCCGTCACGACCGGATCGGCTGCCCGCAAGAGCGCCGCCAGCATATTCGGCGGCACGTAAAAGCGCGTGCGCGCCACCCGCGCGAGCGTCAGCAATGCCTGCGCCGTCGCCGCCGGATGCTCGACGAAGCCGGAGAAGAAAAAGGGATGTTTCGCCAGGCCGGTAGCCATCATGCCGCCGCTGGTCGATAAACCCAGCCGCGCCATGCTCCCGGCCACTTCGAGCTTCGACGGCGCGAGATAGGCGTAATCCAGTTCGGTGCTCATGATCCCTCCCGCTGTTTCAGCTTTTTTAAGGAGTTGTTTTGAGATATTTTTCTAAATTTACTTAAATAATATTCAGCTACTGTAGTGATTTATATCAAAAAATTATTTAAGTAATTTAGAAAATCATGCCCCTCTACGACCTTGGGAAATGACGAGGCGCTTCGCGCCCCTTTTATTCATTCGGCTTGACGTGGTAATTCGGCGCTTCCTTCGTGATCTGGACGTCATGAACATGCGACTCGCGCACGCCGGCGGAAGTGATTTCGACAAACTGGGCGCGGAGGTGCATTTCGCTGATCGAAGCGCAGCCCAGATAACCCATCGACGAACGCAAGCCGCCCATCAACTGATGGACGACCGCCAGCACCGGCCCCTTGTACGGGACCCGGCCTTCGATGCCTTCCGGAACCAGCTTGTCGACATTGCCGCCCGATTCCTGGAAATAGCGGTCGGCGGAACCGGCCGACATCGCGCCGATCGAGCCCATGCCGCGATACGATTTGTACGAGCGTCCCTGATACAGCTCGACTTCGCCCGGCGCTTCCTCGGTGCCGGCGAACAGGCCGCCGAGCATTACCGTGTCCGCGCCGGCGGCGATTGCCTTGGCAATGTCTCCGGAATAACGGATGCCTCCGTCGGCAATCACTGGAATGCCGCTGTCCTTCAAGGCTTCGGCGACGCTGTTGATCGCGGTGATTTGCGGCACACCCACCCCGGCGACGATGCGCGTAGTGCAAATCGAGCCGGGGCCGATCCCGACCTTGACGCCATCCGCGCCCGCTTCGAGCAGCGCACGCGCCGCATCGCCGGTGGCGATGTTCCCGCCGACGACTTCGATCTGCGGATAATTGCGCTTGGCCCAGCGCACCCGGTCGAGCACGCCTTGCGAATGTCCGTGCGCGGTATCGACGATGATCAGGTCAACGCCGGCCTCGGCCAGCAATTCGACGCGCTCTTCGGTGCCGGCGCCGACGCCGACCGCCGCGCCGACCATCAGCCGGCCCTGCCCGTCCTTTGCCGCTTGCGGATGCTCGGTCGACTTGAGGATATCCTTTACCGTCACAAGTCCGCGCAGTTCAAACGCATCGTCGACGACGAGCACGCGCTCCAGCCGGTAGCGGTGCATCAGCTCCTTGGCTTCCTCGGGGCTGGCGCCTTCCTTCACCGTCACTAGGCGCTCGCGCGGCGTCATGATATTCCTCACCGGCTGATCCAGATTGGTTTCAAAGCGCAGGTCGCGGTTGGTCACGATACCGACCACCGTCTTGCCTTCGAGCACCGGCAGCCCGGAAATCTTGCGGCTGCGCGTCAGATCCAGCACATCGCGCACCAGCATCGTCGGAACGACGGTGATCGGATCCTTCAAAACGCCGGATTCAAAGCGTTTCACTTTGGCAACTTCCGCCGCCTGCATTTCTGCCGGCAGGTTTTTATGCAGAATACCTATTCCGCCTTCCTGTGCCAGCGCAATGGCAAGCCGGGATTCCGTGACCGTATCCATCGCCGCCGAAACAATCGGCAAATTGATGCCGATGCGGCGCGTCAACCGGGTGCTCAAGCTGACATCGCGAGGCAGGATCGTGGAATGGGCAGGAATCAGGAGGACGTCGTCGAAGGTCAATGCTTTTTGTATGACGCGCATGGACTTTAATCACAGAGAATAAAGGTTTATTATAACGCAGACTATCTTTCTTCCCGGAGTACGCCATCATGACCCTCGACACTGCGCCCTCTCGCGCCTCTTATGCTTTTATTCTCCCCCTGGCGTTCTTCCTCGCAATTTTCATGGGTTCGGGAACAGCCCAGGCACAGATTTACAAATACAAGGATGCTTCCGGGCACACGGTGATTTCGGACGTTCCGCCGCCTCCCGGTTCTGCGACCGATATCCAGTCCTCGGGCACTCCTCCCGCAGGAACGCCTCGCGCAAACCCCAATCCGGGCGCCGCTCCCCCCGCAGGAACACCTCATGCGAACGGAAACGCAGGGGGACCTCCCAAGAAATCCATCGCCGACCAGGATCTCGATTTCAAGAAAAGGCTGAAGGATCAGCAGGACAAGGAAGAAAAGGAAAAGCAGGAGCAGGAAGCCGCCGCGCGAACCAAGCAAAATTGCGACCTGGCGCGTAACGAGCTTGGCGCCCTTGAATCCGGGGCGCGTGTCATGCAGCGCGATGAAAAGGGAGAACGCTCCTACCTCGACGATAATCAACGCGCGCAGGAATCCGAACGTCTCCGCAAGGTCATCAACGATTCGTGTGTCAATAACTGAGTCGCGCCCCTGCTTTCAGGCTCCCCTGCCCCGGGAATTCGCATAGCATATTTTTGGCATATGAGGGTTCTTGCTGTACCAAACAGCAAGAATCGCCCCGATTTTTACAAATCATGAAAACACCATGAAACCATCCTCTTCACTTGAAAACCTCAACATCAGCTCTTTCGAGTCGATGCCAACCCCGGAAGAAGTCCACAAGCGCCTTCCGCTTTCCACGCGCGCCGCGCAAACCGTGGCAACGGCGCGCGAAACCCTGTGCGCGATCCTGGAACGGCGCGACCCCCGTTTTTTCGTCATTGTCGGCCCTTGCTCGATCCACGATCCTGTTGCAGGAATCGATTACGCGCGCCGCCTGAAGGCGCTGGCCGAAACCCTGGGCGATACGCTCTATCTTGTCATGCGCGTCTACTTTGAAAAACCGCGCACCACTACGGGCTGGAAAGGTTTTATCAACGATCCGGACATGAACGATTCCTTCCGTGTTGACGTCGGCATGGAAAAGGCCCGCCGTTTCCTGCTCGACGTGAGCGAAATGGGGCTGCCTGCGGCGACCGAGGCGCTCGACCCGATCACGCCCCAATATCTGGGCGACCTGATTTCCTGGGCTGCCATCGGCGCGCGCACTTCCGAATCGCAAACGCACCGCGAAATGTCTTCCGGGCTCTCGACGCCCGTCGGCTTCAAGAATGGCACCGGCGGCGACCTTTCCGTGGCGATCAATGCGATTCTTTCGGCTTCGCAACCCCACGCCTTTCTCGGCATCAACGATCAAGGGCGGGTTGCCATCGTGCGCACGCGCGGAAATGCCCATGGACATGTGGTGTTGCGCGGCGGCGATGGGCGCCCCAACTACGACACCGTTTCCATTTCGATCGCCGAGGCGGCGCTCTCGAAAGCGGGATTGCCTCCCAACATCGTTGTCGACTGCTCGCACGCCAACAGCTACAAGAAACCGGAGCTCCAATCACTGGTGCTGGCCGATGTCGTGCATCAGGTGCGCCTGGGAAATACCTCGCTTGTCGGTGTCATGCTCGAATCGAATCTCGAAGCCGGCAGCCAGCCGATTCCCAACGATCTGAGCCGATTGCGCTACGGCTGCTCGGTCACCGACGCCTGCCTCGGCTGGGAAGAAACGGAAAAGGCGTTGCGCGAAGCCGCAGTACTGCTGCGCGACATCCTGCCCGAACGCAAGCCTCGTTAAAACGCGGCGGATCCTCCCTCGTTTTATCCTGATGCCTGCTGCCGTCGATCTCGTCCTCCAATGCGCGCGGGGGCTTCATTCCCCGCCGTTCTCCGAAACCTTGCTTGCGCGCTGCCGCGAAAACACCGGGGCAAGCGCTATTCTGGCGCCTGCCCCGCATGTGCGGCGCCTGTGCGGCGCCAGGCGCACACCGGGCTTCGATTGCGAAATCCTTCCGCTGCTCGAACACGAACGAATCGACTTCGCCTTTATCGACAACGAAAAAAAATTCGGCGATTTCGGGCTGATCGCGTTCGACATGGATTCGACGCTGATCACCATCGAATGTATCGACGAACTCGCCGATTTCGCCGGAAAGAAAGCCGAAGTCGCCGCCGTCACCGCTGCCGCGATGCGCGGTGAGATCGACTACCGCGAAAGCCTCGCGCGCCGGCTTGCCTTGCTGGCCGGGCTGGATGCGCGGGTGCTCGCAGAGGTCTATGCCGAACGCCTCCTCTTCTCCCCCGGCGCGCGCGAATTGCTGGCCGCCGCGCAGGAATCGCAGATGCGCACCGCGATTCTTTCCGGCGGCTTCACCTATTTCACCGAGCGCCTGCGCATCGAACTCGGCCTCGACTTTGCCACCTCGAACGAACTCGAAATCAGCGGCGGAAAACTCACCGGGCGGGTCAAGGGGCACATCGTCGACGCCGCCGCCAAGGCTGCGCACCTTGTTCGCCTGACCGAAGAATTGGGCCTGACGCGAGAAAGGGTCATCGCTGTCGGCGACGGAGCAAACGATCTCCCGATGCTCGCCAATGCCGGCTTTTCGGTCGCTTTCCACGCAAAGCCTGCCGTCCGCCAAAAAACCAGCGTTGCCCTCAATTTCTCCGGCCTCGACGGGATACTCAATTTCTTTTCATGAACCCCGGAAAAGGATTTGAACACCTGTCGAGCGCAATCCTAAGCCATTCATGGCGGGGATTGCGAGACATGGCGTAACAGGCGCCGAAGGCGCCCCGCATTGTGTAGGGGCGGGTGGTACGGGCGGGTTTCAAACCCGCCCCTACGCCGCCCGTACAGGAATCCCCAACCTTCAGCTTGGGGTGACTCAAA
>Ga0123357_10000217_pt1 | contig 54420 bp, 51 predicted proteins | sample TergutEmb28metaG_FD_89873 | JGI IMG/M metagenome (GOLD analysis project Ga0123357, IMG submission 89873) | Embiratermes neotenicus P4 segment gut microbial communities from Petit-Saut dam, French Guiana - Emb289 P4 | ecosystem: Host-associated > Arthropoda: Insects > Digestive system > Gut ...
CCATGAAGCCTCCTTTTTCGTGACTTTGAGCGGTCCACGATTTGGGAGGCTTCTTTATTTTGCAGGAACCGTCAAACTTTGACTGTCCCCCGGCAAAGCCGGGGGTTTACCCAAGGAAAATTAAGAGGAGCCCGCCTTGGGCAAGCCATTGACGGACTTGGTGGATGGATGGCGAGTCGTCGTGCCCTTGCGCCGCATCCAAGGGATCAAAAACTCCTGACCTCTTTCTGGGAAAGGTCAGAAGTTTGGGGAAGAGGGAAAGCGATTTTTCTCGGCCCGAACGGCACTCCGCCCGGACCGGGAAAGAACCTTTTTCAGTCCGGGCGCACCATCAGAACCTCTGCCCCCTTATCGTACCGGGTCAGATACTGGCCTATCTTCTCGAAGGTAGCCGTCACCGGCTGCTTGGGCTGATCCGACATTGAGACCTCCTCGCTGAACATCGATCCGAGCATCAATTTCAAGGGATTGACATTGACCTTCTGAGCCTCGAAGTAGGCTTTTTCCTGTGCCTTGATTTTTTTGATGTCGTCGGTTTGGTAAATGGCGGCATTGATGACGTCGAGAACGAATTCGGTACAGTTCTGCCGCCCGAGCGTGAAGGGATTGGCAATGACGGAATAATGCGGGTCATGCAGTGAGGCGTACGTCGGAGAGGTGATGACGGCCAGCAAACGCTGCTGCAAGGTCGGCGAGGGGATGATGATACCTGCCTCCAGCTCGGCCACCCCGGCAAAAAAATCGGGCGGATAATCCATCACCAACTCGCTGACATCCGGATGTTTTGCCTGTTGATACAGATTGTATATGGCGTATCCCGGCACCTTGCGGCCATCTGAGGTGGTGATCTCGGAATAGACGGCAAAGGCGGTGTGGGTGAACGCCATGCCTTCCGGCATTTCAGATTGCGGCCGGCCCTTGCGGGCCAGGATAGCGACGTAGGCCCCCTTGCCCGCCAGGATTTTCTCGACCTTTTTGGCAAAACCCACCACCTGCTCGGGAGAGAAGTTCATCGTCTCCCCTGCTTGGCTGCTGGCGGCGCTAAAACTCGCGGCTGGGGCTTCCGTTACGAGCGTGACAACGAAAAGCACTACGAAAAGATGAAACATTATTCTCATGATCGCACCATTCCAAAATTGCGTTATCGTTGCAGCGCCTGATCGGGCGGGGTGGTGGAGATCGATTCGTCAGTAATCTCCAACGGTTTACGCACAGGGGCGGAGGCCGCCTGCTGCAACCCGATCGCCGCCTTCGAGCTGCCCACTCCGGCGGAGGTGAGCGTCTGGCCGCTAATGGCAAGGGGAACCGAGGCGGCAGCGGAGGTCACCTGACCCGAGGCCACGAGGGCATGGGCAGCGCTGCCGCTGGCATGGCCGCTGGCCTGAACGCCTTCCTTGACCGCTTGCCCCACATGGGTGTCCTCTCCGGCTAAGGCCTGACAGCACATTGCTGATACGAACATCGACGACAAGAGCAACATAAAACTTTTTTTCATAATTCCCTCCCAAAGAGACATTTTTCTTTACGCGCATCCATTTGATCAACTTATTGTTTCCTCAATTCAACCCTGGCAACCGTCATGAAGCGTAAACGGTCGTTGACGCTCTGAAGGGCAATGGCCATTGGTAAGATTTAATTGGAGGAGCAATAGCAAATATTCCTTTCATCCAAAATGACTTTTTATTATCGCCGTCCTTCTCCTTGCTGCGCCAGGTAAACGGCCAAGCTGTTAAAATATAAACGCTCGCAAAATAGCACAAACGAGTGTCCGAATCCAGTGTTCTGAAAGATCTCTTCATCTGTTTGTATAATGATTTACGATTACTAAGGGATTGTCTATAAATAATGATGTTCTTATTGAGAGTGATCATGCCTAGTTATAGATACATCCTGCGTCATGCTCTGGTGTATACCAAAATCTGCGCCGGCAAAATTTTCAATAAAACAACGTTCGGCGTACTTGCTACTCTTGCCGAGCGCGAAACGATAATATTTCCTTGTATCAGCGGCCCACCAAGAGGCCTGCGCAGCGGGCATAAACAGTACACCATTACCTCTTGCCGGTTGCAACAATGGGTTGGAGCATGCCGGGATGGCGGTTGTCAGTTTAGACCATGGCGCAACTACGACAATTTCGCCATCTTCTGCAAAGAGCACGATTCGAGGCCACAGAAGATGACATGACGAACCGGGGGGTGAATCGATCCGCGTGTTTTCGGATCGGCTCTGGCCCCAGAGTATCATCTCTATCCATGACTCTGTTTTCATCGCCGAATCGCGTTTTATTACACTATAGCAAGGAGTTAAACCTTGCCATTGATCATCGTCTTTCAGATCGTCACCGGCCGCTCACGCTTCATAACGGTTGGAAAGGTTGCATTGGGAAAAAATAATACAAACCATCATCCCATGTTTCGAGCGATCTGTCAGATGGCGGCGCCATGATGCCGGGCAAAAGATCGCTATTCCGTACGACCGAGATGAACCGTCACCGGCTCACCGGGCCGGCAACCAGTCAAGGTGGCGGCGCTGGCCTGGTTGGCGGCGATTTCAAGATACCCGGCACTGGAAACCAGAACCAGCAAGGCCCCTGGCGGCGCCTCGTGATAGGCCCACGCCAACCGGCTGATCCGCTGGCCGCCGATCTCGGCGTAATCGAACCGGGCGGGCTCCAATTGAGCTGGGCCGACACGGATCGTGGTGTGGAGATTGCCGAAATGATCAATGCGCAGCACCTGCCCCTGGAGACACCCGGCAACATGGGCTGACTGAGGAAGGTTGACCATCCGGATGGATGCGGGCGCCACGGCGGGACCGAATTGGCCGGGGTCGCCTGTCCGGGCTAGGGCCGCTGCCACCGGGGCCATGATGTCCCGGCCGTGGAAGGTGGGACTGATGGTGGGGGTAAAAAAGGAAGGGCGCTCCACACGATGAACCGACTCTATTTTCCGGTCAGCGACCAGAAGCGACAGGCAGCCATTGTCTGGAGCGACGAAAAAATGGCCATAGCCGGCCGCCACCAGGATAGCCCGCCCGCTGCCCACTCCGGGATCGACCACAATCACATGGATGGTGCCAGGCGGGAAGAAACAGTAACTAGTTCGGATGGCGACGGCGGCGGCGGCCACGTCCCAGGCGGGGATGGCGTGCGTGAGGTCAACGATGGCGGCGGTCGGACAGCCTGTCAGCACCGCCCCTTTCAACTGGCCGACGTAGGGGTCCTGAAGGCCAAAATCGGTGGTCAGGGTGATAATGGCCAGTTCGTTGCCCATGGCTGCTCCTTGGAGGATGACGCGCTCCATCCACTGGAGAAGAAATCCCTTTTGCCGTCAGCGCCGCCCAGGAATCGGCACGGGACGGCACGCCCCTTACCCCACCCGAAGGCCGCAGTCCGGGCATTCGACCGAGCCAGGAGCAAACCGGCAGCCACAGGCCGGACAGACCGCCCCGCTGGCCCCAGAGTCGCAGAGCGCATCGGCACAGCAGGCGTCATGGTCGTCCAGTCCTGTACTCTCCCTGTATTCCTGCGCCAGGATAGCCATGGCCTCGTCCTGGTCCTCTTGCCGCACCTGGAGCAGCACTTCCGGGCCCCGGCAGCCGCACCCGGAGCCAGCCTCCCTGACCATCCGGGACCACACCCCCTTCTCGCCCAGATAGTCCCGCAGCATCTTGACTTGCAGGACCGGACCCCTGTGAACGACCGCCACCGGCTCCAGGGGACCGATGGCGCCGCCATGAACAGCACGCTGCTTCCTCCCGGCGAGCAGGACGGCGCCGCTGACCAGGGCAAGGCCGCAATCCGCACAGATCCGGATCTCGGCACGATACTCACCGCCGTACTGGGGACAGTAGTTGCATGCAGGGTCGATGGTCATGCCCAAGGCGCCCAATCAGAGGATATACCGGCTCAAGTCTTCGTTTTCCGAAATGTCGGCCAGGTGATGGTGGACATACTCGGCGGTGACCGTGAAGGTCAGATCGTCCCGGTCCGTGGCGTCAAAGGAAATTTCGTCGAGCACCCGCTCGATGATGGTGTGCAGACGACGGGCGCCGATATCCTCGGTCTTCTGGTTGACCTGCACGGCAATCCGCGCCATCTCTCGGATGGCCGCGTCCTCGAAGACCAACCGGACGTCCTCCGTGGCCAGCAACGCCGTGTACTGCTTGATCAAGGCATTGTTCGGTTCGGTCAGGATGCGGAAAAATTCCTCTTCGCCCAGGGCATGCAGATTGACCCGGATGGGGAAGCGGCCCTGGAGTTCGGGCACCAGATCCGACGGTTTGCAGACGTGAAAGGCGCCGCTGGCGATGAACAGGATATGGTCGGTCTTGACCGGGCCATATTTGGTGGACACTGTCGTGCCCTCGACAATGGGCAGCAGATCCCGCTGCACTCCTTCGCGCGACACCTCCGGAGCGCCGGAACCGGTACCGCCCCGCGAGGCGATCTTGTCGATCTCGTCCAAAAAGATGATGCCCGACTGCTCGGTGCGGCGGATGGCCTTCTCGGCAATGGACTCCGTGTCCACCAGCCGCTCGGCTTCCTCTTTCTTGAGGAATTCCAGGGCCTCAGGAATCTTCATCTTCTTTTGCTGCTTTTTTTTCGGAAAAAATTTGGCAAACGCCTCCTGCAGGGAGTTCTGCATATCCTCCATGCCTGACGCGGAAAACACCTCGACCACCGGCGTACCGCCGGTCGCGGCCACCGACATCTCCACCACCCGGTCATCCAATTCGCCCCGGCGCAGCATCTCCCGGAACCGTTCCCTGGTGGTCTGCGCGCGGCCTTCCTCCTGCCGGCCGCCGTCGCTGCTCCCGCCATAACTCAAGGTAATAACCTTGGGCGACCCGGCGGCCGCGCTCTCCTGGAGAGGAGCACGGGGCAGCAGCAGGTCGAGCAGTCGCTCTTCGGCCATGGCCGCCGCCTTCTCCTGCACGCCCTCTTCCGCCTCCCTGGTGACCATGTTGACCGCCAGTTGCGTGAGATCGCGGATCATGGATTCGACATCGCGGCCGACATACCCGACCTCGGTGAATTTGGAGGCCTCGATCTTGAGAAACGGACTTTGGGCGAGATGGGCCAACCGGCGGGCGATCTCGGTTTTGCCCACGCCGGTGGGGCCGATCATGATGATGTTTTTCGGAGCGATTTCCTCGCGCAACGGCTGCTCAACCTGCTGCCGCCGCCAGCGGTTGCGCAGGGCAATGGCCACAGAACGCTTGGCCTCGGCCTGGCCGATGATGTAGCGGTCGAGTTCGGCCACGGTTTCCCGAGGGGTCAATGAATTGATGCCTTTCATATTTTTTCAACCACAATGTGGGTATTGGTGTAGACGCAGATCGACCCGGCGATTTCCAAGGCGGCACGGGCGATGGCCTCGGCATCCAAGGAAGAATGCGCGACCAGGGCCTTTACCGCCGCCTGGGCGTAGGGACCACCGGAACCAATGGCCAGGATGCCGTCGTCCGCCTCGATGACGTCGCCGTTGCCGGACAGCAGCAAAGAACGGGTGGCGTCAACGGCGATCAGCATGGCCTCCAGCCGCCTGAGCATCTTGTCCATGCGCCAGTCCTTGGCCAGTTCGACCGCGGCCCGCATGAGGTTGCCGTTGTACTGTTCCAGCTTCTGCTCCAACCGGTCGTACAGAGTGAAGGCATCGGCGGTGGCGCCGGCAAACCCGGTGATCACCTGATCGTGGTAGAGCCGCCTGACCTTGCGCGCCTGATGTTTGATGATGGTGGCGCCGAACGAAACCTGACCGTCGCCGGCAACCACCACCTGTCCCTGGTGCCGGATGGCGACGATGGTGGTGGAACGTATCATTTTCTGCATGGTGTCATTGCCTGCGTCTACTCTTTTGGGTTGTTCTTTTTGGTTTTTTTCTCGAAGGAAATATGCGCTTGACGTGTAACCACGATACCAGGCGGAGTCAATTCCTGGCCGGTATTTATCAGGAACCACTCCTGGCCTGAGGATGGGCCTGATCGTAGACCTTGGCCAGGTGATCGATATTGAGATGGGTATATTTCTGGGTGGTCGACAGGCTGACGTGCCCCAGCAGTTCCTGGACCGTGCGCAGATCAGCACCCATCTCGAGCAGATGGGTGGCAAAGGAGTGGCGCAAACCATGCGGCGTCACCTCCACCCCGATCCCGGCCCGAAGCCCGTACATCTGGATTGAGCGCTCGACGCTGCGCGCGCTCAATCGGCTCCCCTGCCCGTTGAGAAACAGGGCGGCACGCTCGGGTTCTCTTCCTCGCTGGATGCGCGCCATGATCAGATCGTCCCTCTCGGGCCAATAGCGCTCCAGCATCTCCCTGGCCATCCGGCCGAAGGGGACTAGCCGCTCCCTGTTGCCCTTGCCCCGGACCCTGACGATCTCAGACGTAAGATCGATATCGACCAGATTGCAGCCCACCAGCTCGGAAACCCGCATGCCGGTGGCATACAGCAACTCCATGATGGCCCGGTCCCGCCGCCAGAAACGGTCAACGGCTGTCGGGGCCTCCAGCAGGGCGAACACCTCGTCCACCGTCAGAAAAGATGGGATGTGTCGCCCGAGCTTGGGACCGACGATACCGGCGACCGGATCGGCGGCAAGGATCTTCTCCCGCCGGAGAAATCGGAAAAAGGTACGGATAGCCGACAACTTGCGCGCCACCGAGGCGCTGGCGTTCACCGGATAGAGCGAGCCGACGAATGCCTGGACCTGCTCGGCGGTGATGGCGGCGGGCTCGGCGTCTTCCCCGCAAAAACGGGAAAATTCCACCAGATCAAAACGGTAGCTGTCGGCGGTATGGACAGAATAACCCTTTTCCACCAAGAGCCACGTCACGAATCGTTCGATCTGTCCGGTCATCGCCAAAGAGATATTGAAACCCAAAAAGAGAAAGTTTATTATGAACGATTACCTTTGTCCGATCTATTCGGCAAATGAAATCGTTTACAGTCCGAACGGGCGGAGCCGTTGTATGGCGAAAAAAACCTTCGAACAAGCGCTGGCCAGGCTGGAGCAAATCACCGAGGAACTCGAATCTGGAGAACTCAGTCTAGAAAAAAGTCTGGAAAAATTCAACGAAGGCATGTCGCTGGTCCATTTCTGCAACGGCAAGCTCGACGAGGCGAAATCGCAGGTCGAATTGCTGCTGCACAAGGATGGCCATCTGGTCGGCGTACCCTTTGCAGAGGAAGACGGTGGACATCCGAGCCTATCTTGATGAGCAGCGTCGGCTGGTCGAAGACCGCCTGGCCGCCCTCATGCTGGAGCCAACCGGCGCCTTTGCCCAGCATGTCGAGGCCATGCGCTACAGCCTCTTCGCCGGTGGCAAGCGTATCCGGCCCGTGCTCTGCCTAGCCGGAGCCGAGGCGGTGGGCAGCGGCGAAGAGGCCCGGCGACTCGCTCTGCCCGTGGCCTGCGCCCTGGAATGCATCCACACCTATTCCCTGATCCACGACGACCTGCCGGCCATGGATAACGACGACTTGCGCCGGGGCAAGCCGACCAACCATACCGTTTTCGGCGAGGCGGCGGCCATCCTTGCCGGAGACGGCCTGCTGACCTTTGCCTTTGACCTGCTCAGCTCCACGGCTTCCGCCGCCATACCCGATCCGATCCGCATCCGCATCATCCAGACCATTGCCCGCGCTGCCGGTCCGCTGGGCATGGTCGGCGGCCAATCGCTTGACATGATCCATGAGGGCCAGCAGATCGACTACGAGGAGTTGCGCCGCATGCACCGCAGCAAGACCGGCGCCCTGATCACCGCCTCGGTGGTGTGCGGCGCCATGGTCGCCGGCGCGGGCAAAGAACAGGAGGCGGCCTTGCAAACCTACGGCGATCACATCGGCCTCGCCTTCCAGATCGTTGACGATCTCCTCGACGTCGAAGCCACCACCGCCGAACTGGGCAAGCCAGCGGGCAGCGACGCCAAGGCCGACAAGGTGACCTATCCTTCGCTGTTTGGCAGGCAAGCATCGCGGAGCATGGCCCTGGAGGCGGTGCAGGAGGCTATCGCCGCCCTGACCCTATTCGACCACCGGGCAGACCCGCTCCGTGCCCTGGCCCGCTATATCGTTGACCGTAAAACATAAGACTGCGCCATGTCCATTGTGGATTCTCTGATCGCCCCGACCGGCACCCTGCTGGATGCCGTTGATTCGCCCATCAACCTGCGCCACCTCGATCTGGCGCACATGGAACAGCTCGCCCGCGAGCTTCGGGAAACCATCATCGCCACCGTGGCCGAGACCGGCGGCCACCTGGCCCCCAGCCTGGGGGTGGTCGAACTGACCCTGGCCCTGCACTATGTCTTTGACACCCCCCGCGACCGATTGATCTGGGACGTGGGCCACCAGGCCTATGCCCACAAGCTCATCACCGGCCGCCGGGACCGCTTCCGGACCCTTCGCTGCTACAAGGGCATCAGCGGCTTTCCCAAACGGTCGGAGAGCGACTACGACACCGTCGAAACCGGGCATAGTTCCACCTCGGTGTCGCACGGCCTTGGCATGGCGGCGGCCAAAGCCATCCAGGGCGATCAGGCCAAGGTGGTCGCGGTCATTGGCGACGGCTCCATGACCGCCGGCATGGCCTTTGAAGGGCTCAACCATGCCGGCGATCTCGGCCGGGATCTGATCGTGGTGCTCAACGACAACGAAATGTCGATCTCGAAAAATGTCGGGGCCTTGTCCAGCTTCCTCAGCCGCAAGATGACCGGCAAAATGGTCCGCGTGCTGCGTGACCATATCGAAGAGCGGTTGCTGGCGCTCTCTTCGGTGGGCGAGAACATCCTGACGGTGCTGCGCAAGAGCGAAGAGAGCATCAAGGGCTTCTTCACCCCGGGCATGCTGTTCGAGGCCTTGAAATTCAAATATATCGGCCCGATCCCCGGCCATGAACTCGGCGACCTGATCGCCACTTTAGAAAACGTCCGCGACCACAACCACGGCCCGGTGTTGGTGCATGTGATCACCACCAAGGGCAAGGGATACGCGCCGGCCGAAACCCGGCCCGGCGACTACCACGGCATCGACCCCTTTGACGTGGCCACCGGCCTGCCCAAAAAGAATCCCCTCGCACCAGCTTCCTACACCAAGGTCTTTGGCGATACCCTGTGCCGGTTGGCCCGGCAGGATCAGCGGTTGGTGGCGATCACCGCCGCCATGCCCGGCGGCACTGGTCTGCTCCCGTTCGCCGCCGAGTTTCCCGACCGATTTTTCGATGTCGGCATCGCCGAGCAGCATGCGGTTTCCTTTGCCGCCGGTTTGGCCCTGGAGGGGATGCGGCCGGTGTTCGCCGTGTATTCTTCGTTCATGCAGCGGGCCTTGGACCAGTTGATCCACGATGTCTGCCTGCCCAACCTGCCGGTCACCATCGCCCTGGACCGCAGCGGCGTGGTCGGGCCCGACGGACCGACGCACCACGGCGTCTTCGATCTCTCCTTCCTCCGCTTCATTCCCAATCTGACGGTGATGGCGCCCAAGGATGAAAATGAACTGCGGCACATGCTGTTCACCGCCGTGAACCACGACGGCCCGGTGGTGGTCCGCTATCCCCGGGGCAGCGGGGAAGGCGTTGCGCTGGACGACTCCTTCCGCCAACTGGACATCGGCAAGGGAGAACTGCTCAGACCAGGGCGCGACGTGCTCCTGCTGCCGGTGGGCAACCGGGTCTTTGCCGCCCTGGCCGCAGCGAACCGATTAGCGGAGTCGGGCATCGACGCCGCGGTCGTCAATCCCCGCTTCATCCATCCCCTGGACAGCGAACTCGTCACCACCTGGGCGGCGCAAACAGGTCGGGTGGTCACCATCGAGGATAACTGCATCCTCGGCGGCTTCGGCAGCGGCGTGCTGCAACTGCTGAATGAACGCGGCCTGCTGCTGCCATGCGTCATCCTCGGCCATCCCGACCATTTCGTCGAACACGGTCCCCAAAATGTCCTTTGGGCCGACTCCGGCATCGATGCCGACGGCATCGTCCGCAGCGTCCAGGCGCTTTTGCGCTCAAAAACGTAAGGGGCGGCAACGCCTGCCGCGCTGCCGCCCCCCATTGCCTCCTGTCCGCCCGCTGCAGCGGTTAGTTTGGGTCAAACCCGGTAATACTCCCGATACCAATCGACGAATTTTCTGATCCCGGTTTCAATCGAGGTGGCCGGTTTGAACCCCACCGCCGCCGCCAGATCGGCGACATCGGCGTAGGTGGCCGGCACGTCGCCATTTTGCATGGGCAAAAAATTCTTTTTTGCCGTCCGCCCCAGGCAGCCTTCCAGCACCTCGATGTAGCGCATCAGCCGTTCCTTGTTGTTATTGCCGATGTTGTACACCCGCCAGGGGCAATAGCTGGTGGCCGCATCGGGAGATTCGCTCCGCCACTGGGGGTCGGGCGCGGCCACATGGTCGATCACCCGCACCACGCCCTCGACGATGTCGTCGATATAGGTGAAATCACGCTCCATGTTGCCGTTGTTGAACACGTCGATCGGCCGATCTTCGAGGATGGCCTTGGTGAACAGAAACAGGGCCATGTCCGGCCGTCCCCATGGCCCATACACCGTGAAAAAACGCAAGCCCGTGGCGGCAATGCCGAACAGGTGGCTGTAGGTGTGGGCCATCAGTTCGTTGGCCTTTTTCGAGGCCGCATAGAGCGACACCGGATGATCGACGTTGTCGTGCACTGAAAAGGGCATTTTGGTGTTTGCCCCGTAGACCGAACTCGACGAGGCATAGACCAGATGCTTGACCCCGGTGTGCCGGCAGCCTTCCAGGATATTGACAAAGCCGACCAGGTTGGTGTCGACGTAGGAATGCGGATTGATGAGTGAATAGCGGACTCCGGCCTGGGCCGCCAGGTTGACCACGGCGTCGAACCGCTCCGCCGCGAACAACTCCGCGGTCTGTTCCCGGTCCGCCAGGTCAAACCCGGCATGGCGGTAGTTGGCATGGGGCAGCAACTGGGCCAAACGGTCCCGCTTGAGCTGCGGGTCGTAATAGTCATTGAGATTGTCGAGCCCGACCACCTCCCGCCCCTCGGCAAGCAGCCGCAGGGCCAGGCCATGACCGATGAACCCGGCCGCGCCGGTAATCAGAATTTTCCGTAATCTGTCCAAGTTATCCCTCGTGGGGTTCAGTCGTCGTAATTGCCTGCGGGCCCTTTATCGGTGTTCACGGCCGCGGCCCGTTCCCGGATTTTCTCCACGGTCCAGTTCTCCAGAGAGTCGATCCGCCCGCTTTTGGGGCCGAGGTCATAGGAACCGGCCTCAAGGATCGCCTCCACGCCAAAACGGGCGGTATCGGCGGCGTTGAACACCTCGACCAGCATGGTGTAGACAAAATTCTCCACCCTCCGGGCCATCCGTTCGCGCACCGCATAAGGCTGTCCCATGATCTTGTTTTCAAAGGGCAGGTTGATGCTCTTGTAATCCCCTTTCTTCCAGCCCTTGGAGTCGGCATAGGCCCGCATCGCCTGCCACAGCTCTTCGGTGACGCCCTGACCATGGACTTTGATGAACTCGCCGTTGGCATCCAATTCGGCATTGCCGTAATCGTTGACTTCCACGCCCCAGGAAACCATTTGCAGGGCAGTCGCCACGTTGGCCTTGGTGGTGGCGGTCTGGGCGGCGATGGCCCGCAGCCGGTCGGAGTTGTTCCCGGAGGTACCGTGCTGGGCGCCGGAAATCGCATAGCCGGCAAGGGCCTGGTGAATCTCGGCGGTCAGCTCCACCTGAATGCCTTGGGCCGAGGCCTCGATGCCGTGGGTGGTGCCGTTGTTGAGCGCGATCCAGTCCGGAAAGATATTGTGGGCATTCAGCCCCTGGATGATGAACAGGGCCTCCTCCTTGGTGGACAGCCCATGTTTTCCTTTGATCTCGCCGACTTCAGTCTCAAGACCGGCCCAGGAAGGGATGTATTGCGCCAATTCAATGCTGGCCAACAGGTTGTCGGCATCGGGCATGTGCGAGGCGTCGATGGCGATCGAGGTGATACCGGCCTCAAACAGGGTGGGGATCTCGATGGCGGCCACCGGTACGTCTTCCGGCTTTTTGATCCCATAATGATCGGCATGGATGGCCACCGGAACGGTGATTGCCAGCTCGTTGCAGAGGGCATCCACCTGACGGGCAATGTTCCAGTAGTTCACGGGACAGTAGGCGTTGGCCCCGCCTTCGGAGCGGGCGATCTCGATGATGATCGCCGCATGCGCCCTCTGCGCGGCCTGGAGCGCGCCGCGGATGATGAGATGGTTGCGGCCGTTGGCGGCAATGGTCATGGCTCCACCCTTGGCCAGCATGGCGCGATCAATCACCTTGCCGCTGACAAGCAGGGCGCGTGAATTGGGAAACTGGGTTCTGACGGTCGGCGGCCGCCCAATTTCCAGGGCTTTTTCAAAATTGGCAATGTAAGACATATGTTCCTCCTGTTGACGATGCATTCGGGTGATGGCGGCGGGACCGGCGCTCGTTTTCCTTCTGCCGGAAGCGTACAGATCGTCTTGTATTAGAACGAATGATTTCACATCCGACAAGGGGAAAGTCTCGATCCAGACACTCGGCCGCAGGCCGGGGACGCCGGCCGCATTATTCCTGTTCCTGATTGCCGTTGCCAGCAGCCGGTTGTTCCTCGACCTTGGGAGAAAAGCCAGGTGCGGTGGTGCGGCCAAGCAGCGACACGGCCAGGATGCTGACCTCGTAGAGCAGAATCAACGGACCGGCCATCAGGATCTGGTTGAACACGTCCGGGGTGGGAGTCAGGATGGCAGCGGCAATAAAGGCGATCAGCACGGCATATTTCCGATTCTTGGTCAAGAACGGCTTGTTGACCACGCCGATCCTGCCCAGAAGCACCATCATGACCGGCAGTTCGAAAATGAGACCAAAGGCGAAAAAGAGGTGCAGGGCCAGGGAGAAATACTCGTCGACCGCCGGCATGGGTTCAAGGACGTCGTTAGTATAGCCGAGCAGAAATCGAAAGGCCGGCGGGAAGACTATCCAATAGCCAAAGGCTGCGCCGGCAAGAAAACAGAGGGTGGAAACGAGGACAAAGGGGATGAGAAGCCGTTTTTCATGACGGTAGAGGCCAGGGGAGACAAAGCGCCAGATCTGCAGAAAAATGACCGGACTGGCGAAGACCACGGCCGCCACCAGGGCGAGCTTCAGATAAAAAAAAACCCTTCCTGATAGGCGGTGAAGATCAGCGGCTTCCCCTTGGGCAGGACCTTGAGCAACGGCTGGAGAAACCAGCCGCCCAGCGATTCGACAATGCTATAAGCCACAACAAAGCCGACAGCCACGGCCCCGAGCGAGATCATCAGGCAGGAGCGCAACTCCCGCAGGTGTTCGGTCAGGCTCTGTTGCGTAAACTGTTCTTGCGATTCCACGGCAATCTCGTCCTGGTTGGCGTTCATTCCCCTGCCCGCGTCTTTGTACCCGATCATCAGAGGAATGTAAACCGATTATGGATAATGTTTGACTTCGACTTCCACTTGGAGATACACTAGCCCCCGAGAGCCAATAAATTGATTTCCAAGGATTTTTACAAGGTTGGACATGGCTACCATTCTGGTTGTCGACGACGAACTCAGCATGCGCGAGTTTCTCAAGATCCTCCTGACCAAGGAAGGGTACACCGTCACCACCGCCGCAGAAAGCAAAGCCGCCCTCGCGCTTGCCGGACAACACCCCTTTGACCTGGTGATTTCCGATATCCGTATGCCCGGTATGAGCGGTCTCGACCTGCTCCCCCAACTCAAACAGTTGCAGCCGGATGTCGGGGTCATCATGATCACCGCCTTTGCCTCGCCCGATGATGCGGTGATGGCAATGAAAGGCGGGGCCTTTGACTATATCACCAAACCATTCAGTGTCGATGAAATCAAGTCCGTCATCAGGGCGGTCCTGAAGAGGAAACAGCAAAACGAGGCGCAACCGGCAGGCGGTTTCCCGGAGATCATCGGGCAGAGCGCTGAAATGATGAAGATCTTCGATCTGATCACCAAGATCGCGCCGACCCCTGCCAATGTCCTCATCTATGGCGAATCGGGCACCGGCAAGGAACTGGTAGCCAAGGCCATTCACAACCGCTCGCGGGTCGCGTCCAGCCCCTTTATTCCCATCACCTGCAGCGCCATTCCCGAAAGTTTGCTGGAAAGTGAGCTGTTTGGCCATGTCAAGGGATCGTTCACCGGGGCAATCGCCGACAAGGCCGGCCTGTTCCAGCAGGCCGACGGCGGCACCGCGTTCCTCGACGAGATTGGCGAACTGACCCCGATCATCCAAACCAAGCTGTTGCGGGTTCTGCAGGAGCGGGAATTCATGCCGGTCGGCTCCACCAAAACCCGGCAGGTCAATGTCCGGATCATCGCCGCCACCAACCGAATCCTGGAACAGGAAATCATCGCGGGCAAATTCCGTGAAGATCTCTACTACCGGTTGGCCGTGGTGCCCATCCTGGTGCCTCCGTTGCGGGAGCGCATCGGCGACGTGCCCCTGTTGGTCGACTATTTCCTGAAAAAATACTCCCGGCTGCTTGGTAAGGAGGTGCAGACCATCTCCTCGTACGGCATGGAAGTCCTGATGCAGTACGACTTCCCGGGCAATGTCCGTGAGCTGGAAAATATCATCGAGCGGGGCGTGGCGCTTGAATCCTCCAACATCATTCTGCCGGAAAGCCTGATTCTCTCGCTGCACCGGCAGAAAAAAAACAAAACAGAACCCACGGAACCGACCGCCACGTCCGGCACGCCGCTCTTTGTCGCCGCCCGTGACGAAGACGAGCTCTTTGCCGAAGGATTGGAGGAAATCCTGCAACGGGTGGAGAAAAAGATGATTCTCCACGCCCTGGACAAGACCGACAATTCCAAGATGCGGGCCGCCGACCTGCTCAAACTCAGTTTCCGGAGCCTGCGATACAAAACCAAGAAGCACCAGATCGACTGAGGAGTACTCCAGACTACCATCTGCCCTGACCATCCGACGACATGCCGCACCTCTTTTCCCCAGACAGGGCCACCGCCATCGACAGCGAGCAGGCAACCCGGCAACACCTTCTCTGGTGGTTCCTCGCCCGTGTCGTTCTTTTTACCCTGTTGTTCGCCCTGACCACCGTGCTCCGGGAAAAGGGCCTCGTCATCGCCGTGCCCAGCACATTCACGAGTGTCGCATTTCTTGCGGGACTGTACGGAGTGACCTTCATCTCCGCCCTGTTTCTGTACAAGAGATGCCGATCTGTACGACGATTCGGCCTGCTCCAGCTCTGCGGCGACACCGGTGTGACCGCCCTGCTGATCTATGCCACCGGATGCAGCAAATCCGACTTCACCTCGCTGCTGATCCTACCGGTGATCGCCGCTGGTTTGATTCTGTACCACAGAAGCGGCCTCTTCATCGCCGCAGTCACCACCTTCGCCTATGGCGCGGTTCTGGCCTTGGAATACTGTCGCTGGCTGCCTTCCTACTTCGTTCTCGCCCCCCATCTCGGCAATATTTCCCTGCCCGCGGCCACCAACCTGTTCGCCGTTTACGGGCTGATATTTTTCCTCGCCGCGCTGTTGAGCGGCCAACTGGCGCGGCGGCTGCGGGTGACCGAAGAGCGGCTCCAATGGACAGCCCTGGAATATAATCGGCTCTCGATTCTCTACAAACAAATCTTCGAGGATATCTCCACCGGCATCATCACCACCGATCAGTCCGATTTCATCACTTCCTACAATCAGGCGGCAGAACGCATCACCGGTATTGCGCAGGAACACGTGCTGGGACAACCGTTCATCCGATGTTTTCCCGCCATGCTGCTCCAGGAATCGCTGGGCCGCAATGTCTGCGATTTCAGCAAACCCGACGGATCGGTCATCAGGATCGGTTACTCCTTTTCCTTTCTGAATATGCCTGCCGGACAGGAACAGAAGTTGAAACCGGGGCAAGAGGATGGCGAGCAGGCAAAATGGAAGGTGGTCACCATCCAGGATATCAGTCAGATCGAGCGGATGGAACAGCAGGTCCGCGATGCGGAAAAGATGGCGGCCATCGGAGAACTGAGCGCTTCGATCGCCCACAATTTCCGCAACCCGCTGGCAGCGATTTCCGGTTCCGCCCAGATCCTCGCCCTGGATATGGACAACGCCGCCCCCATCGACCCGACGACATTCAAGCCGCTCATGGGGATTATTCTCCGGGAAACCGACCGCATGGCCAAAACCATCACCGAATTTCTTCAGTTCGCCCGGCCGGCGGCGATCCAACCGGAATGGTTCGACATCGACCGGCTGGTGGATGAAGTGCTCGACCGGATGCAGATGTCGCCCAACATGACTGCCTGCGCTATGGCCAAGGAAATCGGAACCCATGTCGCCTGTTGGGCAGACCGGCAACAGCTCCAGGCCGTCCTCACCCACCTGCTGGACAATGCCTGCCACGCCGCTGCCGAGCAGCAGGGCCAGGTCGTGGTCGCCGCCGGAGAAGACACTGAAGATGGCCGGGCATATCTGTGGCTGGAAATTCGCGATCAGGGTGCCGGCATCCCCCAGAAGCTACGGGAGCAGGTCTTTACTCCCTTTTTCTCCAGCCGGACGGACGGTACGGGTCTGGGCCTGCCCATTGTCCGCCAGATCGTGGAAAACCACTCCGGCAGGATCGAACTCGACGCCACCTCCGATTATCCCTGTATCGTCCGCGTGCACCTGCCCATGCCCTCGCCGGCTACGCCTTGACCTTCCAGATCTTGGCGCCGAGACTTCGCAATTTTTCCGCCATATTCTCGTAACCCCGCTCAAGATGGTAGATCCGGGAGACCTTGGTGGTGCCGCTGGCGGTCAGGCCGGCAATCACCAGCGAGGCCGAAGCCCGCAGATCGGTGGCCATCACCGGGGCGCCGCACAGCTTGTCGCGACCAATCCCCCGGACCACGGCCCGGGAGCCTTCTATGGTGATATCCGCCCCCATGCGTTTGAGTTCGGCCACGTGCATGAACCGGTTCTCGAAGATGGTCTCGTGGATGATGGATGTCCCATCGCCCAAGACCATCAAGGCCATGAACTGGGCCTGAAGATCAGTGGGGAAACCAGGGTAGGGCAAAGTGGTGATGTCGACGCTGCACGGGCGGCAGATGCTGCGGCCGTCGACTTCCGGACAGGAAACAGTCAACGAATCGGCCGTTGTCTCGATGCATACTCCGCAGAGCAGCAATTTTTCCGTCAAGGCCGACAGGTGGATGGGAAGGCAGCCGGTCAGGGTGACCTTGCCGCCGGCAGCCGCCACGGCGATCATATAGGTCCCGGCCTCGATACGATCGGGGATGATGGTCGATTCGGCGGCATGGAGCCGGTCAACGCCATGGATCGACAGGCGATCGGTGCCCTTGCCTTCGATCTCGGCGCCCATGGCCACCAGCATATCGATCAGGTTGCCGACTTCGGGTTCCTTGGCGGCATTCTTGATCACGGTCGTGCCCTTGGCCATGACCGAGGCCATGAGCACGTTTTCGGTGCCGGTCACCGAAGGGACGTCGAAATAGACCGTACCGCCGTGCAGCAGCCCTTCGGCCGCCGCCTCCACGTATCCGTGCTCCAGGCGGGTAGTTACGCCCAATTTTTCGAATCCCTTGAGATGAAAATTGATCGGACGAGCGCCGATGGCGCAGCCACCCGGCAGAGACACCCGGGCAAAACCGGAGCGGGCCAGCAGCGGTCCCAGAACCAGGACCGAGGCCCGCATGGTTTTCACCAAATCGTACGGCGCCTCCCTCCCCGTGAGATGGCTGCTGTCGACCCGGACCGTCTGCCCTTCCCGCTCCCATCGCGCTCCCAGGATCTCCAGGAGATTGAGCATCGTCCTGGTATCGCGCAGGTCCGGCACGTTGTGCAGGGTATGCAACCCGGGTGCGAGCAGGGTGGCGGCGAGGAGAGGCAGAGCTGCGTTTTTCGCGCCGCTGATGCCCACTGTGCCATAAAGGGGCGATCCGCCCTCGATAATGAGTTGATCCATAACGTGTGTTCAGTCAGAAAAAAACGAATGCGATCCGCAACGCGCCATACGCCTTGCGGCCAGGGTTACGGTTCATGGCGCGCCCGCAGGACCCGAGGACGGCCGGCCCGGTCGTCGATGACTTGGACCTGGGCATACCCCGATATGGCCGACCGGAAGAGACGAGCCACCTTTTCGCCCTGATCAGCGCCAATTTCCAGAAAAATCCATCCACCGGGACGCAGGCGGCGGCGGGCCTCCTCTGCAATCCGCTCAATACAGCGCATCCCTCCCGGCCCACCCGACAGGGCAAGGCGCGGCTCGGCCCTGCTGACCTCCGGTTCGAGCCCGTCGATCTCTTCCTCGGCGACATAGGGCGGATTGGTGACGATCAGATCAAAGGAGCGCCGGGGATGCAGACCGGAAAACAGATCGCAACAGACAGGCAGGACCAGGTCGGTCGTCCTGTGCCGGATGCTGTTTGCCTGCGCCATGTGCAAGGCAGCCTCGGAAATGTCGGCGGCCACCACCGCGCACCCCAGTTCCCTGGCCAGAACCACTGCAATCACGCCGCTGCCGGTGCACAGATCAAGGGCATGGACGATCTCATTCTCCTTGCACGTCATCAAAACCTGTTCAAGGAGGAATTCGGTCTCGGGCCGGGGGATGAGCACTGTCGGCGACACCGCGAAATCAAGCGACCAGAATTCCTGCGATCCGGTCAGGTGTTGCAGGGGAATCCGCTCACAGCGGCGGGCAACCAGTTGCCGATATTCGGCCAAGGTGGCCTCGTCCACGGGTTGATCGACACGCAGAAACATCTGACTTCTGCTCAATCCGGTGAGGTGTTCCAGGAGCAATCGGGCATCCAAGGCCGCGTCGGAGACGCCGGCGGTAGTCAATCGCGCCGTTGCCTCGGCCAACAGGGCATCAATCTTCATGACGCCGATCAATGAACCGATTTCAGGGCTTCGGTCTGGTAGTGGGTGATCAGCGGCATGATGACGTCGTCAAGCAGACCGGCCATCACCTGATCCAGGCGATAGATGGTCAAATTGATGCGGTGGTCCGTGACCCTGCCCTGGGGGAAATTGTAGGTGCGGATTCGCTCGCTGCGGTCGCCTGAGCCGACCTGGCTTTTCCGTTCCTCGGAAATACGATCATGCTGTTCCTGCTCCATCCGGTCGAGCAAACGGGCACGGAGGACCTGCAGTGCTTTGGCCTTGTTCTTGTGCTGGGATTTCTCGTCCTGGCAGGTCACCACCCGGCCGGTGGGCAGATGGGTAACCCGAACGGCGGAATCGGTGGTGTTGACCGATTGCCCTCCAGGGCCGGAAGAACGATAGACATCGAATTTCAGTTCATTGGGTTCGATGTGAAGGTCAACTTCCTCGGCCTCGGGAATGATGGCAACGGTCACCGCCGAGGTGTGGATGCGGCCTTGGGTTTCGGTGTCCGGTACCCGTTGCACCCGGTGCGCGCCGGATTCGTACTTCAGCCGGGAGTAAACCTGCTGACCGCTGATCAGGGCGATGATCTCCTTGAAACCGCCAATGCCGATGGGGTTGGAACTCATCACTTCGACCCGCCACCCCTGCATCTCAGCGTAGCGGCTGTACATGCGAAAAAGATCGGCAACGAACAGGGCGGCCTCATCACCGCCGGTCCCTGCCCTGATCTCCAGAAAAATATTCTTTTCGTCGTTTGGATCCTTGGGCAGCAGACGAATACGGATCGCCTGCTCCAGCTCTTCCTGTTTTTGGGTCAGTTCTTCCAGCTCCGCCTTAGCCAGAGCCACCAGATCGGGATCGTCCTGTTCGGTGCGGATCAGTTCCTGGCTGTCGTCAATCTGGGCGCAGACCGAGGTGTAGGCCGCATACAACTCGGCGATCCTGGCGACCTGAGCATGTTCGCGGACCACCTCCCGGTACCGCTGCTGATCGGTCACCAGTAACGGGTCGGACAGCTGTCGCTCCAAGGCGTCCAGCTTTTCGTCAATGTCCCGGAGATTGTCAAACATGCCGGCCCTGCAGGAAACAGAGGGGAAAAAGGTGCATCGTCCACCAAGGAAACAGGACACGACATGACCCGCGGGCTGCGTGGTCCTTCATTGGCAAAACCATCATGTGCGCCCAAGGGAGTTGAAAAAGAAAATCCCTCCGGCACCGGCACATCATGCCGCCGCCTGCCTGGTTTCCCAGGCGGGCAACGGTTGGCAGAAATGCTGGAGTCAGGAGGGGAGAAAAAAACGGGCGATGTCCGCTTTATTTCTTTTTGCCGCCCTGGTAGTTGGCATATCTCTTTTTGAATTTTTCGATCCGACCGGCGGTATCGATCAATTTCTGCTTTCCGGTGAAGAAAGGATGACAGGCGGAACAGATTTCGACCCGCACTTCGTTCAGCACGGAACCAAGTTCGAACTCGTTGCCACAGGCACAAACAGCGGTCACTTTATGATAGGTGGGATGGGTATCCGATTTCATGGCACGCACTCCTTGGACAAAGATGGCCCTGGTAAAGAATAATTAAAAGATAAAATTATATCTTTTTTCATCAGTTATTCAAAGAAAAAACGAGCATCACCGGTTCATGGAGGCGAAAAATTCCTGGTTGGTCTTGGTCTGGCTCATTTTATCGAGGAGAAACTCCATGGCATCGGCGGGGTTCATCGAGGAGAGCAGCTTGCGTAAGATCCAGATGCGGTTGAGATCCTCAGGCGGCAGGAGCAAATCCTCCTTGCGGGTGCCTGATTTCTGAATATCGATGGCGGGGTAGATACGCCGGTTGGCCATTTTGCGATCCAGCACGATCTCCATGTTGCCCGTGCCCTTGAACTCTTCAAAGATGACCTCGTCCATGCGGCTGCCGGTATCGATGAGGGCTGTGGCCAGGATGGTCAGGCTGCCCCCCTCCTCGACGTTGCGAGCGGCCCCGAAAAACCGCTTCGGCCGGTGCAGGGCATTGGCCTCGACACCACCGGAGAGAATTTTGCCCGAGGCGGGGGTGACCGTGTTATAGGCCCTGGCCAAGCGGGTGATGGAATCGAGCAGAATGACCACATCCTTTTTGTGTTCCACCAGGCGCTGCGCCTTCTGGATCACCATCTCGGCCACCTGGATGTGTCGCTGCGGCGGTTCGTCGAAGGTGGAACTGACCACCTCGGCTGCCACGCTGCGCTTCATGTCGGTGACCTCTTCTGGACGCTCGTCAATGAGCAGAACAATGAGAATGATCTCCTTGTGGTTGGCGACGATCGAGTTGGCGATTTTCTGCATCAACACCGTTTTACCGGTCCGGGGCGGAGCCACGATCAATCCGCGCTGTCCCTTGCCGAGCGGAGCGGTGATATTAAGCACCCGCATGGACAGGTTATCCGGCGTTGTTTCCAGATTGATCAGTTGATCTGGGTGCAGGGGCGTCAGGTTGATGAAGGCGGTTTTGTTCTTTGCCGTCTCCGGTAATTCGTAGTTGATGGTGTCGACCTTGAGCAGGGCAAAATAGCGTTCGTTGTCCTTGGGCGACCTCACCTCGCCTTCCACGCTATCGCCCGTGCGAAGGTTAAGACGGCGGATCTGCGAGGGTGAGACATAGATATCGTCCGGACCCGGCAGGTAGTTGTAATCTGGAGCGCGCAAGAAGCCGAATCCGTCCTGCAGGATCTCCAGGACACCGCTGCCGCGCAGCTTCCCATCCTCATCCGCTTGCTCCTTGAGAATGGCGAAGATCAACTCCTGCTTGGTCATATTGCTGTATCCCTCGATATTGAGGGATGCGGCCAGGCTGACCAAATCTTTTATTTTTTTGTTTTTAAGCTCAGTGGGATTCATGGACCGGTCTTTCCTCCAAGGTGGTCAGTACGATAAACCGCCGAAGGGTATCATCTGTCATTAGGGGAGATTCAATAAGGAATTAAGGCGGCAACGAAAGTTGCCTTCTTGTTCTTTGTGTGGATGTTCGAGTACCGATGCGAATGTAATGGGGACGGTTATCGTATCAAGCCTGACTGGAAGAAACGACAGCGCAGAGTTGCGGGAAACACTGCGTTTGCATCGGGCAGCGCATTGGCGCGATTCAAGGAATCGAATATATTTTCAGCGTGAAAAAGCAGAACTAAAAAAACGACAGACACCATACCGGTCTGCTGAGATGTTACTGTTAGATATTTGTTTCCTCGGCCGCTGTCAAGAATTTTCTTGGCTCAATCCATCCAAAATCCGCAGCGACAACGCATCCCCCAAGGAAACGATCCGGCCACGGCTTTCTGCCCATCGGCCGCTGTTATCGATCACCATTTCGGCGCGCGCGGCCTTGTCTTCAAGGCTCATCTGCGCTGCGATGGCCCGGGTTGCCTCCCGGCGCGTCACCCCATCGCGCCGCATGATCCGGCAGCATCGGGTACCGCGTCGGGCATAGACCACCAATACTTCATCGACTTCAACGCCCCATCCCGCCTCATACAGCAGGGGGATCTCGACCAGGACCAGCCGGGATCGCTGGTGGCCGATCTGCGCCCGGAGCGCCTCGCGGGCCAGAGGATGCAGGAGACTGTCGATCTGACGGCGGATATCCGCATCTGCAAAAATATGCTGGCGCAAGGCGACCCGGTCCACCGAGCCGTCGGGATAAAAAAAACTCTGCCCGAAAGCCGTGCGCAAGGCGTTCCACCCCGGTTGGCCAATCTCAAGCAGATGGCAGCAGCACTGATCGACATCAATGAGCGGCACCAGACAGTAGCTGGCCAACAGCCGCCCCACGCTACTTTTACCCGAACCAATACCACCGGTGATGCCGAGGACGAAAGGATTCACGAGATGGCCTCTCGAAGCGTTGCCAGCAGGGTCTGCATATCTCCGGCCAACGGCGCCGTACAGTGCAAGGCCTCGCCAGTGGCGGGGTGTTGAAACCGCAGGGTGCTGGCGTGCAGCATCTGACGAAGCGGCCTGATGCCCGCCCGCCGATCCACAGCCCCCCCATATAGGATGTCGCCTGCGACCGGCGACTTGATCGAGGCCATGTGGACCCGGATCTGATGCGTCCGGCCAGTCTCGATCCCAATCTCGACCCAACACCAGCCATTGCCAAACCGTTCGAGAATGCGCCAATTGGTAATCGCATATTTCCCGTATACAGACCTGACAGCCATCTTTTTCCGATCAACCGGATGACGGCCGATCAACGCGGTCACCCTGCCCTCGTTTTCCCGCGGGCAACGAAGCAGTACCGCGTGATAGGTTTTGTGGATCTTACGATTCTTAAAGTCGGCCATCAGCATCCGCAGGGCGAGATCTGTCTTCGCCACCAGCATCACCCCCGAGGTATCTTTATCCAGGCGATGCACTATGCCCGGCCGGCCGACATCCGCCGCGGGCAGCTCCTTGCACAGGTGCAGCAAGCCATGCACCAGAGTGCCGCTGCGATGACCTCCGGCCGGATGCACGACCAGACCGGGCGGTTTATTGATGACCAGAATATGCGCATCCTCATGCAGCACGGAAAAATCTACCTTCTCAGGGGTGAGATCGGGCGGTGCCGGCAAGGGCAGGACGACCGTGACGGTTTCGCTCTCCCGCAAGCGGCGCCCGGCCTTCACCTGGCTGCCGTCGACCAGCACATGGGACGTGGCGATCAATTTATTCAGCGCGGAGCGGCTGTGGTCAGGATACCTGCCGGTGAGGAAATGATCGAGCCGCTGCCCGGCATCGGTAGGGGCAACGATAAAAACTGCCGGCAAGTCAACAGGGGGGCCGCTGTCCCAAGCGGGCGACTCTTTTTTCCCTGGTCCGATCATAGGAGGCAAACGACGAAAAAAATCAACAAAAGAGCTTCTCGATCTGTTGCTCTATTTTCGCCTCTTCCGTCTGCTTGGCCAGCGACAGTTCCTTGACCAGCAGATTTTTGGCGGTATCCAGCATCTTCCGTTCACCGTAGGAGAGGTCTTTGTCTTCCTTGAGCAGGAAAAGATCCCGCAACACCACGGCCACCTCGAACACCGAACCTGTCTTGATTTTTTCCATGTACTCGCGATAGCGGCGATTCCAGGTCTGAGCCGTGACCTTGACGCCGCGTTCCTTCAGGATATCGATGACCTTGGGCACATCTTCCTGGGGGATGATCGCCCGCAGGCCGAATTTGGCACTCGTGGCGATCGGGATCATGATCGTCATATCGTTATCCAGGATTTTCATCACATAAAACCGCTGATCGATTCCGCCAATGGTTTGTGTTTCTATGGATGCAATGAGTCCCACACCATGGGCAGGATAGACTGCCATGTCACCTTCTGCAAACACATGCTCCTCCGAACCTAAAGAGACCTGCGCCAGCGGCAAAACGCCGTTGAGCGCATCCTTAAGCTGTTATACTATCATATTTTTTCATTCTTGGCAAAGATTGTCTCTTGTTGACAGCGGAATCGTTGCGAGCCAAGACAAGAAAGGAAGACGGTACCTCCGCACATCTCCGGCCCAGGCCTGGCCTCACCGGCTGGAAAGCGGCGGGATTGTATCGCGGTCAACAAGCCGGACCATGCCGCTCCGGAGCGGTTCTAGCCTGTGCATTGTGCTGAGGGAAATTCGATCTTATACTTGATGACTGCCGTGTCGATTATTTCCACGGCCAGCACAGTACAAATCCTCTGCCGGCAGAATACCTCCCGCCTGCGGGGCAGGAATTTCAACCCCTTTTTCGAACGAATAAAAACAACGAGGAATTGCACTATGGTCAAGGATTTGCTAACACCTCCCATCGCGCTCGCCGAGGCGTTCGATATGGAAGAAATTCTAAAACTCCAACACCTCGCCTATCTAAGCGAAGCGTTGATCCACGGTGATTATACGATTCAACCGCTGGTGCAGACAGAAGATGAAATTATGAACGAGTACCGTACCAACGTTTTTCTCAAAGCGGTGTTGGACGGCAAAATCATAGGTTCGGTGAGGGCGCGTGAGGAAAACGGCACGGTATATATCGGGAAGCTGATGGTCCATCCCGACCGTCAAGGCAACGGTTTGGGGAAACGTCTGCTTATGGCGATCGAGCAAGAGTTTCCAAACAGAAGATACGAGCTTTTTACAAGCTGTAAAAGCGACAGGAACCTGCATCTCTATGAGATAGCGGGATATGTGCGCTTTCGGGAAGAAACCGATAGGTCGGGAATTTCGTTTGCTTACCTGGAAAAGAGGAACGAAAATAGAGATTGAAACAGTACGGACATCGCGATCAGCATCAAAGATGCATTGGCTGTGGATGCGGTTGGCGATCCGGTCAGAATGCTTGCGAAGTTGTATTCAGAAAAGCGCGACGGTAGATTTGGCGCTCAAGTTGTGGCAAGTTCTGAGCATGGGGCCTGGGCTTGAGCGGTCCCGCGCAACGCCGCTCCCTATCTATACGTGCAAACTGTCAAAATCAGGAGGCCTCCCATGAAAAAGGCATTATTTTTGATTCCGGCAATAGCGTTATGTGTTGCCATGTCACTTCTGACCGACAGCGGGAGATTGGCGGCACAGTCGTCAGTACCGGGCATGCAAAACCTCATCTGGCCGGCGGACAAGGTCCCAGCGGATCTCCCTCCCTACACGGACGGCAAATTGACGGGTTCGGCCAGCACCGGCAAGAATGAATACATGATCAAGGTAATGGAAACCAACGATGCGGCGCTAAAGGCATACCTGAGTAAACTCCAGGGTATGGGTTGGGACGTATCATCGAGTACATATGAAAGCGTTGCCAGAAAAGGAGCATATAGAGTTGAGTTCAAAATCGGAACCTCTTTTGGACTGCAAATCACGATATACACCGCGGAAAAGGGCGTCTGGCCGGGCAATGTCCCGGAGGTCCTGACCCAGCCAAGGGGTTGTGATCTCTTGGATATCCAGTTGACCGAGAACGGAGATAACGCCTGGTTGTTTCACTTCACCTGCCAGGGGATGCAGCAGCAAGAGGCGTTCGCCTATATGGATGGGCTGCTTAAAAGCGGTTGGAGCGGCGACCGTTCGATGGTCGCTCGCACTACAACCTGGCGCGGTAAAACGTACGGCATTTCTGTAGAGATTTATGAAATAGAAGCGGGCGGCAACGCCACCTTCACGGTGAATTTTGACCTACAATAAAGGCAGTAACGGTGGTGAATGCGGACCACGAGCACCTGAAGGCCCAAATAAAAAAGAACTCCCATGTAGCAAATATGGCGTCCAGCTTTGGCAAGGGGCGGGCATGTCCCCTGCCCCTTAGTTGCAATGCAATCTTGCAAGAACTCAACCCATGGGGATACAAAAAGGCATCGGTCGTTTCGTCCTCAACCTCCCGGAGCAATTTGGAATGTCTGGACATTGTCGCGGCACCGCAACGTTTCGGCCAAACTGGCAATTTTATCATGATCGATCGTGCCGATCGTCATGATATATTCAAACAAACGACCATCGTCGGAAATACGATAACTCATATTTGCCACGGTGAAGCCATGCTCTGTCAGTAATTGCCGCACCTCCTTTTCCGGCATCACATTGTTCCGGTCAAAGCTAAGACTGTGGTGTGCATAAAAGTTTGCAGGCATTCTGGCTTCAATTCGTCGAAAAACCGATAGAGTGCCAATAGTGCATACCGTGGCGACAATAGCCGTGAAATAAAACCCCACCCCAAGGAGAATACCGATCGCGGCCGTGATCCATATTGAAGCAGCGGTGGTCAATCCCCGGACGCTACGACCTTCCTTATAAATAACCCCTGCGCCCAGAAAACCTATGCCGGTCATTATCCCTTGCGCCATCCGGGTAGGGTCGGTACGAACCGTGTCCAGGGGTACGCCAGGCAACCATTTCCACTGGTAGTAGGTGACCATCATCAAAAGACTCGATGCCAGACAGACCAACGTATGGGTACGGAACCCTGCAGGCCGCCCATGATAGCTTCGTTCAAACCCGATGACGCTGCCTACAATCAGGGCAGCGATGAGATGAAGGGCAATCTGTGCATAATCGTGTTCCAGTACACTGTTGAGCTGCTGAATAGCGAAATCCACTGTATCCTCCCCGACAGCCTGAATTACGGCGAAGCTGACAAACCTGCTCTGCAAAAAGCTCTGGAGGCCACAGGCAATGCCGTGTTGCCCCAGGTTTGGAGTGCTCTGTGGTTATCTTATGCGGAGCAATGCCTAGCGTCCATTGATCCGATTCATGCAGGTGTCGATTCCCTCGCGGACAAACAGCTCGATGGCCTCGGTAATCAAGGATTTCTGCTGAGAGAACAGGATCTGCTCATCATCGCTTAAGCGCGACAGCACGAACTGATCAACCGGCTGCCCATTTTCTTCAGGCCCTGACCAAGGACGGCCGATGCCGATTTTCACTCGGGCGAATTCCTGACCGCCTAAATGTTGGATAATGGACCGGATGCCATTATGACCGCCGGAACCACCCCGGGCCACCAACTTGACCCGGCCTGCCGCAAGATCGATGTCGTCGTGCAGCACCAGGAGATGTTCCCGTGGAATTTTGAAGTAATCAAGGAAACCGCGAATACATTCGCCGGAGCGATTCATGTAGGTTTGCGGCTTCAGCAAAAAAATCTGCCCCCCCCATGCCCGTCCTTGGCCGTAAGATCCCTGCATTTTGAGCGAATCAACCCGCCAGCCACAGTGATCGGCAATATGATCAATGAACAAGAAACCGATATTGTGCCGCGTCAGATGATATTCTCGGCCCGGGTTGCCGAGGCCTGCAAATAAAAATCGCCGATCCGCCATGGCTGCACAGAGGAGGAGAAAATAAAAAACGAGCCGAAGGAATCTTTCGGCTCGTCAGAGATCCTGGCAGCAGAGGACCGCTGCCTGCAGGAAAATACAACCGCGCTCTGGCAGTTATTGGACAGCCACGCAAGTCACATCGGGCTTTTCCAACATCTCGACATTGGCCGGGAGGGACAGGTCGCCAAACGTCAACCCCGCGCCACCCTGTTCCAACGGAGTAATATCGACCCGGATAACATCGGGTATGTCAAGCGGGCAACCGCGCAGATGTACTGTATTTTTGTAAACATGCAGCTCGCCACCCAAATCAACGCCCTTGGCGGTGCCGACATATTCGATCGCCACGGTAAACCTGGCGGCCTTTTGCAGGTCAATCTCGAGGAAATCGACATGGAGCAACTGGCCCGTGGTCGGGTCCTTCTGGATCTCCTGCACCAGCACATGCCGCTCGCCAACGGCATCGCCTTCGACCTTCAGGGTCACAACCGCATTGTGGCCATGGATAGACAGGAGATCTTTGTACAGCTTCGGCGTCTCGAATTGGAGAGAAACAGGGGTCTTGCCGCCGCTATACAGGTTGGCCGGTGTAATTTCGCGCATCCGCAACTGCCGCATCGGGCCCTTGCCAAAAACCGTGCGCACCTTGGAATCCATACATACCTGTAACATACAAACCTCCCCCTTTCTCCGGGACTCAAACAACTCGTTTTAGTAGAAATTGAAGTTAAACAAATAAATAACTGACGGAATCCTCATTGTGGATTCTGCGGATTGCCTCGCCCAACAGGGGACCCACGGACAATACAGTGATTTTTTTGCACTGCCTGGTTTCCTCTTTAAGCGGGATGGAATTCGTCACCAAAAGAGATTTCAAACAGGATTTGGTGATCCGCTCGACCGCCGGACCGGAAAGAACCCCATGGGAACAGCAGGCGTGTACTTCCTTGGCACCCACCTTTTTCAGGATTTCGGCTCCGCCGCACAGCGTGCCGGCGGTATCCACCATGTCATCCAGCAGGATGGCGGTCTTGCCGGCAACATCGCCGATGACGCGTACGGCCTCGCACTCGTTCGCCCGCTCACGGCGTTTATCGATAATGGCCAGCCCGGCGTTGAGACGCTTGGCAAAAGCGCGGGTGCGCTCCACGCCGCCGGCATCGGGCGAAACCATGACCACATCGGTGAACCGTTCGCGAATATATTTGAGCACGATGGGCGCCGCGTACAGATGATCGACAGGAATGTTGAAAAACCCTTGAATCTGACCGGCATGCAGATCCATGCACAGCACCCTGCGAGTTCCGACCACCATGAGCATTTCAGCCACCGCCTTGGCGGTGATCGGCACGCGGGGCCGAACCTTGCGGTCCTGGCGCGCATAGCCGTAATAGGGCATAACCGCCGTGATCCTGCGGGCCGAAGCGCGGCGCAGGGCATCGATCATGATCAGCAGCTCCATGAGGTGATCGTTGACCGGAGTGCAGGTGGGCTGCACAATAAAGACGTCGGCACCACGAACATTTTCACCGATCTCGACAGATATTTCGCCGTCAGAAAACTGCTTGACCTCGGCCTTCCCAAGGGAGACGCCCAAATAGTCACAGATTTCTTGGGCAATGGCCGGGTTGGCGTTGCCGGTGAAGATCTTCATTTTGTTGGGCATAATCTATCTTTTTCAACCACTCTTAAAGGAAATGGCTGGGGCGGGAGGATTCGAACCCCCGAATGCAAGGATCAAAACCTTGTGTCTTACCGCTTGACGACACCCCAGCCCATCACCTGACAAACGATACGGGCCATGCATTTATTTGGCTCCGACCGGAGCAACGAGATAGGTCGCGGCAAACCGGAGCTTGCACGCGGCACAGCAGGCTTCCGCCTTGTTGTGGTCGGCAAAGAGGCCGAACACCGTGGGGCCTGAGCCAGACATCAGCGCCTTGACTGCCCCGCTCCAGAGTAGATCCTCCTTGAGCCTTGCAATGAGCGGATAACGGGCAATGGTCACCCTTTCCAGATCATTGACCAACACCGTACCCGGACTGATCATGACCCCGGAATGCTCGTAATCCACATCTTCAACAACACGTTCTTGCGAATTTATTAGGTTACCCGCATCTTCTCTTTTTGTCAATGCAAAAGTCTGATACACCCAACGAGTCGAGACGGAAAATCCGGGATTCACCAGCAGGATCGAGTACCCTTGCAACGGCGGCACCGGCCGCAATACCTCGCCGATTCCCGTGGCAAGGGCCGCGGGGTTGTCGGCAAGAAAAAACGGCACATCCGCGCCCAGACGCAGCCCCAGTTCACTCAACTCGCCCGGCGCCAGGATGCAGCCAAACAACTCGTTCATCGCCAGGAGGGTTGCGGCGGCGTCGCTGCTGCCGCCACCCAACCCGGCGGCCACCGGTATTTTTTTGGTCAATTGAATGGCAACGCCGGAGAAAGACGCCTCTCTTCGCCCCTGGGTCGCCTGTAAAAAAAAATCCGCCGCCCGGTAGACGAGATTATGATGATCCCCAGGGATTCCCCTGCCCGTGCAGCGAAAATCGATCCCCTCCGGACGGGCGATCAGTTCGATGCCGTCGCAGAGATCCACCTTCTGCATCCATGTGGCGAGAAGATGGTACCCATCGGCACGGCGGCCAGTTATCCGAAGGAACAGATTGATCTTCGCCGGAGCCTGAACAGTCACCCGCGACAACTGCATGCCACTCAACGATCCCTCAGGCCAATTTAACGAACCGCATCTTCAATTCATAGAGAATGCTGGTCAACAGTTCATTCTCGTCATGAGAGAGGTTGCCCTTGGTTTTTTCGGCAAGCAGCGTCAGGGTGTCGATGGTATGCTCGGCCAACTCACGGTCGAGCAACCGCTGTCCCGTCTCCGGGTGCGGGAGTTCTCCCATGTGGTAGAGCGCCGATGTGTTCAGAGAGAGAATAAAGGAGGCAAAGGACACCTCCGGCATGCGGCACCTGCCGGACGCATCCCTGACATATCCCTCCGGACATTCGCCGCACTGTGCAGGATTTTCACTCATGGCAGTTCACTCGTTCTTCCAGCCCCTTCTGATTTCAGGCTCCCGTATACTGAACCCCGACCAACACTCCGTTGACGGCCTCGCCGGCCCGCCTGTCCTCCACAGCCCACGCCCAACGAAAAAAATGCCGGAGATGCCGCGGAAGAGGTGCCGGAGCGAAGCACCCTGCTTATATACCGGCATTCCGATTGAGCTACAATGGGAAAGTACAACGGTTTATCCGCCATTTTCATCCCTCAGCGCACATTCGGACGCGACCGCCCAGCTTCCCCTTGAAGTGATACCGCCAAAGCGCTATATATTAAAAGTTTATCGCACCGAAACCTGCGGGAAACATCTCAAGCGTCAATGGAAGGAGTTGTCCATGGAAGAAGTCCGCGTTCGCTTTCCCCCCAGCCCCACCGGCTACCTGCATATTGGGGGAGCCAGAACGGCCCTGTTCAATTGGCTGTTTGCCAAAAAACACAACGGCAGGCTGATCCTGCGCATCGAAGACACCGACGAGGAGCGCTCCACCCAGGCCTCGATCGACGGCATCATCGATGGATTGCAGTGGTTGGGCATCGATTGGGACGAAGGCCCCTATTTCCAGACCGATTTCGCCGCCGACCATGTCGCCGCCGCCAACAGACTGCTCGCCTCTGGCCATGCCTATAAATGTTTTTGCACCAAGGAGGAGCTGGAGAAAAAACGCGAGGCCGCCATGGCCGAGAAACGATCCGAGGTCGGCTACGACGGCACCTGCCGTCACCTCAACGCCGAACAGGTTCGCGCCAAGGAAGCTCAGGGCATCCCGGCCACCATCCGCTTCAAGGTGTCCAACCGCCCGGGCACCCTTTTTTATGACGACGAGGTTCTGGGCCGGATCGAACGGACCTATAGCGAAATCGAGGATTTTGTTATTGTCCGGTCCAACGGCAAGCCGCTTTACCTGCTCTGCAATGTGGTCGACGATATCCGCGACCGCATCAGCCATGTCATCCGCGGCCAGGACCACATGACCAACACCACCCGTCAGGTGCTGTTGTACGAGGCCTTAGGGGCCAAGCTGCCGGTGTTCGCCCACATGCCGCTCACCCTGGATCTGCAGAAACGCAAAATCTCCAAGCGCAGCCACGGCGAGGTGGTGGCGGTCCAGTTCTACCGCGACATGGGCTTCATCCCTTGGGCTTTGTGCAATTTTCTCTGTCTGCTGGGATGGAATCCGGGTACAGACCGGGAGTTCTTTTCGCGCGAGGAACTGGTCGAGACGTTCAGCCTCTCCCGGATCAGCCGGGTCAACTCGGTGTTCAACTTCAAGCCAGGCGATGCCAAATTTTTTACCGATCCTAAACTGATCGCCATCAACGAGCACTATCTGCGCACCATGGATCCGGCTGAGTTGGGCCAACTGGTCCGCAGGGAACTGGAGGCGGAGAACCTCTGGGATCCCGCCTACGCAACCAGCCGCAGCGACTGGTACCTGGCCACGCTCGATCTGATCCGTGACCGCTTCCACACCCTCAAGGACTTTGTCACCGCTGGCCGCGCCTATTTCTCAGACCAATACGCCATCGATGCCAAACCGCTGGCCAAAAACGTGCTCAAGCAGCCGGAGCTGGCCGTCTGGCTGCCGCAACTGGCCGAGCGCTACACCGTGCTGGCTGAATTCAATGCCCTGTCGACCGAGCAGGCCTGCCGGGGATTGGCCGATGCCTTGGCGGTGAAACCAGGTGTGCTGATCAACGGGATGCGCACCGTGCTCACCGGACAGTTGGCTGGTCCTTCAATGTTTGATATCGTCGCCACGCTAGGCAGGGAACGGGTCGTTGCCCGGCTGCGCCGGACCGCTGACCTGTTTGCCGCCCCGTAATGTTTGCCCCGGAGCACGCGCTTCATGACCACCGAAAAAGACCCTGCCGCCAAGCCGCTTGATTTCATCCGTCAGATTGTCGCCGATGATCTGGCTTCCGGGAAGCACCGTTCTCCGATCACCCGCTTCCCGCCCGAACCCAACGGCTTTCTCCATATCGGCCATGCCAAGTCGATCTGTCTCAATTTCGGGATCGCGAAGGAAAACAACTCGATCTGCCACCTGCGTTTCGACGACACCAACCCGGACAAGGAATCCACTGACTACGTCGAGTCGATCCAGCGGGATGTGCGCTGGCTGGGGTTCGACTGGGGGGGGCATCTCTACTACGCTTCCGACTATTTCGACCATCTCTACGACTACGCCATCCAACTGATCGCCATGGGCAAGGCGTATGTCTGCCACCTAAGCGGCGACGAAATCCGGGCATACCGCGGCACCCTGACCGAACCGGGCCGCGAGAGCCCGTACCGCAACCGGTCGGTCGAGGAAAATCTCGACCTGTTTACCCGCATGCGCAGCGGCGAATTCGACGAAGGCGCCTGCGTGCTCCGGGCCAAAATCGATATGGCATCGCCCAACATCATCATGCGCGATCCGGTGTTGTACCGCATCCTCAAATCGCACCACCACCGCACCGGCGACAAGTGGAGCATCTACCCGATGTACGACTTCACCCACGGTCTTTCCGACATGCTGGAGGAGGTCACCCACTCGCTGTGCACCCTCGAATTCGAGAACAACCGCGCCCTCTACGACTGGGTGCTCGACAGCCTGCGCACCCCCAACCATCCCCGCCAGATCGAATTTGCCCGGCTCAATATCAACTACACGGTGACCAGCAAGCGCAAACTGCTGCAACTGGTGCACGAAGGACATGTCACCGGCTGGGACGACCCCCGCATGCTCACCATCGCCGGCCTGCGCCGCCGGGGGTACACGCCGGCCGCCATCCGCAACTTTTGCGCCATGGTCGGCATTGGCCGCCGTGAATCCTGGATCGACATGAGCGTCTTGGAAAACGCCGCCCGCGACGATCTCAATCTGCATGCCCATCGGGTTTTCGGTGTGCTCGATCCGCTCAAGATCGTCATCACCAACTACCCGGAAGGTCAGATGGAAGAGGTCGTGGCCCAGAACCATCCGCAAAACCCGGAGATGGGGACACGCACCCTGCCCCTTTCCCGGGAAATCTACATCGAACGGTCCGATTTCATGGAGGATGCGCCGAAAAAATTCTTCCGCCTCAGTGTGGGGCGGGAGGTGCGCCTGCGCTATGCCTATCTGATCACCTGCCGCGAGGCCGTCAAGGACGCGCAGGGCCGGATCATGGAGCTGCGCTGTACCTACGATCCGGCCACCAGGGGCGGATCGGCTCCTGACGGCCGCAAGGTCAAGGGCACTATCCATTGGGTTTCCGTGCCCCATGCCCTACGGGCCGAGGTGCGTCTCTATGACCGCTTGTTCTCCGTCGAATACCCGGATGCCGATAAGGAACGGAGCTTCATGGAATTTCTCAACCCGGCCTCGCTCTCCGTCCTCAGCGACTGCATGCTGGAACCGGGATTGGCCCATGCCGGCCCGGACGACCGCTTTCAGTTCGAACGCCAGGGTTATTTCTGCCTTGATGCGGCGACAGGCGGCCCAGGCGCGCCAGTCTTCAACCGGATCGTCACCCTGCGCGACAGCTGGACCAAACAGAGCGAGGCGTAAACGAGCACACCATGGCGACCGTCAACCTCCGCAACATGGCCATCAATCAGAGCGGCACCATTGTCGCCGTCAAAGTGGGCGGCGAGCTTGGCCGCCGCATCCGCGAAATGGGCCTGGTCCCAGGCACTGAAATCACCATCAAGCAACGTGCCCCCTTAAACGATCCGGTGGCGCTCAGGGTTATGGACGGCACCCTGACCCTGCGCAACAACGAGGCCGATTACATCGAGGTGGACGTCTCCTCTTGACCCGCTGTGCTGATCTGTCGGCACCCAAATTTTCTGCTTATTCCAAGGAGAACGGAAAAAATGGGCGCCTGCCTGTTCTCCACAGGCAAAGCAGTTGACAGTGGCGAGTGTTTGGTGTACCTAACATAAAATACCCGCTATTCAGTCGCATGGTTTTACGATTTTTTTCACAGCACACGCCAAGGAGAACCCGCTGTGGCTCTGATTGATCTTCACCGATATTGGGCACGCACATGAGCAAGGATCAATCCGCAACATCCTGCCTTTTGCTGAGCGATATCAAACGGCTGTGCAAACAGTGCCAGCAATCCGAAGAATGGACAGATCCAGCAATGACGACCTTGTCCGAATCGTGCTGCAACAGCCGCATGCGGGTTTGTGCCGTTACCGGCGACCGTCAGACCTGTGCCCGCATGGCCACATTGGGTGTTCTGCCCGGATCCGAATTGGAATTGCTCTGCAAGGGAGGCAGCCAGCAGTGCGTGATTAAAGTCAACGGCGGCACCATCAGCCTGGATGCGCCCACCGCCTCTGCCATCCTGGTCGCTCCGGTCTGAACGCGGACACCATTGCCTCCGGCGGCCAATTCAGGAGCAGATGGCTCCGACTCCGACCTGGAGCCCCTCACCTCAGGGCATGAACCATGCAGCACTTCCTGGTTATTTTCATCGTGGCGCTCTCGGCGTTTTTTATCGGACGGCGATGGTGGCGTTCATGGCGCGATTCCAAAACGACCTCCTGCGGATGCAGTTGTTCCGGCTGCAGCGACACTTCCCCTTCCCGGAAGGCAAAAGAATTGTTTCCCATGCACAAGCCATGAATATTGCGCTCGACTCGATCCGCATCGTTGCGGCAAACATGACCTGATCATCTTCTCTTCCATCTGCTCCGATCGACGCGCCCAGGCCCGCATACCTTATGAAGCCAGTCCTCACCATCGCTCTGGCCGGCAACCCCAATGCCGGGAAAACCACCCTGTACAACCATCTTACCGGAGCCCGCCAGCACGTAGGCAACTATCCCGGGGTCACGGTCGAGCACAAGGAAGGGTACTGCCTACGTCGGGGCCAGGAGATCCGCGTGGTCGACCTGCCGGGCACCTACTCTCTCACCGCCTACTCGGCCGAAGAGTTGGTGGCCCGAGACTTCATCATCAACGAACGTCCCGACATGGTGGTCAATGTGGTTGATGCCTCGAACCTGGAGCGCAACCTCTATCTCAGTTGTCAATTTCTGGAGTTGGGCGTGCCGCTGGTGATCGCGCTCAACATGATCGACGTGGCTGAAAAGCGCGGCGTAACCATCAATGCCGAGGAATTGGGCGACCGCCTCGGGGTACCGGTGATTCCGATCATCGCCCGATCCGGCAAAGGTGTCGGCAAGTTGCTCGACGCGGTCCTTGCGGCCGCCACAGCCGATATTCGCCCGCAACCCGTCTTTCTGCAGTACGGTTCGGACATCGACCAGGCCTTGACCGACATGACGCCCGATCTCACGGCCTGCGCCAGCCTGACCGCGATCTACCCCCATCGCTGGCTGGGCGTCAAGCTGCTGGAGAACGACGAGCAGATTGTACACAAGATCATGGAAACCCATCCAGAGGCCGGCAAACAGCTTACAGCCCGCTGCGAGACCGTCAGCCACCACCTCCAGGATACCCTTGGCGTGTATCCGGAGGCGGTGATCGCCGATCATCGGTACGGGTATATCAAGTCAATCCTTCTTCAGGGGGTGGTGACCCGCAAATTTGTCGCCGACCGCCTCTATACCTCAGACAAGATCGACAAGGTGGTGACCCATCGCATCCTCGGCCCGCTGATCATGGCCGGCATCCTGTATTGCCTCTATACCTTTACCTTCAGCTACAGTTCCCTGCCGGTCGAATGGCTGAGCAAATTCTTCGCCTTAATCAGCAAGGGTGTCGACACGCTCCTCCCCGACGGGCCGCTCAAATCGATGATCATCTCGGGAGTGGTCGACGGGGTTGGCGGGGTGTTCGGTTTCGTGCCGATCATCATGTTCATGTTCTTTGGGATCGCCGTGCTCGAAGACTCGGGCTACCTGGCCAGGGTCGCCTTCATGATGGATCGTATCTTTCACTTTTTCGGCCTGCACGGTTCCTCGGTGATGCCGTTCATCATTTCCGGCGGCATCGCCGGCGGCTGCGCCGTGCCTGGCGTCATGGCCACCCGAACCCTGCGCTCCCCCAAGGAGCGGCTGGCCACGCTCCTGACCGTTCCGTTCATGAACTGCGGCGCCAAGCTGCCAATCCTCACCCTGCTGATCGGCGCCTTTTTCTCGGACCACCAGGCCCGTTACATGTTTCTTTCCACCCTGGTCGCGTGGCTCATTGCCCTGTGTGCCGCCAAACTGCTGCGATTGACTGTGCTCAAAGGGGCTTCCACTCCCTTTGTCATGGAACTGCCGCCCTACCGCTTCCCAACCCTGAAAGGATTGCTCATCCATACCTGGGAACGCACCTGGCAGTACATGAAGAAGGCGGGCACGGTCATTCTCGGTATTTCCATTCTGGTTTGGGCGATGATGACCTATCCCGGCCTGCCGGACGCGCAGGTGTCCCGTTATGCCAGCCTGAGGCAGGAGGCTCAGCGGACCATGGCTGCGGACGGAGCGGAACTGAGGAAGGCGCTAGAAAAAATCAAGGCGGACGAGGCCCGCGAAAAGCTGCACCACTCCATCGGCGGGCAGATCGGCGTTGCCTTGGAACGGGTCAGCCGCTATGCGGGCATTGACTGGCGAACCAACATCGCCCTGATCGGCGGTCTTGCCGCCAAGGAAGTGATCGTTTCGACCTTGGGCACCGCCTATTCGCTGGGCGGGATCGACGCGAAAGAGAACAGCTCTCTCCAGGAACGGCTGAACAGAGACCCGCACTGGAATCCGGTGGTGGCCTTGGCGGTCCTGGCGTTCATCATGTTTTATTCGCCCTGCTCCGTCACCGTGATCTGCATCGCCCGGGAATCCGGGTCCTGGAAATGGGCGGCCTTTTCCATACTCTTCAACACCCTCTTCGCCTTCGCTCTGGCCGTAGCCATCTACCAGATCGGCATCCTGCTCTATCCGCGCTGAAAAAATACCGGCTACGGCCTGTAATCCCTGAACCGGAGCAGGACCTCGGCCATTTCCGCAGCCGGCAGAACCGGAGGCTCGGCCACGGCCAGGGCTTGCAGGTATATCCGCGCCAGCGTCTCCACCTCGATGGCCAAGACCAGGACATGTTCCAAATCCGCAGCATGACAGATCATGCCGTGATGGGCCAGAAGGGCGGCAAAACGGTCGCTCAAGGCGGCGACCGCCGCGTCGGACAGGGCTTGGGTGCCAAAGGTGGCATAGGCGGCGCATCGGATTGAATCGCCGCCGGCCATGGCCACCATGTAATGAAAGGCAGGGATGGAACGCTCCAGACAGGCCAGGGTTGTGCAATAGGGGCTATGGGCGTGCAGAATGGCGCCGGCTTGGGGATACATTCGATAGATGTCGGCGTGCATCCGCCATTCGGACGAAGGTTTGCGCCGCCCCTGCGCCTGCCCGGTCCAATCCAGCCATACCATATCTTCAGGCGCGCATTGATCGTACGGCAGAGCCGAGGGCGTGATCCAGAACCCCTGACCATCACGGGCGCTGACATTGCCCGCAGCGCCATGGTTCAGCCCGTGGCTGTTCATGGACCGGGCGGTGGCCAACACCTGCTCCCGCACAGCAGCCCTGCTCATCGCCCCTGCTCCGGATAGAGGCCAAGCAGTCCGTCTCGGCTTGCCGGACAGAGGCCGAGCTCGGTGATCAACCCGCTCACCAACCGGGCCGGAGTGACGTCGAAGGCCGGATTGACCGCAGGCGTGCCAGCGGGCGCGATGGCCACCATCCGTACCGTTCCGTTTTCGTCCTCGCCCTGGATGCGCAGCACCTCTTCCATACCCCGCTCCTCGATGGGAATGCCCGCCACCCCGTCATCCATCGTCCAGTCCACGGTCGATCCCGGCAGGGCCACATAAAAGGGCACGCCGTTGTCCCTGGCGGCAAGGGCTTTCAAATAGGTGCCGATCTTGTTGCAGACATCGCCGCTGGCCGTGGTCCGGTCGGAACCGACGATGCAGAGATCGACAAGACCGTGCTGCATGAGATGACCGCCGGCATTGTCGACAAGCAGATGGTGGGGAATGCCCGCAACCGCCAACTCCCAGGCGGTCAGGCTGGCGCCCTGGTTGCGGGGCCGGGTTTCATCTACCCACACATGGACCGGGATACCTGCGGCAGCCGCCGCATAGACCGGGGCAAGCGCCGTACCCCAATCAACGGTGGCCAACCAGCCGCCATTGCAATGGGTGAGGATGTGTACCGGTTCGCCCGATGGCTTTGCCCTCCATCGTTCCCTGATCAGAGTGAGGCCATGGCGGCCGATGGCCTCGTTGGCGGCCACATCCTCCTCGCAGATCCGTCCGGCTTCACGATATGCCGCGGCCAGCCGCTGCTCTTCAGGCAGGGACAGCAGATAACGCACCATCCGCTCCACCGCCCAACGAAGATTGATGGCTGTCGGCCGGCAGCCGATCAACAGGTGCGCCATCTCCTCCAGAGCTTGCGCACTGGTCGCCCGGCGTACTCCCAGGCACATGCCGTAGGCGGCGGTGGCGCCGATCAGCGGCGCGCCCCGCACCAACATCCGGCGGATCGCCTCCATGGCGTCCTCCAGCCGTTCGAGCCGCACCACCTGAAAACGAAACGGCAATTGGGTCTGGTCGATGATTTCCACCCCCACTCCGTCCGCTGCCAGCCAAATTGAACGATACGCCTGCCCGTTGACCTGCACTGTCCACCTCGTTGCTGTTCAGAGTTTCCGGGCCCAGGATGGCATCACCGGAACACGCCTTGAAGATCGTCATGGTTGTTCCTACCGGAAGCTGCCGCCAGGGGCAAGCGAATTCAACTCTCCCACTACTGCCTCATGGCAATTGAACAACATCCTGTTTGCTCCGCAACTCTTCCTGTAGAAAGATCTATGGGACAGCCGTACCGATATAAAAAAACGACACATTTAAACACGGATGATGCCATTGTCATATCTCCCGGCAAACGCCATGTCTTGCCCATCGTACCGCTTCCCAGAAACAATATAAAAAAATGATGTTTATTCCCAACTCACTTCTGGATTTTCCCCTCCATTCTGCTATCATGGACTAGTTACGCATGGTTTGAAGAGGTTGCCTCTACCGGTTCGTTCTCTCATGGCTACCGCAGACTCTATTTTCAACACACTCAAAATCTCCGGCAATCTGCCGAGCATGCCCCAAATATTGGTGCAGCTGATCGACCAATGCTATAAGGCAGAGATTGATCTTCAGGCCATTGTCCATATCATAGACAAAGATGCGGCCATCACTGCCAAATTACTGCAGCTGGTCAATTCGGTGTTCATCGGTGTGCGCCACCCTATCACCAACCTGGAGCAGGCCGTGGTGTATCTCGGGGGCGACATCATCCGCAACCTGGTTATCAGCCTGTCGGTGCAGCAAATATTTCGCCGGGTGGAAAGCAACGGTCTGTTGTCGACCGACCGTTTCTGGCACCACAGCCTGCTCAACGCCCTGCTGGCCCAGAATATAGCCGTTGCCACCGGATACCCCGATTCGTCGGAAGCCTATCTGACCGGTCTGTTGCACGATATTGGCAAGCTGCTGCTCTGGATAGCTTTTCCCGGAAAATATGCCCCCCTTCTGCTCAAAGGAGTCCGTTGTCATAGCGGCCGGCTGGCCTTTCTCGAGGAGGAAAAGCTCCGGATCAACCATTGCTCGGCCGGGGCCTGGCTCTGTGAGCAGTGGCGCCTGCCGCCCCTGCTTGCGGATGCCGTCCGTTATCATCATCATCCCCTCAACGAGGTGGAACAGGCGTTGCCACTGGTCAGGATTGCCTATCTTGCCGATTTGCTGAGCCACAGCGACGCCAGCGACCAGGATTGCCTCGAGGTGGCCGAACGCCTCTTCGGTCTGTCCGGCGAGCACCTTGCGGCTCTACATGATGGCGTGGAGGAACGGATTGAGAAGTTGGCCGATCAATTTGGCATCCACATCCCGCGCAGCGCCAAGAGTTCCCACGACCAGGATCCGGAAAGCCAGGAAATCCACAGAGAGACGTCGGCCGGACTGATCAACCGCGTCCGGGAAATCACCCAGATAAGCGGTTTGCTCGACAACCTGATCAGGGCGGAAACCACTGCCCAGGTGGTGGTGGCAGTGGAGCAGGGCATGCGTATCCTCTTCAATGAAGAGGCGTGCCTGATCATGGTTCTGGATCGAAACAGCGGTGAATTGCGCGGCGTACATTCACCCGACAACAGACTGAACCGAACGATGGAGAGCTTGGCCTTCTCTCCACAGCGATACGCCCACAGTCTGCCAGGCAGAGCCGTCCAAATGGGTCAGCTGCTCCACTCCTTCGGAGACAAGGACGAAGGCGGGTCTACGCCCAATCTGCTTGACTCCCAATTGCTGCATCTGCTCGGGACCGAAGGCATGGTCGCTCTTCCCATGATCTACCAGCAGGAGACTCTGGGCCTGCTGCTCATCGGCTTGACCCGCGAGGCTTTCCAGCACTTCAATGGTCAATGGACGTCACTCCAGCTTGTGGCCAACCACGCGGCCATCTGTATGTACATGGAGTGGATGCGCACCACCCAGATGGAGCGGATCGCCGCAGAACGCATGCAGGCCGCAACCATGGCCGCCAGAAAGATTGCCCACGAAATCAACAACCCTTTGGCCACCCTGCGCAATTACCTCCATATCCTCGGCAAGAAAAGCGCGCATGGCGAACCGATCGGCGACGAACTGGCTATCCTCGACAACGAGTTGGAACGCCTCGGCCGCATTACCGCGGGCTTGGAAAATCTGGCTCAAGAGCACGACGACATTCAGCCGGAAACGCTGGATGTCCATCGACTGATTGCGGAAACGCTCCAGTTGGTGCAAACCGCTTCCGCCGACACCGGCCAAATCGACTTTACCTATGTCCCCTGGCCGCAACCTTTGTTCGTCCAGACCGATCACCATTGCCTCAGCCAGATCCTGCAAAATCTGCTCGGCAACGCCGTGGACGCCGTGGACGGAGAGGGGCATATCATCGTCCGGACAACGGCGGAAGAGAGCGACACCTTGCTGATAACCATCGAGGATGACGGCCCCGGCATTGATCCCCGCATCGAGGCGACCCTGTTCATCGCCGGTACCTCGACCAAAGGCGGCAGCCATGGCGGGCTAGGCTTGACCATTGTCCACAAGCTGGCAAGCCGGCTCGGCGGCACGATCAGCTACCGGACCCAACCCGGCCAAACAGTCTTCACCCTTGTTCTGCCGACATAAACATCTTGTATCCATTGGAAAAACACTATTTTTCAGTGGACTTTTCCGTATAAATACGCTTGAATAATTCTAGTTGCACAACCTTCTGTTTTTTTTGCGTAATATTCAACGTAAAAACGACTCTGTCGAATGCCTCAGCCACCTGCTGTTCTTGTCATTGACGACGAAGTGCATCTGTGCAACAGCCTTGCCGCTCTGTTGAAAACTGAGGGGTATCGGGCCGACATTGCGCACTCTGGTCAAGAGGCGCTGTGGGTGTTGCAGCGCAATACTTATGCCGCAACCCTGGTGGACATGGATCTCCCGGATATAAGCGGCAATCACATCGCCAACCACATCGCGCAAGAGCATCCCAACACAGCCATCATCATCCTCACCGGCAACGCCACCCTCGACGATGCCGTGGAATCGTTGCGATTGGGTGCCTACGATTTTCTTCGCAAGCCCTGCTCGCCAGACAGTATCCTCCGCACCATCGCCCGGTCTATTCAGCACAAGCAGCTCCAGCAGGATCTCCGGAACAGCGAAAAACGGTTCCGTCAGCTGGCCCAGGCAACCTGGGAAGGCATCCTCATCTACGACCAGGGCGAGTTGCTGTTGGTCAACAGCCAGTTCTGCAAGATGTTCGGTTATCTGGAAAGCGAACTGCTGGGCAAGCGGATTCTCGATGTTCTCCTGGACCGCGACACGATCCGCCTCATGAATACCCCACCAACTGAAGCCAATCCCGGGCCATTCGAAGCGCGAGGCATCCGCAAGGACGGCACTACGTTTCCTGTCGAGTTCAGGGTCAAACGCATCGATTTTCAAGGCCGGCACGTTCAGGTAGCCGCCATCCGCGATGTCACCGACAGCGAAATTGCCATGCAGCAAAAAATTGCGCTGACAGAAAAACTGGCCGACGCCAAGCGCATGGAATCATTGGGCCTGATGGCCAGTTCCGTTGCCCATGACCTCAACAACACCATGGCTGGCATCATCACCTACCCGGAATTGCTGCTCATGGATCTGGGCGATAGCTTTCAATACCGGGAAGAGCTGTTGATGATCCGTGAAGCAGGCAAGCGGGCGGCAGCGGTGATCGACGACCTGCTGACCATGGCCCGCGGCGCCACCTGCAAAAAGGAAGCGCACAATGTCAATGACATTATCACCGATTATATGAAGTCGATGGAGTTCAAAGAGCTTTGCCAGCGTTTTCCCGGCGTGCAGATCACCCCATATTTGGAGGGCAAGCTCTACCGTATCAACTGCTCGGCTATCCATCTGGAAAAGGCGATCATGAACCTGGTGAGCAATGCCGCCGAAGCAATTCAGGGGAATGGGCGCATCATTATCTCCACCAAAAATATCAGATTCACGTCAGCGCATCACGGATACGAGACCATTGAGCCGGGCGACTACGTCATGATTTCAGTGGAGGACAACGGGCCTGGCATTCCTTCCCAGGATATCTCGCAGATCTTCAGCCCCTTTTACAGCAAAAAAGTGATGGGACGCAGCGGCACCGGACTTGGTTTGGTGGTGGTGTGGAACACGGTCCATGACCACGGCGGTTCCATCGATGTGGTGAGCAGTAACAAAGGTTCCGTATTTCTCCTCTACTTTCCAACCGATGCACTGCATATATCCCGCCCGGCCCAACCCGTGCAGGGTCTCAGCCTCCATCACGGCAGCGGAGAAAAAATTCTGGTGGTGGACGATCAGCAAAATCAACGTGAAGTTGCCAGCCGCCTGCTCGCCCGGCTCGGTTACCGTCCTCTCACCGCCCAGTCGGGCGAAGAGGCGATCGAATGTATCAAGAACACACCGGTGGATTTGGTCCTCCTCGACATGGTGATGCCTGGCATGGACGGTTGCGAGACGTACGAGCGCATCCTGCGTCACGTCCCCGGCCAGAGGGCTATCATCGCCAGCGGTTATGCCAACGCCGAGTATATCAGCAAGGCCATGGAACTCGGCATCAGCCAGTTTGTCAAAAAACCCTACTCGCTCTCTGAATTGGCCCAGGCCCTCAAAATGGGAATCAGCTCAAAACAGCCGTCTCCCTCGACATGAAACTCCTCGCACAAAAAAACTCTTTTCCGTAAAAATTACTCCCATAACTGAACGATTTCAGCTATAAATAGTTGCTAATATAAGGGATACAAATCTAATCTTTCCGTGTCTAGCGAGCACTTTTTAACCGTTTAGAGGAATAGCCATGGCGCTCAAAAAGTATTGTACCGTTTTCGCCCTGCTGCTGATGAGCGGCGCTCAGGCCAGCGGCCCCAGCCCTGCCCATGCCGAAACGCTTCAGGAAGCCGTCAATCAGATGATCACCACTCATCCCGATGTCCGTGCGGCGGCTCATAATCGATTAGCCAGGGATGAAGAAGTCCGGCAGGCTCGTTCCGGCTATTTCCCCACCTTGGACCTTGAAGCGGGAACAGGCAAGGACTACGTGTACGAGCCGTTCAACGGTAATACCAGTCCCCAGGAGGCTCGAATCGGGTTGCGTCAGAATATTTTTGCCGGCTTCTCCACTGTGAACGAGGTAGACCGGCAAAAGGCGCGGGTCCAGTCTCAGGCGAATATCGTCCGCAGCACGGCGGACAACACCGCGCTCAAGGCGACGAATGTTTACCTGGAGGTGCTGAAAAATCAGGCTATTGTTGAGTTGGCCAAGGAGAATCTGACCCTGCACCAGCGTATCGCCGACCAAATCAAACTGCGCAGCGAATCAGGAGTCGACCGGCTTGCCGACATGGACCAGATCCAAAGCCGTCTCAACCTAGCCCTCGCCAATGTCGTGGTCGCCGAACAGGGGCTGCTTGATGCCCAAGCCAACTACGACGCGGTGATTGGCTCTCCTGCCTCGCAACTGACCCGTCCGGACAATCCATCCCCTCTGTTGCCCGTGAGCCGTGAGGAGGCGGAGCGTATGGCTGTTGCCAACCATCCCCAGTTGAAGTCGGCGATGGCCGACCTGGAAGCCCGCAACAAACAGGATGAGGTGGCCAAAAGCCCATTCATGCCGCTCCTCGATCTGGAAGCGGACAGAGTCTGGCAACGAGACATCCTCAGCGACTATTATAATGGCTATGACAAACAGGAAGATCTGCGCATTTTTCTTCGCCTGCGCTACAACCTGTTCAATGGCTGGAAAGATGAGGCAAGAAAAAGCGAAACCGCCCATCTGATCAACGAGGCCCGGGAGATCAAAAATAATACCTACCGCCAGGTCGTCGAATCCGTCCGGTTGTCCTGGCAGGCTCACGAGGCGCTCCAGAAAAGAATCAACTACCTCCGGCAGCGCCTGCAGTTCGCCGCCAGCACTGCCAATGCCTACACCAAGCAATGGAATATCGGCCAGCGAACCCTGCTCGATGTCCTCGACGCCGAGGCGGAGCGCATCGATTCCGCCCGGCAGCTTGTCACGGCCGAGCATGATTCCCTGTATGCCGACTACAGGGTGCTCAACAGCATCGGCAGGCTGATCCCCTCGCTCAACCTGCGCTGGCCCGAGGAAGGGGCGGTTGATGACCGGGCAGCTGGCGCTTCGTCAGAATCCGAAAGCAGCGCACCCGGAAAACCGGCACAGACAACCTCCCGGACCGGGGCTGGGGCCACGACCGTTTCCACCTCTTCGACGACAGGCAGCTCGTCGATGAGATTGAGTCCGTTGACCATGAAGTGACCGCGGGCCGCGCCACTTCCCCCAACGCCTCATACACGATGGGGGTGAACGGTGCGGCTTCCAGACCATTATGCAGCTATGCTCGCCTTGTCTTTCCAGATGGGGCGGGCATTTTCCTTTTCGGCAGGATGAGCCGCTTGTTTGACAGCACTTCTGACATCATGCGCAAGCGTTCTTCCCGCTCCCGTTTGCTCTCTCTGCCAGTTCCGCGCCTCTTTTCCCTGCGGCGGATCCTGATTTTCTGGGGCCTCCTGCTGTTTCTGATCGTGCCGGGTTCGCAGGTGCTGACCGAAGAGTCGTTTGTCATCAGCGAACAGACCATGCGCCGGATGGTCCAACGGTTCGGGCCCGATGCCCGCGGGCGTCTGTTCGCCTGGCAAAACCTGATCCAAACCACCGAAGGCAACGATCAGGTCAAACTGGAACGGGTCAACCGTTTTATGAACACCGTACCGTTCGTCGACGATGCCATTCACTGGGGCCAACCCGATTACTGGGCGACACCGATGGAGTTCATCGCCAGCAATGGCGGCGACTGCGAGGATTTCGCCATTGCCAAATTTTTCACCTTGCTCAAGCTCGGCATCCCCGAAGACCGATTGACCCTGACATATGTTAAGGCCCTGCGCCTCAATCAGGCCCACATGGTTCTAACCTACTACCCGAGCCCAGGTGCGGAACCGTTGGTTCTCGACAATTTGGTCCCGGCCATCCTGCCGTCCTCACGACGGACCGATCTCCTGCCGGTCTACAGCATAAACGGCGCGGGGCTCTGGCTGGCGAAACAGCGTGGCAAAGGCAAACTGGTCGGCAGCAGTGACCGGCTCAAACACTGGAATGACTTGCTGGACAGAATGTCCGACGAAACAGAACAGGACAAAAAAAAACCATGACTCTTTACCGACAATTGCTGCTCTTTACCCTTGTCACCTTGGCTTGCCTGAGTGCAGGTCTCTGGATCGGCGACCACAAACGGGCTCGCGACTTCCTCACCGATCAACTGGAATCCCATGCCCAGGATACCGCGACCTCGCTCGGCCTTTCTCTGAGCACCTTGACCAAGGGGACGGATATTCCCGCTATGGAGGCCATGATCAACGCTTTGTTCGACCGGGGATTTTATCGGTGCATCCAATTGCGGGACATTGAGGGGAAAGTGGTGATCGACCGCCAAGCGGACTTGGTCATTGAGGGAGTGCCGGCTTGGTTCATCCGCTTGGCGCAGCTGGACGCCCCGCAAGCCGAGGCGCTGGTCATGAATGGCTGGCAACAGACCGGCTCGGTCATGGTTGCCAGCCATCCCGGCTATGCCTACAAAGCATTATGGCAATCCGCCCAGGCAGCGGCACGGTGGTGCGCTGCCGTGGCTGTGGCCGTGGCCGTATTGGGCGGCCTTGGTCTGCGTCAGCTCCTCCGCCCCTTGCACAAGGTCGAGGAGCAGGCCCAGGCGCTGTGCGACCGCAGCTTCCTCATTCAGGAACGGCTGCCTTATACCAGGGAATTGCGGCGGGTCGTCCTTGCCATGAACCGGATGACCGAGCGCATCCGAGCATTGTTCGACGAACAGACAGCCATCGCCGAGACCCTCCGGCAGCGGGTCTACCAGGATCCATTGACCGGTTTGGGCAACAGGCGCTTTTTGGCGACGCAGATCAAGAGCAAGCTCGAAGGCAAGGCGACACCAGGCAAAGGGGTTCTGCTCCTTTTTCAAATTCGTGATCTGCACGCCGTCAACCAGGAGCAGGGGTATGTGGCCGGCGATCAACTGATCAAGGAGACGGCCGCGTGCATGCAACGGGCCTGCGAGCAACTGCCTGAAGCCATCGCCGCCCGGCTGGGCGGCGGCGACCTCGCCCTGCTACTCCCCAACGCGGATATGACCATGGCCAACCAGTTGGCCAACGCCATTCTCGCCGATCTGTGCCTGCCGGATTCCAATCAATCAGGGCAACCATTCCCCGTTGCCTGCGGCGGTGCGATCTACGATCGGGAGGTCGAATTGGGCACGCTGCTCGCCACGGCTGACGCCGCACTGGCCGCTGCCCGCTACCGCAACGACAACCACGCTGTTATTGCCCCATCAGCCAGCGATCCAGAGACCTTCACCATCGGAAAAAGTGAATGGCGGCCGCTTTTGGAAGACATCCTCGCCCTAGGTTCAGTCACCCTGTACAGCCAACCTGTGGTCAGCAGCAGTAACCGAAACCTGATCATGCACCATGAATTGCTGACCCGGATGCATGACGGCCAAGGCAACCATCTGTCGATCGGACAGCTTCTGCCCCTGGCGGAACAGCTCGGACTGATGCCGGCCCTGGACCGCCTTATCCTGGAACGAGTATTCGATCTCCCCCCGGAGCAATTCGTCCCGCAGCGGGTAACAGTCAACCTCTCGCCGCTCTCGCTGGCCGACAGCAGCTTCGTTGCCTGGCTCTCGTTGCATCTGCGCCGGTGTGCCGGAGCCGGCCTGGCGATCCAGATCGAATTTCCTGAATTCCGTGCCGTCCGCTTTCTGCCCCTGATCCGGCCCTTTGCGCAGGAAATCAGAGCCATGGGACATGCGCTCGGTATCGACCATTTCGGTCAGGCCTTCTCGCATTTCGGCTATCTCAAATCCCTGCTGCCCGATTATGTCAAGATCGACCGGGCCATCACCAATGAACTGCAAAACGTCGGCGATGACAGCCATTTCTTTGTCAACGCGCTATGCACCGTGGCGCACAGCCTCGATATCAAGGTGGTCGTTGAAGGCATCGAAACCGAGCAGCAGTGGCGTACTGCCACCAGCCTGCCCATCGACGCCGTCCAGGGTTTTCTGATCCGGCGGCCTGAACCAGTGCGGCAGGAGGCGGGAAAGTGATCAGAGGATATCGTCGACCATCAGCTGCTGGTCGGCCATCTGGGCACGAAGCTGCTTGCGGCTGAGAATTTTTTCCCGCGCCTGTGGAGGCAGATCGGTGATCAAAATCAATTTTTTGGCAATCAGCACATCGACCAGATCCTCGAGGACCCTGACCACCGCAGCATCCGAGGACATCAGTTGAAGATCGAGTGTTTCCATCTCACCGTTGGATTTGAGAAAGGCCAGAACCTCGGCATCCAGCAGAGAAGCGGGTTCCCGTCCCGGTTGTTCCCCCCCGCCTCTGTGGATGGCGGCAATGGCGCCCTGTGCATCCCGTTCGACATATAACATTGGCTGCTCTCCGCTAACTTCTTGTAGCGTTAAATTTCCTTGTGATACAATAAGCATACCACAGACATTGATCGCTCCACAACCGGACTGTGCACCTCACTATGAATGCGACAAACACCCACCAGCAACACGAAAGTTGGCGCGTAAACCTCGGCCCCGACTCCGTTGACGATCCCCTCGCCGACTGTCTGCTCCAACTCGGCAAATTATACAATATACCGGTCTCCAACACCGGATTGCGCGCCGGTCTGCCCCTGGTGGAGAACCGCCTCACCGTGGATCTCTTCAGCCGCGCGGCTGACAGGGCCGGCATGACCGCCCGGCTGCTCAAGCGCCCTCTCGCCAGGATGTCTGTCTTTGAACTGCCGGCCGTACTCCTGCTCGACCACGGACAGGCATGCCTGCTGGTGGGCATCGAACAGGAGAGGCAACTGGCAAGCGTTATACTGCCACAGACAGGGCTTGGCGAAACCGAACTCCCTCTGAGCGAACTTGAGCGGCAATACACCGGATTCGCCTTTTTTGTCCGGCCCAAGTTCCGCAAAGACCGGCAACTCGACCAGCGGCAGCGGCTCATCACCAAAGACAGCCATTGGTTCTGGGGCCCGGTCTTTTCTTCCTGGCGGATCTACCGGGACGTGCTTCTGGCCTCGCTGCTGATCAATATCTTCAGCTTGGCGAGTCCATTTTTCACCATGAACGTCTACGACCGGGTCATCCCCAACCTGGCCTTTGAAACCCTGTGGGTTCTCGGCATCGGCATCGGAGTGGTCTATATCTTCAACCTGATCCTGCGGGGACTGCGGGGATATTTCATCGATGAGGCCGGCAAAAAGACCAACCTGCGGGTCTCGGCGGCCCTGTTGGAACATGTCCTCGATCTACGGCTCGAAGTGCGGCCGAAATCGGTGGGCGCTTTCTCCAGGAAACTGCAGCAATTCGAATCAATCCGCGACTTCATCACCTCGTTTTCGATTACCGCGATCATCGACCTGCCCTTCATGATCCTGGGGCTGCTCGCCATCGGGTATCTGGGCGGGCCGGTCGTCTTTATCCATTTGAGCGCCGTGCTCCTGATGGGACTGTTCGCCCTGGCCGTACAGAAGCCGCTCAAGCATGCCGTGGAGCAATCCCTGGGGGCATCGGCCCAGAAGAATTCGATCCTGATCGAGGGACTTTCCGGCATCGAGACCGTCAAGATGTTGGGCGCGGAGAGCCAGATCCAGCGTTCCTGGGAAGAGACGATCAGCTTCATCGCCACCTGGAGCAGCCGGTCCCGGATCTTGTCCTCTTCGGTGACCCACTTTGCCGACTTCATCATGAACCTGACCACGGTGGCCACGGTGATCGCCGGCGTGTACCGGATCGCGGCCGGCGAGATGACCCAAGGCGGCATCATCGCCCTGCTCATCCTCTCCCGTCAGGCCATCGCGCCAATGTCCCAGGTCGTCAACCTCGCCACCCGTTACCACCAGGCCAAAGCCTCCCTGATGGATCTGGACGCGGTCATGGAACTGCCCGTGGAACGGCCGCCGGACCGCACCTTCCTGCGCCGGGGCGAATGCCGGGGCAAGATCGCCTTCGAGCAGGTTGATTTCCAATATCCCGAACAGGCAGGGTTGGCGCTGAACCATATTTCCCTGACCGTCGAACCCGGCGAGCGGGTCGCGATCATCGGCTCCATCGGCTCAGGCAAGACCACGCTGGGCAAATTGCTGCTCGGCCTCTACGAACCAACCGCCGGCATGGTGACCCTTGACGACACCGATATCCGTCAGATCGATCCGGCCGAACTGCGCCGCTTCATCGGCTATGTCCCCCAGGATATCACCCTGTTCCGGGGCACCATCAGGGACAACATCATCCTGGGCTCGCCGGAAGTGGAAGATGAGCGCATTCTTCGGGCTGCACAGCTTTCCGGAGTCAATGAATTCGTCGGCAGGCATGCCAGAGGATTCGACCTGGAAATCGGCGAGCAGGGGCGCGGCCTTTCGGGCGGCCAGCGGCAAAGCGTCTCCATCGCCCGGGCTCTCCTGCATGATCCGCCCATCCTCGTGTTCGATGAACCGAGCAGTTCCATGGACAACCTCAGCGAAACCCGGCTCAAGCAGAACCTCGGTCAACTGCTGCCGGGCAAAACCTTGATCCTGATCACCCATCGCGGCTCCTTGCTTGATCTGGTCGACCGGATCGTTCTCATCAACCACGGCGTGATCGTGGCCGACGGCCCCCGCGAACAGGTCATGAACGCCATAAAAAGCGGACAGATTCATCTTTAGGCGCAAACAATCATGAACGAACAGCAAACAAACGACGAGCGTCTCCCGGCATCCTCTCCCGGCATGTTCCACCGCCTGTCAACACCCGACCCGGATCTTATCACCGACATCCGGTCGACGCTGTTGCTGCAAAATCCCCGTGGCGGACGGCTGATCGTCTGGCTGGTTGGTTTCTTTTTCCTGTTTTTCATCTTATGGGCCGCCTTTTCCCAAATCGACGAGGTGACGCGGGGTGAAGGCAAGGTTATTCCATCCCAGCAGATCCAGGTGGTCCAGAATCTGGAGGGCGGCATTCTCGCCAAGCTGCTGGTCAATGTCGGTGACGTCGTCAACAAGGAGCAGTTGCTGCTTGAAATCGATAAAACCAGATTTTCCGCCCCCTACCAGGAAAGCCGGGTCAATTACCTGGCGCTGAAAACCCAGATCGCCAGACTGGAAGCCGAGACTCAGGGCAAGCCGTTTGCCGTGCCCGAGGAAGTGGTCAAAGAAAAACCGGAGATAGGGGAGCGCGAGCAAAATCTGTATACTTCGCGGAAAGAACAACTGGCCGCCAAACTGCAAATCCTGCAGGAACAGTTGAACCAGCGCAAACAGGAATTGGCCGAACTGCAATCCAAGCTGAATGAATTGACCCGGACTTCAGGATTGCTGCAACGGGAGTTGGGCATGACCAGACCGCTGATCGCGCAGGGGGCGGTTTCCGAGGTCGAGGTGTTGCGGCTGCAACGCCAATCCAGTGAAATGAGCGGCAATATCGAGGCGACCCGCATCGCGATTCCCAAGGTGGAATCAAAGATCACCGAGGCCCAGAAGGCCATGGAGAACGAACGGCTCGCTTTCTCCAATACGGCGCGGGGCGAACTGAACGAGGCCTACTCCAAACTCGAAAGCATCAGCGCCAACGCCGAGGCCCTGATGGATCGCCTGCAGCGCACAGCCGTCCGTTCCCCGGTCCACGGCACCATCAACCAGATCAAGGTCAACACGGTGGGCGGCACCATCCAGCCAGGCATGGATCTGGTCGAAATCGTGCCACTGGAGGATACCCTGCTGGTCGAAGCGCGGATCAAACCGGCCGACATCGCCTTTCTCCGCCCCAACCAGCATGCCATGATCAAATTCACGGCCTACGACTTCACTATTTACGGCGGCCTGGAAGCGAGCCTGGAGCACATCAGCGCCGATTCCATCACCGACAAGCAAGGCAACGATTTCTATCTGGTGCGTCTGCGCACCAAACAGAACCATCTGGGCAGCAAGGACAAGCCGCTGCCCATCATTCCGGGCATGGTGGCCTCGGTGGATATCCTCACCGGCAAAAAGAGTATTCTCTCCTACCTGCTCAAACCTGTACTGCGCGCCAAATACACTGCTCTGCGGGAGCGTTGATATGAACATGATCCTCTGCTGCGGCAATATCAGTCTGCGGGAACGCTGGGCAGCCACCCTGCGTCCCCTGTTTCCAACCTATCAGGCCAGCTCCTTGCAGGACCTGCGCATCCTGGTCGGCCAGCGGGTTTCCTTTGACCTGCTGTTCGTCCATCGCATTCTGGTCGACTGGGAAAGCGTCGCCTATATCCGGGAACGGCAACCGTCCTGCAGGCTCTTCATCCTGTCCGACCGGCCGGATGACACCGAAGGGCTGGCCTTTCTCCGCCAGGGAGTGGTCGGCTATGCCAACAGCTACATCAATCCGGAGCGGCTGGTGGAAGCGGCACGCATGGTCGCGTCGGGATCGGTCTGGATCAACCAGCAGCTGATGCAGCGGCTGATCGCCGAATCCGCTCCCGCCGCGTCACCAGAGGGCAGCAAGAACGGCAAAGACCAACCCGATCAGCGCCTGACCGATCTGTCCAACCGGGAATATCAGATTGCCGGCCTGGTGGCCGAGGGGTTGTCCAATCTGGAGATCGCCGAACAGTTGGGCATCACCGAGAGGACGGTGAAGGCGCATCTCGGCGCCGTGTACACCAAGACATCCACCCGGAGCCGGTTAGAACTGGCCCTGCTGCTCAACAAAAGAAAACCGGCCTGAACCAGGAACCCTGGTCCAGGCCGGAGCGCCGTTCATACCCGGCAGACGGCTGTATGCATCAATGATGGTGCCCTACGGAACCGACAAGGTGATCAAGGGCATGATGATCGTGCATGTCGCCGCCCCCGCTGTCCGAGCCGACGTAGGCCTCGCCTCCGCCGCCGTGCCCGCCATGCCCACTGTCGAACACGCTCCCTTGATGATGCGCATCAGCGCCTGAATAACCGTGCTCGGTCCCACTGGCGCTGTCAGCGGAATTGAAGGTCACATGGAAGGCACCTGTCTGGGCCGTATCGCCATCACTATCGGTTGCCAGCACGGTATACGACAATTCCGGGTGATAATTGGCCTGATCAACGGTGAGGCTTTTGACCTGGTAGGTGCTCTCCTTATCTGCCGTACCGAAAACTATGGTGTCGAAGCTACCCGTGTAGAGGTCGTGCACGTTGAAATCAACCTGTCCGCCACTCACCCCGGATATCGCTCCTTGATAGACCTGTTGCCCGTTCAGATAAAGAGTGACCTCTGCCTGTTCCGGAATGGCACCGCTAGGATCACTGATCACCCCTAGCCCCGTGAGAGTGACCTGAAGCGAATCGATGGCCTGCGCATGACCACTTCCGTCTTGGAATTGCATAGTCAGGGCATCGTTAGGTCCGATGAGGTGTTCCTGCCCGGTGCCAGCACTATCGACTCCAACTCCGTTGGCATCCCACGCCACAGTGGCAGCGTTCCCATCATACGTTCCGGTGACATGCGCGGTTATGCCATCAGCGAGCTGAAAATTGTTGCTCGCATCCAGTCCGTGATCAGCCGAGAATACCGTGGTCGTTTGCTGGGGATCAAGGGTGTAATCTCCCATGGTGACCGTGTATGTTTTATGCTCCGCATCGAGGTTCACGGAGAAAACTACATGCTCGGTTCCGTCGGCCATGTAGACCGCATCGACTCCACCGGTATCGTTAACCATATAGACCAAGTCGTGGCCGCCGGATGTCAAGGCGTGCCCCTGATCATCGACAACCGCTTGGCCGTTGACAAAAAGCGTGCCGTGACTATCGCCCAACTGCAACGCCAAGTTGTCCGCCGGGCCATCAGCGCCGAACGTGAGGTGCAGATTGCCCGTGACCTGATCGCCCGCCTCGTTCGGCACGTGGGCATTGTCCGGATGATGCCAGGTCTGGGGCGTATCGTCATACACCGTGACATTGAAAGAACCGCTCCGGCTGTCGCCGTCACTATCCGTTACCGTCACAGTGATCGGGATATTCAACGAAAGATCGTTGCCCGCTGATTTGTCATGGTCCATCGCA
>Ga0123357_10000218_pt1 | contig 54323 bp, 47 predicted proteins | sample TergutEmb28metaG_FD_89873 | JGI IMG/M metagenome (GOLD analysis project Ga0123357, IMG submission 89873) | Embiratermes neotenicus P4 segment gut microbial communities from Petit-Saut dam, French Guiana - Emb289 P4 | ecosystem: Host-associated > Arthropoda: Insects > Digestive system > Gut ...
GACGAACTGGCGCCGGTCAGCACGAAACCATCCGCTGTCACGACGACCCGGAAGGTCATCAGCCGGAAGAAGCGCAATTCCCCGGCCGCTTCCTCGACGGCCCGCCTGATGCCAGCCCAGCCGGGTACCGTCACACCGGCGATCGCTGCCGACGGGTCGTCGTCATACAGCGCTATCTCGCCCCATTGGCCAGCTGACCGGGCGGCGCCCAGGACGCCGGTTGCCAGATCGACCGGAGCCGCCCAGCGCACTCCCGATGCTGTCTGGCCGAAGTGTTGCACTGCGCAGATGGTCTCGACAGCTGGATCGCGGGCGATCACGATCTCAAGTTCGACGGCTGGCGGCGAACCCCATCGGCTGGCATACGGGTGGGGTTCGATATGCTCGGCTAAGCAGTAACCGTCCAGCCGCCGCAACAGGGACATGATCTGTTCGCGGGTGACCGGCTGCTGGTCGAGCAGCAGCTTGCCATCGCGTTGCCGCACCAGCCAAACCGGCTTGGCTTTCCTGGTTTCCGGCAGGCTACCGTCGACCCACTTGAGGACGATGTCATGCCGGTCGAGCAGCCAGAAGACATCGTCTGCGCAGGCCAGATCGGCGCGACGGCTGGCGATTATGCCGTTAGCGCCCACACAGGCGAAGATCTGCTGGGTTGGCAGCAGATGACTCATCGTCTCGTGACAAACCACCACGTCGTCCAGAATCAGGCTGAATGGGACGTTCAACTCCCGGGCCCGGACCGTCTGGCCCCAGGCGATGTATTGGCGTGTGTTACCTCGCCGCAGGCCGAAGAGCACCCATTCGTCTGGGGTGAAGCCACGACGGGCTGCCTTTAGCCGGTCCAGGATGGACGCTCCGAGAGTGCCGCGGGCGAACAAGACCGTCCACACCCAGATGACCGCTGTCGTGGCGCCCGCCACCATCGCACGCAGGAGCTTGATCATGCTTCGGCCTTCTTCCGCGGTCGCAGCAGTCCGTGGCGCCGGTAGAAGTCACCCAACTCCTGGTTCCGCTGGCCGCCCCACAACTGGATGATGTTGACGCCGGTGGACGTGTTGGCCTCGATGACCACTATCCCCGCGTCGGTCAGGACCAAATCCCAGGCGATGATCTGTAGCCACCAGAAATGGTCGGACAGGGCCACAATGTCGTCTTTGACGGCGTCCCAACCGGGCACCCGCACACCCTGGATGGGAGCCCCGGTGTCCGGGTGGGAGACGTGCCGGTCCAGCGAGTGGAGCGTTTGGGCGTGGCTCAGCTCTCCAGTGGCCATGTCGATCTTGGCGACCAGTCCGCCTCTCGAACCGTTGTCCACTGGGATTGAAGCCTTGACGCCGATGCGCTGCACCGCGAAGAAAGGCTTGAAGTGGCCCGTCTCCTCGTCCTGTAATACGATGAAGCGGATGGTGTTCGTCGTCTTGTCATACAGGCTGGCCCCGTATTGTCCCTGGGTGACGCTCTGGCTGACGAACCAGTTGTCGCGGCTCGTCAGCAATCGCCGCAGCCAGTCGCGCGAGCGCGCCTCGCCGTTGACCAGCAGGCCGTCGTCACCCAATTCCAGGCGCAGGACGTCCTTGCCCTTGCCGGCAGAGAGCGGCTTGCAATAAAGCGCAGTACCGGGGGCCAGCGCTGCGGCCACCGACGACGCGTCCCGGATCGAGTCGTCGTAGCTGATGTAGCGTCCGCGCGACTTGAGCATTAGAATCGCGGGCACACCGACGTATGGCCGCAGCAACTCGGAGCAGACGACCTTGTTGTTCAGCATGAAGCTGTGCGGGCTGTTGATGTAACGCGACCGGTACCAGTCGAACTCGGACAGATAGTCCCACCGGTTGTTGTGGCCAAGGTCGTAGAGGGCGTATTGGTCGGCCAGGAACCCGCCGCCGATGTTGGCGCTGAGCTTCTGGCGCAGCGACACTTTGTGGTGGTTACGGACGAAGACGATACGGGCGAAGTACAGCACCACCAGGCGGGCTGTCTGGAGCAATTTCGTGATCCAGGGTTCCACCGTCAGCCGTCCCTCAGGTGATCGAGGATGACGGTACAGATGGCTTCGGTGGCGTGCCCTGGTTGGGACGGCAGGTACTTGGCGCGATAGCGCTCCAGCGTGGCGTCGTCGTACCGTCCCGACTTGAGCGCCGCCATCAGCTCGGCCGCGTCCTTGAAGACGCATCCCGGCATCTCCGCGAACAGGTCGATGTTCAGCCCGTTGTTGTTCGCGTAGTCGTCGTAGTCGAAGACGTAATACAGGGTTTTGACGCGCAAGGCCGCGGCCTCGACGGCGATAGCAGAATAGTCCGTCACCAAGTAGTCGCAGACGGTCAGCAGATCGACCGTCGGCACATCCGGGCTGATGACGGTCTCCCGCGCGTCGTGGCCGGTCTTCCAGTGCTCGCGTACGATCAGGGCGTAGGTGTCGGAGTCGACCTGCCGCAGCAACTCGTCCGCCCCCGATTGGCCGGACGGCCGCCACGTCGGGGCATAGAGGATGACGGTCTTTTGCGTCAGCACCGGATAGGCGTCGAGCAGGCGTTGCCGGATGCCCCCGTCCGTCAGCAAGCGGTCCAGCCGGGGCAGACCGACGTTGAGCAACTGATAGTGGCCGGGGCCGAAGCTCTCGCGGTAGAAGCGGTTCCAGGCCTCGCCACCCGCCACCACCAGGTCGTTGTTGGCGTGCATGCTCAGCGCCTGGGCCAGGGCGGCGCTGCGGCCGTACGGCATTCCGAGGTTGGCGTAGCCAGACCGCTTGATCTTGCCCATGGCGTGCCACAGTTGGATGACGTAAAGGGAAGGCCGGTGTTTGAGGACGGACACCGCGATCGAGTACGAGTCCAGGACGGCCACGCGGGCGGTGGCCAGGTGCCAGGCGTCTCCCAGTATCTGCAATATGTAGGCAGCCTGCCAGCGTGGGGTGCTGCCGAAGCGGCGGCAGCGGAAGACGATGCGCGTCTGGGGGTCCTGCGCGGTCAGACGGCTGGCCAGCATGGCGAAGTCTGGTGGCACGGTGTCGCTCTGCCGGCTCAGGAAGACGACCTTGTGCCCGTTTTGTGGCAACAACTTGAACACTGTGTAGGCCAGCGAAAGGGCGTGCCGCATGAGGCTGATGACCTTCAGGTTCATGTATCACGCTCCAACTCGTCTGCTGCACTGTTCAGTGTAATGGTTCGATATTTGATAGCACAGCACGCCAGTGGGAAGATATCTCCAGAGGTTTTCTGGGCCGTCCGCATATTGGTTATGCCGGAGTTGCAGCCGGGGACACCGATGCTAGAATAATCGCGATGTTAGCACGAAGGAGTTGCTGTGATGATTAGTTCTGATCGTCTAGTGCGTGTGATGTTGGCGCCAGTGGTAGGGGCACTGTCCGTCACGCTGCTGGTAGGGGTCTTCTCGTCGCCGTTGGCGCACGCCGATGGCGTTGACTCTTCCAATCCCGTACAGACGACTGATGCCCCCGATTCGCCGCCGCCCTCGGACGATCCGTCGCCATCTGTGGATCCGGGGCAAGTTGTCGATCCAGGGCAGGCCGTGGATCCCTCGCAGACGACCGATTCGCCAGATCCGGCAACCTTGCCTGATCCGTCTGATACGTCTGATCCGGCGTTGGTGACTGATGATTCGTGCAGTTTGGTTATGATAACGCTTGATCCTGGTGACGGGGGTGTCGTCGATCCAACCAGTGTTTGTGTGGATTTTGGCGCGCCAATTGGACAACTACCCACCCCGACGCTATCAGGGTTTTATTTCCTGGGATGGTATGACGAAAATGGGATAGCGGTAAAGGCGACCGATCTGACTCCCGCCGGTCCAACCCCTGTGACCTTGGCTTTCACCGCCCACTGGCTGAAAGCGCGGCACTACGTGTTCAACGCCAATGGTGGCAAGGTCGGGACGGAAACCACCGCGATCAAAGAGGTGAAACCAGGGACCAAGATTGGCACGCTACCGTCTGCCGCTAGGACGTATTACAAGTTCTTGGGGTGGTACACGAAGAAGACCGGTGGATCGAAGGTGACCTCGGCGACTGTGGCGCCCAAGACCGCTGGGACGACGACGCTGTACGCTCACTGGCAGGCGATGAGGAAATACAGTTTCTACGCCAATGGCGGAAAGGTGTCTGTGACATCGAAGACGGTGAAGGCCGGCGCCAAGCTCGGCTCACTGCCAAAGGCATCGCGGTCGTACTTCACATTCATGGGGTGGTACACGGCCAAGGCTCATGGCGGTTCACATGTGTCGTCTTCGACAAAAGCCTCGAAGTCGGCTGGCAGTTCCACTTTGTACGCCCGCTGGGCGCCCTATCCGATGTATCAGTTCAGCCCGGCCTGGCGGGCCAAGCGGTATAGCCTGAGCAATATGGCTAACGAGGGCTGCTGCCCAGCGGCGACCTCCATCGTCGTGCGTGCCGTGGGAAGCGACACGTCGGTGACGCCGTGGACCGCTGCGAAATGGGCCACCAGCCATGGCTATGTGTACAAGACGGCCATACCTGGGCGCACCAACCCGGCGTTCATCGCAGCCTACGCGCATCTGTGGGGGATCACCATCACGGCGATACCTGGCGCCAGCAGTGCCACAGCCGACGCCAAAGCCCTGGCTGCGGTGAAGGCTGGCGACTGGGTGATCGCTTTCATGCGCCCCGGCAACTGGGCCGTCCACGGTCACTACATCGTCTGGTACGACGTGGCGGGCAGCAAGGCTCTTGTGCGCGATCCGGTCTCAATCTCGACCAAGCGGACCCAAGGTAGTTACAAGCTGCTGCAGCAGCAGGCTTGGAAGTACTACATCGTCCACATCACCGACGAACATCCAAACAAGGTGCTCTGGCAGTAGTCAGGAGTCGTGCGGGACGCTAGACCGTCACCCGCATCAGGACGACCGTCCGGGGCGGCATGGTGAAAACGTCGCCTGGGCGGAGTTGAGCTTCGGGGATTTCGCCGGGCTCGGCCGTCGTCGCCAGCACCTGATACGACGTCCCCCAGGGTTCGGGTGGCATCTTGACGAGCAGGGCGTCGGCACCCGAGTAATACCAGGTCAGGAAAGCACCCGACTCGTCGGACACGTACATGCCGAGCAGGCGGCGTCCAGGATCGGCCCAATCGGCGTCGCCCATTTCACCGGAGTACTCGTTCATCCAGGCCAGCTGATACCGTCCGGTCGGTTGTCCATCGGTACCAAGCACGGGCTGGCGGTAGCGGAAGTCGTCTGGGCACAACAGCGGGTTGTCGGCCCGCAGCTTGATGATCTGGGACGCCAGCGCGGTGGCATCGGCCCACTGGGGGGCGTCTTCCCAATTCATCCAGCTGAGCGGCCCGTTCTGGCAGTAGGCGTTGTTGTTGCCGTCCTGGGTGCGTCCGCATTCGTCGCCACCGGTCAGCATGGGCACGCCGTCTGCCAGCAGCAGGGTGGCCAGCATGTTGCGCACCTGCCGGTGCCGCAGCGCCATCACGCCCGGGTCGCCGGTCTCGCCCTCGGCGCCACAGTTCCACGACTTGTTGTCGTCGGTGCCGTCGCGGTTCGACTCGCCGTTGGCGTCGTTGTGCTTGCCGTCGTACGTCACCAAGTCGCGCAGCGTGAAGCCGTCGTGGGCGGTGACGAAATTGACGGACGCCGCGATCGGGCGGTCATCGGCGTCGAACAGGTCGGAGCTGCCGGACAGCCGCGTCGCCAATTCCTCGACGCCACCCACCTGGCCGCGCCAATAGTCGCGGACGTAGTTGCGGAAGCGGTCGTTCCACTCGCTCCACTGGTTGCCCCAGCGTCCGACCTGGTAGCCGTAGGGGCCCAGATCCCACGGCTCGGCGATCATCTTGATGCCGTCGAACACCGGATCGGTGGCGACGGCCTGCTTGAAGACGTGGTTCTGGTCGACGTCATGCCCGGCGTCCCTGATCAGCGTGGTGGCCAGGTCGAAGCGGAAACCGTCCACCCCCATCTGCGTCACCCAATAGCGCATGGAGTCGAGCACCAGGTTGAGGACGTCCTCGTGGCTCGTGTCCACGGAGTTGCCGCAACCCGTCACGTCGTAGTCGTTGCGCAAGTCGGGCGTCAGGCGGTAATACCCGCGGTGGTCGATGCCCCGGAAACTCAGCGTCGGCCCCTCGTGGTTGCCCTCGCAGGTGTGGTTGTAGACGACGTCCAGGATCACCTCGATGCCCGCCCGGTGAAGGGTCGTCACCATGTTCTTGAACTCGCGCACCTGCTCACCCAGGGTGCCGACGGAGCAGTACGCGGCATGCGGCGCGAAGAAGGCCAGCGTGTTGTAGCCCCAATAGTTGCTCAAGCCACGCCGGATCAGGAACGGCTCCGAGACGAACTGGTGGATCGGCAGCAGTTCAACCGCGTTGACGCCCAGATCGACCAGGTATTGGACGACGGCCGGGTAGGCCAGCCCGGCGTACGTGCCGCGCAGGTGTTCGGGGACGGCCGGGTGCGTCTGCGTAATACCGCGCACATGCGTCTCGTAGATGACGCACTGATTCAGGGGACGACGCGCCGCGATCGGCTCTGGCGGCGGGCTGTCCGGCACGACGACGGAGAGGGGGACGGCGGCGGACGAGTCGCGGGTGTCCGGGTCGTAATCCGACGCGGCGGTGTGGTCGAAGATGGGGCCGGAGTAGTCGACGCCGGCGGTCACCGCCCGGGCGTAAGGATCGACGAGCAGCTTGGCGGGGTTGGCGCGCAGGCCAGAATCAGGGTCCCAGTCGCCGTGGACGCGGAAGCCGTAGCGCTGTTGGGCCTCGACGCCGGGCACGAACACCGCCCATAGCCCGCCGTCCAGCTCCATGTCGTAGTTGACCTGACGACCGTCGTCGGCCACCAGCGCCAACTCGACGCGGCTGGCGCGGGGAGCCCACAGGCCGAAGTCGCAACCGCCGTCGCGCAGGCGGGCGCCGAGTTTTCCGGAGGCGGCATGCCGGGTGTCGTCAAGCATGGGGGCAATGCTACTACGGCGCGGGCTATAGTAAGGACGTGGGTTTTGTCGTTTCAGATCTGAAGTTGGACGGTGACGCGCCCGTCCGCGTCCGCCCGGAAGTCGGCGAGTGGGGGCCGGTGAACGTCACACCGACAGCGACCAAGAAACGGGGCCGCCTGATGGTGGTCTTGTTTTTCATCATCGCACTGGTTGTATTGGTGGCTGTCGGCGCGTTCTGGTTCAGCCGGATACATGGTTGACTATAGAATGAGACGGCAAATAGGAGGTTATTGTGGCGCTGACCAGTGGCGACGTCGCCAGGCTGGCCGGGTTGGCACGCATCGAGCTGTCCGGGGATGAGTTGGCCCACCTGGCGCCGCAGATCGATGTGATAGTCGACGCGGTGGCCGGCGTGAACCATGTGATGGGCGACGACATACCACCCATGTCACACAGTGTGCCCATGACCAATGTGATGCGAGACGACGCTCCTGTGGTACCGCGCGGTCTGGCTTGGCGTGACCTTCTGGAGGCGGACGCGCCGGCTTGGCAGGACGGGCGTTTCCGCGTGCCCCGCATTTTGGAGGAGGCGGAATGACTGACTTGACCCGGTACGACGCGGCCGATCTGGGCAGCATGATCGCCTCGCGGCAAGTATCGTCGCGCGAGGTGGTGCAGGCGCATCTGGACCGGATCGACAGCGTCGATCCAGACGTCCACGCCTTTCTGGCTGTCGACATTGACCGGGCGCTGGCGTCGGCTGACGCGATCGACGCCAAGCTCGCGGCAGGTGAGAAACTGGGACCGCTGGCGGGCGTGCCCATCGCCGTCAAGGATCTGCTGTGTTACCAGGGCTTGCCGACGACGGCCGCCTCACGCATCCTGGAGGGTTGGATGCCGCCCTACGATGCCACGGTTGTGGAGCGTTTGTTGGACGCCGGCCTCGTGATATTGGGCAAGACGAACCTGGACGAGTTCGCGCTCGGCTCTTCGACCGAGACGTCAGCCTTCGGGACGACTCACAATCCGTGGGCGCTGGACCGCATACCCGGTGGGTCGGGCGGTGGGTCGGCGGCAGCACTGGCCGCCTTCGAGGCGCCCCTGGCCATCGGGACGGACACGGGTGGTTCGATCCGCCAACCGGCTGCCGTCACGGGCACGGTGGGCGTCAAACCCACGTACGGGGCTGTGTCGCGCTATGGCATCATCGCTGTGGCGTCCAGCCTCGACCAAGCCGGTCCCTGTGGGCGCACCGTGTTGGACGCCGCCTTGTTGCACCAGGTGATCGCCGGCTACGACCCTCGTGACTCGACCTCGATCGACTCTGCGACGCCAGACGTGGTCGGGGCGGCGCGGCGGGCCGATGTGGAGGGGATGCGCATCGGCATCGTCAAGGAGTTGGGCGGCGACGGCTACCAGCCGGGCGTCGAGCGTTGTTTCCAGCAGGCCGTCGAGGCACTGACCGCAGCTGGCGCCCAGGTCGTCGAGGTGTCGTGCCCGAATTTCGTGGACTCGCTGGCCACCTATTACCTGATCATGCCGGCGGAAGTTTCCAGCAATCTGTCCCGCTATGACGCCATGCGCTACGGGTTGCGGGAGGGTGAAGACGGCGCGACGGCTGAGCAGGTGATGCGCTCTAGCCGGGGGGCCGGTTTCGGGGCAGAGGTCAAGCGGCGCATCGTCCTGGGCACGTACGCATTGTCAGCCGGGTATTACGATGCGTATTACGGATCGGCCCAGAAGATGCGGACGCTCATCGCCCATGACTTCGACGCCGCCTTCGGACAGTGCGACGTGCTGGTGTCGCCGAGCACCCCGACGACGGCGTTCAAGATCGGCGAGCGTATCGACGACCCGCTGGCCATGTACCGCTCTGACCTGTGCACGATCCCGGCCAACCTGGCGGGTGTGGCCGCCGGGTCCGTCCCCAGCGGGCTGAGCGCCGACGATGGACTGCCGGTCGGTTTCCAGATCATGGCGCCCGCGATGGCCGACGACCGCGTGTACCAGGTGGGGGCGGCACTGGAGCGCCTGCTGGACGAGCGACGCGGGCACCGCTTGCTGGACGACATCCCGGAACTCAGGGGTGATGCGGCATGAGCGCGGAACTGATGGACCTGCCCGACGTCCTCAAGCGATTCGAGCCGGTGATCGGCCTGGAGGTGCACGTCGAACTGTCGACGCGCACCAAGATGTGGTGCGGCTGCCCGACCACTCCCGGCGGCGAGCCGAACACGCAGGTGTGCCCGGTGTGCCTAGGGCTGCCGGGGTCGCTGCCCGTCGTCAACAAGCAAGCCGTCGAAGCGGCCATCCGTATCGGCCTGATGCTCGGCTGCTCGATCGCGCCGTGGTGCCGGTTCGCCCGCAAGAACTACTTCTACCCGGACATGCCCAAGGATTACCAGGTGAGCCAGTACGACGAGCCGATCGCCTTCGACGGCGCGGTCACCGTGCTGGTGGACGGGCGGGAGTTCGCCGTGCCCATCGAGCGGGCCCACATGGAGGAGGACGCCGGCAAGCTCACCCACATCGGCGGGGCGGGGCGCATCCAGGGGGCCGACTATTCGCTCGTCGACTACAACCGGGCGGGTGTGCCGCTGATCGAGGTCGTCACCAAGCCGGTGCGGGGCACGGGGGCCGACGCGCCGCGGGTGGCCCGGGCCTACATGGAGTTCCTGCGCGATGCAGTGCGGGCGCTGGGGGTTTCGGACGCCCGGTTGGAGCGAGGCAACATGCGCTGCGATGTCAACGTGTCGCTGATGCCGATCGGCGCTACCGAGCTGGGCATCAGGTCCGAGACAAAGAACGTCAACTCGCTGCGCGCCGTCGAGGAATCCGTGCGCTACGAGATGCGCCGCCAGGGCGCCATATTGGCAGACGGCGGGCGCGTCAAGCAGGAGACGCGGCACTGGAACGAGGCCGGCTACACGTCACCAGGACGTTCGAAGGAGCAGGCCGAGGATTACCGCTATTTCCCCGAGCCCGATCTGGTGCCCATCGCCCCGGATGCGGCGTGGGTCGAGTCGCTGCGGGAGGGCTTGCCAGAGAATCCAATCGCCCGGCGGGCACGGCTCTTCGAGGCCTGGGGCTTCAGCCGGCGGGAGTTCGACGACGTGGTGGCCGTCGACGGGGCACTCGACTTGATAGACGCCACGGTGGCGGCGGGGTGCGCTCCCGCGTCGTCCCGCAAGTGGTGGATGGGCGAGCTGGCCAGGCGGGCCAACGAGACTGGGGTCAGCCTGGAAGACCTGGCGATCACCCCCGGCGCGGTGGCCCAGATCCAGGCCATGGTGGACGACGGCCAGCTGACTGACCGTCTGGCCCGCGAGGTGATCGACGGCGTGTTGGCCGGCGAGGGCGACCCGGAGGCGGTTGTGGTGTCCCGCGGTCTGGCCGTCGTCAGCGACGACGTCGCCTTACGAGAAGCGGTCGATGCCGTCGTCAGCGCCAATCCAGACGTGGTGGCGCGTATCCGCGACGGCAAGACAGCTGCGGCAGGCGCGCTGATCGGACAGGTGATGGCCCGGTTCGGGGGCAAGGCGGACGCAGCGCGCGTGCGCCAGATGATCATGGAAGGGATAAGTCAATGATTGCGGCATACATACCACCGCCACCGTTCAAGATCTTGTTCAGCATCGGGGCGTTGTCAATACACATGTACTCGCTGCTCATGGTGGTGGCGATACTGTTCGCGCTGTGGTGGTCCGGGCGGCGGGTGGCCAAGGCGGGCGGCGACTCCGACGCCTTCCAGACTATCGGGCTCGTGGCCATCATCTGCGGCATCGTGGGTGCGAGGCTGTATCACGTCATCACCGAGCACGCCCGCTACTTCGGGCCGGGCAGCGATCCTTGGGACGTCTTCAAGGTGTGGAACGGTGGGCTCTCAGTGATCGGCGCGATCATCGGTGGTGGCATCGGTTTGTGGGTGATGTGCCGCTGGCGGGGCATTGACACCGCCGCTGTGGCGGACTGTGTCGCCCCGACGTTGTTCATCGCCCAGGCCATCGGCCGGGTGGGCAACTACTTCAACCAGGAAGCCTTCGGCAAGCCGACGACGCTGCCCTGGGGTCTGCAGGTGGATCCGTCGGCGCTGCAAGCCAATGGCCTGATCAGCTATCTGACGCCGGGATGCACGTTGACCAACTGTCCCGTCCTGCCAACGTTCCACCCGACCTTCCTGTACGAGGGATTGTGGAACATCCTGGGCTGTGTGTTGCTGCTGTGGGCCATCCGTAAATTCAAGCTACAGCACGGCAAGGCGATGGCGTCATACGTTTTGTGGTACGCCTTCGGACGCTTCTTCATCGAGCTGATCCGCATCGATCCGGTCAGCACCATTTACGGCCTGCGCATCAACGACTGGACGTCTGGTGTCATCTTCCTGGTGGCGCTGGGTATCTTGATCTTCTTGATGAAGAAGTTCCCCACCAGCGTCGACAAGCCGCTGGCCGGAATGGCCGAGAAGTGGAACCGCGTTAAGCCGGAATCGGATGCTGGGGAACCCGCACCGGTCACAACCGAGGAATCAGAGACGCCTTCTGAGGAGGCCGAATCTTCAGAGGAAGTTGAGAAGCCAACAGAGGCGGCAGAAGAACCAGTGACCGAGGCGACGTCTGCCGACGAGGCATAGTTTTGCGGGAACCACACGGTTCCGGCCGACATCTTCTGTCCGGGTGGTCGGACGGTCTGTCGTCTGCGTGTCGGCCCGCTGTTCCAGGTAGGCTGGACTTCCGTCCCCGTCAACCGCAGGAGGTGTCCGCCCACCCATGTCCGCCAATTTCGTCCACCTGCACAGCCACACCGATTTCTCGATGCTGGACGGTGCGGCGCGGGTGGCCGACCTGACCGCGCGGGCAGCCGAGTTGGGCATGCCGGCGCTGGCGGTGACCGATCACGGCAATCTGTTCGCGGCCTACGAGTTTTACACCCAGGCGAACAAGGCCGGCATCAAGCCGATCATCGGGCTGGAGTCGTACCTGACGCCGGGCACCCCGCGCCAGGAGCGCCGCCGGGTCCAGTTCGGCGACGGCACGGGGGACGACGTGGCGGCCCGGGGCGCGTACACCCACATGACGATGTGGGCGCAGGACAACACCGGCATGCACAACCTGTTCCGGCTGAGTTCGAAGTCGTCGCTGGAGGGTTTTTTCTACAAGCCGCGGGCTGATCGCGAGTTGCTCCAGCGCTATCACCAGGGCTTGTTGGCGACGACCGGCTGCCCCAGTGGCGAGGTTCAGACGTACCTGCGGCAGTCCATGATGGGCAAGGCGGTGGCCTCGGCAGGCGAGTTCCAGGACATCTTCGGACGCGACAACTTCTTCGTCGAGCTGATGGATCACGATCTCGAGATCGAGAAGAGGGTGCGCGACGATCTGCTGGAGGTGGCGCGGCGGATCGGCGCGCCGCTGGTCGCCACCAACGACCTGCACTACGTCCGGGCCGAGGACGCCGAGGCGCAGGACATGCTGCTGTGTGTGTCATCCTCGTCCCACATGTCGGACACCGACCGGTTCAAGTTCGACGGCACGGGCTATTACTTGAAGACGGCCGACGAGATGCGCGAGCTTTTCGCCGATCTGCCGGAAGCCTGCGACAACACGCTCGCCATCGCCGAGCGTTGCCAGATCAGTTTTGACGAGCACCTGGGCAAATTCATGCCCCGGTTCGACGTCCCAACCGGGCACACCGAGGACAGCTGGTTCCGTCACGAGGCCGAGGCCGGGTTGCGGGAGCGCTACGGCGATCCGTTGCCCGACAAGGTGCGCGACCGCGCCGACATGGAGATGGCGGTGATCGCCCAGAAGGGCTACCAGGGCTACTATCTCGTGGTGTCCGACTATGTGCGCTGGGCCAAGCGGCAAGGCATCAGGGTTGGTCCCGGCCGGGGCTCCGGCGCCGGTTCGATCATCGCCTACGCCATGAGCATCACAGACATCGAACCGTTGCGTCACCAACTGCTGTTCGAACGCTTCCTGAACCCCGAGCGTCCTTCGCTGCCAGATTTCGACGTGGATTTCGACGAGCGCCATCGCGGCGATGTGATCGACTACGTGACGCGGAAATACGGCGCGGATCACGTGGCGCAGGTCGTCACCTACGGCACGATCCAGGCCAAGCAGGCGGTCAAGGATGCGGCCCGCGTGCTCGACAAGCCGTACGCCCTGGGCGAGAAGATCACCAAGGTGATGCCGGCCCCGTCGCAGGGCAAGGGCGTCTCGCTGAAGGACATCTTCGACAGCGAGGCCGAGCGCTACAACGAGGGAGCGCAACTGCGCGATCTGTTTGAGACCGATGCCGATGTGCACGAGGTGGTCGAGGCCGCCCGCGGCATCGAGGGCTTGAAACGCCAGTGGGGCGTCCACGCCTGTGGCATGATCATGTCATCGGCGCCGCTGGAGGACGTCATCCCAATCATGCGGCGCGAGTCCGACGGCGCCGTCATCACGCAGTTCGACTATCCCAGCTGCGAGTCGTTGGGCCTGGTCAAGATGGACTTCCTGGGGCTGCGCAACCTGACGATCCTGGACGACGCACTGGCGAACATCAAGGCGAACCAGGGGATCGACGTCGATCTGGACGAGCTGAGCCAGCACCCGGACGATCCCAAGGTCTTCGAGTTGCTGGGCCAGGCCGAGACTCTGGGCGTCTTCCAATTGGATTCCGACGGCATACGTTCGCTGCTGAAGATCATGCAACCGGACAGCTTCGACGACATCTCGGCCACCGTAGCACTGTACCGGCCCGGCCCCATGGGCGCCAATGCGCACATCGACTATGCGCTGCGCAAGAACCGGCGTCAGCCCGTGAAGCCCATTCACCCCGAGCTTGAGGACGCCCTGCACGATATCCTGGAGCCCACCTACGGGTTGATCGTCTACCAGGAGCAGGTGTTGCACATCGCCCAGCGGGTGGCCGGCTATTCGCTGGGGCACGCCGACCTGCTGCGCAAGGCCATGGGCAAAAAGAAGCCGGAGGTGTTGGCCCAAGAGTACGAGCCGTTCAGCGAAGGAATGCGTGAAGGCGGCTATTCGGACGATGCCATCAACGCGTTGTGGGACATCCTGGTGCCCTTCTCGGACTATGCGTTCAACAAGTCGCACACGGTGCCTTACGGCATGCTGGCCTACTGGACGGCGTACCTGAAGGCCAATTACCCAGTCGAATACATGGCGGCGCTGCTCGAATCGGTGAAGGACGACAAGGACCGGCTGGGGATATACCTGGCCGATTGCCGTCGCATGGGCATCAAGGTGCTGCCTCCGGACGTCAACCAATCGAGTGCCAGCTTCACAGCCGTGGGCGCAGACATCCGGTTCGGGCTGTCGGCCGTCCGTAACGTCGGCGACAACGTGGTGGCCGGCATACTGGCTGGACGCCAAGAATTCGGGCCCGCCGGGACGTTCATGGAGTTCCTGGATCATTCGACGATGGTGGTGTGCAACAAGCGCGTGGTCGAGTCGCTGATCAAGGCTGGGGCGTTCGATTCTCTCGGTTATGCGCGTCGGGCGCTGATGGAGGTGTTCGAGACCACCATCGACCAGATCGTGCCGGTCAAGCGAAATGCCGAATTCGGGCAGGCCGATCTTTTCGCGGGCGTCCCCGGCCAATCGTCCGGAACGCTGACAGCCGAGGTCGTGCCGGACATGCCCGAGTGGGACAAGCACACCAAGCTGGGGTTCGAGCGCGAGATGCTCGGGCTGTACGTGTCGGACCACCCCCTGCACGGGTTGGAGACGGTGCTGGCATACGAGCGCAGCGTGAGCCTGGCCGAGTTGGTGGCGGGCGGCGGCCCCACCGAGGGTCCGGTCACCATCTGCGGCATGGTCACTCAGGTGCAGCGCAAACAGACCAAGCAGGGCGCGTTGTGGGCCGTTCTGACCGTCGAGGATCTGGACGCCGCCCTGCCGGTCATGGTGTTTCCCAAGGTGTACGAGTCTGCCGCGGTTCAACTGGCGCCGGACACGATCATCCGCGTCAAGGGGCGCTTGGTGACGAAGGACGACGGCGTCGAGGTGCAGGCTATCGACGTGTCATTCCCGGATATTCATCTCGATCTTGTGGACGTCCCCATTGTGATACAGGTGCCGGCCCGTCGCTGCACCTCGCCGCTGGTCGATCAGTTGCAGCAGATACTGCGGTTGCATCCGGGCAGCCAGGAGGTGCAGTTGCGGCTCATCTCGCCGGGCAAGTCAACGACATACCGGCTTGACGACGGCTTGCGCGTGCAGATGTCGCAGCCGCTCATGGCCGATCTGAAAGCGTTGCTCGGCCCGTCCTGCATGAGGAGCGACGGTGCCTGAGACGGCCAGCGAACCGCGCCTGCGCCTTAGGCGGGCGTCATTCTTCTATCTCTTGGGCTTGGTCGCCGCTGGCCTGCTGGCGGGTTTGCTGTGGCATCTGTTGTCGTCGCCACCCAGCTACACGATTGGCGACGACCAGGGCGCCATCATCACCGAACAGGGTATGTCGCAGATTTTCGCCATGGACATCTGGTATCTCTTCATCGGCATGGCGCTGGGGCTCGCTGTCGGGGCATACGCCTGGGGGCTCATGCACCAGATCGGTTGGCCTCTCATGATCGTCGTCGTCGTGGGCGCGCTGCTGGCCGGATGGCTGGCCTGGCAGTTCGGCCAGTTGTTGGGGCCGCGCGATTTCGCCGACCGTCTGGCGGCGGCATCGCCGGGGGATCGCGTGCCCATGGACCTTCAGCTCCATGCCGTGGGCCTGACATTGATCTGGCCGCTGGCCGCTTGCCTGCCGGTCCTCGTCCTGGCGCTGTGGAACCAGTTCCGCAAGGCCGTCTGAACATCCAGCAGGGCTTCGGTGTGCTGACGGCAGGGGGCATGTTGGAGCGGGAAAACCCACGTCGGAGCGTGTGCAACGCATAAACTCCGTGGTGGGCTGGCTAGATGACGTCGTTACTTATGCGAATGTCCCGGTTGATAGAGTGTGGTGCGTTGGAGGTCGACCAGACGAAGAGGTTCTGATGAGAGATTTGTCCAAGCTAGTGGATGCCACAGATGCAGTGGCGGATCCGTCGACCACTACGCACGAACTGTTTCTCGTAGCTCAGTTGCAGCCGAGTCTCCGTTCTCAGATCGCTGAACACCCGAACGGGCAGCTCGCACTGCGGCAGTGGGCGCACCAGCACGGTGGGGCAAACATAGACTTCACAGTCGAACAAGGTCAACAGCAATCTGACGATGCTCAGTGCCAAGCTATGGTCACAGACGCGCAGCACCCGGCTGCTGACACTGTGGACACTGAGAAACCGGCGTCGTCCAAGCAAGCAATGAGTGTGACTGCAAAGATCGTTGTCATCACTGTTGCCTTGGTGCTGATAGTGACGGCAGTCACGTGGCTTTTGATAGCCCGGTATGACAAACCCGGTGGCAGGCTGAACCAGTGGCAATTCAGCGTTGTGGCGCAACACACCTGGCCCAAGGTGTCAGGAATGCCCGCGATGACTCTGGGTAAACGGGCTATCGCCATTGATCTGCAGGTCCAAGAGTGCCCACAGGCCTATGCGCGATTCAAAGAACACTGGCTTGACTACGCCAGCAACGAATCGACCAAGTTAAACTTGTTCGACACTGCGACGTCCGCCGATTCGTTCCCAAATGCCGTTATCAGGTGTGGAATTGACAGGTACGAGGTCTCAGTCACGCAAGGCTACGCAACCACGTCGAAACAATACGACAGCGGGGCGACAGTCCTCGGGTATGGCGTGGGCGACGTGACGACGTGGCTGATTTCCTACCGCAACGTGCTGCTCAGCACACCTGTCGGCGAGTGGGACGGCGACATGGACTCTGCCGTTTCAGCCATGGTCAAGGCCGTCGACCAAGCGTAGCCACTGGATCGCCGTTGAGTGCGGGCTTTTTCAACAGTGCTTGGTAACGAGCGTGAAATATCCCGTAATCAATGGTTTCATGGGGATTGCACCAAGGAACCGCACAAAGATGACCTGTGATTGTTGTCACCGATAATGTGCACTGACGTTAACCAGCTGCCGTAGCGTCGAATCATGATCACTCGTCGCACCCGTCAAATCTTCGGCCTGGTGGCCGCCATCTATGCCGTCTATCTGTTCCTGGTTCTTGCCGAGGGGCTGTCGGAGGACCTCATGCACGTCGGCACCGCTGATCCGGCCTGGCAGTTTCCGTATTACTTCACAAACCAGTCGAACATCCTGCTATTGATCTGGATGGTCATATTTTCCGTCGCCAATCTGGGCCAGGGCGCTCTGGCTGAGCGTGCCGGGCGTCTGGTCAATCAAGCGGTGGCAACCGGGCTGACGCTCTACATGGTGGTGGTGTTCGTCATCGTGGCGTGCATATTGAACTCCTTCTATTCGGCACAATTCGAGCCGGTGCCCAGCGGGGGCAGTTTGTATCTGCACGTCATTTCACCGATGCTGATGCTGGCAATCTACCTGCTGTATCCGTGGCGCGGGCAAGCCACCTGGCGCACCGTGTTGGCATGGATGGCCTACCTCTTCCTGTACGTCATTTTGGCCAACGTCGTCGGCACCTTCGCCCGCTGGGCAGACGGCACCCAAGCTTATCCGTACAACTTCTTGAACCCCCATAATTATCCCGGTGTCGCGCTCTACCTGGCCACGATAGTCGGGCTGTCACTGGCAGTATTCCTGGTCGGATGTGGTTTGCTCCGCATGAAGCGGCGCTTCGACGCTGAGGTGGTCGTTTGATCAGAGCTGGTTGCGTAGACACCGATCCACCGTCCGCGCATGCTCGTCAGCCATTGGTTTCCCATGACCCCTGATTTTCGACGTCCCGCTCAAAGAAAGCGGATCAGTTTGGCACGGATCTGGGGTGTATACAGCCTTAAGGCCAACCATCGGCGACGAGCTTGCAAGCGGTCGGCGTTAAAGGGGCATCATTAGCGCTGATGCCCGATGGTCGAACTCGCCGACAGGGTTTCGATTAGGCTGGTAGTGTTTGTCACAAGCTGACGAAGGAGTTGCGATGGCAGACTTTTCCAATTTGATCGACGCGACGAGAGCGGTCGTCGACCCCTCCACTTTGGTGCAAGATTTGGCCTCGATAGCGCAGTTGCATCCCAGTCTCTTGCCACAGATTGCCGAGCACCCGAATGGTCGTGCCGCACTGCAGCAATGGCTCGGTGCGAGCGACTCAGCGCAAATTGATGGGCCGATGGCTAACGCCGCTGTCGCATCACACCACGCGCGCAAGCGATCTTGGGTCAAGATCGTCGTGATCGCGATCACCGTAGTTCTGGTGATTTCCGCCACTACGGGTGTTCTGGTCGCCCGGTACGGCAAACCTGGCGGCATGCTAAACCAGTGGCAATTCAACATTCTGGCGCAGAAAACATGGCCCACCGTCTCGGGAATGCCGGTGGTCAAGCCCGATAAACCAGGTATCGATCAGCGGATCGGAGAATGCCCGCAGGCGTTTTCGCAGTACAAGACACACTGGGTCGACTACGCCAGCAATGACACCGCGACCAGTTCTACAAAGTTGTACTTGTTCGACAGTGTGTATGCGGCAAGAGACTTCACCAACAACAACTCGGTGTGCGCTGCCGAGAATGGTTTTTTGGTACCCATAGGCTCTAGTGCTAGCTATGTCCAATACGACAGCGATGCTATCGCGCTTAGTTATGGCACCGGCAAAGTGGTGATTTGGATGGTTGCCTATCGAAATGTTGTGCTGAGCACCCCCGCCAGCGCGTGGAATATTGACCTAGAGTCCGTCGGCCCAATCTTCATGAAGGCCGTCGACCAAGTGTAAACCGACTTGCCGCGGGCGCTTGGAGACGCCCAGGGCCCACAGACGCTAGACTTATGGGGTTGGCGACGAGACGAAAGGCCTGACCATGAGCGGTCACTCGAAGTGGGCAACCACCAAACACAAGAAGGCGGCTATCGATGCCAAGCGCGGCAAGTTGTTCGCCAAGCTGATCAAGAACATCGAAGTTGCGGCGCGCGTCGGCGGGGGAGACCTCAGCGGCAACCCCACACTGTATGACGCCGTCCAGAAAGCGAAGAAGAACTCCGTGCCGGCCGACAACATCGACCGCGCCGTCAAGCGTGGCTCCGGCGCCGAGGGTGGTGGCGCCAACTACGACACCATCATGTACGAGGCGTACGCGGCCGGTTCCGTCGCCATCCTCATCGAGTGCCTGACGGACAACCGCAACCGCGCCTTCGCCGACGTCCGCATCGCCGTCACCCGCAATGGGGCCACGCTGGCTGATGGCGGATCGGTGCAGCGCCTGTTCTCGCGCCGCGGCGTCATCGAAGTGGCCAAGCACCAGGAAGGACGCTCGATCACCGAGGACGACCTGCTCGAGGCCACCATGGAGGCCATGCCAGAGGAGATTCTCGACGAGGGCGAGGGCTTCACGCTGCTGACCGACGCCCCAGACGTGGTGGATGTCCGCAAGGCTATCCAGTCCGCCGGGCTCGACTACGAGTCGGCCGAGGTGGCCTTCGTCGCGTCCTTCGACCAGGTGGTGGACGACGTCGAGCAAGCCCAGAAGATCGAGCGCGTCATCGAGGCGCTGGAGGATTTGGACGACGTCCAGAATGTCTATTCCAACGCCAAGTACTCTGACGCTGTAGAAGCCGCGTTGAACGAAGAGGACTGACTGCGAATTCACGCGGTTTATGCTTTGCATACACTCCAGGCGCGGTTTTCTCGTCCAAACTATCCCGGCGTCGTCAACAAGGTCGTGCAAATCGACGATGTTTATGCGTTGCATCACCCCGTTTCGCCCCTGATGATCAGGGCGGTTTCAATCGAGCGGAGCCAGCCTTCCGGATGCGCCAGTTGAGATGCCGTGACGGTGATGATTTGCCATCCAGCGTCAATGAAGAAGTTGCGACGTATGACGTCTCTGTCCATTTGTCGCCGGTCACCCACATGCACCAGCCCATCGAACTCCACCCCGATCTTTGCTTTGGGGTACCCCATGTCAGGGTGAAACCAGCTTGCTAATGCCGGGCACCAGACTGCTGGGCTGACGGTCGGCTCTGGCAGGCCAGCCTCTTTGATGACGAGTCGCACCCGGGTCTCGTAAATCGACTCTGTGCCCGGTCGCACCAGCTTCATGGCCTGTCGGGCGAGTTTGATGTGTGGCGCTCCCGATAATTGCCCCAAGCGCGTGAGCATCAGGTCCACTGACAGCAGTGGCCTCCTGCGCCGGACAAACCCGTCGCCCACCTCAACCAACTCGTTCACAGTGGCTCCCGTCAGTTGGAGCCAGTGATCGACGGGATTGAGCACTGGCAAGCCAGTGATCGTCTTCCACCTATCGACCGGTCTGGTCGAGTAGTGCAGCGCAACTCCCTCGCGGCGGCTATGCCGTCCCTGCTCTGGTATCAGAAGATGGATTCTGGCCCAATCTTCGAGCCGGTTTGTCAGGGCCACCTGAAGCCACTGCAGCGCCGTCGGCCCGAAGAGGACTGGATCGTGAGCTTCGTACAAGGCCATCGCCGCCCGGACTCTGGCCGCCCACTCAGCCCGACGAGCCGACCACACGTCGAGATCGCTGACGTTCAATGGTCGTCCGTAGGCACCCCTGAGTACGCGCCGCAGTCCTAGTTTGGCATGGTTGCGTCCCGTGACGCGTCCCCCTCGCGTCAGTAGGATCCCGGAGTCCTGTCTGTCCATATGTACAGCATGACTGATCCTGAGACTGAGTTTGCCAGTTATCCACAGGCAATTTGAGCAGATAGTGCAGGATTGTTCCTCTCAGCTAGACGCGGGGGCGCGCCCACCTCACCATTTTTTTGAGGACGACGACGTGGGGCGTTGTCATGTCTGGTCAGACTGAGTCCGAGCTCTTGCGTGGCGGCGGGTGTGACTAGACCATCCCTGCCAACACCTAAACCATCAAAGTCGGCATCGCACCGGCTGGTGACACTACGGTTTATGCGGTTGGTACGTTTGGAGGTCGGGATTCGTGTTCAAACTACCCCGCTCCCGTTAGTGTGGCTCTATGCGATGACGACCTTTGTGACTTCCGTCTCCATCCTGGCTTTGAGACGTCTCCAAATCACCCACGTGGCCCACCCACACGACCGATGAGAGTACGAGTGCTGGGCATTTCGGGGTAAGTACCCGTTGATTGTTACTTACGGCAATACCGTGACTGTCAGCAAAGTTGTGATCGTCGAGCGCTTTCCTGTCTGACGCATTCATGATGGACTGAAGTATTTGAGAAGCGCCTATGATCCAGGGAGAGTTGACCGAGTAGACTATCGAACAACTGTTCTGAAGGAGACTGACATGAGGGTGTTCGGCGTCGACCCGGGTTTGACGCGCTGCGGTGTCGGTGTCGTCGAACAATCACCGGGCGGCAAGCCGAGACTGTTGGAGGCCGGTGTGGTGCGCACGCCGCCGGACCTGGATCCGGCGCGTCGGTTGTTGGCTATTGAGACCGGGCTGGACGAATGGTTCGGCCGCTGGCACCCGGAAGTCGTGGCCGTCGAGCGCGTCTTCGCCCAGCAGAATCTGCCCAGCGTCACCGGCACGGCCCAGGCCGCTGGCGTGGCCATGCTGCTGGGGGCCCGGCACGGTCTGCCCGTCGTCACTCACACGCCGACCGAGGTGAAGGCGGCGATCACCGGGTCGGGCCAGGCGGGCAAGGCCCAGGTGGGGGCGATGGTGACGCGCATCTTGAATCTCGACGGGCCGCCGAAACCGGCTGACGCGGCTGATGCCGTGGCGCTGGCACTGTGTCACCTGTGGCGCGGCGGCGCGTCCAACCGTTATGCGGCCGCCGTCGCCCAAGCTCAGCGTAAGGTGGCCGCATGATCGCACAGTTACAGGGACAAGTGGTGGGTTTTGACGGGACGGGCGCCGTCGTCAGCGTCGGCGGGGTCGGCTTCGCGGTGTTGTGCCCGCCGCAGTTGCTGGCCGGGCTGGCAACCGGCGACGAGGTGACCTGGTTCACGACGCTGATCGTCCGCGACGACGCGCTGACGCTGTATGCCTTCGGCACCATGCCAGACAAGGCGTGCTTCGAGATGGTGCAGTCGGCGTCCGGCATCGGGCCGAAGACGGCACTGGCCGTGGTGGCCGTGCTTGGCGCCACTGGGTTGGCCGACGCGATCCGCCGCGAGGACCTGACGGCTCTGATCCGGGTGCCGGGCATCGGTCGCAAGGGCGCCCAGAAGCTGGTCATCGAGCTGAAGGACAAGGTACCCGCTCTTCTGGCCTCCATCGGGGCGGCTCCGGGAGCCGAACCGGCGCGCGTGTCGTCAAGCTGGCGCGACCAGGTGGTCGGCGGGCTCGAGGGGCTTGGCTGGACGGTCAAGGACGCCGAAGCGGCCGCCGATTCGGTGTCGCCGATGGTCGACGAGAACCCAGACATTGCCGTGGGCGAGCTCATGCGGGCGGCGCTGCGCAGTCTGGCCAGGGCGTAGGCGGGGGGGGAAGCGAGCATGGCTGACAACGACGAGACGGCCCACGACTGGCCGATGGACCCCTGGGCCCAGCCCGACGAGCGGGCGGCTGAGGCGGCGCTTCGTCCGGCCAGCCTGGCCGAGTTCAACGGCCAGCCGCGCGTACGCGACCAGTTGGGCCTCGTGCTGGCGGCGGCCAAGCACCGTGGCACGACGCCGGACCATGTGCTGCTGTCGGGCCCGCCGGGATTGGGCAAGACGACTTTGGCCATGATCATCGCCGCCGAGATGGGGGCACCGCTGCACATCACATCCGGGCCCGCCATCCAACACGCTGGCGACCTGGCGGCGATTCTCAGCGGTCTCGTGACCGGCGAAGTGCTGTTCCTCGATGAGATCCACCGCATGTCGCGCCCCGCCGAAGAGATGCTCTACCTGGCCATGGAGGACTTCCGCGTGGATGTGGTCGTCGGCAAGGGAGCCGGGGCCACGGCGATACCCATCGACATACCGCACTTCACACTGGTGGGGGCGACGACGCGCGTCGGCCTCCTGCCCGGACCGCTGCGCGACCGGTTCGGTTTCACGGCGACCCTTGATTTCTACAAAACGGAGGACTTGGCGGGCATCGTCGCCCGGTCGTCCGACAAGCTAGGTCTGCGCGTGTTGCCGGAGGCCATCGACCAGATCGCCACCCGGTCGAGGGGAACGCCGCGTATCGCCAACCGGTTGCTGCGCCGGGTGCGCGACTACGCCCAGATCCACGCCGATGGGGTGCTGACGGGGGACGTCGCCAATCAGGCGCTCGAGCTGTACGAGGTGGATGCCCTGGGGCTTGACCGGCTCGACCGGGCGGTGCTGCAGGCCGTCTGCGGCAAATTCGGCGGCGGCCCCGTGGGGTTGTCGACGCTGGCCATCAGCGTCGGCGAGGAATCCGAGACGGTCGAAGAAGTGGCCGAACCGTTCCTGGTGCGGCTCGGTTTCTTGATGCGCACCCCCCGCGGTCGCGTCGCCACCGAAGCTGGCTGGCGCCATCTGGGCTTGACGCCGCCGCGAAACGAGCCAGCAGGACTGTTCTGAGTGCGGCGACTTTGATTGGGTTGTGGGTGTGGGGAGTTGGGCAAGCGGGGGCTTGGGCTGCTTTTCGCAGCGGTCCGAACTTGCGAAGGAGCGCCGATATGCTGGGGCCCAGAGTGCAGGGACGTGTTAAGGTCGCGCAGCGATCACGTCCCGGAACGCCCCCCGCGGCGCAACACCACACGCACACAGCTCAATTCCGCCCCACCACAGCGACTCGTTAGACAAGAATTGGTGTTTTCAGGGTAAACTAGTCCGGTGCGCTGATCGTGGCGTGCGCTTTGGCCTGAACAACAGAATGGAAGACACATGGGCGGCTTCTCCATCTACTACATCCTGATAGTCCTGGTTGCTGTCATGATCTTCTTCTCATGGCGTTCGAACAAGAAGCGGGCTGAGGACCAGCGCAATCTGCAAAACGCCATGCAGCCGGGAGCACGGGTCATGCTGACGTCGGGCATCTTCGGCACCATCGAAGCCATCGGCGACCAGCAAGCTGTGGTCGAGTTGGCCCCCGGGCTGGCGATCACCGTCGTCAAGCAAGCACTGGCCAAGGTGCTGACGGAAGCAGACGAAGAGTTCGAATACACCGACGATGACAACGTCATCGAGGCGTCGGACAACCAACCGGAGCTGACCGCCGGGGGGCCTGTGGCGGAACAGCCAGCCGCCGAGACGCCGGCAGAGGGTGTCGGAGACGAACCAGCCATCAAAGAGACGGCTGAGCAAGCGGAAAACTAACGCTGTGAGATCAACTGATGAATAAGAATTACAAACCCGGACACAAGCTGGCAGCTTTCGTGCTGATCATCGCCTGCCTGTACGGCCTGATGTGGCTTGCCGGCAGCTGGACACCCCGGCTGGGCCTCGATCTGCGAGGCGGCACGACCGTCACATTGACGGCGACCTCGTCGGAGGACAACTCGGGCGCCGCACCGACGCCGGAGGCCATGCAGGAGGCGTTGTCGATCATTCAGCAGCGCGTCGACTCGCTGGGCGTCGGCGAATCGTCCGTCGCACTGCAGGGCGCCCGCCAGATCGAGGTGGCAGTGCCGAACGTCGACTCGCAGGAGCTCGTGAACCTGATCGGCCAGACCGCCAAATTGAACTTCCGCAACGTCTATGCGGACGACGCGGCGACGGTGTCGACCGCTCCGACCATTGGCGCGCCGTCGGCGGGGGATATCGTGTGGTCAAGCAGTGTGACCGTGTCCGGCACGGCTCATTACGGCACCACAGTGCTTGTGGACGACAGCAATGGGCACACGTGCAATGCCGACGTCCACCCCAGTGACACCACGACGGACGCCTTCAAATGGTCATGCGCGGTGACACTGCCCGATGGCGCCACGACCTTGACGGTCACGCCGTCAGACCCCAGCAATCCGGATGCCACGATGACTCCGGCGACGGTGTCCTTCACCGTCAACACCAACTTCAAGACGGCCCCGGTGTTCACAGACCCGGCGGACAAAGCCGATCTGCGCAGCGGTGCCATCAACGCCAAGGGGACGGGACGGCCCGGTGCGACGGTGACAGTCAAAACCGATCAGGCTGCGGTCAGCTGCTCGGCAGTCGTGGACGACTTGGGCGACTGGAACTGCAACCTGAACCTGCCGCTCGGCAGTTCGAAGCTGACGGCGACAGCGGTGGGTGCCGATGGCACCGCCACCGATCCGGCCAGTATCACTGTGAAAATCGACCCGAACGCCCCGCACACCGCTCAGTTGCCGACGGCCCCGCCGACATCGCGTCCGACAGCGGCCGGCAGCGATCCGAGCGCTGACACCACTTTCGACGGCCTCATGGCCTGGCAGCCGACCAATCAGGACACGACGGACTTCGGCAACTGGAACTGCGACATGCAGGTTCAAAACGGCAAGATGCCAGACGGCACGGCGGCCAACTATCCGGACGGCACCCTGCTGTATCCGGACGGCACCCCGATCATGGATGTCGTCGATCAGCCGCTGTTCGCCTGTAGCTCGGACGGCACGGTCAAATATCTGCTCGGCCCGGCCGTCATCCAAGGAACCCACGTCACCAGCGCCACTGCCGGCGTCCCCCAGGGGCAGGTGGCCTACCAGGTCAACCTGTCGTTCGACTCGGTGGGTTCCCAGCAGTTCGGCACCGCCACGACGAAGCTCTATTCGCAGACCAGCCCGATGAACCAGTTCGCCATCGTGCTCGACGGCAAGGTCATTTCGGCGCCTGTCGTCAACGAGCCGATCACCGGTGGCAACGCCCAGATCACCGGTAGCTTCACCGCCGACGAGGCCCAGAACCTGGCCCGCGTGCTGCGGTACGGCGCACTGCCGCTGGCCTTCGAGGTGTCGTCTGTCGACACGGTGTCGCCGACCCTCGGTGGCGAACAGTTGCGCGCCGGCATCATCGCCGGCATCATCGGCTTGGTGCTGACGCTGCTGTACGCGTTCATCTACTACCGGGCCCTGGCCATCATCGTCATCGGCTCGCTGGCATCGGCGGGCGTCATCACCTACGCCGCGATCGTCCTGCTCGGCTCGGCGGTCGGATTCGCGCTCAACTTACCGGGTATCGCCGGTGCCATCTTGGCCATCGGCGTGACAGCGGACTCGTTCATCGTCTACTTCGAACGAATAAGAGATGAAATCCGCGACGGCTATTCGCTGGCCCGCTCCATTGAGAGCGGCTGGACGAAAGCCCGTGGCACGATCGTGGTGGCCGACGCCGTTCAGCTCCTGAGCGCCTTGGTCCTGTTCTTCCTGGCCATCGGTTCGGTGCGCGGTTTCGCCTTCACGCTGTTGGTGACGACGATGATCGACTTGTTCATCGTGTTCTTCTTCAGCAAGCCGTTGATGACGTTGCTCGGCCGCACCAAGTACTTCCGCAGCGGCAATCCGATGTCCGGTTTCGACCCGGCCCACCTCGGTGTGTCGGCGGAGGCGTTGCGCGGACGCCGGGCAAGCACCGGAACCGTCAAATCGAAGTCGAAGGAGGCCTGACATGGCTGCGAGCAGCAAGAACGCCAACACGCAAGTCCGGAAGGCCACCGCGTCCCAGCCGGACGATGAGGACCTACCAGTGGTGGACGAGCAAGCCGTTGAGGAACCGGCGGCGGCGAAGGTCAGGCAGATCGACCACGAGAGCTTTGCCCACCGGTTGTACGTGTCGGACTTCAACATCGCCTTCATCGAGAAGCGGCACGTCTGGTACCTGATATCGGGGGTTCTGCTGGTGGTGTGTACCCTCGGACTAATATTCCGTGGATTGAATCTGGGTGTCGAGTTCACCGGTGGTTCCGTGTTCACCGTGCAGACGGCGGTCAGTTCCGACACCGTCAACAATTACACGGAGGCCGTCAACAATGTCGGCCTGCCCGACATGGGCGACTTGCAGGTGACGACGACCGGCTCTGGCCAGGTGCGCGTCCAGACGCGAAGCCTGGACACGGACGAGGTGACAACGTTGCGCCAGGCTCTGGCCACGTACGCCGGTATCGCCGATCCGACGGCTGGCGTCGGATACCAGTTGATCGGCCCGTCGTGGGGCACCCAGATCACCCAGAAGGGCGTGCAAGCGCTGGTCATTTTCCTGGCGCTGGTCGCCTTGATGATCGGTGTTTATTTCCGCAACTGGAAGATGTCTGTGGCGGCTCTGATCGCACTGTTCCACGACATGATCATCACCGTCGGCATCTACGCGCTGGTCGGCTTCACGGTCTCGCCGGCCACGGTTATTGGCGTGCTGACGATTCTGGGCTACTCCTTGTATGACACCGTCGTGGTGTTCGACAAGGTGCGTGAGAACACTGTCGGCTTGGAGCGCAAGGACTTCACCTACTCTCAGGCGGCCGACCTGGCCGTCAACCAGGTGTTCGTGCGGTCGATCAACACGACCATAGTCGGCGTGCTGCCCATCCTGTCTCTGCTGGTCGCCGGCGTCGTCTGGCTGGGCGGGCAGGGCCCGCTGCCCGACCTGGGCCTGGCCATGCTCGTCGGTATGATCACCGGCGCCTGGTCGTCCATCTTCATCGCGACGCCAATCTTCGCGCAGTTGAAGGAGGCCGAGCCGGCCATGAAGGCGCACCGCGAGTCGCTGGAACGCCGCTTGGGGCGCTCTCAGACACATATCCTGATCACCAGCACCGTCACCGACCAAGCGCCGGTGCTATCAGGCGCCCAGGTGACCGCAGTGCCGGTGCCTGTGCGCCATGCCGGGTCCGCCGGACGTCCCCAGCCCGAACGCCGGGCCCGTAGCCAGAGAAGGGCATGACAGACGTGGGAAACATCGAGCGCATCGAGCGCCTGATCCGCAACATCCCAGACTTTCCCAAGCCAGGCATCCAGTTCAAGGACATCACGCCTCTGCTGGGTTCGCCGTCCGGTTTTGCGGACGCTATCGAGGAGATGCTTGACCGCTCGCCCCGCGATGTGGACGTCGTGGCCGCCATCGAGTCTCGTGGGTTCCTGTTCGGAGCGCCCATGGCGATGGCGTTGCACGCCGCATTCGTGCCGATCCGCAAGCCGCACAAGCTGCCGGGGGCGGTGTTCGAGCAGAGTTTCGAGCTCGAGTACGGGTCGTCGACTTTGTCGATGCACCAGGACGCCGTCAAACCGGGCCAGCGGGTGTTGCTGGTTGACGACCTGCTGGCCAGCGGCGGCACCCTGGTGGCGGCGGGCAAGCTGATCGAGCGCGCCGAGGCCGAGGTCGTGCACACCACAGTGCTGATCGAGTTGGCCGACTTGGACGGACGTGCCCTCATGGCCGCCAATGGCCTGACGTCGTGTTCCAGCGTCGTCGTGTACTAGGAACACGTATCCTTATTTGATGCGGTGATATGATGAGCATTATGCGCACAACCATTGACATCCCTCCGCTACTTCATCAACGTATAGCTGAATTCGCGCAGAGTGAGTCGCAATCATTCTCGGCCGTTGCCACGCAGGCGCTGATGCGTGGTATGGCTCCTATCGAGGGCGCTTCCAGTGTCCACCGCAGCGCTAACACGGGGTTGCTCGTCGTTAACAGCGGTCGCTGTGTCACCAGCGATGAGGTGGCTGATTTGATCGATGAGGATCTGTGATGGTGTGGCTTCTAGACTCGAACGTTCTGATCGCGTTGTTTGATGAGGCACATGAATGTCACAAGGTGGTCGAAACCTGGTACCTGTCATCGCTGGAGGTGGCCACATGTCCCATCACGGAAGGTGCCCTCATGCGCTACATGGTGAGGCAGGGGCAGTCTTGTGTCACAGTGCAGGCGCTGTTGCGAGACTTCGCCGAGCATGCTGGAAGTCAGTTCTGGTCTGACTCAGTGGCATATGCCGAAGTTGATCTGGGCGGTGTCATCGGCTATCGACAGGTGACGGACGCATATCTTGCGGGTTTGACCCGGTGTCACGACGGTGCACGTCTGGTGACGCTGGACAGGGGACTGGCACTTGCCTATCCGGACGTGGTGACGCTGCTGGGCAATCCTGATCGTGCGAGTCGTGGCTGAGGTCGTGCACACCACGGTGCTGAGCGAGTTGGCCGACTTGGACGGACGTGCCCGCATGGCCGCCCTCGGCCTGACGTCGTGTTCCAGCTTCGTGGTGGACTAGTCAATGACAGGAACAAACACAACCACTTTCGACGTGTGACTGTCGTATATTCAATCGTTATACCTCATGTCAAATTGTTCGGGAGGGTTTGGCTGATGCCTCAATGAAAATGTTCGTTTACGTTGCTTGTTTGCTGGTTTGGGTGTGTTGAGCGGCAAGTGTCGTCGTCAATTTGACAGTCTGGGGGGGTGAATAGAGTTTGATACACAGGAGATAAGACGCGAGTCACGTTTGGCGAGCGTAGAGTCTCAGATAGAGTTTGAACTGCGCTCGACAGGCGTGCTTTTCTCGACTCCTGCACCACACGCAAGCAAAGTGCGCTTGCTAACTAGAAAAGGGAGTTTTTCACCATGAAAAAGTTAATCACTTGTCGCCTCAAATCGGGAGGCTAAGATGAGCAGGATCACTAGGCGTGCCACGGGCGGGATTGCAGCATTCCTTACGCTGGTCTTGGCCAGTTCCGTATGGTTGCGCCCCAGTTACGCGGGAGATATGACGTTTCCTGGGCCGTACGCCAATGGAACCAGCCACACATACTATATTGCTGCGGGAATACCTACTGCACAGGTCACTGCATTTAAGGCAGCTATGAACTATCTGGCCAGCGCCACTGACATGACCACAGGCACAGCGGCTGCAGGTATCTCTGACATCTATTTCCAGGCAGGCATATACAGTAACGCACCGTACAATAGCTGGTATGCATGGACATCATGCAGCACATTCAAAAGCGGTAGCACAACAATTTGCAACAATTGGGTGGTCACGCGGAATAACAAGTTGGCTCATTCCAATGAGCAAGCAGTGGATTGTCATGAGATTGGCCACACGCTTGGATTTAACCATGCGCCGCCTGGCGATGCTAACAAGAATTACACGACTGCCAATCGCACATGCATGCGAGGTGATCCGGATGTCACGAAGTATGCGACCGCCGACATCAGTAAGATCAACGCCCGGTATTGAGTTAAAGGAGTTAAGACATGAATCAATCCTCACGTAAGCTGAGTATTTCCGGAGTCACAGTTGCGCTACTCGGTGCGATGATTTTCGGTGGCTGTTCGACTCAACCTGTCGATGACAGCGGCTTCTGGGCCAACCTGCGAGTGGGCGCTCTCGAAAAGGATCCACCTGCGACCCTTGCTGATCTGGTTGACAGGGCAGAGGTTATCTTTACCGGGAAAGTGACATCGATCGAGCTTGGCCCGTCGTCACTACCTGATAACGCGGGCGGCCCCGTCATTCAAACGGTCGCACTGGAAGCGAAGGCGAACTCTGTCATGAAAGGTAACCTCGATGGCGGCAAGGACGTCAGGATCATCATGGTCCCAGCCGTTCCCGTCGACGTGACACTCAAAGGGACTCCTTCCGGTAACCAGGCGATTTTCTTCCTGGTGCCAACATCGCCAAGTGGCTATTATGCCTGTGTGTCGTTGTCCGGACTGATCGAGGAAACTCCCAGTGGTCTGATGACAGTTGTCGATCCAGTGCAATCCGGTATTGCCACCTCAGGGCAGGGAACTGCGCATAAGTCCTTCAATAACTTGGTCAAAGAAGTGCGCGAGTTACTAAAGTAATCCGAACCTGCGGCAAAACCGATCCCTATCACGCGCGTCGACCGTCGTGTTGACGCGCGTGATGCGGGCCGCGGGGTCGCCTCGGGACATGGTGCCGGGCAACGGGGTGCATCTCTTCGTGTCTTTTGCTTCTTAGAGACGTCTCTACCCAACACATGGTCAAACTCGGATTCATAAAAGACGTATACTTATCTTATGACGATGACGATATCTGATGGACCGACCACGATCAAGGTGTCGCAGAGCACGCACCGTCGTCTCAAAGTTGGTTCCAAGCAGTATCGGTCGATTGACAACTATCTCAACCACCTACTGGAAGTTGAGGAGCGCCAATCCATGATTGAATCCATGCGCCGGGCGATGGCGGCCACCCCGCCCGATCAGATGGCATCTTGGCGTGCTGAGTCTGACGCCTGGGAGACCGTCTCGCTGTTGGACGCCCGCTGATGAGTGCCCCATTGGTTATGGCGCAAGGCACGTTGGCTTGGGCGATTCTTGATCCCGTCGTCGGCAAGGAGTACTCGGGTCACCGTCCGGTGCTGGTGATTTCTAGTGACGACTACTTGAGCTTGGTGACGGATCTGGTGGTCGTATTGCCCATCACTACTGTTGACCGGGGGTGGCCAAATCATGTGCCGGTGGTGCCGGGTGATGTGTTGCCAGAACCCTCCTGGATCGTGACCGAGCAGCCGAGAACGATATCGCGTAGCCGTATCACGCGCGTCGATCGCCGTGTTGACTCTGACACGCTCGCCATGGTGATGCGGTGGCTGGGCATTTTCCTCGATATACCTTGGCCACCCTTCCAGAGCAAGGCGGCGAGATTGGACTTTTAGTCCATCTGGACGAACCCAGGTGGACGAAAACCCCGATCTCGTCGATCCAAGGCAGTGACGGGGTGCTACTGCATGGCCTCCGGCGACAGGACCGACTCGATGCCGAAGACCACGGCGCCGACGATGCCGGCCATCTCGCCGATCACCGAATGTGACAGCGTCAGGTTGCGGGTGGCCAGCGGCAGGGCGCGCTGGTAGGCGACGGAGCGTATGCCGGCGAGGAGGTCGTCTGTCACATCCGTCAGCGAGCCCGTGACGACGATGCGAGCCGGGTTGTACATGTGCACGAGCGAGGCGATGACTCCGCCGATGCGGGCCGCGGCGTCGCGGATCAGCCTGATGGCCACCGGGTCACCAGTCCGGGCCGCTTGCCGCAGGTCGTTCTGCGTCAAGTCGGGGTTGCCGGTGGCAGCGCGGAACTGCTTGGTGATCGCCTCGGCTGACGCCACCGCCTCGATGCAACCGATATTGCCGCAGGAGCAGATGACGTCTTCAGCGCCGACTACGGTGAGATGCCCGATGTCACAGGCCGCGCCGTCGGCTCCGCGGTGCAGTTCGCCATTGGCCGTCACCAAGCCACCGCCGATGCCGGTGGCGATCTTGATGGCCAACAGCGGGCACTGGTCGTCGGGCAACACGCGGGCCTCGCCGAGCGCGATGAGGTTGACGTCGTTGTCGACGTGGCAGGGGCAGTCGAACGCCGCGCTCAAATAGGCGGCGATGGGGAAGCTATCCCAGCCTGGCATGATTGGGGGACGCACCGGCATGCCGCGTTTCGTGTCGACCGGTCCGGTGAAGGACACCACGATGGTGCGCACTGATTGCACAGGGTACGCCGATAGATCAAGCGTCTCCCGGGATAACTCGATGGCAGCGTCCAACATGGATTCGGGACCCTGGTCGGCGAGGAACTCGATGCGCCGGTGGGCCACGATGCGCTGGTCGAGCAGGGCGAGGCTCACTCCGATGTGGTGGGGTGTCAAGTCGATCACCAGTATGGTGCCCGCCTTCGGATCTATGACCACCTTCTCAGCCGGACGACCGCGTTTCTGGCTGCCCGGGTCGATGCCGGCTGACGCGATGAGGCCGCGTTTCTCCAATGCGGAAAGGCAACTGCTGATGGTCGACCTGGCCAGACCGGTGACTTTGGCGAGTTCTGGACGCGTCGAGGCAGCCCCTGAGGCGATGAGCTGGGCCAAGATGCTCATGATCACCGCCTGATCTGACATTCTGATCAAGGGCGGCACGAGTAAGCGGGCTTGTGGCGGCTGCTCGAAGTTAAATATGTTATTCGACTGCATTAATACGCTCATCTTATGTTAAAACTTTCATTATTCAGGCACTTGACACTGGAATTATAGCTTGTTAGGCTCAAAATGATCATAGTTGATTAGTCCGTCAACATGAAAACGCGAGATGTCCGAAGGAGTGACATGATCGGCATGCGGCTCGGTGCCGCCCCATTCATGGCAGAACGACTCGCGCCCACCGAGTGACCAACGTGGTCCCCAAGCAACCGTCTGGGGACGATAACAGAAAGGAATACAGATGAGGATGAGAAAGACGCTGGCCGTGCTGCTAGGCGCCGCTCTAGCCATCACGCTCACTGCCTGCGGCAATGGGGGTGGCAGCGCAACGCCGAGTGGCGGCGGAGCCAACGGCGGCAAGACCATCTATGTGCTGGGTCCCACGCCTGACCATGGCTGGACAGCCCAGGCTGGCGCATACGCGCAGAAGAAGGTGGACGAGATCAACCAGGCCGGTCAGTACAAGGCCCAGTTCATCGCGTCTTCCAGTGGCGAAGCCCAAAATGACGTCGTCCAGACCATCATCGCCAATGGCGACGCGGCTGGGGTCATGTTCCACGCGCTGGACGACTCCGCCAAGTCTGGCCAGGAAGCCCTGATCGCGGCAGGTATCCCGTTCATCTCCTTCGACCGCATCATCATGGGCCCCGACCAGTCGGCCATCCTGAACTACTCGGGCGACAACTGGGAGGTCGGCTCGGGCGTGGCCTATTGGCTGCAGCAACACGGCATGAAGCCGGGCGACACGCTCGTCACGCTGATCGGCGACAACGGCACCGTCAGCTCGCGCCGCCAGGAAGGTTTCGAGGGCTTCCTTGAGGGCAGCCGTCAGTACAGCGACAAGGTCACTGGCCAGACGTACACGACCTCGCAGACCTGGACAGCCGATCAGGTCAGTGCCCTGACAGCCGACTACAAGGTCGTCTGCAACTGGAGCGCCGACACGGCGACCCAGTACTTCGAGCAGTCGCTGCCGGATATCATCACCAAGGCCAAGGCCAACGGTGGCAACCTGTACGTCTTCTCAATGGACGACGAAATGACGTTCGGCCTGCTGAACCTGCTGCAGGGCAATACGCTGAGCGACGCGGACAAGGCCACTCTTGAGAGCATGAACCTATACATCTCAGCCGTTGGCGGCATGCAGGAGTTGTACAACGTCATGGAAGACAAGGACACCACCTTGTCGCCGATCGCCGACAAGTACTTCGACGATATGATGAGCATGTACTTCAGCCCGCAGATGGTTGACACTGCGATTGATTACATGGTTCAGTACCTCAACAAGGACAACTGGACGTTCAAGACGGGCGACTCGGCCTACGAGCCGACGTTCGTCGTCGACAGGAGCAATGCCAGCCAGAACCAGGGCTTCACAGGCCACTGAGACTGGATGACGGAAGTCTGACATAAGTCAAACAGAAGTTGGCTGTCCCACCGCAAACCACATGCCCGTGGTGGGACGGCCAACCCAGAATGCGGAAGTGACCAGCCGATGAAGATTCTGCAGATGACCGGAATCTCAAAGTCGTTCGACGGCAACCAGGTGCTAAAGGATCTGGACTTCAGTGTTGAGCGGGGTGAGATTCACGCTCTTCTCGGCGAGAACGGCGCTGGCAAGTCGACCCTGCTGAACATCCTCGCCGGAGTGTTGCCGGGCGACGCGGGGACGGTGGTGTTCGACGGCGTCACCTATCACGACCCGTCCATCGACCAGATGGAAGCGGCCGGCCTGGCGTTCGTGCACCAGGAACTAAACGTCATCAACGACCTGACGGTCAGCGAGAACATCTTTTTCCACCACGAGCTGACGTATCCGCTGGGATTCCTCAAGCGCAAGCAGATGGTGACGCAGACCCGCGAGCTGTTCGAGAGCCTCGGCGTGGATATCGATCCGGACATCAAGGTCAGCCAGTTGACCACCGGCCAGAAGCAGTTGTTGGAGATTTCGCGGGCGTTGCACATGCACGCCAAGCTCATGATTTTGGACGAGCCGACGACGGCTCTCGGCAATGACGAAATCGACCACCTGTTCGGCGTCCTGCGACGTCTGAAAGCCGAGGGGGCGACGTTCATTTTCGTCTCGCACAAGATCCCCGAGGTGTTCCAGATCGCCGATTCGTACACGGTGTTGCGCAACGGTGAACTGGTGCGGACGGGCGCCATCGCCGACGCCAGCCCGCTGTCGATCACCCGCGACATGGTCGGCGAGCAGTACGTCAACCGTGACGTCTACCACGGCCGTGAGCTGGGTGACGTGGTGCTGGAGCTGCGCTCGCTGACGTCTGACGCCTTCCGGGACGTCAGCCTCTCGTTCCGCAAGGGCGAGGTGGTGGCGCTGACGGGTTTGGCCGGATCGGGCGCCAGCGAGGTGCTGCAGGCCACCTTCGGCGCCTATCCCGTGACATCCGGTGAGGTCAGGGTGCATGGATCGGTGGTCGGGGGCGGCATCCCCGGGGCCGCGCGTGCCGGGATCGGCATGTTGCCGACGAATCGCAAAGAGAACTCTGTGATACCAGACGTCACCGTGCTTGAGAACACCTACCTGGCAGAGCACAGCCTCTCGGCCTCGCATCCCTGGATTTCGCGGAAGCAAGAGATCGCCCGCTACCTGGCGCTGAAGGACACGCTGAATATCCACGCGCCGAGCTTCGACATGGGCGTCACAAGCCTGTCCGGCGGCAACCAGCAGAAGGTCTTCCTGGCGCGCTGGCTCGACACCGACGCCGACATCATGCTCTTCGACAACCCCACCCAGGGGGTGGACGTCGGGGCGAAGGCCGAGATCTACGACCTGATATTGCAACTGGCCGAGGGCGGCAAAACCATCGTCATAAACACGCTCGAGGTGCCGGAGATCCAGAAGGTCTCGGATCGCTGTGTCGTGTTGTACGCGGGCGAGGTGGTGGCCACCCTGGCGCACGAAGAAATCAACGAGCACGACGTGATGCTCTATGCCACCAACGCGATGAGCCTAGCAGAATCGGACAAGTGAGATGGAAAACGAACTGAACACCAAGAAGAAAGTCAATCCACTTGGCGTCTTCTCGTGGCTGTGGCGCAAGCACAGCTACGTCTTCATCTTCGTCGTGCTGCTGGTGGTGTACGCCATCACCATCGAGCTGAACGGCAACACTTTCAAGGCCAGCCACATCACGGCCATCCTCTCCAGCCAGAACACCGTGATCGTCGGGGCCATGGCTATCGGCATGGGCCTGGTGATCATCACCGGGCAGATCGATCTGTCGGTCGGGTCGGGGCTGGTGCTGTGCTCGGGCGTCACGATACTGGTATTCAACCTGACCGGCAGCATCATCCTGACGGTGCTGGCGGCGCTGGCTGCCGGGGCCTTGCTGGGGGCCATCAACGGCGTGCTGGCGGCGTACGCCAAAATACCGCCCTTCATCGTGACGCTGGGCACCATGCTGATCTATCGTTCATTGGCGCTGTGGGCGGTCCGGCTGATCCCGTCAACAATCACCGGGTCGTCGTCCAGCCAATTCTCCATGGACAGCACGAAGAGCGCCTACAACTTCATGCGCATGGGCTTCGGCACAGGTTCGCTGAAAATCGCCGGGTTCTCGATTCCCTACGTGACGATGCTGTTCCTGGTGGTGCTGGTGCTGTTCGTTCTTATCGCGAACAACACGAAGTACGGCAAGGCCGTCTACGCGGTGGGGTCGAACCAGCGGGCGGCCCAGTTGTCTGGTGTGCGGGTGCAGCGCATCCGGGCGTCCGTCTTCGTCGTCACAGGCTTGCTGGTGGGCGTGGCCAGCATCATCCAGTCGTGCAAGGTCGGCAACATCACGCCCGCCAGTTCCGGGCGGTCGTACGAAATGTATGCCATCGCCGCGGTCGTCCTGGGCGGCATCGCGATGGCCGGCGGCAAGGGCAACATCCTCGGCGTGCTGTTCGGCGCGTTGTCGTATGCGGCCATCGACTTCATCATCGTCAGCATCCCGCAGCTCAGCGCCGACATCCAGGACACCTTCCAGGGTCTCGTCCTGATTCTCGTGATTCTTGTGCAGACCGCCGGACCGGGTATTCGCGCGCAAATCGGGTCTTGGTTCCGCCGAAGTCCCGCTGTGTTGACGGACCCAGAACAGGGTGAAGAGAGGATCTGAGATGGACAAGCTCAATGTGGCCATCATCGGCTGCGGCCGGATATCCCAGGTGCGGCACATCCCGGAGTACGCGGCCAATCCGGACGCCCGGTTCGCGGGATTCTTCGATCTGAACCGGTCGCGGGCGCAGTCCCTGGCGGAGCAATATGGCGGTGTCGCGTACGATTCGTGGCAGTCCGTCGTCGGCGATTCGGGGGTGGACGCCGTCAGCATCTGCACCACGAACGCTACGCACGCCGAAATAGCCCAGGCGGCGCTGGCGGCGGGCAAGAACGTGCTGCTGGAGAAGCCGATGGCCACGACGCTGGGCGAGTGCGAGGCATTGGTCGACAGCGCCGCCCACGCCAGCGGCCTGCTCATGCTGGACCACAACCAGCGCTTCAACAAGGCTCACCTGATGGCGCGCGACCTCTACTTGGCCGGGACGATCGGAAAGCTGGTGGGGTTCCGCACCACCTTCGGCCACGGCGGACCTGAGACCTGGAGCGTGGATCCTGGGCCCAAGACGTGGTTCTTCGATTCGAAGCAGACCTCGATGGGGGCGATCGGCGATCTGGGCGTCCACAAGACCGACTTGTTGCACTTTCTGACGGACGAGAACGTGGTCGGGGTGATGGCCAAGCTGGCCACCCTGGACAAGACCGATCCCGCGGGCCGGCCGATACCAGTGGACGACAATGCCGTCGCCATCTACACGCTGAGCAACGGCGCCGTCGGCACCATGACGGCCAGTTGGAGCTTCCACGGCGCAGAGGACAACTCGACGGTGCTCTACGGGCAGCGCGGCATCATCACGATCTACGGCGACCCGGAGTTTCAGGTCGTCGTCACCAAGCCCGGTGTCGACCCGGAGAAGCACAGCGTCGAGCCCATCCAGACCAACGACAACCAGACGGCGTCCGGGGTGATCGACGCCTTCGTGCAGGCCGTCCGGCAGGGGCAGCCGTCGCCAGTCCCGGCCAGTGAGGCGCTGATGACCATGCGGGCGGTCTTCGCCTGCCAGCAGTCTTCGCGGACTGGCCGGGCCGTCGAAATTCCGCAGAACAGGAAGGATTAAGGCTATGAAGGTCGGGTTTGTCAGCGCGATTCTCGACGGCTGGACGTTCGAGGAAGTGATCGATATAGCCCATGACAACGGCTTTCGCTGCGTCGAGGTGGCCAGTTGGCCACAGGGCGTGGCCGAGAGGCGCTACGCGGGCGTCACCCACATCGATGTCGCCACGCTTGACGACGTGCATCTCGGTGACATCAAGGACTGGTGCCGAGACCAGGACGTCGCCATCTCGGCGCTCGGTTTCTACCCGAATCCGCTGGCGGCGGATACGGCGGCGAGCCAGGCGGCGATCAGTCATCTGCACAAGTTGATCGACGCCAGCGCTGCGCTGGACGTCAACCTGGTGGGCACCTTCATCGGGCGAGACCAGCACGCGACGGTGGAGGACAATCTGGCCCGCGTGCGCCAGATCTGGCCCGCGATCATCGCCCATGCCGAGTCAGTTGGCGTCCGCATCGCCATCGAGAATTGCCCGATGCTCTTCGGCGCCGACCAGTGGCCGGGTGGCCAGAACATCTTCACCACCCCGGCGCTGTGGCGGCGGATCTTCGACATGCTGGGATCGGAAAGCTTGGGGTTGAACTTCGACCCGAGCCATTTCGTCTGGCAATTGATGGATTACATCGCCCCGCTCTACGAGTTCCGGGATCGCCTGTTCCACGTCCACCTCAAGGACATCCACCTGGACCGGGCGCGTCTTAACCAGGTGGGCTCCATGGCCTACCCGCTGGACTTCATGTCACCCAAACTACCCGGCCACGGCGACATCGACTGGGGCGCCTTCATCTCGGCCCTGGACGATATCGGGTACGACGGTCCCGCCTGTATCGAGGTCGAGGACCGCGCCTACGAGTCATCGCGGGAGCGGATTCTCGAGTCGCTGGTGCTGTCGAAGCGCTACATCGACCAGTTCGTCATCTAGAGGCCAGGAAATCGTCGATCTCTTGGCGGGTGGGGGTGGCGTCCAGCCCGTGGCGTATCACCTTGAGGGCGCCGGCGACGTTGGCACGCTTGGCGGCGACGACCGGATCGGCGCACGCCAGTAATTCCGCGATCATGACGCCCGTGTGAGTGTCGCCGGCGCCGTTGGTGTCCAGTGGTTTTTGGGGGTACCCAGGCACCACCGTCGTCACCCCACTGGCGCGGACGGCACAACCGGCCGGGCCGTCGCGGACGACGCAAACGGCGTCTGGTCGCAACATTTCAGCTACCGCGGTGGCTTGCTGGTCCATCGCGCCGGACCCGACGAGGGCGGCGGCCTCTTCGGTGTTGGACGTCCAAACCGTGGTGGCGGCCAGTGCGGCGGATTGGGTGACGTCGTCAAGCTCGGCGAAGGCCGCGCCGGGGTCGAGCACAACTTGAACGCCAGCTGGCAGCGTCGCCAGCCAATCCAGTAGGGGAGTGCAGCTGGGGCCCTGCAGGGTGTACCCCGAGACGGCCACATAGTCGCCCGGAAGTGGTGCGGACGTGGCCAACGATGCGACGCTGATGCGGCGTTCTGCGCCCTGGATGGTGACGAAGGTGCGCTCGCCGGTGGGCTCGACGAAGACCAGGCAGACTCCCGTGTCGGTGTCGGTGACGATGGGCGAACTGATCGTGACTCCGGCCGCCGCCAGGACACGATGGACGATGTCGCCGTACAAACCGGTGCCGACGGAACCGGCGTGGACGCAATGGGCGCCGGAGCGCGCCGCCGCCACCAGCACGGTGACGGCTCCGCCGGCGAAGCGGGTGTGTCCGGTGGCGACGGAGTTGCCGCCCCGCCGGGGCAGTGCCGGCACGTCGATCAGATCGTCGACCAGGGCCTGCGCGGTGTGGATGAGCCGAGGTGTGGTCATATATCTAGTCTGGCACAGGTGTTTGGTTTGGACGAGTCATGCCTTATCGCCGTCACCCAGTCTCGGGACGCGATACACGCGCAACTACTGCCGCGAGATGTTAGTTCGCGTCCACCAAATTGGGTTTTTGCCCAGCTGAGGTGGACCCGAATTAACATCTCGCGATCACACCCGCCGAGTGAAGCGGTCTAGTGCCTGGGCTGGCTCGCGCATGTGACCACGACATCCGGCGCTAACCAGGGCTAGACTTAGGAAACCACGGAAGGAGGGCGGCACATGGCAGTCGATGTCAAGCAAGACCCCCCGGCGTCCGACGACAGCTTCACCGCCGACGAGCCGAGCCGTCCCATCGTGCGCTCCTGGTTGTCGCGTTGGGGCGCCACCCGGCCCAGTCATTCCGCGATGCTCGACCCGTTGTTCACCATCGTCCGCACCGCGCACCCCAAGGCTGACTTGAGCCTGCTGGACCGGGCCTACCGCACGGCTGAGCACTATCACGACGGCCAGACGCGTATGAACGGCGAGCCGTACATCACGCACCCGCTGGCGGTGGCCAACATCCTAGCCGAGCTGGGCATGCCCGAGACCACGATCTGCGCGGCTCTTCTGCACGACACCGTCGAGGACACCAGCTACACGCTCGAGCAACTGAAGGCCGATTTCGGCGAGGAGATCGCCAACCTCGTCGATGGCGTCACGAAGCTTGATAAGGTGCAATACGGGGCGTCAGCCAAGGCGGAAACCCTGCGCAAGATGGTCATCGCGATGAGCCGCGACATCCGGGTGTTGCTGATCAAGCTCGCAGACCGTCTGCACAATATGCGCACGATCGGCTATCTGCGATCCGACCGGCGGGAACGCATCGCCAGCGAGACCCTCGAGATTTTCGCCCCGCTGGCACACCGCCTGGGCATGAACACGATCAAATGGGAGCTCGAGGATCTGGCTTTCCACGCTTTGCAGCCCAAGGTTTATGACGAAGTGGTGTCGCTGGTGGCCGAGGCCGCGCCACAACGCGAGCACCAGCTGGCCGAGGTTATTGAGCTGGTGAAGGCGGACCTCGCCGAGGCCGGCATCACGGCGACGGTCTATGGGCGTCCCAAACACTACTATTCGATCTACCAGAAGATGGTCGTGCGCGGGCGTGAGTTCAAGGATATTTACGACCTGGTGGGCCTGCGCATCCTCGTCGGATCGATCCGCGACTGCTATGCCGCGCTCGGCGTCATGCACCACCGCTGGTCGCCGCTGCCGGGCCGGTTCAAGGACTACATCGCGCTGCCCAAGTTCAACATGTACCAGTCGCTGCACACGACGGTGCTGGGGCCGGGTGGGCGTCCGGTCGAATTCCAGATACGCACCAACGACATGCACCAGCGGGCCGAATACGGCGTGGCGGCGCACTGGAAATACAAGCAGGCCCAGAATGCGTCGCGCTCGGGCGATGTCGGCACCATGGACCTGTCCTGGGTGCACCAGCTCAGCGAGTGGACGCGGGAGGAGGACGACCCGTCCGAATTCCTCGACACGCTGCGCTTCGAGATCAAGTCGGACGAGGTGTACGTCTTCACCCCGAAGGGCGACGTGGTGGCGCTGCCCACCGGATCGACGCCCGTCGACCTGGCCTACGAAATCCACACCGAGGTGGGCAACCGCTGCATCGGCGCCCGCGTCAACGGGCGTCTGGTCCCGCTGGAATCGAAGCTGACGTCCGGTGATCAGGTCGAGATCCTGACGACCAAGTCCGAGGGCGCGGGGCCCAGCCGAGACTGGCTGGGTTTCGTCGCCAGCCCGCGGGCCAAGTCGAAGATCCGCCAGTACTTCACGCGCGAGCGCCGGGAGGACGCGGCGGAGCAGGGCCGCGAGATGCTGGCCAAGACGCTGAGAAAGACGGGCGTCCCCATGCAGCGGCTGCTCACCGTTGAGAGGCTGACGGCAGTGGCGGACGGTTTCCGGCTGGCCGACGTCACCGCGCTCTATGCGGCTATCGGCGAGGGCGGGGTCAGTGCCCAGAGCGTCGTCCAGCGACTGATCGCCACGGAGGGCGGCCTGGACCAGGCGATGGACGAGAACTTGGAAGACCGTCCGATCCTGACCACGCGCCTGTCACGCCGGACCCATACCGATGTGGGCATCGTCGTCGAGGGTGATTCGTCAATGTGGGTCAAGCTGGCCCGCTGCTGCACCCCGCTGCCCGGGGACGACATACTGGGCTTCGTGACGCGCGAAAACGGCGTTTCGGTGCATCGCACCAGTTGCACCAACGCCAAGGCGCTGTTGTCCCAGCCCGACCGCATCGTCAAGGTCGAGTGGGCCCCGACGGTGGCGTCCGGCTATGAGGTGAGCGTCCAGATCGAGGGGCTTGACCAGACGGGCATGCTGGCCGACGTCTCCCGCGTCCTGGCCGATCTGAAGGTCAACATCACAAGGGCGGACGTCGCCACCACCAAGGACCGCCTGGTCAAGATGCGTCTGACGTTCGAGGCGGCCGATCCGATGCACCTCCAGCACGTCCTGGCCAGCATCCGCAAAGTGCCGGGTGTCTACGATATTTTCCGCGTCAAGCAGTAGGGCTCAACCGATTAGGGAGCGCAGAATTGCGCGCACGTCCATCAATTCGTCATAGGAGACGCTGGCGTGACGGTCGGTGAGTCTTTCGATATCGACGGCCCGGAGTTGCTCGCACATGGCGATCGACACGTTCCCGTTGATGTGGAGGCGAGCGTGCGTCGGCCAATTACGGTCGGTGCTTGTCAATGGCACGACCCAGGCCATTCCGAGAGGGGACAGACGAGAGTCGCTGACCACCATCACCGGTCGTCTGCCACGCTGTTCATGGCCAGTGGGTTGTTGGGCTGTCAGACAGTACACATCACCGGGACGGATGTCACGCATTATCGTCGGCATCCCAAGCCAGGAATTCGGATCTGTACGCCTCATCGGGGGTGATAGTGGCTATCTCATTCCAGAATTGCTCCTTTTCGAGCAGATCTAACCCACTGGCGATCACCTCGGCGAAGGTGCTTCCGTCCGCCTCTGCGTCTTGACGGATACGATCGCGCAAAGTGCTTGGCACGCGGACGAGTGTTGTACTATCAGTCATACTGATTAGTATAACTTGATGCGCTTGGGTTGGTTATGCCGTCGTGAGCGTTAGCAAGGCATCTCTCTGTAGAATTGGCAGAGCAGCAGTGACAACCATCGCGGTGGCCACATCCGTCGGGTAGTGCTCCCCATTGGCAGCGGATCACCGAGGTGCTTGGCTCTGTTCGTGTGATCTTTGGGAAGGTTTCATCATGAGGATTGCGCCACAGAATCGGTTGGTCGTGATTGGCGTCGCTATCGCAGCCTGCCTCTCGCTGGTGGCCGGCCTGCTCGTTGGCCTCCGGGTGCTGCGCCCGGTGACGGGTGGGGGTTTGACGGTTGCGGGTGCGGCTCCCGGTGTCGGCAACCAGACCACCACCGAGGCTCCGACGGACATGCCAACCTGTCCGGCTGGCATGACGCCGGTCTCGTGGACCAAGTACGCCGATGGGTCGGTGCTGGTCTGCAGCGGCAACGGCAACACCTCCGTGGTGACGTCCATGGGCTGGCGGGCCACGCAGATCCAATGGAAGGACGACGGGTACGTCATCACCTACTCGAACGGGGCGACCGTCGAGACATACTTGGGCGGCAGCCTGGTCGTCGTCACCCAGCACGGCGCCTCTACCATGTACGTGGCCGGCGAGTCGTGGATGGTCTCGTCCGGCACAGCGGACTTCAGCTACTCGCCAACCGGCATCGCCTCGTGCCCGGCGGGGACCTGGCCCATCTCACTGTCCACTTGGGACGGCGGCTGGCTGCTGGTCTGCGGCACGTCGTCCTCCGATCCGACGTCGCTAGCCTATTCTGACGGCCAGAGCCAGGGCCAGGCATCGTCTGTGACCATCGCCAACGGTGGCTACTGCGGGCAGGCCGACGTGGGGCAGGTGTGCGTCTACCAAGCACCCGCGCTCGTGACGATCGCCGGCACGCAGCACAGCGTCTCGAACAACTACTTCACCGGCCAGGGTGCTGGCGGGTCGGGCCAGGGGACGGGCGCCTACAACGTCCCGGCACCCGGCGCGTCTGCCCAGCAGCAGGTGCAATACCTGCTAGACATCCTGAAGCAATCCACCGCTTCGCTACAGAAGCTGGGACCGCCGAGCATGGACATCATGCATTGCCGCAACCTGGACTCGTCCGTCGTGCTGGTCCAAGAGGTGGCGCAGGGCCGTCAGGACCAACTGGCCGCGCTGGACTCCACGCCCGTCGACAAAATCAGCATCGGCAGCCAACTGGTATCGGAGCTGCGGGCCGCTCTGCAGGCGTCCTACGACGCCGACGAAGCCTGGATCGCGTGGGGGCAGGACCAAAGCTACTACGGTTGCTCGGTGGAGCCCCGGTCCGTGATTGACACAAACAACGCCGCAGGTGACGCCAAGAGGGTTTTCTACGCCACCTGGAACTCGCAGATAGCCCCCGTCTACGGTGTGCAGACGTTCAAACCAGGCGATATTTAGACGTCAGTCGCAGCCGTAACCGTAAGCCGAAACCTGGCCGTAACTGCCGTTCAGGCGCTGGCATTGGTCGCCGGTCTCAAACATGATTGCCGGGTCGTTGGGCAGTGAACCCTGGAAGGTCACGATGCCCCACAGGTAGGTCATTGCACCGCGGCCATCGCTGACAAGGGCCTTGACGCCGTTACGGGTGCCGTGCCAGTCGAACTGGGTGTATCTCCCGAATGCTCCGTCGCAGGTGTCAAGATTGGAGACGAACTGCTGTGTGCTGCACAGCTCGACGGTCACCGCATTGCCCTTGACTATCACTTTGGCTGACGCGAGGTAGTTGTCAGGGCAGACGTTGACGCCACACACGATCTGGTTGTCGGCGCCTTTGTAGTCGAAGTAAAGGACGTACGAGTAGGTGGCGTTGGTGGCCTTGGCGACGGCCGCGTCGACGGTTGCGGCGGCCATCTGGAGCTCGTCCACAAGCTGGCCGATGGCGGCGATTATCGTTTCGTAGTCAGAGCCGAGGGCCGACGGGCTGGCGACCGCCTGGTTGGCGGCGTCGAGTTGTGCCTGCAGTGCCGCCAGGTCCGCTTTGTCATTGGTCCAGCCGGAGCTGTCGTAGGTGTGCTGAGCGGCGGTAATGGCCGCTGTCAGCGTCACGATGGACTTGTCGACGCGGCTTTGCTGGACGGAGTCAATGGCTTTCTGCAGGATGGTGACGGTGGACTTGGCAGCGGTCGTCAGGGAGCCCAGCCGATCGGCCTGCTGGTTGATGTCATTGGTCTTTGACGCCATCGGTTCGGCGGGGGCGATCAGCGATTGGGCGGTGGCGATTTGCGCTGTCAGTTCGTCGATCGCGAGGGGATCCTGGACGTCGTCGACCGTGATGCTGGCGAGCAGTTGGCTGGCTGTGGTGGTGGTACTGGACAGGTCTCCCTGGGCTGACGAGTAGGCCTGGACGGCGGTGTTGTAAGCCGCGACGGCCAAGTCGTGGGCCTGATTCTGCGGGATGAAGACGCCGAACACCAAAGCGGCCGCCGTGATCAACACGACGAGGGCTGAGCCGGCGCCGATCCACACGGCTTTAGGCGCCTTGGACAGCAGCGATTTGATCGCGTCGCCACCCGGAATGCCGGAATCGTCCCCGAACCACGATCCGTCTCCAAGCCGGATCCAGGTCTGGGCACTGGTCTCGTCATCGATCACGGCGCCGAAAGCCAGGATCTCGGTGGTCAGCCCGACCGGCACGGGGCGTTGCGGCTCGGCTTCGTCGATCTCGATTGGCGCATTGACACTCGTCAGCGCGTCGTCCTCGACTGGCGGTATCTCGCCGGTTGGTGCTTGGGCTTCGTCGATGCCGACACGGGTTATCTCGCTGGTGTTTTCGTCGACTCCGGGGATTTTACTAGTTGGCACGGCGCCCCGTGTCAGATGACGAACTCATCCAGCGCCGACTGAGCTTGGGCCAGCCAGGCCGAATATGTCTCGATCGACTCGCGCAACCGGGCGGCCCGGGTGGCGTCTCCCCGCGATTCGGCCTCGCCAGCCTGCCGGTTCAGCTTCTCGATCTGGGTCGTGAACATGTCGACGGTGTCCTGGGCGCGTTGTCTCGCTTGCGGGTCGGTGCGCCGCCACTCGGCGTCCTCGGCTTCGCGGACGGCGTTCTCCAGTGCCCGCACGCGGTTGTCCAGTGTGTGACCGGTGTTGCGCGACGCCTTGCCACAGGCGTTGTACTTCGCCAGGAAAGCCCGGAAGGCGGCTCTGGCCGCCTGCGGATTGGTGACGGGGACGATGGTGGCTTCGGCTTCGGCCAGTAGCGCCTCCTTGGCGTCCTCATTGGCCTTGAACTCTTCGGACTGCTCGTCGAACGCCGTCGTGCGGGCCTGGAAGAAGACGTCCTGGATACCTCGGAACTGTGTCCACAGCTTCTCGTCAGCCATCCGTCCAGCCGAACCGGCGGCTTTCCAGCGCGTCATCAAGGCCCGGAAGGCGTCGCTGGTGCCGCGCCAATCCGTCGAGGTGGCCAGCGGTTCGGCCTCGGCGATAATAGCTTCCTTGGCCGTCTGGGCCGTTTGGTTGGCGACGGTCATCTCGGCGAAGTGGGCTTTGCGACGGCGCGTGTAGTTGGTGCGCGCCGACGAGAAGCGGCGCCACAGGTCGTCGTCGGTGTTCTTGTCGATGCGCGGCTGGGCCTTCCACTGCTCAAGCAGTGTGTGGAAGCGGGTGACCCCGCCGCGCCAGTCGTTGCCGTCCGCCAACTTCTCGGCCTCGGCGACCATGTCCTCCTTGGCCTGCTTGGCCTGGGATTGTGCCTCGAGACGCTGGGCCTTCCGCTGCTCCGCGAAAGCGTCGATGACGGGCGACAGGGTATCCAGTTGGGCCTGCAGCCCGTCCAGGTCGCCGACGGCGTTCGCCTCCGCGATGTTCTTCTTCAGCGCGGCCACCGCCCGACGGGACTCCTCGGGGCCCATCGCGGCTGCGATGACGCGTTGGCCAAGCAGAGCCACCTCGGCGGCCAGCGAATCGTAGCGCTGTGTGAAGAAGGCCATGGCCTCTTCTGGACTGACGTCAGGGACTTGACCGACACGGCGTTCGCCTTCGGATGTCAGGACATAGACTGTGCCGTCATCCTCGACACGCCCGAAGGGCGCGTGCTGGGCAGACGCGACGGCCGGACTTGTTGTTTCACTCATGGTATATATCTTGCCTGATCGAGCCCCAGATATGCTCATCGGACCGACAAATTGTTACATTCGGCCTCGGTCATTACGCTGGTGGGATGGCCACACGCGTCAAACCACTGTCAGGTTTCCCCGAGTTCCTGCCCGCCGGCCGGGTCGTCGAGCAGCGAGCACTGGACATTTTGCGCCAAACTTTCGAGCTGTACGGCTTCGCCGGCATCCAAACGCGGGCCGTCGAGCCATTGGAACAATTGGCGCGCAAAGGCGAGATCACGAAGGAGGTCTATGCCGTCCGCCGCTTGCACGCGGCTGAGGACGCGAGAGACGAGCTGGGCCTGCACTTCGACCTGACCGTGCCCTTCGCCCGCTATGTGCTCGAGAACGCGGCAGGCCTGGAGTTCCCCTTCCGGCGCTATCAGATCCAGCCGGTCTGGCGCGGCGAGCGTCCCCAAGAAGGGCGCTACCGGGAGTTCTGGCAGGCCGACATTGACATCGTCGGCCAGGGGCAACTGGCCGGGCACCACGACGCGGAGGTGGCGTGCGTCATGCTCGCAGCCATGATGCGCTTGCACGACGAACTGGGCTTGCCGTTGCCGCTGATGCGGGCGAGCAACCGCAAACTGGCGCAGGGTTTTTACGCCGGCATCGGTGTGGACGACCCGCTGCCGGTGATCCAGGCCGTCGACAAGCTGGACAAGATCGGCGCCAGCGGTCTGCGCGATGTGCTGGCCCAGATGGGGCTTGGCGACGCCCAGATCCAGGCGGTGCTGGCGCTGGCGTCGGTCAGCTCGGCGGGCGGCGATTTCGCTGACCAGGTGCGGGCTTTGGGCGTCGACAACGAGCAGGTCCGGCAGGGGATCGACGAGTTGGGCGGCTTCGTCGCACGGGTGGGCGCTGATTTCCCCGGTCGCGTCGTGGCCGATCTGCGGATCGCCCGCGGTCTGGATTATTACACCGGTTGCGTCTTCGAGACGGAGCTGGCGGGCCAGGCCGGCTTGGGGACGGTGGCGGCCGGTGGCCGTTACGAGTCGCTGGCCTCGGACGGCCGCAACACCTATCCCGGCGTGGGCATCTCACTGGGCCTGACGCGCGTGTTGGCCCCGCTGATCGGCCGGGGTGTCCTGACGGCGTCCCGCCCGGTGCCGTCGGCGGTGTTGGTGGCGGTCGATTCGGAGGAGACCCGGGGCGTTGCCGAGGACGTCGCCCAAGCATTGCGTGCCGGTGGGGTGGCGTGCGAGGTCTCGCCCGGCGCACCGGCGTACGGCAAGCAAATCAAGTACGCCGAGCGCCGGGGCATCCCGTTCGTCTGGTTCGGTGGAGTGGCGGGACAGGTCAAAGACATCCGGTCGGGCGAGCAAGTGGACGCGGACGCCGGGACGTGGCGTCCACCCCCGGAGGATGCCCGTCCACATGTTGTCTATAACGTGGCGACGAGCGAGGCCTCCGCACGGATCGGTTGACCCAGGCTTAGGGCGCGTGCAGATCGTGGGGCGCACATGCACAATCCCGGACTCACCAATCGGTTCTCGAGTAGGCGACGGGCTTTGGCGTAACTCCACATTTCCATACTCCGAGATACCGGTTTGATGACGCCGGTGGCTCAATATTGGCGTCGTCAAGCGGGTTTGACCGGAATCGTATGTTTGCTGGCGTCTCCAAGTAGGGGTGGTGCGGTGGGCTTACGGTTGTGGACGGAAATCTGCGGAATCCGTATAGATTGTGTGGTGTTTCCGGAGCGGGACTCTCGTGTAGGCGCGGTTGGTTTGCGGTTTCGGTTTCAGGTGTTGTCGTGCCCGCTCTGCGGGCTTGACAGCGAAGAGGATATTGGCATATTTGTGCCCTACCGCACTGGTTCAACACCTTTGTCTGCTGCTTGCTGTTGTCGCTTCCCGGGATTGTGGTTGCTTTCGGACGTTTTTTCGGGTTACTTGCTTAGCGCGTACCTGTAGGTGTTCCTGTATTTCGTCGAGATCTGGCTTTTCGTCCATCTAGCCAGTCCCAGGTGGACGAAAACCCCGATCTCGTGATAGTTGTTGCGTATTGGGAGCGAGTTACCAGGCCAAAAGAAGAGCGGAAGAGCGCCGATAAGGCTGTATGCGGAAAAATGGAGACGTAACCACAACCCAACCACGTGAAAAGTGCCTACATGCCTACATGATCTGTAAACCACTGCGGTAGACGTCTAGCCTAAGCACCATTCCGGTGGCAAGCCAGCGAAGCGGGCGCGGCAGCATTCGTAACCAAACCGCGAGCATCAAGATTGTGAAATCGGCCTGTCAATGCACCGGTGCGGTCTACTGGTCGGCGCTCGCCTGGAGCGGGTTGCCAAAATCGTCGGAGTGTCAGGACCAGGTCAAGGACATTCGGTCGGGCGAGCAAGTGGACGCGGACGCCGGGACGTGGCGCCCACCGACGTAGGACGCCCGTCCCCATGTTGTCTGTAGCTAACATGGAGCGTATTGTTATCTATAGTTAACATAAGAGCAGATGTTAACTGTAGATAACAAGGAGTGTGCGATGATCGTGGCCAACGCCCGCGACGTGGGCGCCGTCCTCAAGTCTGCCCGGCAAGCCAAGGGCATGACGCAACAAGATTTGGCGTCGATGCTGCACGTCACCCGCCAGTGGGTGGCATCCGTCGAAACCGGTGCGCCAACCGCCCGGCTGGGTCTGGTGCTGGACGCGCTGAAGTGCGTTGACCTGTGGTTGGAGACGAAACCGGACGACTCACAGGAGATCATTGACAAAGTCTTCGGGAGTCTGTCATGAACGCCTCTGGGTTGTGTGTGGTGTTGCGCCTCGGGGGCGTTCCGGGACGTGATCGCTGCGCGATCCTAACACGTCTCTGCACTCTGGGCCCCAGCATATCGGCGCTCCCGGCATACTACCGTGACCGCTACGACAAGCGGTCCAAGCCAACGCTCACCCAACACCACACAACCCAGCAATCCGTAACCTGGACTCAAACGTTGTCAAACCCCCACCCGTCTTCGTTTTAGTCCATGGAATGTCGTCGAAATCAAAGATCTAGGGTGATTTCCTGGACTCTTTCGTGAACAGAGACGATCTGGTGGCGGTTAAGTCCACCTATTGACGGCTGATAGCCAAGCCAGTTGAGAATGGTGGCCGGACGTAGCGCCGGAGCGGGCTGACAACACCGGAAGCCTGGGCCCTGATGATGATCGCCGCAAGAAACTGGTCGGAACACAGGAGATGAGCGATGTGTCGCAGCGGAGGAGTCAACGTGACATGAATCTAGTTGCCGTCCAGAATACAATAGGAAATGCGCCACGTACCGTCTATGCGTGGCAGACAAGGAGTTACCATGATCCGCACACATGATGCTGGCACCCTGCGTACAGCCGATATCGGCACAATTGTCACACTGGCGGGTTGGGTGGACGCCCGGCGCGATCATGGCGGCGTCGTCTTCATCGACTTGCGGGACGCCAGTGGTGTGGCTCAATGTGTCTTCCGGGAGGATCTGGTCGAGAAACTCGGCGCCCACAAGCTGCGCAACGAGTATTGCGTGGCCGTCACCGGCCCGGTGGAGGCGCGCTCCGACGACACAGTCAACCCCAAGATGCCGACCGGCCAGGTCGAGGTGGGCGTCACCAAGCTGGAGGTGCTCAACCCGTCGGCGCCGCCGCCCTTCCCGATTGAGGACCGTGTGACGGCGGGGGAGGACATCCGCTACCGGTATCGCTACCTTGACTTGCGGCGTCCGTCCCAAGCCCACAACCTGCGGCTGCGCGCCCAGGTGAACCAGGCGGCGCGCCGGGTGCTGGACGGTCTGGGCTTCGTCGAGATCGAGACACCGACGCTGACCCGCTCGACACCCGAGGGCGCCCGCGACTTCCTGGTGCCGGCGCGGCTGAGCCCCGGGAACTGGTACGCACTGCCGCAGAGCCCGCAACTGTTCAAACAGTTGTTGATGGTGGCAGGCATGGAGCGGTATTACCAGATCACGCGCTGTTACCGCGACGAGGACTTCCGGGCCGATCGCCAGCCGGAGTTCACGCAGTTGGACGTCGAGATGAGTTTCGTCGACCAGGACGATGTGATCGCGGTGGCCGAAGATGTCGCCAAGGCAATCTGGGCGCTGATCGGCTACGACTTGCCGACGCCACTGCCGCGTATTACTTGGCATGACGCGATGGATCGTTATGGATCTGACAAGCCGGACCTGCGCATGGGGTTGGAGTTGCGCGAGCTGACGGACTTCTTCAAGAACACCCCGTTCCGCGTCTTCCAAGCACCGTACGTTGGTTGCATCGTGCAGCCGGGTGGAGCTGACACGCCGCGGCGCCAGTTCGATGCTTGGCAAGAGTGGGCCAGGCAACGCGGCGCCAAAGGGCTGGCCTACGTGACTGTCGACGAGAACGGCGAACTGGGCGGGCCGGTGGCCAAGAACATTTCAGACGACGAGCGGGCAGGTTTGGCGGCAGCCGCGGGGGCCCAGCCGGGTGACGCCATTTTCTTCGCGGCGGGGTCCCGGACGTCGTCCCAAGCACTGCTCGGTGCCGCCCGGCTGGAGATCGGGGAGCGGCTGGGGTTGATCGATCACGATGCCTGGGCGTTCTGCTGGGTGGTGGACGCGCCGCTGTTCAAGCCGGTGGCCGAGGCCGTGGCGGAGGGTGACGTGGCCGTCGGTGGCGGGGCCTGGACGGCCGTCCACCACGCGTTCACAAGTCCGAAGCCGGATTGCATGGAGACGTTCGACACCGAACCGGGCAGCGCCTTGGCGTACGCGTATGACATGATCTGCAACGGCAACGAGATCGGTGGCGGCTCGATCCGTATCCACCGCCGCGACGTTCAGGAGCGCGTCTTCAAGGTGATGGGGCTCGGGCCTGAGGATGCGCAGGCCAAATTCGGGTTCTTGCTAGACGCCTTCCAGTACGGCGCACCGCCCCACGGCGGAATCGCCTGGGGTTGGGACCGCATCGTCATGCTACTCGTCGGCGCCGATTCGATCCGCGACGGTATCGCTTTTCCGAAGATCGGCAACGGTTACGACCCGCTGACCGGGGCGCCGTCCGACATCACGGTGCAGCAGCGCCGCGAGGCGGGCGTGGACTACAAGCCGCCTGTCAAGTAGGCATTGGTCTTACGAGGCTGCCGTTGTACGGCAGGTAAAGACATGCAGCGTATCGTTGGCACATGCGTTTGTTCATCGCGATTTTGTTCAGCCCGCAAACCGTCTCGAAGCTCCAGGTCTTGCAGGACGAGCTGCGCAGCCAATCGTCGCGAGGGCGGTTCTCACCCCGCCAGAACCTGCACATGACGCTGGCATTCTTGGGTGACGTGGACGATGCGTCCCATACGAAGGCAGCGATGGATTCCGTCAACTGGCAACCATTCGACCTGGAGGTCAACCATGTCGCTCACGGTCGGCGACACCAACGCAACCTGTGGTTGGCCAGAGTCGTCCCCAATCCGTCTCTGATCAACTTGCAGCGATCACTGGGTGACGAACTGAAGGGCCATGGCGTGGATTTTGACGAGCGCGGATTTTTGCCACACATCACACTGGCCCGCGATGTGGAGACGAACATAGAGCCCTGGTCCACACCACCTTTTGGCGGGACTGTGACCCACATCCATCTGATGAGGTCGGACCAGGTGTCGGGAGGCACGGCATACACATCGATTCATACGTGTGCAGCCCGCAATTGATGACGACCAACAAATCGGGTGATTTGGTCTTTCCTGGTCGACGCCTACTGAGGTGTCGCGGCGCAATGCCACTTTGCCGTCCCCCAGTGGCACCTACGGTACGGTAACTGAGTGGTTTGCACGGCAAAAAGCTCGTCTCCAAGCACCTAATGTCGCTTTGGCATCAGCACAATAGCGCTGCAGCACGGCAAAGTGACATTGCAGCCATCATTCCGGCCGAATAGATGAGTTTGCCCGGATGCTATCGTTGGTTGCTATGAAGACGCTCGCCAAGACGACCATCATGCTGGCCGGTGGCGCATTGGTGGCCGCGATTCTGGTGGGTTGCGGCGGTGGCTCATCAGGTCCGGCCGCACCGCTTCCTCCGGCCACTTTCGAGGCACCACAAACTGCAACCGTGACGGTTACGGCACCAGCACCCAAGAAGACGACCACTGCGAAGAAGACCACAGCCTCGCCCAAGAAGACCACGGCACCGGCGCCCAAGAAGACCACTCCGCCGAAGACCAACAACCCGGTCGTCAACACGCCACCCGCTGGTTTCAGCATCGTCGGTGCTTGGCAGGTCAATAAAGGTAGCTGGGGACAGGCGACACCAGGCGCAATCGTCGTCTTCACAAGTGACAACCAGTGCAACCTTTACAGCCCGCGCGACACGTACATTTACGCCGGTGGCAAGGTGACGGGGACGGGCCTGTTGGGCGGCAATTACACCTTCGTCGTCAACTACAAGGACGACAACAATATCGACCTCATCGGTGGCAATACCACGGTCTCACTGACCAGGGGCTAGTGTGCTGTGTCAGATTTGGCAGGGCGAGAGGTCCGAGGAATGAGCGGTAGTGGCGCTATCGTATCCGACGAGAACGCAGTCCAAACGCTCGATGGCAAGCCATTGCTGAGACGGTGCGCCATATGACGGAAGATCTCTTCGGCGAGGTGCACGGGGGCGGACGTCCAGACGCGCAGATGGGCGTCTTGACCAACGTCCCAGCCGGTGCGCCTTTGGCCGTCCGCCTGCGGCCCCGGACGCTGGACGAGATCGTCGGCCAGCAGCACCTGCTCGGCCTGGGTAGCCCGCTGCGACGGCTGGCCAGCGGGACGGCGGCGATGTCCGTCTTCCTCTGGGGTCCGCCGGGCGTCGGCAAAACCACGATCGCCGCTGTGGTGTCGCACGCCACGAACCGGCGCTTCGTCGAGTTGTCAGCCGTCACCGCCGGGGTCAAGGACGTGCGCGATGCCATAGCGACAGCCCGCCGCGAGTTGGAGCGCGGCACCGGCACCGTCTTGTTCATCGACGAGGTGCACCGCTTCAACAAGGCGCAGCAGGACGTGCTGCTGCCCGCCGTCGAGAACCGCCTGGTGACGCTGATCGCCGCCACCACTGAAAATCCCAGCTTCTCGGTGATCGCCCCGCTGCTGTCGCGCTCGCTGCTGCTGACGCTCAAACCGCTGGGTGACGACGACCTGGGCGTCCTCATCGATCGCGCGCTGGCGGACGAACGGGGGCTGGGCGGGGCGTTCGTGCTTGATGACGACGCCCGGGTCGCCCTGTTGCAGATGGCCGGCGGCGACGCCCGTCGCACGCTGACCTACCTGGAGGAGGCCGCCGCGTCCGCCAGTGCAGGGCGCATCGACCTGGCGGCAGTGGAGCGGGCCGTCGACCGGGCGGCGGTGCGGTATGACAAGTCCGGCGACCAGCATTACGACGTGATCAGCGC
>Ga0123357_10000219_pt1 | contig 54155 bp, 58 predicted proteins | sample TergutEmb28metaG_FD_89873 | JGI IMG/M metagenome (GOLD analysis project Ga0123357, IMG submission 89873) | Embiratermes neotenicus P4 segment gut microbial communities from Petit-Saut dam, French Guiana - Emb289 P4 | ecosystem: Host-associated > Arthropoda: Insects > Digestive system > Gut ...
GGAAGTACAGCAGCACGGCCATCGATAGCCATTGGCTGGTGTAGCGCTGTCCACGCAAAACCCCAGGCACAGCGGGAAGGAGTGGCAAACCTTTGAGGATCAGCCACGATCCGCCTGGATGTAATGGAGCAAACCAACCTTCCCAGAGCAAACAAAGCGCGATGAGTGCCAGTAAGGCTACACATTCCAAACGGTTCCAGGCGCAGGGGGTCATTGCCACCTCCGGCGGTTCTGGAACAAAGATGGCCACTGTGCAAAATAAATCAAAATTTCCTTTACCTGCATGGGATTCAAGGAACCTATAGAATCGCAACATTCTATTCCTAAGTCGGAGTCCGGCCATGCCCGCACGGACAATCCATCATTCACTACGCGATTTCGTCGTGCTCCTCCACGAGCGTTTTCTGGCGACCCAGTGCTTTCAGGTTGCCGGTAGCCTGACCTATACTGCCCTGCTCGCCATGGTTCCGCTCATTACCGTGACGTTCCTGGCTTTCGGCCAGTTGCCTGGAATGGGGGATATTGAAGAATCCCTCAGAACCTTTTTGCTGGAAAACATGCTCCCGGATAAGGCGGGCAGCATCATCACGACTTATGCGCTGGAGTTTTCCGAAAAGGCGCGTCAGTTGACCTTGATCGGCATTGCGATGCTGGCGGTGACTTCGCTGATGTTGCTGGGAACCATCGAAGAGGTATTCAACCGTATCTGGGGGGTGCGCCAGCCGCGCCCGCTGCTGTTGCGTATCACTGTCTATTGGTTCGTGCTTACGCTCGGGCCGCCCATCCTCGGGGGGAGCATTGCCGTTACAGGTTATCTGATCAGCCTTTCGATGCAGTGGTCGCCGACCATGGGTTGGCTTGGCCCGTATTCCGCCCGGCTATTGGCACCGCTTCTGCTGAGCGTGCTGTTCGTTTTCCTGTATTACGCCGTACCAAACCATAAGGTACGCTTTACGCATGCGCTGGCGGGGGGGTTGGTAGCAGCGGTTGCTTTTTTCCTGATGCAGCGCGCTTTCGGGCTTTTCATCGCCCGTTTTCCCACGTATACGCTGGTGTACGGCACGTTCGCAGCCCTGCCAATTTTTCTCGTCTGGCTGTATTCGTCCTGGATCGTAGTGCTGCTCGGGGCGCTGATTACTGCAACCTTGCCCACTTTTGCTGAACGCCGACGGGTCGTGGCGCCTTTCCCTGGCTGTGAAGCGTGGGCGGCAGTAACGATATTGACGCAACTAGCTCGCGCCCAAAGCGATGGTTACCCGACCAGTTTTGAGGCATTGCGCGAGCAGGCTCCCCTATCCGAGTATCACACCGAAAACGTACTGGGCAAGCTGGCCGAGGCCGGATGGGTGAGCCGCACCGACGAGGGCGACTGGGTTCTCATCCGTGCGCCGTCGCAAATCCCATTGGCCGAAATCGTCCGCTGTTTCGCACTCGATGTGAGGGCATGGAAATGTGCCATCGGGGCAGTTGTGGAGGAAGGCGCCGACAGCATCGTGCATCGGTTGGAAGATGGGTTGAGCTTCGGTAATGAAACTCTGGCCGAGTTGATTCCCAATCACGATCACTTGGCATAAGGGTCGACTTCGAACTGGAAAATCTCGACAGTGGCCGTCTGCATGTCGAGCCCGAACGCCGAACCTTGGGCAAGATACAGGTTCCCGGCAGCCTCGTGCACCATCACGAACTGGTTCGACACATAAGTGCCCGCTTCCGTCACGAGGGCGCGATACCCATGAGCCCCTTTTTCCCGCTCCATCATCAAGGCCGGCGCTAGCACGTCGTTGCCACGAAAGCAAATCAATACCGGGGTAAAGCCATTCCCAAGCGCCTGCAAACCCAGTTCGACCTGCTGTGGGGTATCGGTTCGCACCCAGCGAACCATGCAAACGGTCCATTCCTGCGATGCTTCGCGCCGTAAGGCGACAATTGCCCCTGCCGATAGGCTGCGGTGTACGCCCCCAACGCACAAAATGGCATAACCGCCAGGGCTTTCGTTGTAGACCGTCCATTCGGCTGCCGCAACTGGGGCATTGCGCCCTATCGCCCACACGTTTCTCAGGCCGACGCAAACTTGCACCATGTAATGTTGGCGAGTACGCGTTTCGACACGTTCGGGGACAGCCGACCATTGCTCGCGCAGCCTACGCAACAAGGAAAGGATTTCAACTGGGGTCAACCCCAAGGGCAAAATGGCGGAGCCGATTTCAAGAATTTCGCTGTCGCCGCTTTTGCGCGCACCCACATCTAAGTCAAGCAAACCCTTTTCGAGCCAGAGAATCTGCACGTCGATGCGGTGGACGATTTCCTCCATGCTGAAATAGACGGCCTCGACCCCTTTTTCGGGCATGCGCCGCACGCAGGCTACGGGAGACATGTCTTGGTTCGGGTCGAACCAATGGCTCGACATCTCGGGCGGGAGAGGTACGCAGGCCAGCACCAAATCGCCACCAACAGTTTCCAGATAGTCGAACAACCATTGTTGTTCGCGCAACGTTAGGCTTTCCATCTGGCTCACCGACATTGTCAGCAAGCGCCTGTAAAGCAAATTGACCTTCGATGGCTGCGGTTCGGCTGTGTCGTCCTTCAGGAGTTCATACTGACCGGAAGAAATCCAGACATCGTGGATGCGTTGCCACAAACCGGACGGAACCACCGCTCCGAGCAGGGCGCTTAGGAGATAAATTTCGCTCAGTACCCCCAAGGCATAGTTGCATGATTCGGCCAACCCAGCCTGCCGGGACAGGAGCTTGCGATGCCGCATATCGTCGTACAGTGCACGCAACTGGCTGGAAAGGCCAAGGAGGGATTCGATCAGGTTAAACGTCTTGGCGTACAACTCATTGGAAACTGGCAACGGGCACGCCAAGAAACCGGGGCGGAAGCGCCCGCAAACATCGTTGGCGCGCTGGCAGAGTGAGCCCAATATATCCTGGCGTTGTGAAACCGGTATAGACTCGGTGGCCGAAGCAAGGCTTCCGATACAGCGGCTCAATTCCGACAGCTCGGCATCAAGGTCATCGCCTGGCTCGTTGGCAAGCCAAGACAACACGCTTTGCATGGGATCAATAGGATGCCCGTCAATCATATGAGCACACGGGAGAGATTTTGGCATCTGTGTATTCTATGTAACTTTGCCCCATTGGGAACCGTTCGGGCCCGATTTAGCGACAAATACTTAACGGACGCTATGAGGGCATTCAACGGTCAAACACGATCTACTGAATTGTCCGCTTTTTTGATTTGGGCGGGGAGCAACGTAGGGCGTAGCCCGGGACTGGTTCCCACCCAAAGCGGCGAGCCTGACGGACGCTTCAAGCCGCCTGTTCGAATTCGTTGCAATCAGTTCCCTTCAAGTGTATAGCTGGTTAGCTTGCGTGGGTCATGGAAGATCGCCAAAGTGCTATCTATGACGATCAGGTAGGTCGTGTGTACAAAGCCGGACAAATCAAAAGCTCGCGGCAACAATAGTACGGTCTACTTGCCTTATCACAGTGGAAATCATATAATTTAACGTTTCCCAATGAGATTTCACGAGGTAATTCAAGATGGTTGTTATTCGTCTTGCCCGGGGCGGAGCTAAGAAACACCCGTTCTACAACATCGTTGTTGCCGATTCGCGTAGCCGCCGGGATGGCCGCTTCATCGAACGTGTCGGCTTTTATAACCCAATCGCTTCCGCCGCGGGGCAAGCGCTTTCCATCAATGCTGAGCGGCTCGCCTATTGGGAACAGAATGGTGCGGCCCTGTCGTCGACCGTCGCCCGCCTAGTCAAGCAGAACGCCAAGGCTGGCCAGCAAGCGGCTGCCTAAAGCGGCGGCACAAGTTCCATGATCGTGCTGGGGCGCATCGCAGCTCCTTTCGGCGTCAAGGGTTGGCTCAAAATCCAACCTTTCGGTGATGACCCAAAGCTGTGGGAGGTAATGCCCCACTGGTGGCTGGCTCCCGAACCAAAAACGCCCGATGGTCAATGGGTGCGGTACGCGCTACGCGGCTGCCAGCCGCACAGCAAAGGGCTGATCGCATGCCTCGAAGGCATTGACGACCGCAGCACAGCAGAACCATTTTCCGGTTGGTATGTCGCCGCGCCGTGCGAGTCCCTGCCCAGTACCGAAGAAAACGAATACTACTGGGGTGACCTCATCGGTATGGCTGTGCACGATGAAACGGGGGAACTGCTTGGCGAAGTCGAGAACCTGCTCTCCACTGGCGCGCACGACGTGCTCCAGGTGCGGGATGGCGACACGGAACGCCTGATCCCGTTCGTGGCCGCTTACGTGCTGGATGTCGACACCAAAACCAGGTCGATCCGCACGGCTTGGCAGAAAGACTGGTAAAACGGCCATACAGGAACAAGAAACCATGCGCCGTTACGACGCGATTACCCTCTTCCCGGAGATGTTCACCGCCCTCACCGGCAGCGGCATTACGCGGCGGGCGCTGGAGCGTGGCTTATACCAAGTTTCTTTCCACGACCCGCGCGAATTCACAAATGATGCACACCGCACGGTCGATGACCGTCCATACGGTGGCGGTCCCGGCATGGTGATGTTGCCCGAACCGTTGACACAAGCTATCGCCCAAGCACGGCAAAGGCAGGCCGATGCGCTCGGTGCATCTGGCCCAGTTATTTATCTGTCGCCGCAAGGCACACCGCTTACGCACGGCAAAATTCTGGAACTAACCCGGTTGCCAGGTTTGATCCTGCTTTGCGGGCGCTACGAAGGCGTCGACCAACGCCTGCTCGACCATGAAGTAGATGAAGAAATTTCACTCGGCGACTTCGTCCTTTCGGGCGGTGAACTGGCGGCAATGGCGCTCATCGATGCTATCGTACGCCAGTTACCGGGTGCGCTGAACGATGCTGGGTCAGCTCAGGAAGATTCCTTCGTAGCCGGGTTGCTCGACTGCCCGCACTACACACGGCCAGAAGTTTTTGGGAACGAACAGATCCCAGAAGTGCTACTTTCCGGCAACCACGCCCTTATTCGCCGTTGGCGGTTCAAGCAGTCTTTAGGCCGTACATGGCTGCGCCGCCCCGACCTACTTGCGCAAAGGGGGATAAATGAGGAAGAATCGCGCCTCTTGGAAGAATTCCAAGAGGAATACCACAGGAAAACCCGTACAGAAGCATAAGCCGGCTTTTCGATGACAAACCGCACGCATCAGGCGCTGCTTGCTCTGCGTGCCAGGCCACTGGCCGTTGAACGACATGGAGTCCATGAGAATGAACCTGATCCAGCAAATCGAACAAGAAGAAATCATCCGGCTGACCGCCGACAAGACCATCCCCGACTTTTCCCCCGGCGATACTGTAGTGGTACAGGTCAAAGTCAAGGAAGGTTCGCGTGAGCGCCTGCAAGCTTACGAAGGCGTAGTGATTGCCAAGCGTAACCGCGGCCTAAATTCCTCCTTCATTGTGCGCAAGATTTCCTCTGGTGAAGGCGTGGAACGGACGTTCCAAACCTATTCCCCGTTGCTGGCCGCAATCGAAGTCAAGCGCCGTGGTGATGTGCGCCGCGCCAAGCTCTACTACCTGCGCAACCGTTCCGGCAAGTCTGCGCGGATCAAGGAAAAGCTCGACTACAAGGCCGCTGCAGCCAAAAAGCGCACGGCTACCGAAACGCCTTCGGCGTAATCGTAGCGCAGGGGCGGCTCCTGCCGTCCCTATTCTTTCGGCTTGCTGACAAAGCCTATTTTTTCCAACCCCGCACGGGATGCCCACGCCATCGTGCGCGCCACGAATTCGTAGGGCGTAGCCGCATCGGCTTGGAGATGGAGTTCCGGGGGCGGTTCATGTTTGGCTGCTTCCCGCATCAAGTTTTTCAGTTCTACCTCTTCGACAGGCTTACCGTTCCATAAAAACCGCCCATCGGCCTTGATGCCAAGCTGGATGGTCCCTGGTTTCATATCTACCACGGCGCTATCGGCTACGGGCAGGTCGATCTTGACGGCGTGGGTCAGCAGCGGCGCAGCGATGATAAAGATGACAAGCAACACCAGCATCACGTCGATGAGCGGGATCATGTTGATTTCCGCTCGTGGCGTGTCATGTTCAGCTTGGGGATGAAAAGCCATGTTCAGCGTGCTCCTTCTACCTTCACCTTCGCTGCGTCCGTCCGCTGGGTCGCGGTAGCGGGGAGTTCGACGATCTGTGGTTCGCCTGGAGCCAACCCCAACCCCAGCAGGCCGAACACCGCATGCGCAAAGCGCTCCAGATCCACGGTCAAATTACGGTTCTGCCGAGTAAAAGCGTTATAGGCCAACAAGGCGGGAATGGAGACGAACAGGCCATAGGCGGTCATGATGAGTGCCTCGCCGACCGGCCCAGCCACTTTGTCGAGGCTTGCCTGCGCCGAGAGTGCAATACTTTGCAGGGCGTGGAAAATACCCCATACCGTGCCAAACAGCCCCACAAAGGGAGCCGTCGAGGCAATGGAAGCCAGCGGCGTCATGCCGCGTTCCATATGACGCGTTTCCCTGGTGACGCCATGCGCCAGCGCGGCACTGACGTAATCGTCTGGCGAAGCAAGCTCAAATCCCAGCCCATCCGTTTTCCGGGCATTGACACCATCCCCCGCTTCCCGCAGGGACTGACAAGCCTGGAGCCCTTCGCCCAAGAGACGGGCAAAAGGATTGTTCCCGCCCGTGGCAATCCGCAGGAGTTCCGCATCGACAGGTTGGCGCACCCGCCGGAAGTCCGTGACGAATACCCGGCTCCGCATGCGGGTCGCTATATAGCGCCATAACCTCGACACGATCAGATACCACGACAGAAGCGACATTGCCGTCAGGATTGCCAAAACGCAAAGGCCAACGGTATCCACCTGCACCAGGAAATGGGCAAAACCCCAGGAAGATTCAGACATATGCATTTCATCAACTTTGTAGTTCAAACCGAAACGGCACGACCACCCAACCCGCGACTGGCGTCCCGGCTCGTTGCGCCGGTCGGAACCGCCATTGCCACACCGCATTGAGCGCCGCCTTGTCGAGCCGTTCATAACCACTGCTCTTATACAGCATCACCTCACCCGCACGCCCTTGCTCTGTGACATGGACACGCAGTTTTACCAGCCCTTGTTCGCGCAGGCGGCGCGACTGCGGCGGATATTCCGGCTCCGGATTGGAAAAATAACTCACGTTAGAATCGGGGCCGGCGTAATCTTTGTCCTGATTGCCCTCCCCGCTCCTGTCATCTCCACTCCTGTCAAACGTTCCACCTGCTACCGCTGCCGTTACGGCTAAAGAAACGTCGATGCTTGAATTGGCCTGGGTGGGTGGCTCTACCGGAACAGCGGGAGCAGCATCCACAGCCGCCGGGATAATTGCGGATTGTACCGCCGCTGGCTGAGGCCGTGATGGCGTTGGTGTCCTTGGCCGTATTAGCGGTGGAACTGGACGCGTAATGGGAAGCGGTTCGGTGGATCGCGGGACAAGCGACGGCGACAAAAGCGAAGAAGCAGGCAGAGGATTTTCAATCCAGCTTGCCCGCAAAATCATGGGCTCCTCATCGTGGTGCGTAGAACTGGAAAGGTTCGAGAGCACTGCTGCACCAGCAACGTGCAGGCATGCAACCAAAATCAGCAAGAACCCGCGCACGACGAGTGGCACAGTATCGCTTGCCAAGTCATTCATGGCGCGGATAGGGAAACAGGCATTAATAAAAGCATGGCTTAGTTTAATGCAAGTCCAGCGATACTGACACCGTGCACCATAGGCATCACCATCTTCCATGGGAAAAACACACACTGGATACGGGCTAAGCGCAATCTATGGGCTGCAAGGTGCTCAACCTCCGGTAGGACAAAACCGCTTAACCGTTTCGTTCACAAAAGCCGTTACCCATGCTAGGCTGAGGGTCTCAGCCGATCACCCCTCATCATGGATTCTGCCATGTGGTTTGGTCGTCGAGGATATTTATTTAAAATACATAGCGGAGGATTCAACGTGTCTCAAGTTCAAGAAACCAAGATTGTTAACGCTGACCCCACTGCGTTGGGCGTATTCGGCCTTTCCCTCATCACGTTTGTCGCTTCGTCCAGTAAACTGGGCTGGACATCAGGCAACTCCACTTATTTAATACCATGGGCGCTTTGTCTTGGGTCATTTGCCCAATTATGGGCTGCTTCTCTCGATTTCAAGCGCAATAGCTATTTCGGTGCAATCGTGTTGGGTGCTTTTGGTCTTTTCTGGGTGGCTGTTGCACTGACATGGTTCATTGCCAATGGTTTTTTCGGCACGATCCCTGAAAAAGCTAGTCTGAAGCATTTCGGTTATGCCTGCATCGGTTATATGTTTTTTTCCTGCTTCATAACTGTAGCCGCATTCGAGGTCAACAAGGTTTTCGGTGTCATCTTGGCGCTGATCGTTGTGCTTCTCGGATCGCTTGGAATCCAACTTCTCAACTCCGATAATCCAGATATTGCAAACTTGTTTGGGGGGATAGCTGGATGGTCAGAATTTTTGATTTCCATATTGGGTTTCTACGCAGCCGGTGCAATTTTCCTGAACAGCTTCTTTGGCCGTCAGATTTTGCCTGTTGGTAGACCGATGGGGTGGGTGAAGAAAGCCTGATCGATCTTTCAAAAAAACGAAAAACCGAACCCGTGTTACATGGGTTCGGTTTTTTTCCTTTTGGAGCAGTTCTGGATTAACCAGTTGCCGTGTTAATAACTCCTCACTCAGTTTGCTTCAAAGTCGAAACTCACCAGTGGAAATTCTGCATCCGGGTTTTCGATCTCCAAACTTAAACCAGGAAAATTGGAGCGCACGAGATAATTAACAGAAGAGGGAAGCGAATTGGTGACTGAAGGGGGAGTATCGTCACGGCTTGGTTCTTTAATATCGAGGTTAGTTGGAGAATGAAACATTTTTGTTTTCTCTCAAATACGGTTGAATTGCTCTCTCACTTTGTCCGTGTGATTTCTACTATGAATTTTATTTTACTATTGAATCCACACCTGCACAATAACATTTGCACAGGCCAACATAATACCACTTTGTGATAGTAAAATATGGAAATATTTCACATACATATACAAATATAAACCTAAGCTGGTGTTTTTATCGAGTATTTTTGCAACGGCGTAAACTGTCAGAGGATGTGAAAATAATCACATTCTGAATCTGAAATCAAATTTTTGTATTACCTCATCCGTTGGATGAATTACCGTATGCACACTTCTACGCCGATCAGATGAAACCTATAATACACCATAACCTCGCGATTGCAGTGCTAGATACATCATGGCAACCGTTATCGTATCGTTCAGGGCATCGTGCCTTGGAAGCGCGGAAATATGCAAGTTCTTAATGATTGTTTCCCAACTCAGGTCAATATAAGCTCCCGGATAATCGCCAACCCGCCAATCGTAATAGCGACCGGAAACCTCAACTTCGTGATTAGGTAAAACCGTTCCCAACATCGGTTTGAAATATTTATTCAATACCGCAACATCGTATTGTAAATAATAACCAAGTAACGTCCTCCCGCCGATGAATTGAAGGAATTTTTGCAACGCTTCTTCAAGCGGCATCCCTTCGCTAACATCGCTTGGCCGCAATCCATGCACCTGGACGTTTTCACGGTCAAGCGCCTGTTGCGGTTTGACCAATGTGTAAAACGCATCTTTGGTGCGAATGCGGTTGCCTTCGATGCAAACAGCCGCGATAGACAAAATCTCGGCATCTTTCACCTTGAGCGAGCTAGTTTCGCAATCGATGCTGACCAGAGCACCATCATCTTCGCCCAGCAATAACCGGTAGGGTGTTTGCAAATGGTGCATCCGCCAGAGATGTCGCCATTTTTGCCATGTGCTTACGCGCATATCAAAACCTGTCGAGGTGATAACGCTGCTGAACCATCTGTTTGAACCGCTTCGTCACCATCAGCGCATCTTTCAGCAAATCCTTGTCCAAGGTCGATAGCGTCGCCGTATCGATATCGTTACTGACTGCCTTCTTTTCACGTAGCGATACCAAACCGGCGTCTAGGCGCAACCGCATTAAGAATGCCAAAGATTCTGCAAGGTCATTTGCTAGCGTCTTATCTAAAATGAGCTTCGACGCCAACGCCCCAAGCCGGTCAAAGGTGTTGGTTACCCTGATGTCCGCTTCCAGCGCCAGTACACGGACGCCATGCACAATCGGGAAAATGGCAGCCTTTTTGATATCCAGCCGCGCATCTTTTTCGCGATTGAGCATTTGCGACCAAAATCCGCCTTCTACTCTCGTATTTTGAAATTGCTCGATGGGAAGTGCCATGCGCGAAAGCCAGGTGGCATCGTCGCGCAATCCCGCTTGTAAGGCATCCCGACACTTCGCCAAGTATGTTGGAGAACCGGCAACCGTTTCCGCATCAAGGAAAATAGCCAAGTTCATCAACGCATCACCTTGCGACTGCCTTGCCCACTCCTGAAGTATCTGGCTCCAACCCCGTACTGTGTGCCGCCAAAGCTTCTGATTAACCATGACTCCGCCATGGCAAAGCGGATAACCGAGCCGAAGCATTTGTTCCGTGAAGTTGCTAGCCGCCTGTTCAACCTCTTTTTCATTCAACCCTTCAGCAAGGATCAATGCATTATCCTGATCTGCTTTCAGAATCTGCTCGCCACGCCCTTCTGACCCTAAAGCCAGCAACGCGCTACCTGCAAAAACATCGGGGGGGGCCACCATTTCCCAAAGGCGAACCATTAACTGAGTATTCAATGCTTGAACCAGGCGCGCCAGTTGGGGCATTTTCATACCCTGTACCGCCAAGGTTGCCACCAACGTCTCCATCTCCTGGGTCGCCCGGGTAAGATCATCGACGGTTGTAGCCATCTCCAATTGCTGTGCAATCGAAAGAGAGTGGTTGGAGAAAAAGGAAAGGAGGTCGGACTGCGCCAGCACCCCAATAGGGATCCCATCCTCTGTGACAACGACACGGTGGATATTCCGCTGAGTCATCAAAAGGAGTGCGTTGAAAAGATAGTCGCTTTTTTCACAGCTCAATAACGAAAACTGCGAACGTTCTCTTACGAGCGTTTGGTTGGAAACGCCATTCGCCACGATATCGCGAAAATCACCCGTCGTAAAAAGCCCTATTCTTTCCCCATCGCGTACAAATATAGAGCGGCGATGCTGCTCCTTCATGAGCCGCGCGGCATCGGCAATCGTGGCAGTTGCATCAATAAACACCGGCGACCGGAAACCGGCATCGCAGATTTTCGCTGTAAACAGACTTTGCCATTCGCGGCGATCCCGTTTTTGTGCCAACTGTCCAAATTTGTCAGATACCGTTGAAAAAAAATACGCACCGAACGCCGGATTTTTTTCTGTTAATGCGAGAACGTCCTGTCTGGGAAAAACACATAGCAACGCTTCTTCATGGGCAACGAATCTGTGGATCGTTTTCCCTGTTGCCAACGCACGGCAGTCGAATGTTTCATGTTCGCGGTACACGCCGACGACATCATCGCCCGCTGTCTCGCGCACAAGCCCCTTCATCACAAGGTAAAGGGAATCAACCATGCTGCCGGTAGGGAGTATTTCCTGGTCGTTGCCGAAAAATAAAATATCGGCAGCCGCTGACAACGCAGAGGCTTCTGCCAAGGTCAGCAAGTCAAAGGGCGGATGTGATAGATCAAAGCGGGTGGCTACCATGACCAGAGTCCAGGATTAGAGCAATTTTGGCATTGTTTCCCTCTTCCGCTCCTTCGGGCATCCTCTCTCGCGAGCGGGCAAAAGGAACAAAGCAATCTGATAGAAAAAGCGACACTGGGTTGCTTCGCTACACCCCGCAATAACGGGCTGGGAAAACCTGGTGTTATAGGATAAACATTTTCTGCGAAACACCCCTCATTACCCTCTCCCACTTGTGGGAGAGGGCGGTGCATAACGCCATTCTCAATGCGACGTTGCTTTGGCAGCCCCTAAACCAGTTTCTGAGCGAACCTTTTGATCTTCAAAGGCTTCCCGCTCTTTTTTAGCTTGGCCGCTACGGTCGAGCAAGGAAATGATCCAAATGCACAAGAACGCTAGGGGTATGGAGAAAATAGCCGGTGAAGCGTAAGGGAAGGGGGCGCTATTATCAGCATTGTGCAGGACTTTTACCCAAACGCCATCAGACAGAACCGTCATCACCAGCGCCGAGACTAGTCCGATGAACCCACCGATAAAGGCGCCTTTCGTCGTGCAGCCTTTCCAAAGGATCGAAAGGAACAATGCCGGAAAATTGGCCGACGCTGCGATCGCAAACGCCAGCCCCACCATAAAGGCGACGTTCACTTTCTCAGCCATGATGCCAAGAAAAATTGCGATGATACCAAGGAAGAGGGTTGTGATCTTGGAAACCCGCAGTTCATCTTCTGAAGTGGCCTTCCCTTTTTTGATCGCCGACGAGTACAAGTCGTGGGATACCGCCGAGGCACCGGAAAGCGTTAACCCCGCCACTACGGCAAGAATGGTCGCAAAAGCAACAGCTGACATGAACCCGAGGAAGGCATTACCACCGACCGCGTTGGCCAGATGGACAGCAGCCATGTTGGTGCCGCCAAGCAAAGCACCCTTCTCATCGAGGAATTGTGGGTTTGCACTGACGAAAACAATGGCTCCAAAGCCGATGATGAATGTCAGCACATAGAAGTAACCGATCCATGTTGTCGCCCACAATACGCTCTTCCTCGCCTCTTTGGCGTCAGGCACGGTGAAGAAGCGCATCAAGATGTGCGGCAGGCCCGCTGTACCGAACATCAGTGCCATCCCAAGGGAAACCGCAGAAACCGGATCTTTGACGAATCCACCTGGTCCCATGATTGAGCTGTTCTTTTTGACTTCGACCGCAGCCGAAAAAAGTTTCTCTGGGCTGAACCCATAATGAAACATCACCATGAATGCCATGAATGTTGCGCCGCCAAGCAACATGCACGCCTTGATGATTTGCACCCAGGTCGTTGCGGTCATTCCGCCGAACAGCACATACGTCATCATCAGCGCGCCGACGATGATCACCGCGTAGATGTAATCTAGGCCGAAGAGCAGTTTGATGAGTTGCCCCGCCCCCACCATCTGCGCAATCAGGTAAAACAGGACAACTACCAGCGTTCCCGAAGCCGCAAAAATCCGGATAGGAACCTGTTGGAGCCTGTAAGCCACCACATCGGCGAACGTAAACCGCCCCAGGTTGCGCAGCCGCTCCGCCAGCAGGAAAGTAATCAATGGCCAACCTACCTGGAAACCGATAGCGTAAATCAGACCATCGAAACCACTTGACATGACTAATGCAGAAATTCCCAGAAAAGATGCCGCCGACATGTAGTCGCCGCCAATGGCCAAACCATTCTGGAACCCAGTGATACCGCCACCGGCCGTATAGAAATCCGCTGCCGACCGGGTTCGCGACGCAGCCCATTTGGTAATGAACAGCGTGACCCCAACGAACACAACGAACATGCCGATTGCCGTCCAGTTGGTTGGCTGTTTCTGCGTTTCACCAATAACATCTCCTGCCCAGCTCAATTCCGGCAAGATTGCCATAAGCAAAGTAACCGCGCTTAACCCTATTGTTTTGAAAACCCTTTCTTGTTGAGGAACCTTTTGTGTCATTGCTTTCGTGATTGCACCTCTTTAGCAAGAATTTCTTTTATGGCGCGATCATACTCGCGATTAGCTATGCGAACATAAATCGCCGTCAAAACAACCGTCAGCAGAATGACGCCAAACCCTGCAGGAATTCCCCAGGTAACCGCCATTCCGGGTGCAATCGGTGTTGCAAACAATGATTTGTCAAAGGCAATCACCAAGATAAAACCGTAATAAGCGATGAGCACTAGGATCGTCAACGACCAACCCAAAGTATCACGCTTTTTGGTTAAATCCTGATATTGTGGATTTCTCTGAATCCGTTGCGTCAGCTCCGAGGCCATTTTCTCCTCCATCCTTATCTAGGCGCATCTCGTTCGCACAGTTTTCGTATGTATTATGACAAGGACTGCAGTTCTATGCCTGCTTATCGCAGCACGTTTTTCACTGCTCGATGGAATTTGCAAAACCGTTTTTATTTTCTTGGTGAATTTGAAATTCAACAGGAAATTCAGGTTTAGCAAATCTAGTCTGACCTATCTTTGTCATCACATACGTTGTCTGTACAACCTTCCAGCGGTTACTTTTAAAACCAATCAGCACTATTGCGCGAGCCGTTCATCCGGACTTACACCCACGTGCTCCTTCTGGTACGCCCAAATGTGCCAATATGGCTCAATCGTGCGCGCCATCTTCTTTGGTCAGCGCTGCTAAGCGTTGGCCAAGTATTCTTATTTGGCCAGCGGTAAACAAGATAACCCAACCGCTGGCCAAGGTGTTAAACGTCATGCCACATTGGCAAATGCTTCAATTTTATCGAAGCACATGTAGCGATAAATGTTCGCCGCTTCCTTGTCGACCATAAGCACGACAACTTGTTCCAAGTATTCCGCTGGGGTCGGAATCCGGCCCAGGAGTGCACAGACAGCAGCAAGTTCGGCAGAACCGAGGTAGACGCGCGTATCCAAACCAAGCCTGTTGGGGAAATTGCGGGTGGAGGTCGACATTGCGGTGCTACCCTTCCTGACCTGTGCCTGATTACCCATACACAGGCTGCATCCGGGCATTTCTATACGCGCCCCGGTGCGGCCTAACACGCCATAATAACCTTCTTCGTTGAGGATCATGGCGTCCATCCGGGTAGGCGGGGCAATCCAGAGCCGAGTAGGCAGGTCAGTCTTACCGTCGAGCACTTTGCCAGCAGCGCGGAAATGCCCGATGTTGGTCATGCAAGAGCCAATGAACACCTCATCGATTTTGTCGCCCGCAACTTCGGAGAGAAGTTTCACGTCATCCGGATCGTTGGGACAAGCCACGATGGGTTCCGTGATGTCGGCAAGGTCGATTTCGATGACTGCAGCGTATTCGGCATCGTCATCGGGTTGGATCAACTCTCCTTTGGTAACCCATTCTTCCATTGCACGGATGCGACGTTCCAGCGCACGCACGTCCTGGTAGCCGTTGGCGATCATCCACTTCATCAGCGCGATGTTCGAGTTCATATACTCGACGACCGGAGCCTTGTTGAGCCGCACCGTACAACCGGCGGCAGAACGTTCGGCGGAAGCGTCAGTTAGTTCGAACGCCTGTTCGACCTTGAGGTCGGGCAACCCTTCGATTTCGAGGATGCGACCAGAGAAGATGTTCTTCTTGCCCTCCTTCTTGACCGTCAGCAACCCCTGCCCGATCGCATAGAGCGGAATGGCATTGACGAGGTCGCGCAGGGTGATGCCGGGGCGCATCTGCCCCTTGAACCTAACCAGTACGGATTCAGGCATATCGAGCGGCATCACGCCCGTGGCGGCAGCGAAGGCAACAAGGCCGGAACCCGCCGGGAACGAGATGCCAATGGGGAAGCGGGTGTGCGAGTCACCGCCAGTCCCGACGGTATCAGGCAACAGCAGCCGGTTGAGCCAGGAGTGGATCACACCGTCGCCCGGGCGCAGAGCCACACCTCCGCGTGCGCTGATGAAACCGGGCAGGTCACGGTGCATCTTGATGTCGACGGGTTTTGGGTATGCGGCAGTATGGCAGAAGGACTGCATCACCATGTCGGCGGAGAAGCCGAGGCAGGCGAGGTCTTTCAACTCGTCGCGCGTCATCGGTCCGGTGGTGTCCTGCGAACCGACAGTGGTCATCTTCGGCTCGCAGTAGGCTCCCGGACGAATGCCCTGCCCTTCCGGCAGGCCACAGGCGCGGCCAACGATCTTTTGCGCAAGCGAGAAACCCTTCCCGGAATCCACGGGCGCTTGAGGTAAGCGAAAAAGTGCGGAAGGTGGAAGACCCAGCGCCTCTCTCGCACGCGCAGTAAGGGCACGCCCGATGATGAGCGGAATACGTCCCCCGGCACGTACTTCGTCAAGAATCACGGGGGTTTTGAGCTTGGCTGTGGCGATGGGTTCGCCATCCTTTCTCACCGTAACTTTGGCGTTCACGCGATCGACGATAAGTTCGATCTCATCGCCCATCCCCATCTTGCTGGTGTCGATTTCGATGGGCAACGCACCGGCATCTTCCATCGTATTGAAGAAGATTGGGGCAATCTTGCTGCCCAGGCACACCCCCCCGAAACGCTTGTTAGGTACGAAAGGAATGTCTTCGCCAGTAAACCAGAGCACGGAATTGGTAGCCGACTTGCGCGAGGAACCAGTTCCGACCACGTCGCCCACATAAGCGACGAGAGACCCCCTGGCACGCAGTTCTTCGAGGAACTTCACAGGACCGCGTTCGCCGGGTTTCTCGGGTTGAATGCCGGGACGCGCATTCTTGAGCATGGCAAGCGCGTGAAGCGGGATATCGGGCCGTGACCAAGCATCCGGCGCGGGAGAAAGGTCGTCGGTATTAGTTTCGCCCGACACCTTGAACACAGTGAGTTTTTTCACCGCAGGCACTTCGGGGCGCGAAGTAAACCATTCACCCGCTGCCCAGGATTGCAGCACCGCTTTTGCGTTTGCGTTGCCGCTATTGGCGAGTTCGAGCACGTCCTGGAAATAGTCGAAAACCAGCAAGGTTTTTTTCAAACCTTCGGCAGCGATAGCTCCAACTTTAGCATCTCCCAGCAACTCGATCAGGGGCTTAACGTTAAAGCCACCCAACATGGTTCCGAGTAGTTCTGTAGCTCGTTCTCTGGATATCAGCGCGCAGGTTTCCGTACCACGCGCTAGTTGGGCGAGAAATTCGGCTTTCACCTTGGCGGCATCATCTACCCCAGCAGGCACACGGTTTGTGAACAGGTCTACCAGGAACCCTTCTTCCCCGGCGGGGGGGGTTCGAAGTAATGTGATGAGGTCAACTGTTTGCTGCTTCGATAGCGGCAGCGGCGGAATACCAAGCGCGGCACGCTCAGCAACATGGGCACGATAGGCTTCAAGCACGGCGGGTTCCTTTCTTTTGATAAAAGCCGGGATAGTTGCTACCCCGGACGGGCTGACCTGCCCCCACATAATAAGTCTTTTATAAGACATAAAACAAGGGGGAAATCTGTATCTCTTATGATTCTAACTCGTCATCTACCTTTTGCGGCAAGCAAAACCTCATCGCGCTGCTCAATCCCCAGCCCAAAATATTGAATGAACAGACCGGTTCCCCTGCGAGTTGGCTCCGGCAACCTGTGCATGTGCCCGCCACCGCCCTCCCCTTTGACAGCGCTCACATGATATTGAATTTCACGGAACAGGAAGAAAAGCACACCTGCATGCAGCGCACTTCTAGATAATTTGAAAATACGGCATACCGCCATGTGAAACGAAACACTTCCCAGACGACATTCGCACAGGGGAGAAAGCATGAACTTTGAAAAAGTCATCTTCGGCTTCTTCATCCTGCTCGCCGCCACGCTGAATTTCGGGTTTTTCATCGGCCCGGTAAACGATCCCGCCTTACATGATGTTCATGAACTGTTCGGCGCAATCGTCATCAGCCTGATTGCTACTATGCTCAAGTTTGGTGACCGTACCCAGATCGGCGCGATCCACCTTGCTTCCAGCCTGGTAGCCGACCTGCAACTGGTTACCGCCTCGCTCGTATGGGGCTACGCGACCCATATCGCTGGCGATAACCCGCTCACCCCTGCTGAAGTGGCAAGAGTGGTCTCACTGTCGGGCGGTGCGTTTCTCGCCAACGCGGTTTCGGTCACGATGTTGGTTGCCGAAACCATCATGCAGCGACGCTGATAAAGTGAAAGTGGCCAAGCTGCCAGCCGCGCTTACGGAAAGCCACCAAAGTATCTTCCTGATGGTTATCCGGCGTCTACGTGCGCCATTGATCCTGCTCATCGTCATCATCTCAGTCTCGGTGCTTGGCCTCACCCTGACACCCGGTCCCGTTGTTGACGGCCAGCCGCCTTACATGAGCTTTTTCCAGGCGTTTTATTTCATCAGCTACACGGCCACCACAATCGGTTTCGGTGAAATACCCTACGCTTTCTCGGATCAGCAACGCCTCTGGATATTGTTCTGCATCTACATGTCAGTCATCGGATGGGCCTATACCCTAGGAACCGTCTTTGCGCTGCTGTCTGACCACAACCTCCGACGAGCCATTGCCCTAATGCGTTTCAGGCGCATGGTGCGCTATATGAGCGACCCTTTTTACCTCGTGTGCGGCTATGGCGAAACCGGGAGGCTAATCTGCCAGGCGCTTGACCGACGGGGGCTTCGGATGGTCGTGGTCGAGATCAACGAAACACACGCCGCTGAAATCAGCCTCTCCGACTACGATGCCGATGTACCCGCGCTCGCAGCGGACGTAAGCAACCCAGATATATTGCTACAAGCTGGGCTTACGCACCCGAATTGCGTGGGCGTTATTGCCGTCACCAACGACGACAATGCCAACCTAGCCATCTCGATTGCTTCCCGCCTGCTATCCCCCCACTTATCCGTCGTGGCAAGGGTCGAAACACGGGAGGCCGCCGCGAATATGGCTGCATTCGGAACTGCCCATATCATCAACCCGTTTGAAACATTCACCGAAACCTTGTCCCTGGCGTTACATGCCCCAGCGGCATGGCACCTGTTTGGCTGGCTCACTAGCATACCCGGCACGCTAGCCAAGCGTCGGCGCGAGCCCCCACGCGGGGCATGGATACTGTGTGGATACAACCGGCTTGGCCGACTACTGATCGAAGCACTGAATGGCAACAAATCATCCGTCACGGCCATTGACCTCCAACCCCGGAACGACTCCCCCCTCCCCCACTTCTGGATACAGGGCAACGCCTCTAGCCGCGATACCCTTGAAGCAGCCGGTATACAGAAAGCAGTCGGCCTGGCGGTTTGTACCGACTCAGACGTCAACAACCTGTCCATCGCCGTCACCGCATGCGACCTCAACGAAAACCTGTTCGTGATCATGCGTCAAAACCACGTTTCAAACCACGCGCTGTTTGAGGCTTTCGCGTCCGACCTCGCTTTTGTCCCAAGCGAAACCATCGCCCATGAATGTCTGTCCATCCTTAGTACCCCCCTACTGGCTCATTTCCTCGCCGACATCCACAAACGCAATGATGAGGAATGGTGTACCTGGCTGTTCGACCGCATGACCCGCCGCCTAGGCGCGATGTCCCCTGAAATATGGAGCAAACGCATCAACCTCTCACACGCCCCTGCCCTGCACAGGCGGTTGATGCGCGGCGAAACTATCGTCCTCGACCAGCTTTTGCATTCGCACGCCAACCGCTATGAATATCTCGCCTGCGAGGTACTCTACATTGCACGTGACAATGGCGACGAGCTCGCCGTTCCAGCCGCTTCGACACCCATTCAACCCGGAGACAAACTTTTGCTGGCCGGACGTCCAGGTTCGCGTAACGCTTTTGACCTCAACATCAGCAACGACCACGCCCTCGCCTACATCCTAACCGGGGACGACACACAGCATGGTTGGATATGGAACAAACTCGTACCCAGCAGGTACGGGAAGGAAACGTATAAACGTATCCCCCCGTGAGGCGATAATATTGGATCGGACTTATGTCTATGTTGTGGAACGTTCGCGCTGGAATGCATCGTTATCGAACATCGGACGTTTAGTAATGGCGCTGGAAATGCAACCTTGGCCATTACTGAAGCTGCCGGAGCAAACGAAAGCAGGATGAACCACCCATTAAAGTACAGATCGAAAATCTGTTTGGCCGAAACTTCAAGTGCACACGACTCCATGCGATGGTACAGTTTGCGCCACCCAAGCTCAACGTTTGTTCAAAGACATCCTATGTTTGATATTTTTCCCATCCGCTACATCGAACCTGTCTATCGTCCACCAAGCGAAGCCGAATCTCTAATTTTACCGGTGACGGATGGCTGTTCATGGAAGCACTGCACTTTCTGCGAGATGTACACCGCCACGCAGAAAAAATTCCACGCACGCCCCGAAGAAGAAGTGCTGGAAACTATCCGCCACCTGAGCGAGCATCCTTACGGCCATACGGCGCGCAGGGTGTTTCTGGCCGATGGCGACGCGATGGTTTTATCTACCCGGCGGTTGCTGTCAGTGCTTGCGGCAATCCGGGAATACCTGCCCGGTGTCCGTCGGATTTCGAGTTATTGCCTGCCGCGTAACCTCCGGAAGAAAAGCGTCGAAGAATTGAAAGAACTCGCCGATTCAGGATTGAAACTCGTCTACGTAGGAGCAGAATCGGGCGACGATACGGTGCTAGGACGGATCAAGAAAGGCGAAACTTTTAACAGTACCCGTGAAGGACTTGAAAAACTAGGGAAAGCGGGGATCACTCGCTCGGTGATGATCCTGAACGGCCTAGGCGGCATACGGCACAGCGAAGCCCATGCCCTGCATTCGGCAGAGCTTGCCAATGCCACGCAACCTGAATTCCTGGCTACGCTGGTGGTGAGCTTCCCCAAGGGCGACACGCGCCTCCGGGCGGCATTTCCGGATTGGGAACCGCTCGATGTTCCCGGCTTACTTCGGGAAATGGAACGGTTCATCGACCGGCTGGCGTTGCGACGCACGGTCTTTCGTAGCGATCACGCATCCAACTGGCTGGTGCTGCGCGGCAACTTGCCGCAAGACAAGGAAAAAATGCTCGCCCAACTGCGCGAAGCCATTGCCGTGCCGGAATCTGCGCCTTTACGCCCAGCATGGGTGCGTAGCCTTTAACGTTTTTATGCAATCGCAAGAAAAACCCTTTGTTTTCCATCCGGAATTACCCGCCATGCGGTTATAATGCGCGCCGTCTTTGCCCTTTCCCCCACTTTTGCCCGTGACTGTCCCCCTTTCCGCCCTTCCTTGTGTTCCCCATCCAGGAAAGAACTTCATCAACCTCGAAAAATGGCTCCTGCGCCAGACCGGCAAGGCCATTGCCGACTACAATATGATCGGCGCGGGCGACACCGTGATGGCGTGCGTCTCTGGCGGGAAGGATTCCTATACCCTGCTCTCGTGCCTGCTGGCTTTGCGCGAACGTGCTCCGGTGGATTTCCGCATCGTGGCGATGAACCTCGACCAGCGCCAGCCCGGCTTCCCTGAGGACGTGCTGCCCGCGTATTTCGAGAAAATCGGCGTGGAATACCGGATCGTCACGGAAGACACCTACTCCATCGTCAAGAACAAAATCCCCGAAGGCAAAACCACCTGTTCGCTGTGCTCGCGCTTGCGGCGTGGCATCATCTACCGCACAGCGCGGGAGATCGGCGCGACCCGCATCGCGCTCGGGCATCACCGCGACGACGTGCTGGAAACCTTGTTCCTGAACATGTTCTTCGGTGGCAAGATCAAGGCCATGCCGCCCAAACTCAAAAGCGACAACGGCCAACATATCGTCATCCGCCCCCTGGCCTACTGCTCCGAGGCGGACATCACCCGTTACGCACGAGCAAAAGCATTTCCCCTTATCCCCTGCAACCTGTGCGGCAACCAGGAGAACGCCCAGAGACGCCAGATCAAAGCCATGTTGCAGGAATGGGCGAAAAACCACCCTGGACGCATCGAATCACTGGCCACATCATTGCGCAACGTCGTACCGTCCCACTTGGGCGACAGCCGCCTTTTTGATTTCACTTACCTCGAACAGAGCGCGGCAACGCCGGAAAATGGGGATGGCGAAGGTATCGCCTTACCCCCCAGTTGATGCCTTCCACGCATACACGTAATAATACCTATCCTTGTCAGGACTAATTAAATCACACCAGATCTTCGATACTTGCCTCGTCCCCTATGGATAGACATCATAATCGTTTCGGCTGCAGGATATTTTGATCGTTCTATTGCAACTATCATGTTCAATTCATGCCCTCTTTGTGTCCTCATCGCAGAAATCGTCGGCGGGAGCCGCCTTGTCGCCCGGCTTGGGGAAACGGAAACCGCCCGTGCGGTGGAACGTTGCCTGAACCGCGTTGACCTCGCCGTTAGCTCCAGCGGCGGACAAATCGTCGCCCGCGACCGTTCGGCGATCATTGCCACGTTTGAGCAATGCAACGATGGCGTCATAGCCGCTTTCGAAGCCATGGATCGCGTGCGCAAACTGCCACCGGCCAGTGGGGTGCTGATGCAAGTACGGATCGGTGTCCATTATGGGGAGGCCGAAAACGGCGTGGGAAAAGGTGTAAATGGCGCCCGCTTGGTTCTCCAGGCTTGCAACGCCGACCAGTCCTTGGCTAGTGCCCCGGTGATCGATGAATTGAACCCGGCAGTCAGGAAATTCGTCAGCGCGGAAGCGTATGACAGTCCATTAGATACCCTACCGTGGCCGATTTTCATGATTGGCGCGCAAAACACGACCACTGTTTCCCCGTCATTGGTGCAATCTTCGCGCCCACGTCTCCACCTAGAACCTTCTTCGCCGCTCACCTCACTAAAACCACCCCCTGCCCTGCAACCTGACGCGCGACCTGTATTCAGTCCCCGCATGCAGTTGAAACACCAGCAGAACACATTGGTCGTTGACGGAAAACGCCCTGTCATCTTGCTTGGGCGCGAGCTAGGAAACGATATCGTTATCATCGATCCACGTGCCTCGCGTCAGCACGCACGTGTCGAACGGCGGCGCGAAGGTTTTATGCTGATCGATGAAAGCACCAACGGCTGTTTCGTGGCCATCGAAGGCCAGGAAGAACAATGCCTCAAAGGTACCGCGTTGCCCCTTACCGGTTCTGGGCGTTTTGGCTGTGGCTTTTCGCCCCAGGAATTCGAGGAAGACCTCGTTTTTTTTGAGTTTATCTGATCGCGTGCTGCAACCCCATCTTGCCCTGTCTGCCAAAATACTCAAGTGCTTATGCGCGTCCATATAGCGCTCATATAAGTTTGTTTACCGCACTAATAATACCGACGACAAAATTCTCTTATCTATCGACAATACAAAAACAACAAGCACGGACAAGTACAATTCCTTCAACGGCTCGTTGAGTAAAGCCTTCATTTCGCTTGGGAACAATGCTGGAAAATAGGCAGGGTAGGCCGCGAAGCAGCGGTGTCCTACAATTGTTCATTCCGATATGGAACATCCCAATATTCAAAATCGTTGACGCTCCGCGTCAGCGCTGCAGCCACCGGACGGCCTCTCCCGGCAACCACTTCCCCTCAATCCTCCCTGCTGACATCAACCATCCGGTTAGATTTGCCGAATACCCACGCCACGCCCAACCCACCCGTCCAGGCATTCTTGCGTTTGACCAAGGGACTGTCGTCAAAAACCGCGCCATGCAGGGTGTCGTAGCGCACAAAGCCGCCAAACCAGAATTTGTCGAACCGCTTGGTAAGCGAAGCAGAGAACTGCGACCCGGAATAACCGCCCGAAGTACTGTAAGCTGGACGGTTCGGCGTGGCGTAACGTGGCTCAACCTCGTAAAAATACTTATGCTGGGTGGCATTGGCAAAGATCGGTCCGGTACTTGCGCCGAAATTCCAACCCGAGTGGCCGAAAATAGGCGTGCTATAGGTGATGCTCGGTGCAAAAACTAACCCGGCATACCTAACCCCGCCTGTAACACTATAAGCTACACGTACCGGTAGGCGTAGGTCGAGCCGCTCACTGCGCATCTTATTGCGCCACAGGTCGAATGTAAGCGCCGGGCCAAATTCCAACGTCGGACGTAAATCAGGCATCCCCCGGCGGGGACCCCCGTCGCTGCTATAGACGGGCATAGAGACGGAAAGGCTCAGGTTCAGTTCCATTCGATCGCTATCGAAGAGCATGCCGCGCAAGCCGCCACGATCCGTCCGGAGAAATTCGCCGCGATAAACGAAGTAAGGCGTAGGCAACAACCATGTGCGCTGCCGGTCTGACCCCCTGTATTCTGGAAACGACAGCGCACCTACACCTAACCCGGCTTCCCACTCGGGTTTTTCCTCACCAAACACAGGAAAAATTACTCCCCCAGCCAATAAAGCCACCAGAATCACACCCCATTTTGAAGAAGATATTTTCATCATAAAACGATCCAAGCTTTAAACACCGCCTATGGCGCCGTAGTCGACTCACTATAACGTAATAGAACGTAAAACATTTCGCGCCTCCCATTTCCCCCGTAAGTATCCTTGATTGCGGCGCACACGTAAATTGGTGCACCATTTCAGTTTTTCTCCTCTTACGGACTACCCCCATGCGTCCCGCACGCGCCCTGATTGACCTCGACGCCCTGCGCCATAACTATCTCATCGCCCGCCAGCGCCACGGCGGGCGCGTCTTTGCCGTGGTCAAGGCCAATGCCTACGGTCATGGTGCGGTTGCTTGTGCGCAAGCCCTGTCCTGGGATACCGACGCTTACGCGGTTGCTTTTCTTGAGGAGGCAATTGCCCTGCGCGACTCTGGTATCAAGGCTCCTATTCTGCTGCTTGAAGGTGTGTTCGACCCCGCTGAACTGCTTGAAACCGCCCGTTACGGGTTCTGGCCTGTTATCCATCATCCTGCCCAGGTTGAAATGATCATGAAAACCGCTTTGCCCGCATCGCTTCGGGTATGGCTCAAGATCAACAGCGGCATGAACCGCGCCGGGCTCCCGCCTGCCGATGTGCGGCGAACCTGGCGACGGCTCATAGCCAGCCACAAGGTGGAAGAATGCGGTTTCATAAGCCATTTTGCGCGCGCTGACGAACCGGATTGTGATGCCACAGGCCACCAGATCCGCGTCTTTGACGAAGCCACGCGGGGGTTGCCCGGTGCGCGCAGCCTTGCCAACTCCGCAGCCATCCTCGGCTGGCCAGATGCCCACCGCGACTGGTCGCGCCCCGGCATCATGCTCTACGGTGCAGACCCCATGCCAGAAGAAAACAATGGCTTGCATCCCGTCATGACACTGGAGAGCCAGATCATTGCTGTACGCAACCTTGCAGCCGGGGAACCAGTCGGCTACGGTGCAAGATTCATTGCCCCACGCCCCATCCGCATCGGGTTGGTGGCGATAGGTTACGCCGACGGTTACCCGCGCTCCGCACCCGAGGGCGTACCCGTGGCTGTTGATAACAAATTCACCTCCTTGATTGGGCGCGTATCGATGGACATGCTCACTGTCGACCTCACCGACCTCCCAAGTACAGGCATCGGCAGTGTCGTTGAGCTATGGGGCAAGCAGGTTTCCGTCAATCAGGTCGCCCAAGCCGCCGGAACCATTTCTTACGAACTGCTGTGCAATGTCAAGCGGGTTTCGTTTGTTTGGAACAAAAGCAGTTGAAGCTCCCATCTTGATGCAGCAACCAGCCAATGAGCAACGCTTTCAACCCATACAAAAACCAGGTTCGCCGCGCATTCAACCGCGCCGCCCCTACTTATGGTTCCGCCGCACATGTGCAGGACGCAGCAGCACAACGGCTGCTCGCCTTTACCCGCACTCAACCGTTACCCGTTCATGTGCGCCGCGTATTGGATGCCGGATGCGGCGTCGGGCAATCCTTGCCTGCGTTATCGTCGGCCTTCCCGCAGGCGCGGTGCGTTGCGCTCGACTTTTCCACTGCAATGCTTACACGCGCAACAGGTTCGCCATACTCCATTTGCGCTGATATCGAACGCCTGCCGCTGATTGACGGATCCATTGACTTTTACTGGTCGAGCCTCGCCTTCCAGTGGTGTTCCCCGGAAACAGCGTTCAGGGAAGCCTTCCGTGTTCTTTCGCCGGGTGGCGTGGCACGGATTGCCACTCTCGGCCCCCGAACCCTTTATGAACTGCACACCGCTTTCAGCGCGGTGGATGACGGCGACCACGTCATCGGCTTCGCTACCACGGAACAATGGTTGGCAGCCTCCAAAACCGCCGGTTTAACCGTTCAATCCCATTTGGACGAAACGTTGTTTGATGCTGCTGCCGATTTGCGCACCCTCCTTGGTAACATCAAGGCCACCGGCGCATGCACCGTTGCAAGCCAACAACGGCGAACTCTCGGGCGAAAAGGCTGGCAGGCACTTCAGTCTGCTTACGAAGCCTTTCGCCGCCCAGACGGCGCATTACCCGCAACGTATGATTTGATCTTGCTTGCACTGAGGAAACCTGCATGAGTGCGTTCCGCGCCTGGCTCGTCACTGGAACCGACACTGGGATCGGCAAAACAGTTGCCACCTGTGCGCTCATCCACGCGGCACGCGCGCAAGGTTTTACGGCGCTCGGTATGAAGCCGGTGGCTTCAGGAGCCGATATCATCGATGGCAAGCTTATCAATGAAGACGCAGCGCAGTTGCTGGCCGCCAGCAGCTTCAACCCAGGGTTAGAACAAATTAACCCCTACTGCCTGCGCACGCCCGTCTCCCCACACCTCGCGGCGCAGGAAGAAAACATCCGCATCGAACCCACGCGTATCTACAGGACGTTCGACAAACTCATCCAACGCTGTGACTACCTCTTCGTCGAAGGTGCGGGCGGGCTCCTCGCTCCCTTGGGTGAAGAAATCGATGTTCCGCGTATTGCACGCGAATTGAACCTACCCCTCATCCTCGTTGTCGGCATACGGTTAGGGTGCATCAACCACGCACTGCTCACTGCCGAAACGATTATCTCCCGCAATTTGCACCTGGGAGGCTGGATCGCAAACTGCTTATATCCAGACATGTCACGTTTGTACGAAAATATAGACTTTCTGCGCCACCGTCTCGATGCCCCGCTATTAGGGACGCTCCCTTATGCGCCCAGTGCAACTCCCGATACGCTGGCGCACCTTATTACCCTGCCCAGCCAACCAAAGCCGCACACCGCCAGGAGTCATCCATGAGCATGGAAGACATTGACGAACCGAAAGAACCCTCTCCGACCACTATGACTGTGACCGACCAAGAAGCGTCCGGTAAACAACCCGAAATCCCGCAGTTGGGAGCCGACTCGCCCGAACCCGCTTCCCCTCAGAAAGGGGGTAACGCGTTTGTCATCTTTGCGCTATTTGTCCTCATTGCCGGTATCGTGGGCGCCATCGTCTACGCCACTAGGAGCGACCCGCCAGTTGCTGAAGAAGCGCCGCAGGCTTCAGAAATTGCACAGCCGGAACATGGAGCCGCACCGCTAGCACATAAAGCTGCGCCCCATCCATCAACCAAACCGGCAAAAAAAACCGAAACCAAACCCGAAACTGACTCCGAAAAACAGCAGATCAGAAAATTGACCCATACCGAATTCGACAAACTCAAATCGCTTGAAAGCGACGCATTTAGCAGTCATGAGATTGCCGGGGAATATTATCGGCACGGCGACTATGCGAATGCGCTGGTGTGGTATCAAAAAGCCCGGAACGGTTTTGAACAAGTGCTACCATATTACAGAAAATCCCTTGGAGATGAACACAACAATACAATTACAATCCGAAAAAATCTCGCCGCAGTATATAATGCCATCGGTGAAGTTTATCGTAATCAGAAAAAATATACAGAATCCCTGAATTGGCTCAACAAATCCCTGGAAATTCGCGAAAAAATATTGGGTAAAGACCATCCGGAAACGGCGCAAACCTATAACAACATCGCCTTAGTGTACGACGCCAAAGGGCATTATGCAAAGGCGCTGGAGTGGTATCAAAAAGATTTGGCCATCAGCGAAAAGACTCTTGGCAGCAACCATCCTGATACAGCCAAGACTTACAATAATATTGGTATGGTGTATTTCCATCAAGGTGATCATACCAATGCGCTGGAGTGGTTCAAAAAAGCATCGGCAATTCAGGAAAAGGGGCAACCCGACAGTGACCCCAATGCTGCCATGACCTACAATAACATTGCCGAAGTCTACCGGCTTCAGGGTGACTACGTGCTCGCCCTGCCGAAATATCTCAAGGCCTACCGGATTTTGCTAAATACATTCGGTGAAAAGAATTCGACGACCAGAGCCGTAAAGATCAATCTGGCGCGTGCCTATGACAAATCAGGGAACACCACGCCGTTTGACGAATGGTTCGAAGAATCCTTGAGATAAATAATTGAAACGCATAGGTAGAAAAATGCTATCCGTTTAAATCGACAACGTGCTAAAAATCTCCCACTCTCGCCTGCAAGGCAGCCAATGCCGCCAACCCAGCGGTTTCAGTACGCAGGACGCGTGGCCCCAAACCAACAACACGGCTTCCAGCGTGCAAGCAAAGCGCCAGTTCCTCATCGCTCCATCCCCCTTCGGGGCCAACGAATAAATAGATAGGCGAATGAACGGATTGAATCGCCGGAAGGCGCTCACCGTCGGGCACGAGGGTCAGCCGTGTAGCGTCCGGAGCCTGAACGAGGCAGGCGGTAAGGCTTTGCACCGGGGCAACAGAAGGCAGCCGGTTGCGCCCGCACTGCTCGCAGGCAGCAATCACAACCTGTCGCCAATGTTCGAGCCTTTTATCGGCACGCTCGCCGGCAAGGCGCAATACCGAGCGTTCGGCCTGTACCGGAACGATGCCAATGGCTCCAAGTTCCACCGCCTTCTGAATGACCCAATCCATCTTGTCGCCGCTTGCCAGCGCTTGTACCAAGACGATGTCGAGCGGTGGTTCCCGGTTCACCTCCAGCCATTGCCCGTTGGCCGCCACTGCTAAACGCGCACGCACATCAAGCCGCGCATGCAGTTCTCCACCGCTTCCGTCAAACAGCACCACGGAATCGCCACTACCGAGGCGCAAAACCTTCAAGGCACGATGAGCACAGGCAGGAGGAAGCACGACATTCCCCGCATGTGGTAAAACTCCAGGGAAATAAAAACGAGGAATCATTTTTTTATCATAAAATATTTGTATAGATTTGAGGTTACCTATAAAAATAGAATACAAAGTTATGCTACATCTCGTAATGGCAGCCTCTAAAACGAACCCCTCAACTCATTCAGTATCCGCCGAGACTGCAAAGGCTGCCCACCAAGGTGATGATGGATGAGCGTACGCAACAGGTGTCCAGCTTCATGCAGTGTCTCAGGCCGGCTGAAATCATTCGCGGCCAAATCAAGCAGGGTTTGACCGTTGACGCGTACGCCGTCCGGGGTTTCTCGTGCAACTTCCGACGCACAGAGCCACGGGCCACGCTCAACGATATAGAGGTAAGGCTCTCCAGGCTGAAACGGCCGCCCGCTGCCATCAGAACTAAGCATCATGCCATAGCCTAGTTCACGCAACAGCGCCAGTTCAAAACGACGTAGCACAACCGGCAGACTTTCGCCCCGCCCCAGCGCGCCAATGGCCGATTCGTAGGCATCGAAGAGCGCCGGGTGCGGGTCTTCGCGTGCGGTCAGCTTCATAAGCAATTCGTTGAGGTAGTAGGCGCAAAGCAGCGCACGACCCATAAGCAGCGCTTGTGCGCCACGCCATTCCCCACGCGTCAGGGTCTTGACCTCGCCGCCTCCAGTGAAATCCAGCAAGAGCGGCTGAAACGCCATCAATACGCCACGCAGTTCTGACATGGGGCGGCGCGCGCCCTTGGCAACCAGGGCAACACGGCCATGATTTCGCATGAAAACTTCGACAATCAGGCTGGTTTCGCGCCACGGTAGGCTGTGCAGTATCCAAGCGGGCTGCTGTGCGACGCGCTGCTTCAGGCTCACTCGTACCCCAGGCTCTTGAGCGCACGTTCGTTGTCGGCCCAGCCGCTCCTGACCTTGACCCAGGTTTCGAGAAAGACTTTACCGTCGAACAGTTTTTCCATTTCGATGCGCGCCTGACTCGCAGCCTTCTTCAGCTTCTCGCCACCCTTGCCGATGACGATGCCCTTGTGCGCGGGTTTGTCGACAATCACGGCGGCATGGATGCGACGTAACCGCCCTTCGGTTTCGAACTTTTCGATCTCGACCGTCAGCCCATAGGGTAATTCGTCGCCAAGGAGTCGAAAAAGTTTTTCGCGCAGAAATTCAGCGGCAAAAAACCGCTCGCCCCGGTCGGTGATTTCATCCGAACCGTAGATTGGCTGGCCTTCCGGCAGGAGCGGTGCGGCCGCTGCGACCAAAGCATCGCAATTGCGGCCATGTTCCGCCGAAACCGGGACAATCTCCGCGAAATCGCGCAAGCCCCGCATCTGGTCGATGAAAGGCAGCAAGTGGCTTTTGTCGTCGAGCCGGTCGACCTTGTTGATGACCAGCACCACGTGGGTTTCAAGCGGAACCGCATCGAGCGCCGCACGGTCTTCGTCACTAAAACGTCCAGCCTCGACCACGAAGAAAACCAGGTCGACCCCGGCCAGCGCCTGGGAAACCGCACGGTTCATCGCACGGTTGAGCGCATTGCCGCGCCGCGTTTGGAAACCCGGCGTATCGACGAACACGAACTGGACATTATCGGCGCTCAGGATACCCGTCACCCGATGGCGGGTCGTTTGTGCCTTACTCGACACGATACTGATCTTTTGCCCAACCAACCGGTTGAGCAGCGTCGATTTACCGACGTTCGGGCGACCCACGATAGCTACGAACCCGGCACGGCTGACTCCTTCAGAACCGGAAACAGAACCCAAAGAGGAACCATCCATGCCGTTCATTGATTCAACTGCACCAAAGCCAGCGCCGCCGATTGCTGTTCCGCTGCGCGGCGGCTGCTGCCTCGGCCAACGGTACGCAGGGAGAATTTCGGCACTTCGCAGGCTACTTCAAACTCCTGCGCATGTGCTTCGCCCAGTACGCGAACCATGGAATACGTTGGCAGGGCAATCTTGCGCCCTTGTAACCATTCCTGGAGGGCAGTCTTGGGGTCTTTGCCCGACGCAGCAGGGTCAACCTCCGCCAGCAGCGGCTCAAACAGGCGGCCAACTAGCGCATGAGCTGCCTCAAAACCAGCATCAAGAAAAACTGCCGCGATGAGTGCTTCCAACGCATCGGCCAGGATGGAAGGGCGGCGGAAGCCGCCAGAACGCAATTCGCCCTCCCCCAGTTGCAAGCAAGAGCCAAGGCCGAGGTCGGTTGCCACGCGGGCAAGCGCATCCTGGCACACCATTGAAGAACGCACCCTAGACAAATCCCCTTCGCGTAAACCAGGAAAACGTTTGAACAGCGCCATCGACATTGCGCAATTCAATACGCTGTCGCCAAGGAACTCAAACCGCTCGTTGTTGGGTTGTCCGAAACTACGGTGGGTCAACGCCTGCATGAGCAAGGCTCGGTCGGCAAAAACATGGCCGAGCCTGCGTTGCAAACAGTCAGTAAATTCTGTCATTTGCGCTTGCGCTGGCTTGAAGCCTTGAAATCGAACGACAGGCTGACGTTACCGACGAGCGGCGCCTTGCGCGTGTACTCAGCTTCGACCACGACCCGCCCGTCCTGGTTGCGGAAAACGAGATCGCCCGGTTTGACCACCTCGTCGATGCTGTCGACCATGGTGCGGCGCTCGTAACTTTGGCGCATCTCGGATTCGGACGCACCGTTATTGCCTTCGTCAGCTACTAGGCCGATGATGTGCTGGAGCACAAAATATTCCCTGTACGGCCCAACTGCCTTGGAACCAATTAGCAGCACGCCAGCAAGCAGGAGCCCCACAAAAACCGTGCCGATCAAGCTGATACCATACTGCCGGGATTTCATTGCATCCTTCCTACGTCAATATCACCGGAAGCCGCCAATACGCTTCGGATCGTTGAAATTGAACCAAATGAAGAATGCCCGCCCGACGATATTTTCATCCGGCACGAACCCCCACACCCGGCTGTCGGCACTGTTGTCGCGATTATCGCCCATGACTAGATAATGCCCCGCAGGAACTTTACAACTGAAACCGCGCTCGTTATAGCTACAATTTTTCCGGAACGGATAATCCATCACATTGCGCACGAAAGCTGGCTCTTGTTCCTCAATCAAAATATCGTGTTCAGTTTCGCCAAGCTTTTCGGTGTATCTCGGTGTGTAGTAAAGACTGTTGACATGAAGATACTTGCCAATCTCCAGCATTTTTACTTTCTCGCCGTTGATAGTAAGGCTTTTGTCGAAATACTCGATCATGTCGCCCGGCAATCCGACTACCCGTTTAATATAGTTTTGCGACGGGTCATGGGGATAGCGAAAAACCATGACCTCACCACGCTTCGGCGTATTGTTGCTAATAATTTTGGCGTTGATGACTGGCAGCCGGATGCCATAGGTAAATTTATTGACCGCAATGAAATCACCCTCCAGCAAGGTTGGCATCATCGAGCCAGAAGGAATTCTGTATGGCTCTACGATAAAAGAACGTATGCCAAAAACGATCAGCACCACCGGGAAAAAAGTAGCCCCCCATTCCACCCACCAAGGCGAAGGCGCATCGTGCGCACGGCGCGGGCGGGCGTAAAAGCGATCCGCGCACCACAAGGTGCCGGTAACAAGCGACAGGATGAACAGGATCAGGGCAAAATCAACACTGGAAAAATCCACATCGTCTCCAATCAGTCGGTAGTAACAAGGGGCGCTATCTCATTTCCCCTCGTCGGTTCTCAGCACGGCAAGGAAAGCCTCTTGCGGGATTTCGACATTGCCTACCTGCTTCATGCGTTTTTTGCCTTCTTTCTGCTTTTCAAGCAGTTTTTTCTTGCGGGTAATGTCGCCACCGTAACATTTTGCGAGTACGTTCTTGCGCAGCGCCTTGATGGTTTCGCGGGAAATGATGTGCGTACCGATAGCCGCCTGCACGGCAACATCAAACATCTGGCGCGGGATCAGCTTGCGCAGCCTGGTAGCCAGTTCCCGCCCACGATACTGGGCGTTGGAGCGGTGAACGATCACTGAAAGCGCGTCGACTTTCTCACCTGCCACCATCATATCGAGTTTGACAAGATCTGCTGAACGGTATTCTTTGAATTCATAATCCAGCGAGGCGTAGCCACGTGACACAGACTTCAGTTTGTCGAAGAAATCCATGACCACTTCGCTCATTGGCAGTTCGTAGACGAGTTGTACTTGGCGGCCGTGGTAGCGCATGTCCACCTGCGCGCCGCGCTTCTGGTTGCACAACGTCAGGACAGGGCCGACAAACTCCTGTGGCATAAAGATCGTCACAGTGATGATCGGCTCTCGGATGTCCTGGTATTTGCCGGGTTCTGGTAGTTTGGCCGGATTTTCGACGCGAACGGCCTCGCCGTTGTTGAGCACGACCTCATAAACCACTGTTGGCGAGGTGGTGATAAGGTTCATGTCGAATTCCCGCTCCAGCCGCTCCTGCACGATATCCATGTGCAGCAGCCCCAAGAAACCGCAACGGAAACCGAACCCCAGAGCCTGCGAAACCTCCGGCTCAAAATGCAGCGAGGCATCATTGAGGCGCAGTTTTTCAAGAGAATCGCGCAACTGATCGTACTCGGAAGATTCCACTGGATACAGTCCAGCGAAAACCTGGGGTTTGATTTCCTTGAATCCCGGCAGGGGTATATCCGCCGGACGAGTCACCAGCGTCAGCGTGTCGCCCACCCGCGCCGCTTCCAGTTCCTTGATGCCCGCGATAACGAAACCCACTTCACCGGCGGCAAGTTGTTCGCGTTCGACCGAACGCGGGGTGAAGACACCGACTTGGTCGCACGAATATTGTGCGTCAGTCGACATCAGCAGGATGCGATCTTTCATCCGCAACACACCGTCGACCACCCTGACCAGCATGACCACGCCGACGTAGTTGTCAAACCAGGAATCGATGATCAGTGCTTTCAGCGGCCCGACAGGGTTGCCCTTGGGCGGCGGGATACGGGCAACAATAGCTTCGAGCACATCTTCGACGCCTAAGCCGGTCTTAGCCGAGCACAGGACGGCCTTCGAAGCATCGACTCCGATGACATCCTCGATCTCTTCCCGCGCATTGTCGGGGTCAGCTGCTGGTAAGTCGATCTTGTTGAGCACCGGCACGACTTCTACGTTCAAGTCGAGCGCGGTGTAGCAGTTCGCTACTGTCTGAGCCTCCACGCCCTGCGAGGCATCCACCACCAGCAGCGCCCCTTCGCAGGCCGACAGCGAACGGCTGACTTCGTAGGAAAAGTCGACGTGACCCGGTGTGTCGATCAAGTTGAGGTTATAGGTTTGGCCATCGCGAGCTTTGTATTCCAGCGCCGCTGTTTGCGCTTTGATGGTGATGCCGCGCTCGCGTTCGATATCCATCGAATCGAGCACCTGTTCTTCCATTTCGCGCGCCGACAACCCCCCACAAAGATGGATGATCCGATCGGCGAGCGTGGATTTACCGTGGTCGATATGGGCGATGATGGAAAAATTGCGAATGTGGCGCATCGGACAAGGCGGATATGAATGTAGCGGGAATCGGAACCTGCCCTGCCCCGAAAAAAGGCAAAGGCTATCCGGCAAATCTTTTGAAGTTTACCGGAAAAGCCCTGCAACATGCGTGTACTGCTTCCGTATTGAGTTGGTGATGGCAAATTTCCACACCGTCCACGAGCACGACGGGGATCAGTTCATCCCAAAGCGCCTCCAATGCCGGTTCCTGTTCGATATTGACAACCTCGACCTGCCAACCGTAGTGCTGTGCAATCGGTTCCAGCGTTTCGACCAATTCATGACACAGATGACACCACCGCCGGCTCAGGACTGTGAACACGCCCGCACTCACGCGCCATGCCCCATGCTCAGGCACTTAGGGACAGCAGTTCCGCCGTTGTCCCGCTCCACGTGCAGTTGCCATCTGGTTGAACCGCCCCGCCGCGCACGGATGCACAGGATGAACATCGCGATGGCAACCCCAAGTGCCAACCCCGTGGCAACGGCCAAATCGGTTCGCGCAGCTGGAGCCAGCCAAGCACCCAATGCAGCCCCGCCCAAGGCAAGTGCCGTCCCCAAGCCATAACTTGCCAACGCCGCCCGCAATGGCGCACCATCGTCGATCACGACCCTGACCCGTTCATTCACGCGCAGACCCAAAGGGTCGTTGACCGCGAAGGTCCTCCCCTTACTCTGGAACATTTCCGCCAGCCGGGGCGCATGGCAGCCGCCGGGTTCATCGCAGCGTCCACAACCGCCCTGATGTTCGAGCAAGCGAACCCAAACCTTGCCCTCCCCGGTACGCACGACGACCGCCCTAGTTTCAATCATTTGACTACCTCCACGGCCTCGGCCGCCCGTTGCACAAGAGATGCGGGCACTTCACCCAATACCGTGATCCGGTGGCCAGCCGCGACACGCTCGAAAACGTTAACCGCCCCACCTCCGGGATAGGCCCCGCGCGCCTCGACTCCCGCTTCTGCCGGTTCAATGAAGATCGAAATCGCCGCAAGGCCGTCGCTGAACACCATTTGCAAGGCTCCCCCAGTGCGGTGGCGCATCATCGTCATCAGTGCGAACCCGGGCAAGGGGTTTTTGAGTATCCACTGGCTTGTGAATTGCGTCTCGCTATCCCCCCCAACGTCAATCACGCGCCAATCTGCATCGACTTTTACACGGGGTGCAAGCATCGCGTCGCCAACCTTGCCGCCGATGTGCACGTCGCTGAAAGCAAATTGCTCGACCACCCCCCCTTTGGTATCGAGCACTTGCGACTTGAGAACCAAGCCACTATGCAATTCGGCCCATAGAACGTGTCCGAAACGCAGTTCATCGCGTGGTTCGAGCATTAGCTTTTGGGCTTCATGTCCAGCGATACGCCACACCCCATCCAGCCGGACATGGTAATTGCCGGTCAGTTCGACGTAGCTTTGCGGCAGGCGTCCTGGAAAACTGCCACGGGTATCGGTTTGCCCGATGATGACGGAATGTTGTGCAGGCAATACGCAACGCACTTCCTTGCCTTGCCGGATGACTTCGCGGGGGCTGCCGTCGAGCACTTCCATGCGTTCGCTTTCTACCCCCCCCGCATAACGATGCACGATGCGCGATGTCTCGGTACGCCACCCTGTCTGGTAACTGAACGTTCCGATGTAATTCAATTGGCGGCTGGCTTTACCGATACGGTCAAGCCAAGCCAGTGGGTCTGCCACTGCCAACTCGGACATAACCGTCGACGGTTGCCCGCTGCCTATCGTGACAGCCTGACTGGTGAAAGACTGCCCACACAATGCGCACAATCCGACAAAAAGCCACGCCTTCGCCATAGCCATCGGTTTGATATCGGCCATTGTCGACCTCATTCCTCCGGCTGAACCGACGACACAGTACGTACGTATTGCACCACCGCAGGCATTGGCCCGCCAGCCAATGCCTGATGTGCAACCAGGTAATCATGGCGCGCACCATCCCTTACAGAGTGGGAGACGGCAGGAACCGCCACTGGCGTTTCGACGGCTTGGACAGACGCCACCGTTGGGGCAGGTGCACCGTTGTTGGACAATACCGCTACGACCCCCGCTACCGCCAGCACCCCCATTACCGAGGCCGCCAGCGGCAACAAACGGTGACGCCAGGAATGACGCACGGCCTTGTCTCTGTCTTTCCTGCTGGATGGGATGAGAATGGTAGGCTCCCTTTCGAGCCGAAACATTACACGCTCGGTAAACCCTTCCAACTCTGGCGGCGCATAACCCCGGATGAGGTCACCCAGCAGGCAATACGCATCCCACTCGCCACGGAATGCCTTATCATGTTTGAGCCGGACGAACAGCACGCGAGCCGTTACATCGTCGACATCGCCATCGAGCATCGCCGAAAGTTTCTCTTTCATTTCAGCTCTCATCCATCCATTCAAGTGTTTTGCATCATCTACCAGCGTTCATCCGCACGCGTATCAAGAAGTGGCCGCAGGCGGGCGGCTATCGCTTCGCGTGCACGAAAAATCCGCGACCGTACTGTACCGATCGGACAATCCATAGCGCTAGCAATATCTTCATAGCTGAGCCCTTCTAACTCGCGCAGGGTGATGGTTTCGCGCAATTCACCGGGCAATCCGGCCATGGCCTCGTCTACCGTCAGCGCAATCTGACGCGTCATCAACTGCCGCTCAGGCGTATCGAAATCGCGCAGGCGATCCGCCCCTTCGATACCTTCCATCTCGGATGAATCCATACCGGTCGAAACCGGCATCCGACGAACCTGGACAGCAAGATGATTTTTTGCAGTATTGATACCGATTCGATAAAGCCATGTGTAGAAAGCACTTTCCCCACGAAACGATCCTAAGGCACGGTATGCCTTGATGAATGTCTCCTGAGTCAAATCCTCGACTTCGGCAGGGTCGCGTACCAACCGTGCGAGCAGACGGTGGAGTTTGCGCTGGTATTTCGACACCAATAAACCAAACGCCTGTTTGTCCCCGCTCTGAACGCGCTCTACCAACTGCTGATCGATCTCACGATCACTCATGTAATGTCCGTTATCCCGCGCTATTGAAAACCGACATAGTATAAGCGAGCTACCTGCTCGCCGAATCCGTGTCCGCATAGACACCAAGGGTATGGGTTGGTTCAATACAAACGTTGCAGCGATGCAAAAATAATGCTCCTATCGCGTGTTATATTGTAAATTTCCCGATTCCCTTTGGTCATCTCATCGTGACAAGCCATCATAAATATGACGTACTGATTCTTGGCAGCGGTGCAGCAGGCCAGTCGATCGCTCTTTCACTTGCCGACCGCCTGAAGGTCGCTCTCGTCACTAAACGCACGCTTGCCGATAGCGCAAGCGCCTTGGCACAAGGCGGTATCGCCGCGGTGCTCGACACCGCCGACAGTATCGAAGCCCACATCCGCGATACTTTCGATGCTGGAGCCGGTCTTTGTGACCCAGCTGCCACACGCTACACGGTCGAGCACAGCCGCGGGGCTATCGACTGGCTCATCCAGCGCGGCGTGTCCTTCACCCGAGAGGAGGATACGGAACTCGGGTTCCACCTCACCCGCGAGGGTGGGCATTCCCACCGCCGTATCATCCACGCGGCCGATGCCACCGGCGCGGCGGTACAGACGACCCTAAGCGAGGCAGTACTCGCGCATTCGAACATCGATATCCACGAATATCACATCGCCATCGACCTCGTTTCCGGCGAGCGGGTTGGCCGACCTGAACTCGGTTGCGTTGGTGCCTACGTGCTCGACATCAGGAACGACCATGTCGTCACTTTCGCTGCACGCAGCACGGTATTGGCCACCGGTGGCGCGGGCAAGGTTTACCTTTACACTACTAACCCGGATATCGCCACTGGCGACGGCATTGCAATGGCCTGGCGCGCAGGCTGCCGGGTACGCAACATGGAATTCATCCAGTTTCATCCCACCTGCCTCTACCACCCGCATGCCAAGTCTTTCCTGATTTCCGAAGCTGTGCGCGGCGAAGGCGGCTTGCTAAAGCTGCCTGACGGAACCCGTTTCATGCCTGCGCATGACGCACGCGCCGAACTCGCCCCACGGGACATTGTTGCCCGCGCCATCGATTTCGAGATGAAAAAACATGGCATCGACTGCGTGTACCTCGACATCAGCCACAAACCAGCGGACTGGCTACGCGGGCACTTTCCAAATATCCACGCGCATTGCCTGGAACTGGGCATCGACATTGCACGGGAACCCATCCCGGTCGTTCCGGCGGCGCATTATTCCTGCGGCGGCGTCGTCACCGACCTGGCTGCGCGTACCGATATTCCCAGCCTCTACGCGGTCGGGGAAACGGCGGGAACCGGTCTGCATGGTGCGAACCGGCTAGCGTCGAACTCCCTGCTCGAATGTCTGGTTTTCGGCGAGGCTGCGGCTCGGGACATCCTCGCACGCCCGCCTGTCCCGATTCCTTCCCTGCCTGCTTGGGACGAGAGCCGCGTGGCCGATGCCGACGAAGAAGTCGTTATCGCCCATAACTGGGCGGAATTGCGCCAAGCGATGTGGGATTACGTCGGTATCGTGCGCACCAACAAGCGCCTGCAGCGCGCCCAGCACCGCATCCGGCTCCTTGCGCGTGAAATCCACGAGTTCTACTCGAATTTCCGCGTTTCCAACGACCTCATCGAACTGCGCAACCTTGTCGTTACCGCCGGGTTGATCGTGCGCTGCGCGTTGCAGCGGTGCGAAAGCCGTGGGCTGCACTATTCGCACGATTACCCCAACACCCTGCCACGCGCCCGAGACACCGTACTGCGCCCACCGCGATTCAAACCACGTCCGCTGGATTGAGCACCTTCGAACCACCGGAGGCCAGGGCGCGGTGGCGCAGCCAGGTGCGCAACTGCCGCCATTGGGTATCCCCGCCACAACCCTCGATCACCTCCGGTGCAACCAGCATCAGGCGCAAGCGCCTGGAGCGGCCGTTTTGCGCCATCCAAGCCAATGTAAACCACAACACGGCAGGAAACAGCACTGCACTAGGCAGCACCCTGGCCCACAGATCGTAATTGCCACCTTCCCGGCATACCCTCAAAGCGCCATCGGCAGATAGCACAAGTGACAGCCCGCGCTTACGCTCCTGCGCCCGCACCGCCAGAACGGCAGAGACGAGCAGCAGCAACATGAGCGGTATCGTTGCCATCAACAGCAAATTCATCAGGAAAAGCGCCACGACCCCAGCAAAGTGGGCAATGAGAATCACCGCCAGCAGTGCCGGGCTTGGTTTGAGCCGTATCGTGAGCAGATGCGACTCGCCCGGCATCGGAATTCTTCAGACGCGGCGGAACACCAAGGTCCCGTTCGTGCCACCAAAACCGAAGTTGTTCTTTAAGGCTATGTCGATCTTCATCTCGCGTGCAGTATTGGCACAGTAATCGAGATCGCACTCCGGGTCTTGATCGAAGATGTTGATCGTCGGCGGGGCCACCTGATGATAGATGGCGAGCACGGTGAACACCGACTCAAGCCCACCTGCGCCGCCGAGCAAATGCCCCGTCATCGACTTGGTGGAACTGATCACCAGCCTAGAGGCGTTATCTGTTCCAAAGGCCTGCTTGATCGCTTCGGTTTCGTTCTTGTCGCCCAAAGGCGTCGACGTGCCGTGCGCGTTCAGGTACTGCACCTGGCTGGGATCGAGCCCGGCATCCTTGAGCGCATTGAGCATGCTACGTCGCGGGCCGTCGGTATCCGGCGCGGTGATATGGAAAGCGTCGGCACTCATGCCAAAACCGGTCACCTCCGCATATATCCTTGCCCCGCGCCGTTTGGCATGCTCGTACTCTTCAAGCACCATCACGCCAGAACCTTCCCCGATCACGAAACCGTCGCGGTCGCGATCCCAGGGGCGGCTGGCAGTAGCGGGATCATCGTTACGGGTAGAGAGCGCCTTCGCCGAACCGAATCCTCCAACCGCCAAAGGTGTCACCGTAGACTCCGCCCCGCCGCAAACCATGACGTCGGCATCGCCGTAAACGATCATCCGGGCACCAATGCCTATGGCATGCAATCCCGTTGTGCACGCCGTTACCATGCCAAGATTCGGCCCTTTCAGCCCAAATATGATCGACAGGTTCCCGGAAATCATGTTAATGATGGAACCGGGAACGAAAAACGGTGAAACCTTGCGCGGCCCCCCAGCGAGATAATCGCTGTGTGCCAGCTCGATCATCGGCAAACCGCCCATACCCGAACCGATGTTCACGCCGATGCGGCCAGCGCTGGCTTCGGTAACCTCAATGCCAGAATCACGAAATGCCTGGATTCCCGCCGCGAGGCCATAATGGACGAAAATATCCATCCGACGTGCGTCCTTCGGCGATATCCAATCGGCTACGTTGAAACCCTTGACCTCACCGGCCACACGGCATGAGAACGCGCTCGCATCAAAACGGGTAATCGATCCAATCCCGCCCCTGCCAGCAAGTGCATTTTCCCAAGCCTCGGAAACAGTGTTACCCACCGGCGAGACGACACCTAAACCAGTAACGACGACTCTGCGACGCAACACAAGACGCTCCGAAAAACCCGCGGAGAAAAACACAAGCCCTTCAGCGATTGCAGCAAGCAACTGCTGAAGAGCCGGGGAAACGATAGAAGTTATTTCTTGAGGTGGGCGTTGACGTAGTCAATCGCCTGCTGAACGGTAGTGATCTTCTCAGCTTCCTCATCTGGAATTTCGCACTCGAATTCCTCTTCCAAAGCCATGACCAACTCTACGGTATCCAGCGAATCAGCGCCCAGATCATCTACAAACGAGGCCTCGTTCTTGATTTCCTCCTCGGCGACGCCGAGTTGCTCGGCAACGATCTTCCTGACGCGTTGTTCGATATCGCTCATGAACCAACTCCTTACCATACAGGTGTGAATAATCTTTACAGTTTACCAGAAAGGCGGGATTGCGACACTGTCGCAAAATTCATGTCATGTACATGCCGCCGTTGACATGCAGGGTCATCCCGGTAATGTAGGCCGCCGCTGGCGAAGCAAGAAATGCCACCGCGTAAGCGATTTCCTCCGGTTTGCCGAGACGGCCCAGCGTGATGTTGCTCAAAAGGGAGTCGCGCACCGCCTGTGGTAGCGCCTGGGTCATCTGGGTGTCGATGAAACCCGGTGCCACACAATTGACGGTGATGTTACGGCTGCCCAGTTCCCGGGCAAGCGAACGGCTCATCCCCGCTACACCGGCCTTGGAGGCCGCGTAATTGGCCTGCCCCGGATTGCCGGTGCTGCCTACCACCGAAGTGATGTTGATGATGCGGCCCGTGCGCGCCTTCATCATGCCGCGCATCACTAGGCGCGACATCCGGAACACGGCCTTGAGGTTGACATCGATGACCGCGTCCCATTCCTCGTCTTTCATCCGCATGGCAAGGTTGTCACAGGTAATGCCCGCATCGTTGACCAGGATGCCGACCGTACCGAATTCCTTTTCGATTTCGGCAACGACCCGTTCGCAGGCTGAGCCGTCGGTGACATTAAGCAGCTTGCCCGCGCCCTTGATCCCGGCCGCCGAAAGTGCCTGCGTCAATTCTGCGGCGGCTTGCTCCGTGATGCCCGTACCGACCACGGTTGCCCCCTGGCGCCCGAGTTCGAACGCTACCGCACGGCCAATGCCGCGCTCCGCGCCCGTCACCAATGCAACCTGTCCTTCAAGTGAGTAACTCATATTCATTCTGCCTTCATTTCCGCCAATATTTGTTCCAGGCTTGCCGCGTCATGCAACGAGCCGCCTTCCACATCCTTGCTGATCCGCCGGGTCATGGCGGCCAATACCTTGCCGGGGCCGCATTCGATGACGCGACCTATCCCGCGTGCTGCCATTTCCGTCACGGATTCGATCCAGCGCACCGGGGAGGATGCCTGCCGCACGAGCGCGTCGCGGATCTTCTCGGGGGCGTATTGAATAGCGACATCGACATTGTTGAGCACGTCGATTTCCGGCCTGGCGATTTTTACCGTCGCCAGCCGCTCATGCAACCGTTCCGCCGCCGGTTTCATCAGGGCACAATGGAAAGGTGCGGACACCGGTAGCAGCACCGCACGCTTTGCACCCTTTTCCGAAGCAACCTTCATGGCACGTTCCACCGCAGCCTTGACCCCAGCGATCACGATCTGCCCCGGCGCATTGAGGTTGGCGGCTCCCACCACGTCGCCCTGCGCCGCTTCGGCACAGGCCGCACGCACTTCGTCGATGTCCAGCCCCATGAGTGCGGCCATTGCGCCCTCGCCTTCCGGCACGGCCTCCTGCATCGCCTGGGCGCGGAACCGCACCAGCGGCACGGCATCGGCAAAAACCAAAGCTCCCGCCGCCACCAGCGCTGAATACTCGCCCAAACTGTGCCCGGCCACCAGTGCCGGTTTCGAGCCGCCTGCCGCCAGCCAGGCACGATACGCAGCCACACCGGCGGTCAACATCAAAGGCTGTGTATTGACGGTCAGCGCCAAGCGCTCAGCCGGACCCTCTGAGGCCATTTGCCACAGATCCTCGCCAAGCGCCTCGGAAGCTTCAGCGAAAACATCACGAATGATTGGCGAATTGCCATAGCCGTCCATCATGCCGACGGATTGCGAACCCTGTCCGGGAAAGACCAGTGCAAAAGCCATCTTATTTTCCGTTGATCCAAAAGAACCGGCGCCCTGACCGGTCAAAAGTCAATGAGGGCCGCACCCCAGGCAAACCCCCCGCCAACCCCTTCGAGCACAACCCGCTGGCCGGGGCGGATTCGGCCATCGCGCACCGCACAATCGAGCGCGAGCGGGATCGATGCTGCCGAAGTATTGCCATGGAAACTGACCGTAGTCACGACTTTTTCCATCGGCAACCCAAGACGCTTGGCCGAAGACTGGATGATGCGGATATTGGCTTGGTGCGGAACCAGCCAGTCGATGCTGTCCTGCGGCACACCGGCGAGGTCGACGACCTCCCGCACCACCTCGTCCAGCACCTTGACCGCGAACTTGAAGACCGCCTGCCCGTCCATGCGCACGAAGGGGTCGCCCGTCACCTGCCCCCCGGCAACGTTGCCGGGAACCCAGAGAAGCGGATGGTAGCTGCCGTCCGCGTGAAGCGCCATGGCACGCACGCCAGGTTCGCTTGATGCTTCCAGCACCACCGCGCCTGCGCCGTCGCCAAACAGCACGCAAGTGCTACGATCCGCCCAGTCGAGGATGCTTGAGAACACCTCGGCTCCGATGACCAGCGCCCGCTGGTGGCTGCCCGAGCGGATGAACTTCTCCGCAGTCGCCAGCGCATAAACGAAACCGCAACAAACCGCCTGTACGTCGAAAGCCGCACAGCCATTCCTGATACCAAGCCCGGCCTGCAGCAGTGTCGCCGTGCTCGGAAAAATGAAATCGGGGGTCGATGTCGCAACAATGATGAGGTCGATATCATCAGCGGCGCAACCGGCGGCTTCGATGGCACGCCGCGCCGCAATCAGTGCCAGTTCGCTCGACTTGCAACCTGGCTCGGCGAAATGGCGGGAGCGAATCCCAGAACGGGTCGTGATCCATTCATCCGAAGTGTCGATACCGCGCCTGACCAAATCATCGTTCGTGACTGGTTCCCCTGGCAAATGACTGCCCGTTCCGACGATTCTTGCGTGGATCATACGTTCTCCCCATTCGCACCCATCATCGTATCCATCCTGTCCCGGATACGCCGGATCAGGTCGTTGGCAACGGCATCGGCCGCCCGGGCAAGTGCCTGTTCAAAAGCAAAAGCGTTGGCCGACCCGTGGCTCTTCAGCACCACGCCGCCGCGCAGCCCAAGCAACACCGCGCCATTGTAGCGGTCAGGATTGGCCCGGTTCCTGAACCGCCTAAGCAGCGGCATGGCAATCAGCCCAATCAACATCGTGAGTGGCCCGCGTTTAAATTCCTCCCGCAAAAAGGTGCTAAGCATCTTCCCCAGCCCCTCGCTGGTTTTGAGCGCCACGTTACCAGTAAAACCATCACAAACCACAACATCGGTCGTTCCCTTGAAGATGTCGTCGCCCTCGACGTAGCCGTGGTAATTGAGATTGCTCGCTTGCAACAGCTTGGCAGCTTGCCTGGTTAGTTCGTTACCCTTGATCTCTTCGGTCCCGACATTGAGCAAACCCACTGTCGGGCGATCAACATGGTCGAGCGCCGAAGCCAACAATGTGCCCATGACACCAAACTGGAACAGGTGTTCGGGAGTGCAATCAACGTTGCCGCCCAAATCGAGAGCGTAAGTATGCCCTTTGATCGTGGGCAATGCGAAACAAATTGCCGGACGGTCGATACCAGGAAACGTTTTGAGCGCGAAACGGGAAATCATCACCAGCGCGCCGGTATTGCCCGCCGACACCGCGGCCTGGGCCTCGCCGTGCTTGACCAGGTGGAGTGCCACGCGCATAGAGGAATCTTTCTTGGATCGCACACTCGTAGGCGCCTCGTCCATGCCTACCACCTGGGTTGCATTGTGAATGCGTAGCCGAGACTTCAGCCCGGCCCGAGCATCTTTTACCAGGGGAGCCAACTCCTCCTCGCGCCCGACGAGAATCACCCCGGCATCGGGATGTTTACTCAAAAAAGCCAGCGCAGCCGGTACGGTAACAACCGAACCGTGATCGCCCCCCATGCAATCCACTGCAATGGTGATATTCATCGCTCCCCCTATGACAAATCCGGACGAAAAAAACGGCGAGGGCCTCTACGCGCCTGCGCCGATTTTCCGGATACCCGGACGCAAAACTTAGTCGTCTTTGCCCTTTGTCACCTTCTTACCGCGATAGAAACCGTTTGGGCTGATGTGATGCCGCAGGTGGATCTCTCCCGAGGTCGGTTCGACGGCCAGCGGCGGCGTGCTCAGAAAATCATGAGCGCGATGCATGCCACGCTTGGATGGCGACTTTTTGTTTTGTTGGACAGCCATGAAATACTCCTAAATTACAAAATTCACTTGTTTTGCAAGCCAGCGAGCGCGGTAAAAAAATGTTGACCGCGCTCGCTGCCATTTGTTCCCACCGCCTCCGGTATCCCGCAATCCGCATGCCTAGGCGCTATTGGCAACGCGAGGATGATTTCATCCTCGACAAGCGACAACACATCGAACCCGCCACTGCTGTCGGCTTCGACCACATCGACCTCGTCATTCCCCAGGTCGTCCCCTGGTAAATCCTGCCCGGTACGAACCGGTAACAAGGCCGTCCCGATTGCCAAATCCCAATCTAACCCACCGAGACAACGCTGACAACGCAACACCAGCCGTCCGTTTATGGCGAGATCAAGCCTGGGCTTACCCTCGACATCAAGGCTGCCGGAAAGTCTCCAGCATACCATGCCTCCATCGGCGGCGAGTTGATCCGCGAGCCGGTCAAGATGCCCCACAGGCACTTCGCCCTCCAGCATGCCGCCCCCGGCGGCAAACTTGAAAACGTCAGCGATACGGCCAGCACCCGTCCCAGTAGTGTCTTGCTCGAACATAAGCGGCGGATAGTATTATTCTTTTCTTTTCCTGTCAAAATTTCCCCCATCTCCCCCAATATGAATGCACGCTCGTACGCGTCCCCACCCCGCCTCGTCCTCGCCTCAACTTCCATCTATCGTCGCCAGTTGCTTGAACGTCTCGGATTGCCTTTCGAAACATCCAGTCCGCAAACCGATGAAACCCGACTGCCCGGTGAAGCCCCCGAATGCCTCGCCCAACGGCTGGCACTCGCCAAGGCACGCGATGTCTCCCAGCAGCAGCCAGGCGCGCTCGTCATCGGCAGCGACCAGGTAGCCGCCCTCGGCGCGGAGATTTTCGGCAAACCGGGCACCGTCGAAAACGCAATGACCCAACTGCAACGCATGAGTGGGCAAGAAGTGCTCTTCCATACCGCCGTCGCCCTCATCGACGGGCACAACGGACATGAGCAATGCGAAAACATTCTTACTCGTGTGCGCTTCCGCCCGTTGAGCGAGCCTGAAATTCGCCGCTACCTTGAGCGCGAACCAGCGCTCGATTGCGCGGGCAGCGCCAAGTGCGAGGGATTGGGCATCACGCTGCTCGACGCGCTCTCGGGCGACGACCCCACCGCCCTTATCGGATTACCCCTGATCGTGCTGACCCGAATGCTCCGTGCGGCAGGCGTGGAATTGCCATGAGTGCACCGGGCGCGCTCATACTCATCCCCACCAGCCTGGGAGATGCGCCCTGGACGGATTTTCTCCCCGCCGCTGCACAGTCCTGCGCTGCCGGTATCCGTCATTTCGTGGTCGAAAACGCCCGCACCGCCCGCGCCCACCTGAAGCGCATCGAATTCCCCGGCACGTTGCGTGACACCGATATCCGTGAGTTACCTGCCGAAGGCGGCGACCACATGCTGGATACCCTGCTTGCCCCGGCCCTCAAAGGCGAAAACGTCGGCTTGATGTCGGACGCCGGTTGCCCGGCTGTCGCCGACCCCGGCGCGCGCCTCGTTGCCCGCGCCCATGCCCTTGATGTGCGCGTCGTCCCGCTGGTCGGCCCGTCATCCATCCTGCTCGGTCTGATGGGTTCCGGCCTCAACGGACAGAACTTTGCCTTCCACGGCTACCTGCCGTCCGCGATGGGTGACCGCGACCGGCGGCTACGTGCGATTGAAGACGAATCCCGGCGACTCGCCCGCACGCAAATCTTCATCGAGACGCCCTACCGCAACGAACACCTGTTCGCCGCCCTGCTCCGCATCTGCCAACCGACAACCCGCCTGTGCATTGCGCGCGAACTCGCCACCACCAACGAATACCTGCGCACCCTTGCCATTGCCGACTGGCGCAGAACCCCACCGCCCATGCTTGCCAGACGCCCAGCGCTGTTTTTGCTACTGGCCTGACTCCTATCTCAGCTTCTTCCGGAAATAGAAGGACGCAATGAAAAAACCTTCCCGCAAGTAAAACCGATGCGCCTCGCTGCGCACGACACCGGAGGTCAGCGCCAACGCCACGCAGGAACGTGCCCACACCTCATCCTCCAACCAATTGATAAGACGCTTGCCGATCCCCTGTGAACGGTAAGCCTCATCGACCACCAAATCATCCAGATACAGACAGCGACCTTCGTAGGTGTTTTCGATGATGCGCCACAAGGCAACTCCCTTGACCGTTTCACCCTCCACCGCGAGCGTCATGCGCCCACCATTGGCAAAAACGGTTTCCAGGATTTGCCTCCAGGCATCAAACCCCGGCGTCAGCCTGTCACGCAATTGGCGATGCACGGGTTCAGCACGGGCAAACCATTCCGGAGCGATGACCACACCAGAGTCGTCGGTCACGCTCAGAAACGAAACAGGCATTTCAGTCTCCATTTATACCCATTCCTCTCTCTGGAGGGATACCCCGAGGGAACCGGATGGTTATTCCCCCCCGTGGAGGGGTGGCGGCAAAGCCGACGGGGTCGGTTAGCGCGAAGCGCCGGGGTGGTTATCTTTCAGACTCCGATTCATCAAGTCGCGCAACAAAGTCCTGCAATTCCGCAGGCAACGGTGCATCGAACATCAATTCTCCACCTTTTATCGGATGGATGAAGGCAAGTTTTGCGGCATGCAGGAACATCCGGCGCAATCCATCGTCTATGAGAATCCGGTTGAGCGGAAAATTCCCATATTTGTCGTCGCCCACGATCGGAAAACCGAGATGGGAAAGATGCACCCGTATCTGATGGGTACGCCCCGTTTTCAGTTCGACTTCAAGCATGCTGAACTGCCGCCAGTGTTTGAGAAGACGCACGATACTATGCGCCGGTTTGCCCTCCTCGCTCACCCTGACGCGGCGCTCCCCGCTCTCGGTGAGATATTTGAACAGCGGCGCACGCACGTGTTGCAGCGGATTCGGCCATTGACCGGCGACGAGAGTGAAATAACGTTTCTCCACATGCCCCTTGCGCATCATGTCCTGCAACGCGGTCAGCGCCGAACGCTTCTTTGCCACGAGCAACAGGCCGGACGTTTCCCGGTCGAGCCGATGCACAAGCTCCAGCATCTTCAGTTCGGGCCGCTGGGTGCGCAACTGCTCGATTACACCGAAATCGATCCCGCTGCCGCCATGCACAGCACGCCCTGCGGGCTTATTCACCACCATGAAACATTCGTCCTCAAACGCCACGGGCAAGGGCTTGCCCACAGGCAGGAGCAAGGGAGAGGACACAAGCGGTTTGGCCAGCCTCAGCGGCGGAACCCGCACTTGATCGCCAACAGCAAGGCGGTATGTTTGCGATACCCGCCGCCCATTCACACGCACCTCACCTGCACGCAAAATGCGGTAAATATGGCTTTTTGGCACGCCTTTCGCGATGCGCAAAAAATAATTATCGATCCGCTGCCCGGCAGCGGATTCGTCAATTTTCTCGTACCTAACAATGTTTCCTTTGCCTTGTTCCATCATCATGAATATAATCCGCCCCGGCTTGAGGTCGGTTGCGACCGGCACGCTATGCACCAAAAGGTGATGGAAAGTGACGGAGCCCGAGCCGCCATGTGCGCTCCCGACTTGCCGTGCGTTGTCCACGGGCACCGAAAGGTGGCGATGATAGCGCAATGACCTTTTTTTCGACACACCCATCCAGCCTATACGGCTGGAGATACAAACAACTCGCAGTACGCAAAACCGCAGGATCAAATGTCCCTGCCCACGGCCAAGGCCGAGGCAAGGACAACTGAAGAATACGACCAGCCAACCCATCACAGCCTAGGATTGCACTACCGGATGAAAGCAGCCCAACACAACCGCTCCTGAACTCCGGATCAGCGCGATGGCGCGCCGGTCGTACCTGCCCGTGCGTATTGGCGCGGGAGAACGACCCAAAATGAAACGCATGCTTTTTAACGCGACGCAGGCCGAGGAATTACGCGTCGCAATCGTTGACGGCCAAAAACTGATTGACCTCGACATTGAATCGGCCAACAAGGAAGAACGTAAAGGCAACATTTACAAGGCAACCATCACTCATATCGAGCCAAGCCTCGAAGCCGCTTTCGTCGACTATGGTTCGGAGCGGTATGGTTTTCTGCCTTTCAAGGAAATCTCCCGTTCCTACTTCAAACCCGGTGCGGATCCCCGTACGGGTATCCGCGAAGTCCTGCGCGAAGGCCAGGAGCTGATTGTCCAGGTCAAAAAGGACGAGCGCGGTGGCAATAAGGGCGCAGCGCTCACCACCAACATCTCGCTGGCGGGCCGCTACCTTGTCCTGATGCCGAACAACCCGAACGGCGGCGGCGTTTCGCGCCGCATTGAAGGCGAAGAGCGCGCCGAACTGCGCGAAATCCGGGATCAGATCGAAGTGCCGCAGGGCATGAGCCATATTGCGCGCACCGCAGCCATTGGCCGCAGCATCGAAGAACTGCAATGGGACCTCAACTACCTGCTGCAACTCTGGACGGCCATCGAAGGCGCAGCGCGCAAACAGAACGGCGCTTTCCTCATCTATCAGGAAGGCAGCCTCGTCATTCGCACTATCCGCGACTACTTCCAACCCGATATTGGTGAAATCCTTATCGACACCGACGGCATCTACGATCAGGCCCGTCAGTTCATGGATCATGTCATGCCGGCCAACGTCAACCGCATCAAGCGTTACAGCGACGATGTCCCGCTCTTCTCGCGCTTTCAGATCGAACACCAGATCGAATCGGCCTATTCCCGCCAAGTTGCCCTCCCTTCCGGTGGTGCGGTTGTCATCGACCACACCGAGGCACTCGTCGCCATCGACGTCAATTCGGGACGTGCCACCAAAGGCGCGGACATTGAGGAAACGGCACTGCGCACCAACCTCGAAGCCGCCGAAGAAGTCGCTCGGCAGCTCCGCCTGCGCGACTTGGGTGGCCTTATCGTCATCGACTTCATCGACATGGAATCCGCCAAAAACCAGCGCGAAGTTGAAAACCGCCTGCGCGATGCCCTGCGCTACGACCGCGCCCGCGTACAGACTGGCAAGATCAGCCGTTTCGGCCTTCTCGAACTCTCCCGCCAGCGCTTGCGCCCCGCTCTGGCCGAAACTAGCTACATCACCTGCCCGCGTTGCACCGGGACGGGTCATATCCGCAGCACCGAATCCTCGGCACTGCACATCCTGCGCATCATCGAAGAAGAAGCGATGAAAGAGAACACCGGCGCCGTGCACCTGCAAGCCCCGGTTGATGTCGCCACCTTCTTACTCAACGAGAAGCGGATCGACATTGACAGGGTCGAAGCCCGTCACAAAATTCAACTCCTCATCGTGCCCAACCGTCACATGGAAACCCCGATGTATGAGGTTACGCGCCTGCGGCACGATCAACTCAACCAAGACGACAAGCTCGTTGCCAGCTACCAACTCGTGCAGCAACCTGACGAAGAAATCCCCACCGGCAACAACCGTAGCAGCGACAAGGTCACACGGCAAGAAGCCGCCGTCAAATACATCCCCCCCTTGCAGCCTTCGCCTGGAACGTCCCCTGCCCCGCAAGCGCAAGCTACGGGGCTTCTCACGCGCTTCATGCAGTGGTTTGGCAGTCTGTCTGCCGGAAAACCCCACGAGAAAATAGAAACCGTCGTCCCCGTACCCCGCGAACCCCGTTCTTCCCGCGGCGAGCAACGCAACAACCGCAACAACGAACGTGGGAACCGCAGTAATGGCAACGCCCGCAATGACCGGGGATCACGCCCCGAAAGGGAAAATGGCCGCGCCGCCGAAAAGGGTTCCGCGCAGGAAAAGCCGCAGCGTCAACCCAAACCTCAGGGAGAACGCCAGGAACGTCCTGAGACCCCAGTGCGTGCATCTGGAGCCGACAATGCGAAAGCCAGCACCAACCACCGTCGTCGCCGAGACAAAGCCGTCGACGAGGAAGGCATCCCAACCTCCGCCCAGGCGCCTGCCGCGCCGGAAACCCCTGCGCCTGCAGCGCAACGTTCGGACATCGTAGAACCCACTGAAGCCAAGCAGGCTGCCGTGCAGATCCTGGCTTCAGACGAACCCAATGCCCAAGTAGCCAATGCTGAGACTTTGCCTGAAAAGCGCCGCAGCCGCCGCAGCAACCGCCGAGGGCGCCCTGCCGGAACCGGCGACGCACTGCCGAAAACCCCGGAGGCTGCTGATGGCACGCTGGAGGGATCCTTACCCATCGCAGCTGGTTTGCCATTCGATGCCCCCCCTGCAGCAATGTCAGTCCCTTCACCGGATGCGTTTCCTGTCGCCATCGGCCAGCCGTTCGAGCCCTTGCCTATGCAGGAAACCACCTCGGCATCCGCAGCGCCGCAGTGCCGCAACGATGATGATCTGATTCCCTTGCCCCTGATCCGGGAAAACGGCTTAGCAACCGAAGAAGCACCAGCCACCATCATGCCCGTCATCGTGACGCCCGCCGCCACCGCCCGGGTAGCGGAAACAACAAAAGGGGCGGGAGCCATACCCATACCCGAGAAAAAAACCGCTTCCGCGACGGCTGACCTTTTTGGTTCATTGGAAGAGGCGGGACTCGTCATGATCGAGACCAGTTCAGAGAAAAAAACCCAACTCGACACTAGTTTGCCGGAAAAACCCGCCCGCCGTGGCCGCAAACCTCGACCCGCAGCCGTACTTGTCGAGGAACCACTGCAACAGGTCGAAACGCAGAAGGACTAGGGCGTTCGCACAGCTCCCTCTCCCCACTGCGGGAGAGGGAGGTTACAACTTCACAATACCGCCGCAATCGCCTTCGCCACGGCAGGCAGGTTTTTGTCGTTCAGAGCCGCCACATTGATGCGCCCAGAAGAGACGGCGTAAATACCAAACCCAGCTTGGAGCTTTTCAACCTGTTCCTTCGTCAGCCCCGTGAAAGAGAACATGCCGCGCTGTTTGGCGATGAAGGAGAAATCCTTCGACACGCCTTCCGCCTTAAGCGCATTCGCAAGACCCGAACGCATGTCGCGGATGCGGTTCCTCATCCCAGCGAGTTCTCCTTCCCAGATCACCCTCAATTCCGGGCTACCAAGGACAGCAGCCACGATTGCGCCACCGTGCGTGGGCGGGTTGGAATAATTAGTGCGGATGACGCGCTTGACCTGGGAGCCGACCCGCGCAGCTTCTTCCTTGCTTGCAGTAATGATGGATAGCGCCCCCACCCGTTCGCCGTACAAGGAAAAATTTTTGGAGAACGAGGAAGAGACAAAGAACTGCATCCCAGCCCTGGCAAAGGCGCGTACAGCAGCGGTATCTTCCTCAATACCATCGGCAAAGCCCTGATAGGCCATATCCAAGAAGGGCACGAGGCTTTTTTCCTTGCAGGTTGCAACGACTTCCTGCCATTGGCTATCGACGAGGTCGGCTCCGGTCGGGTTATGACAGCAAGCGTGCAGCAACACGATGGACTGCGGCGGCAGGGCGTTGAGCTTTTGCTTCATGGCGGCGAAATCGACACCGCGTGTGGCCGGATCGTAGTAGGGATAGGTTTCTACCGTAAAACCGGCCGTCTCGAACAACGCGCGATGGTTTTCCCAGGAAGGGTCGCTGATATAAAGCGTGGCTTGCGGCAAGAGCTTTTTCAAGTAATCAGCGCCGACCTTCAACGCACCCGTACCGCCAAGCGCCTGGATGGTAAAGACCGAACCATCGTCTGCCCGCGCCGACCCCTTGCCGAAAAGCAGATCGCGCACTGCCTGGTTGTAGACAGCGTTTCCGTCGATGGGTTGATAGCCGCGTGCGGGCAGAGCCTTCATACGAGCTTCCTCGGCAGCTTTTACGGCGGCCAGCAACGGCAGCTTGCCGTTGCCATCATAATATACACCGACACCGAGATTCACCTTTTCAGCGCGCGTATCGGCATTGAAAGCTTCGGTCAATCCAAGGATAGGATCACGGGGCGCCATTTCGACGGTAGCAAAAAGCGAGGCGGACATGTTTTCTCCAGTGTTCAGGATCGGTTAAGTGTCAGGAGACGCGCCGGAATCGGGAACAATGCCGGTTCGCCCTGTTGGTAACGGCGTGATAAATAGCCGCAAATCATGATATTTTAGCATGATGCCAAACCCCCTCGCTGCAACCGGCGCATATTCACCAGAGCCATTGCATCAAAAATTTTTTACAATCAATGAGATAACCATTGTGCTGTTCACAGGGACCTGATTGTTTTCTGTCTTTTTGGGCGAGGGCCATGAAGGCGGAGAGAAGGATGAGCCTGTGCGAGGCGTTTTCAGCTATGCCGAGGCTCTCGGGACGGGGCGCTCCAAGCGCCGGGGTTGGATATGTTTGGCGCCGCCGTCCCTGAGCGTAGATACCGTCTTGCGCGTCAAGAGCAAGAGAGAAAATGTTTCCTGTGAAGCACCCGATTCTTTAGTCGACCTTGAACAATAGCCTATTTTGCGGAATTGCTCTGGCAAACGGCGAAGTTTGGCCTTGCTGCAAAGCGTGCCTGCCGTTGGGTCGTACCGTACTCAGGGATATCTAACCTGAATTTTTCGAACGTCACGCCCTGTTCCTTTCCCTAATGTGTTACAACATACAACAATTTATAGATGATCTGACTGTATTGACATAACTACAACCGGAACGTTTACTCTGGCGGCAAGTCCCACAAATCTACGTTTGTGACGTTAATCCAATTCCGATTTTTAGATCATGTAGCGTTTGGCTCGTCCGTAACATTGATACTATTAAACCCTGTTTTCATGATAAGCTTCCGTAAGAACGGATGATACATGAACGGTAATTTCAAATATTTCAAAAGCAGCTTTATTTTCATCGGTATCAGCTTCAAACTAATTTTCCAGATAGGGTTGATGTTACCAGAATTGAACACTTTTGCTAACTCATAGGCGCTATTAAGCGCATAGCTAATTCCTTCAAGGGATGAGGGGCTGATAAAACCAGCGGCCTCTCCAATCAAAAGGCTCTGTCCTTTCCAACGCAAAAATCGCGTATACCGTGCGGCATTGAAACCAAACATGCTTCCGTTTTGAGAGCTTCCCCAAAAGAAAAGCCTTGCTTTTGCAGTTTTTCTTTTAACAGGGAAAATCTTTGTTTTCCAACGTTTTTTGGGAAAGCTCCGCCTAGAATAAAGTAACCATCCTTTGAAATACTCCAACA
>Ga0123357_10000220_pt1 | contig 54106 bp, 47 predicted proteins | sample TergutEmb28metaG_FD_89873 | JGI IMG/M metagenome (GOLD analysis project Ga0123357, IMG submission 89873) | Embiratermes neotenicus P4 segment gut microbial communities from Petit-Saut dam, French Guiana - Emb289 P4 | ecosystem: Host-associated > Arthropoda: Insects > Digestive system > Gut ...
TAGACCGCTTTCAAGTTGACGCGAGGTCGAGGCGGGGCCGAGGAGCGGACCGGAACAGCCTTGAAGGCTTTGAGGACCGCACCGCAGGCCCCAACGATGAGATCGCGTCAAATCGAAAGCGGTGATGGGGGGATGCTTGAAGAACCGCTTCGTCCCAGCGCATTTTTGTGGTCCAGAAACCGGAGGGTTCCTGCGCCGCTCGTTCGTTCGAGCACGGTACGCAAATCTCCCGGCAACGTGGCTTCGATGATCATGCGTTGGCGTTTGACGGGATGATCGAACTCGATCCGCACGCAGTGCAAGAACGTGCGGTCGAGGCCGTTCTTCTCCTCGAAGAAGCGATTCGTCGGCGGGTGCCCGTAGCGATCATCACCAAGCACAGGATGGCCCCAGGCCGCAAAGTGGCGCCGGATCTGGTGTGTGAATCCCTCTTCCGGGATGACTCGCAACACCGAGTGCCCGCTCGCCACGCCGAGGCGCCGGAAGCGAGTGCGTGCATGCTGCAACTCTCCGTCTTCGCGCAGATCGCGTGTGATGGCGCCCTTGGCCGGCACGATACCGCGCGCGCCGACGACGAAGATCACGCGCGCGAGCTCGTGATGGATCACCGCTTGCCAACGTGCGAGATCCTTCGGATCTTTGACGAGCATCACGAGACCGCTCGTGCCGACATCGAGGCGATGTACGACAACGGCTTGACCTGCGCCCGGTAGCACGCGTGCGCGCTCGACGAGAGAGCGTCCATGTTCGCCACTTATCGGCTCGTGCGCGCTCTTTTCAACGATGAGGATCTCCTCGTCGTCGTAGACGACGTTCGGTAGCGGCAAGTCTCCACGCCGCAACCATGCGATAGTCTCCACTTCATCCGTCAGCGGAATCATGTCGAAAGGACGGAGGTGCGTGACGGCGAAACCGAGCCTCGAAAAATGATCGAGATCGCGCGCGAGCGTGTCGGGATCACACGAGACGTAGGCGACGGCCGACGGAGCGAGACGCGCGAGGAGATCTCGAGCGAGCGGGCTCATCCCGCGCCGAGGCGGATTGATGACCGCACCGTCGAAGTGCGCACCGCGCTCCACATGACGGCGGAGAGCCAAGGCAACATCGGAGGCCTCGGCAAAAACTGGCAGCTCGGCTTGTCGCGCAGCTTGTTCTGCCTGGGCGGCAGCAGGCGCGAACGATTCGATCATCTCGACCTCGGCACCTGCCTGTGCCAGGGCAAGTGCGATCGCGCCCGAGCCTCCATAAAGATCGAGCAGCCTTGGTTTTTTTGCGCTCTTGCCGCGCAGATCGAAGAGATCGATGAGCGTCGCGTGAATGCGCTCGGCCTGTCCGCGGTGTGCCTGCACGAACGATCCGTAGGTCGCGAGGTGGCGCGTCTGGCCGATGTGATCGACGGCGGACGAGACACCGCCGACGACCACGGTCTCGGCGCCGAGGATCTGAGGGGCATCGCCCTCGTGAAAGTTCAGCGCGACGCCGATGACCTCGGGTACGCGCTCGATGAGAGCCTTTGCGCTGCGTTCGAGTTCACCGAGATCGGTGATGGCCTCGCGTTGCACGATGAGGGTGGCGAGGACGCGCGGCGGAGACTCGTCGCCATGCACTTCGCGCAGATCGATCGCGCGAAGGGAGCCGCGCTTCCAGTCGCTGCCATGCGTGGCGAAAGGAGCGAACGGGCCTCCGGAAGCTTCGTCGTTGGCGATCATCTCGCGTACTCGGGCGACGACGGTGGCGAGCGTCTTCGACAGCACGCGACAGTTGGGGACATCGACGACGTGGTGACCGCCACCTCGCGCAAAGAGACCGACCTTGGCGCCCGGCGCGACGATTAACTTGGCGCGCGCTCGGTAACCGACGATGGGATCGGCGGACGCTACGGGCTCGAGGATGACGTGACCGAGCGACGGATAGCGCACGACCGATTGTGCGACGCGACCATGCTTCATGGTGAGCTGATCGCCGTACGGCAAGCCAATGGCCGGGCAGCCTCCGCATCGATCCATGTGTTCGCAATCGATACGTCGTTGGTCGTCTGTGCGTTGCGAATCACACGTGCGAAGTCCGGACGCGACGTCTGCATCGGTCTGGAGAGTCGGAGATGTCATCACGCTGACAAGAGATTACAGCGCAACTCCCGTTGCGCTGAATTTGAAACTCCCATCGCGTGATCTTCATCGGCCAATCGAAAGCGGTCAGAACGTGATGCGCGAAGCGATCATGGCGCTCCAGAGCTTCGTTGCAGGCAGATCCTGCGCGTCGCGCTCGTCGCGGATGAAGATGGTGCCGCCAGTTTCGCACGCGATCTGCCAATAGGACGTGATTTGCGCCTCGAAACCGCTGCCGATCTGAGCTGCGATCTGAGTGGAATGCGGCATTTGCGGCAGGATATTCGAATCGGTGCGCCATTGGCCCACCCCAATCTGCACGAAGGGCGTGACGCGTGCGTTGTTGAGGCGCACGCGCGTCAACACCATTCGCGTCGAAGCAGTGAGCCGCATCGCGTCGACGAGGCTCAAGCGATCGCCGGCGATGCGGTAGGCCGTGCCCCAATCGCGGGCAACGAAAGACACGCGCGGCGCCACGCCGAACCACGCATTGCCCGCGTTCTGCGTGAGCGGCTGGAGAGTGCGATCGTTACGCAATGACGGCGAGACCCCACGCTGCACATTGGGACGCTCGCCGCCGCGTGCGAAGTTGTCGAGATCGACGAGCAGCCGCCCCCAATCGATGGTTGCATGCGACGCGTCGGCCCACGCGTTTGCGGCAAGCATGGTCACGGCAACGATGGTCGCTGGGATCGGCGCAAGCTTCGTCATTCGTCCTTAAAACCCCTATCGGCGGAGAAGCTCTTGCACGAGCGCCGCAGGAGATTTCCGTGAGCGGCTCTGCGCCTGCGACCGACACGTCGGCTCCGCGTCGTCCTTTGCGACGCTATCGAGCAATCGATATGCCCGGTTTCACGTCGTCGCAGTGATCGTGCGGACGTGCGGACCGCTGCCGTGGAGATCGGACTGTTACGGTGCTCGGACTGTCAGGGGGCGAGGCGGTTCAACATGCGCGGGAACGGGATGGTCTCGCGCACGTGTGTGAGGCCGCAGTTAAGGGGACCCCTCCGCGCCGCTCGCGCCGCTCGCCGCGCGCGCTCCCCTTGGCCTCGTGCTCGTCAGGCGCGAAGCGCGCCTTCCTGCGCGCGGGCAGGGGAGCCACGTAGCTGCTGCATCGTGGCAAGTTGTACTCTCATAGAGAGTACAACTGTATGCAAGCTGCACTTGGTGTTTCAAGGGGCGAGGCGGTTCAACATGCGGGGGAACGGGATGGTCTCGCGCACGTGTGTGAGGCCGCAGAGCCACGATACCGTGCGCTCGATGCCGAGACCGAAGCCGGCGTGCGGAAAAGATCCGTAGCGACGCAGATCGAGGTACCACTCGAAGGCTTGCTCCGGCAGCTTATGCTCGGCGATCGCGCTCTCGAGTCGATCGAGATCATCCTCGCGCTGTCCGCCGCCGACAATCTCGCCGTAGCCCTCGGGAGCGAGGATATCCATGTTGAGTGCGAGGTGAGGCGCCGCCTTGTCGCGTGCGAAATAGAACGCCTTCAAGGTCGTTGGGTAGCGATGCACGATGACGGGGCGATCGAACTTGCTCGAGATGACCGTCTCTTCGTCGCCGCCGAAATCATCACCGGCCTTTGCCTCCGGATGGCCATTGTCTTGAAGGATCTCGATGGCCTCGGCGTACGTGATGCGCGGGAAGGGCGGGGTGACCTTCTTTAGCATCGTCGTGTCGCGCTCGAGGATTTCGAGCTCGGGCCCGCGCGTTTCGAGCACGTGCGCGACGACGTACGAGAGAAAATCCTCGGCGAGCTTCATGTCGCCTTCGAGATCCATGAACGCGACCTCGGGTTCGACCATCCAGAACTCCGCGAGGTGGCGGCGTGTCTTGGATTTCTCCGCACGGAAGGTGGGGCCAAAGCAATAGACTTTGCCGAACGCCGCGGCCGCGGCCTCCATATAGAGCTGGCCAGACTGCGTGAGGTACGCCGGCTCGCCGTGGTAATCCGTCTGAAACAACGTGGATGTGCCTTCGCAGGCATTCGGCGTGAAGATGGGCGCGTCAACGAGCGTGAATTCGTGATTGTCGAAGAAATCGCGCACAGCTTTGATAATCGAATGGCGAACGCGCATGATCGCGTGTTGTCGCTTTGACCGAAGCCAAAGGTGCCTATTGTCCATCAAGAAATCCGTGCCGTGTTCCTTTGGTGAGATTGGATATTCGCGCGCGGGAGCCGCCATCACCTTTAGGTCTTTTACCTGAAGTTCGTATTGCCCTTTGATCTTGCCGTGCTCTTTGACCAGGCCGAAGACTTCGAGGCTCGTCTCTTGTTGAATGTGGTCGGCTAAGGCAAAGAGCTCGGGTGAGACATTGCCTTTGAAGACCACGGCTTGGACAATGCCGCTGCCGTCGCGCACTTCCAAGAAATGCAACTTGCCGCTCGATCGCTTGTTGTAGAGCCACCCGCAGACCGTCACTTCTTCGCCGACGTGGTCAGAGAGATGGGCGATCGACACGTGGTGGCTGCTCGTCATGATCGCCAATTACCACGTCGGCATAGGAGCGCATCTGCAAGGTGAGCTGTGGTAGCGTTGTCGCAGTGAGCATCAAAACCCGGGAATCCGTTCTCGTGATTGGGCGATTAGGTGCGGCAGTTGTCCTTATCTTTGGCATCGCCACCTACAAGTCCTGGGTCGTTTACAGCGAGTACGTGCCCGCGCACGCGCGCGTTCTAAACCGCGAGGAGAGGATCTGCACCGAGGGGGGATCATCCCCTGATGATAGCGAATACACATTTGAACTTATGGTCTATCCCGACCCGCCAGCCGGTTTTCAGCGTCCGATCGAGCCGTTCCCAGCGACGTGGACGTCCTGCGAGATGAGGGGGAGTAGCCTGATCCCCAAGTTGGGAGAAACCTTCCGTGCGTGCTTCAATCCGAAGGATCCAAAGCAAATCTATCCTGACAGGAGGGGTTACGTCTTTTTTGGTTGCCACGCACGCTAAAGCATCTTTGCGAGCTCCACATCGTGGCCGTTTGGGCAGCGCGCGCGCATCTCGCGCTCGGCCTCTTCGATCGGCACGCGCACGATCGCGCCGCACTCCGGGCATGTCACCTCAATGGACTCTTCATTGCTGTCGTGCTTGGCCATAGATTGGAGCCTAACACTCCCCACGCCGCGTGCAGCCGCGACGCAGATCGACAATCTCTGACGTTCTGCACCGAGGTTGATTAGGATGGCACCGGCTGCGGTCCTTCTTGGCTGCGCCGTGAAGCATGAAGGTCGTTGACTTCTACAAGCTCCCGCGCCCCATTCAGGATCGATTCGTCGGGTCGGTGATGAGCGGATTTCCGCCCGCGCCGCTGCTTGCTCGCGCTGGCGGGGCGCAGACCAACGCACGGTGGATCGGCCTGTCGGTCGTCTCGTTGCTCTTGCTCATCGTCACGTTGGCCGTTGGCTACGGCGAATTGGGCAGCCGTCTGGCCATTCAATCGCCCAAGTGGTTGATTCTCTATACGCTGCTCGTCTTCGGCATCGTGTACGGCATCGTACAGATCTGGACGCGGCACGTGCGCGCGCAGGGGCTGCCGTACAACGCTGGGGTCTATCTGTTTCCCGCATGCCTCATCGACGCGCAGAGCGATCGCTTTGCCGTTTACGACACGAGAGAGCTTGTCTCGGTCAACGCGCAAGACAGCAGTGTCCGCGTCTCGTTCAGCGGAAGAGGCTCGTTCCTGTTCTTCGCGGCCGATGCGAGTGCTGCCGCCGCGATCGCGACGGAAGTATGGGCGGAGCGCGAGCGCGCCATGCGCGCGCAAGAGACCGAGGATCAGAAGGAGCTCGTCTCGGTCGATCCGCTGCACAATCCGCGGTTCTCGAGCCCTGTCGGTCCGCGCGATCAGTATCAGGCGAAGACGCCGTTCTGGGGGAAGTACGGGGCCGTTGCGGCGAGCGTCGTAGCGCTCGCGGGCGCCGATGCACTCTGGGTATTCCGCAATGCAGGCAGTGACAGGGCGATGTACGAACGCGCGAAGGCGGCGAACGATACGGCGTCGTTCCGCGCCTACCTTGCTCGGGGTCGTGCTCACGCGAGTCAAGTCAGTGACTTCGATTTGCCGCGCGCGGAGCTAAATGATGCCGTTGCCGTCGGCACCGTCGACGCGCTGCTCGCGTTCAAGTCGGCGCATCCAACGACCAAGATCAGCGACCATCTCGCGGACGCGATTCGGAAGGCGATGCTCGCCGAGCTCGATCGCGCGAAAGACAAAGGGACACTCTCCGCGCTCGAAGACTTCGCCAAACGCTACCCGAACAACGGCGTCGAGCCGGAGCTTCGCAATGCGATTCATGCTGTCTTCATGCGCGATTTCGAGGCGTTCAAGAAGCGTGCGCCGGCGAACGACAAGAACGTTCTGTCGTTCGCCGAGAGACTGTTCGCGTGGGCGGAGAAACACGACGGACGCGTCGAGATCCGTTTCCGCCGTAGGAAAAGCGAGTCGCTCGGGCGCGCCGACGCGTTCGTCGTCAGGACACCGTCGTTCGCGGGTGACGTCTCCTACCCAACGCACTACTTCGACGAGAAACACGCCGCTCGGCACGAGCAAGATCTCGGTAAGCTGCTCTCCGATCGCTTCAATGCGGGGCTATCCCCGGAGATCTTCGAGTTTGTCCAAGGTGCCGTTATCCCGATGGATGTCGAAGCGCTGCCCGAGATCTCGACGCCAACGCTGTTCGTCACGCATTCGGCAGAGTGGTCGGGCCACTCGTTCACGGCGTACAAACCGCACGGTGTGTACGTTGGGATCGCCTTTTTCTTCGAGGGGCAATTCGTCATCCCGGGTGATCCCAAGTTTTTCAAGTTCAAAAACGATGTCGTCAAGCCCGCGGCGCTTGGTCAGTTAAAAGATGACGGGACACTTCAGCCGGGCACGGCAGAAGAGAAAGTCTACAACGCGATGGGTGCGGAGGCCTTCGAGCAATTCGGCGACAAACTCGTTGGGCGTTTCTTTTCGGACGACAAACCCTAGCCTTGCCAACCGCTTTCAACGTCGTGCGCGGAGCATCGTGCGGGCGTGATCGACGTCGAGCGCGTTCTCCCATCGCGCAACGACGAGCGTTGCAACCGCATTGCCAATGATGTTCGTGAGGGCGCGCGCTTCGCTCATGAAGCGATCGACTCCGATGATCAGCGTGAGGCCCGCAACCGGAATGTTGCCTGTTGAGGCGAGCGTGGCAGCGAGCGTGACCAAGCCGCTGCCCGTGACGCCAGCGGCGCCCTTCGACGTGAGGAGCAAGACCACGAGCAGCGTGATTTCGTCGCGAAAAGAAAGCGGCACGTTGAGCGCCTGCGCCACGAAGATCGCCGCCATCGTGAGGTAGATGCAGGTGCCATCGAGGTTGAACGAGTAACCCGTCGGCACGACGAGACGCACGATTTCGGGCTTGGCACCCAGATCTTCGAGCTTCGTCATCAGGCGGGGGAGTGCGGACTCCGACGACGAAGTGCCGAGGACGATGACGAGCTCTTCGCGCAGGTACACGAGGAGTCTGACGATCGACAGCCTCAGCGCTCGCATCACGATTCCGAGAACGACGAAGACGAAGATCAGCGCCGTCGCGTAGAAAGCGCCCATCAGGCGCGCGAGGTTGCCGAGGCTGCTGACGCCGTACTTGCCAATGGTGAAGGCCATGGCGCCGAAAGCGCCGAGCGGCGCAAATCGCATGACGATGCCGACCACCGCAAAGAGCGCTGTCGTCCCCTGTTCGATGAGAGCCAAAATGCTGCGCGCACGCGTGCCGATCGACGCGAGCGCAACGCCGGTGAGAACACCAAGAAGGAGAACTTGCAGGACGTCACCGTTCGTGAATGCGGACGCGAAGGTGTCGGGGATGATCGCGAGCAGGTGCTCGACGACGCCGTGTGGCCGCGCCCCCGAGAGCGTCTTGTCGAGCGCAGCGGTGTCCAGGCTTTCGCGGGTGACGTGCATGCCGGAGCCGGGGCGCGCGATGTGCACGATGGCGAGGCCGAGTCCCAACGCGATGGTGGTCATCCCCTCGAAGTAGATGGCGGCCTTCGCGCCGACGCGGCCTGCTTTCTTGAGATCGCCCATCCCCGCGATGCCCGCCGTCACCGTCAGAAAGACGATGGGGCCGATGAGCATCTTGACGAGTTTGATGAAGGCCTCGCCGAGCGGTCGCATCGCGATGCCCCACGCCGGACTCTTGGCTCCAAGCGCCACGCCGAGCGCGATGGCGATGAGAACCTGAACGTACAGGCCGGGACCTCGCTTCGGCAACGTCACGGCGCCAACCTATCGGGGTCGCGGCCCCGTGCAAATCGAGTATGCCTACTCTCGCATGAAAGAAGCGTCGGTCCACCGTCAGCTCCTCGTCGTTCTCGCGACCCTTGCCGTATGGTCCACGTCGGCGTGCCGCCCAAAAGTGTTGCCCGCGCCCGACGCAACGGTGCAAGGCGTTCCCACCACGTCAGCGAGTGTGTTGCCTCCTGTGCCCCCGCTCTCCACGGCCGCACGCACCGAAGACGAGCGCAACACGATTGGTGTGTTCCGCGCTGTGTCCCCGTCCACGGTTTTCGTCACGCAGACGCGCGTCGTCGAGGACTTCTTTCAGGGTGCGCTGGAGATCCCGGCAGGATCCGGCTCCGGTTTCGTTTGGGACACAGAAGGCACCATCGTCACTAATTTTCACGTCGTCGATGGCGCGCAATCGATCACGGTCACCTTGCACGATCAGCAAATTTTTGAGGCGAAGCTCATTGGCGCCGAACCGAGGAAGGACATCGCCGTCCTCAAGATCAACGCGCCCGCCAAGCTGCTCGTGCCCATTGTCCTCGCGAAGGCCAACGAGCTCGAAGTTGGGCAGAAAACCATCGCCATCGGCAACCCCTTCGGGCTCGATCACACGCTGACCACCGGCATCGTCAGCGCGCTCGGTCGCCAGGTGCAGGGCGCCGGCGGCGTCACCATCCGCGACATGATCCAAACCGACGCCGCGATCAATCCGGGCAACTCAGGCGGCCCCTTGCTCGACTCGCAGGGCCAACTCATCGGGATGAACACGATGATCTTCAGCAAGTCCGGTGCCTCTGCAGGGATCGGTTTTGCGGTCCCCGTGAGCACGATCACGCGCATCGTCCCGCAGATCCTCAAGACGGGTCGCGCCGAGCAAGTCGGGCTCGGCATCGTGACCGACCCGCTGCAGAAGATCGAACGACGCCTCGGAATGAAAGGCGTCGTCGTCTACCAGGTTGCCCCGGGCACGCCCGCGGCGCAGGCCGGATTGCGGGGCCTCACGCGGACGCGCCAGGGGATCTTGATAGGCGACGTCATCGTGGGCGTGGACGACAAACGCATCGGTGACTTCGATGATCTTTACACCGTGCTCGACGACCACAAACCCGACGACGTCATCAAGGTTCGCGTTCAGCGGGGAACCGACATCCTCGACGTCGATATGAAGGTCATCGTGCTCCCTCAACCGAACCTGATGTAAGCGCACACAACCGCTTTCAAGTTAGCCAATCCGCGTGATGATTCGGGCCCATGTCTTGTCCGAGACGGCGCTGCGAGGAAGGACCGATCGCTCTGGGGTGGTTGCGCCGGCATGCACTTGATGCACGCCGCCCGCGATGTTCGACAGATCGATGTACTCGTCGCCTTCGACGAGCGGCTCAGATTCGGCGCGCGCAACCTTTGCTGTCTCGTCGTTCGTGAGGAGCTCGAGAATGGCTTCGCGCGCCAGATACTTGCCCTTGTTCGAGGAGGTGCCCATGCCGCAGGACACATGCAAGCCCCTTGCCCCATCCCGCTTTCGCTTCTGTCGTCGTTAGCTGTGCTCGGTCAGACGTGCTTCTGCTGCGATGAGTGTATTTTCCAACAAACACGCAATGGTCATCGGGCCGACGCCGCCGGGCACCGGTGTGATAGCTGCGGCGCGCTCCTTTGCCTCATCGAACGCAACGTCGCCGACGAGTTTTGTCCTCGCTGTCTCGCCGGGTGCCGTCGCGCCAAAACTCACGCGGTTCATTCCGACGTCGATGACGATGGCGCCTGGCTTCACCCAATCGCCGCGCACGAGTTCCGCTCTGCCTATGGCCACCACGAGCACGTCGGCTTGCCTGCAAATCTCGTCGAGGTTTCTCGTGCGTGAATGCGTCATCGTCACCGTGGCGTGCGCCGCGAGCAGCAGTTGCGCCATCGGCTTGCCTACGATGTTCGATCGCCCGACGATCACCGCGCGCGCGCCTTCCAGCTTGGCATTCGCAAGAGCAATCAGCTTCATCGCCCCGCGCGGCGTGCACGGTACGAGCGCCGGTCGTCCCGACGCGAGCCGTCCTGCGTTGACCGGATGGAAGCCGTCGACGTCCTTGTCCGGTCGGATGGCGTCGAGCACGCGCTGTTCGCGGATTTGCTTTGGCAACGGGAGCTGCACGAGGATCCCGTCGACGCTCTCGTCCGCATTCAATCGATCGATCTCGGCAAGCAGCACCTGCTCGCTCGTTTCCGACGGCAACACGTGGAGCTTGCCGCGAATGCCAACTTCTTTCGCCGCCTTCTCTTTGTTGCGCGTGTAGATCTGGCTCGCCGGATCTTCGCCGACGAGGATCACTTCGAGCCCCGGCGGCCGCCCGTACTTCTTCGTGAAGGCAAGAGCGTTGTCGCGCACCTCCGCGCGAACGGTTTCGGCAAGCTTTTTTCCATCGAGAATCAGTGCGCTCATGTCCCGCGCACGATAGACCGCTTTCGATTTGACGCGATCTCTTTGTTGGGGCCTGCGCTGCGGTCCTCAAAGCCAAGCCGGCTGTTCCGGTCCGCTGCTCGGCCCCGCCTCAACCTCGCGTCAACTTGAAAGCGGTCCACGAATCACTTCGTGCGGAAGACACGCGACAGGATTCGGTCGAGGTGATCGAGATCTTCGTACGGAAGCACGACCTCGCCCCGGTTGCCGCTGTCGCGCACGACGACCTTCGTTCCTGCCGCGCGCGTGAGGCGCAGCTCGAGATCGCGGATCGCCGACGACTTGATCCCGATCTTGGCGCCCGAAGCTTTGCCTTTGCCTTTTGCGCCGCGCACGAGCGCTTCGGTGGCGCGCACGCTGAGTTGGCCTCGCGTGACCTTGTCGGCGAGCTCCTCGATCTTCGTTGGATCGGCTGCGCCGAGCAGCGCGCGCGCGTGGCCCTCGCTGAGCGCGCCGGCAAGGACTTTGGCGCGCACGGTGGACGGGAGCTTGAGCAGCCTCAGCGAATTGGCGACGGTCGTGCGATCTTTGCCGAGTCGCGTGGCGAGCGTCTCCTGCGTGTAATCGTGTTCTCTGACGAGCCTGTCGAGCGCTTCGGCGAGTTCGACGGGGTTCAGATCTTCGCGCTGAACGTTCTCGATGAGCGCTAGCTCGAAGGCTGTGACGGGGGAGACGTCCTTGACGACGACGAGCACCTCGCGAAGCCCCGCCTTCTGGGATGCGCGCCACCTTCGCTCGCCGGCGATGATCTCGAACTTGTCACTCGACGCCGCGCGCCGCACGACGATGGGTTCGAGAAGCCCGTGCTCCTCTATCGACGCCGCGAGCTCGTCGAGTTTGTCTTTCGCGAAGTGCTGGCGCGGCTGCCCTTTTTGCGGCGAGATCTTTTCGATGGCGCAGGAGAAGACGCTCTTGTCGCCGTAGGTTGCGGTGATGGCCTTCGAGGACGCTGCGGGCAAGAGCGCGTCGAGGCCGCGTCCGAGCGCGCGGCGTTTCGTGTCCGCTGCGCTCATCGCGCGGCCGCCGCCTGCTTTGCCTTGCCGGCGCGCGACGAGGCGGCATGTTTCACGACGAGCTCGCGCGCGAGCGCGAGATAGGCCTGTGCGCCTTTCGACGAGACGTCGTAGAGCATGGCGGGTTTGCCGTGCGAAGGCGCTTCGGACAGGCGCACGTTGCGCGGGATGACCGTGTCGAAAACGAAGAAGTGATCTCGAACTTCGTCGGCAACTTGGTGCGCGAGGTTGTTGCGTGGATCGAACATCGTCAGCACGATCCCTTCGACTTCGAGACTTGGATTCATGCCGTTCTTCACGCGATCGATCGTGGCCATGAGGTGCGTGAGGCCTTCGAGCGCGTAGTACTCGCACTGCAACGGGACGAGCACCGTCGATGCAGCGGCGAGCGCGTTGACGGTGAGCAAACCGAGCGACGGCGGGCAGTCGATGAAGATGTAGTCGTAGTCGTCCGCGATCTCGCTCAGCGCGTTCTTCAATTTCACCGCGCGCTCTCGGTCGTCGACGAGTTCGAGTTCCGCGGCGACGAGATCCTGCGTGGCGGGTGCGACCGCAAGACCGGGTACGTCGGTCTCGACGATGACGTCACGCATGGGGACTTCGCCAATGAGCACGTCGTAGACCGTGCGCTCGCGCGTCCCGGCGCGAACGCCGACCCCGGAGCTCGCGTTCCCTTGCGGATCCATGTCGACCAAAAGCGCGCTCTTTTCAGCCGCGGCGACACTTGCGGCAAGGTTTACCGCCGTCGTGGTCTTTCCAACGCCACCTTTCTGATTCACGACGCAGGTGACGCGCGAAAGCTTCGATGCCATGGGCTCGTTCCTACTCGAACGACGAAAAGCGCTCGCGTTTTTTGACGGGTCTCGCGAGCGTAGTATGATGTGCGCAGATGTAGGACAACGAACATCGCAAGCACCCCCTTGCGACGTTTGATTCTGCCGAAGCCGCGCCGCGCTTGGCGACGAGGCAACAGGAGCAGCGATGAAAGAGGCGCTTTCGAGAGCGCTCGCGGGCGACAGCGACGCGAGCGTCGACAGGATTCTTGCGTCCACCTTCTGGCAGCCACGGCCGCGTCGCGATGCGCTCGCCGAGGTCATTCGCCTTTCGGATCGCAAAGCCGAGGGACCGCTTTCGATTTGACGCGATCTCGTCGTTGGGGCCTGCGCTGCGGTCCTCAAAGCCAAGCAGGCTGTTCCGGTCCGCTGCTCGGCCCCGCCTCGACCTCGCGTCAACTTGAAAGCGGTCTACCAACTGAAAGTTTTCGTGGTCTTCGACCAATTCGCGGAGGATGCGTGATGGGTATTCCGAAAAGCTATCGCAGCATGGAAGAGTTCGAGCGAGAGACGATTCGCCCGGACATGAAGTACGGCTTCTCTCTCGACGATCTGATGCAGGACACGAGCTTCGAAGGCTCGGATCTGCTCTTCGATGACACCGTCGACGAATACGATCCCGATCAAGACGACGACGACGATTACTAACCGCTTCCGCTTTGGCGCGATCTCGTCGTTGGGGCCTGCGCTGCGGTCCTCAAAGCCAAGCAGGCTATTCCGGTCCGCTGCTCGGCCCCGCCTCGACCTCGCGCCAAATCGTTTGCGGTTTCACAAAGCGAATATCGCCGCACCCCGAGACATTCGTCCCCTCCTGGGACCGCCCCTGAAGACGCCTCTCTTCAGGGGCACCTCTTTGTGTACGCTTGACCGTTCGCGCGCAGAAAGTATGGTGGCCGCCCCAATGCAAGTCAGCGTTCAGCGAATCTCTCCTGTCGTTCTCGAACTCCAAGTCGAGGTGCCTGCCACGCACGTGAAGGCCGAAATCGACAAGGCCTATACCCACCTCGGCAGAACGGCGCGCATCAAAGGCTTTCGCCCGGGCAAGGCGCCGCGCGACGTCCTCTCGCGCATGTTCGCCACGCAGGTAACGAATGACGTCGCGAACGCCATCGTCAAGGACACGCTCCCGAAAGCGCTCCAAGAAAAGAACCTCACGCCGGTGAACCAGCCGTCGGTTCAAGCGAACAAGGGAGTGAATCCCAGAGAATCATTTTCGTTCAAGGCGCGCTTCGAAGTGCAGCCCGACATCGACGACGTGAAGTTCGAAGGCTTCGAGCTCTATCGACCAAAGATCGAAGTCGGTGAGGAGGCCGTCGAAGTGCAGCTCGAGAACCTGCGCCAGCGCAGCGCTCCGCTCAAAGCACCCGAGCCTCCGCGCGGCGCGCAGAAGGGCGACGTGCTCTCGATGGATTTCGTGCTCTCGATCGACGGCAAAGAAATAAAGGACGGTGGCGCGCAAGGCATCCAGATCGAACTTGGCTCCGGTCAGGCGCTTGGAGCGATCGAAGAGGCGCTCGTTGACCAGAATGTCGGCGCCAAGGTCGAGGCCGTGCACACGTTTCAGGCCGATCATCCGCGCGAAGACTTTCGCAACAAGACGGGGTGCTTCGCCATCACCATCACGGATCTGAAAGAGCGAGTGCCGCCGGCCATAGACGACGAGTTCGCCAAGGACATCGGCTTCGACACGCTCGTCGCGTTGCGCGCGGATATCCACACGAAGCTCGAGAAGGCGATGAAGGATCGCGCGGAGAACGCTCTCACCGAGCAGATCGTTCAGAAGCTGAACGATCTGAATCCGTGCGACGTCCCTCCGTCGCTCGTCGAGCAGCAGAGCCGCATGATGGAGCAAGAAATCATGGGGAATGCGCGGCGCATGGGGCAGCAAATCTCGAGGGAGCAAGCGGACAACCTCCGCAACGCCATCAAGGTAGACGCCGAGCGAAAGGTTCGCGCGGGGTTGCTCATGGCCGCCATTGCCAAGAAGCACGAGTTCAGGATCACCGATCGAGACGTCGAGAACGGGCTCGCCGAGCTCGCGGCGGAGACCGGGAAGAACGTCGCGAAACTGCGCGCCCAATACAACGAGAAGGGCAAGCGCGAAATGCTCATCGGCATGATCTTGGAAGACAAGATCTTGAACTTCATCGAAACCAAATCGACCATCATCGACGGCGAGCCGCCATCTGAATCTCCGGCTCCAAAGTCCGGCGAAGAGGCGGAAACAGTAGAGGAGGGTGGAGCATGATCAAGCGTCCGGACAATCGCACCCGTGCCATGGCGACGCTCGAGCGTGCGAAAGATTTCATTCCGTACCCCACGGTCGTGGAGACGACGCACCGCGGAGAGCGCAATTGGGACATCTTCAGTCGCCTCTTGAAAGATCGCATCGTCTTTCTTGGTTCGGAGATCAACGACGACGTTGCGAACATCGTCATCGCGCAGTTCCTGTTCTTGGAGAGCGAGGATCCCGACAAGGAGATCATGCTCTACGTCAACAGCCCCGGCGGCGTCGTGACGAGCGGCCTCGCGATCTACGACACCATGCAGTACGTGCGCTGCGACGTCTCGACGACGTGCCTCGGCATGGCCGCGTCAATGGCGGCGGTTCTCCTTGCCGCGGGCGCGAAGGGCCGGCGCAACGCGCTGCCGAACGCGCGCATCATGATCCACCAACCCATGGGCGGCGCGCGCGGACAAGCATCGGACATCGAGATTCAGGCGCGCGAAATCAAGCACATGAAGGAGGTCCTCACGGACATCCTGACCAACGCGACCGGAAAGCCGAAGGAGCAAATCCTCAAGGACATCGATCGCGACTTCTACCTTGGATCTTCCGCCGCCAAGGAATACGGCCTCATCGACAACGTTATGCTGCCACCCAAGAAGCGCGGCGACGGTGTGAAAGAAGTAAAAGAAAAGTGAGAGCGAGTATACCGGCCGTCGCAAGCTTGCGATGGCTTGCGTAGCGGCATAAGCTTTTCATCTTGAGAGGAAGAGGCGAGCGTGGAGCGTCGACGCGACGATCACAATAGTGGAAACTTGAGCTGCTCCTTCTGCGGAAAGTCGCAGAAGGAAGTGAAGAAGCTCATTGCAGGCCCCACTGTCTACATTTGCGATGAGTGCATTGGTCTCTGCAATGACATCATTGCCGAAGAGGTGGAGAAGGACGAGCCGTACGCCGGCTCGGCGCCCATTCCAAAGCCGTCGGAGATCAAAGCCATCCTCGACGATTACGTGATTGGGCAGGAGCGTGCGAAGAAGATCCTCGCGGTCGCCGTCCACAATCATTACAAGCGCATCGACTCGCGCGTGAGCGACACGGACGTGGAGCTCTCGAAGTCGAACATCCTTTTGCTTGGTCCCACCGGCAGCGGCAAGACGCTGCTCGCGCAGACGCTCGCGAAGATCCTCCATGTGCCGTTCGCCATCGCGGATGCAACCACGCTCACCGAAGCGGGTTACGTCGGTGAGGACGTCGAGAACATCATCGTTCAACTCTTGCAGAACGCAGATCACGACGTCGAGCGCGCGCAGCGCGGCATCGTCTACATCGACGAGATCGACAAGATCAGCAGGAAGAGCGACAACCCGAGCATCACGCGCGACGTCTCGGGTGAGGGTGTGCAGCAGGCCTTGCTCAAGATCATCGAGGGCACGGTGGCGAACGTTCCGCCGAAGGGCGGGCGCAAGCATCCGCAGCAAGATTTCCTGCAGGTGGATACGACCAACATCCTTTTCATCTGCGGCGGTGCATTCGTTGGTCTCGATCAGATTGTGCAGCGCCGCATTGGTCAGTCCACGCTCGGCTTCGGCGCAGACATCAAGAGCAAGAAGGATCTCAAACTCGGCGAGCTTCTGCAGCGGGTCGAACCGGAAGATTTGCTCAAGTTTGGTCTCATTCCGGAGTTCATCGGCCGGCTGCCGGTGATCGCCACGCTCCACGAATTGAACGACGACGCTCTCATCGACATCCTCACGAAGCCCAAAAATGCGCTCGTGAAACAGTTTCAGAAGCTCTTCGAGATGGACGGGGTGAAGCTCAAATTCACGAAGACGGCGCTCTCGGCCGTCGCGCGTGAAGCCCTGGCTCGCAACGCGGGCGCGCGCGGTCTGCGCGCCATCCTCGAAGGTGCGCTGCTCGACATCATGTACGACGTGCCTTCGCGCTCCGGCATCAAAGAAGTCGTCGTGAGCGAAGAAGTCATCACGAAGGGCGAAGCCCCGCTCATCGTCTACCAAAAAGAAGCCGAGCTCGCATAATAGGGGGGACCCCACCGCGCGGGCATCGCTTCACTTCGTTTCGCTCCCCGCGCGTGCTCCCCTTGGGCGGTGCTCAGTAGCGGACCCCACCGCACGTCTCGCTACGCTCGCTGCGCGCGCTCCCCTTGGGCTGGTGCTCGTCAGGGCCGAAGCGGCCCTTCCTGCGCGCCGCCAGGGGAGCGTCGTTGTGCCGAGAATGCCAGCGTGATGGCAATTGTCAGCTATTGTCAGCGGCAGGACCGTGCTCGCTGTTCTAAAACAATTCGCGAATTATCCTACTTCGTAGACGCCGCAACTTATCCGAAGAAAGGACTGAAACAACATGAACCGATTCCTTTTTACTTCTTTTTTCGCTCTCATGCTCTCCGGCGGACTTGTGCTCGCATGCGGCAACGACGATTCTTCAGTGGATGGCTCGAAGAAGCTCGGCGACTTGAACCAGGACGAGGCAGCGCAGGTTTGCCAAGACGCCGAGAAGATGGCAACGGACGATTACAAGCGTGGATACTGCCGCGTGGATGCGGCGCTTCAGAATATGGGGTTACCGACGCGCCTTCATCCGCTTGTTAATCTCAGTCTTACTAACCGCGTGGATGCGGCGCTTCAGAATATGGGGTTACCGACGGATGAGGAAGCGCAGTCTTCTTGCGCAATATCTTATCAATCTTGCATGGACGAGGACGAGCAGGTGGGTGATTGCTCCTTCGAAGGTGCCGAGAACTGCACGGTTTCAGACACCATGACATGCCTGAACGACATCGTGGGTTGGTATGCGTCGTGGGCGAATTGGGACTGTAGCCAGCTCAAAGCCAGCGACGACGCAAGCAACTTCGATCCCCCGGCAACCGTATGCGAAGCCTATCTCCGCTGCGTCAATTAGCTTGAATTGGCTCCGTGCAAGCTCACGGCGCAGCGGCGGGGCACGCGCGTGAAACTGTGCTGTAGGCTATAAAATTCGGCCTGGTGGAGGTTGGTGTGGGGCACTTTTTCGAGGTAAAACCTTTGCCAATGTTCTTTAAAACCGACGACGAAAAAGCGCGCGACGATCGCACCAAGAAGCGCGTCCTTCCTCTTCTTCCTCTGCGGGACATCATCGTTTTTCCGCACATGGTGAGCCAGCTCTTCGTAGGGCGCGAGCGCTCGATCAACGCGCTCGACGCTGCGATGGCGCAGGGCAAAGAGATTTTCCTCGCGGCACAGAAGAACGCGAAGACCAACGAGCCAACCCCCGACGATATCTTCCAAGTTGGCACGCTCGGCGTCATCATGCAGCTCCTTCGCTTACCGGATGGCACCGTGAAAGTGCTTATCGAAGGCAAGAGGCGCGCGCGCATCAAGAAATTTCCGGAAACCGACGAATACTTCCTCGTCGAGATCGAGGAGATTGCCGAGCAAACCGATCAAGGCGTCGAAGTCGAAGCTTTGATGCGCAGTGTGCAGGCGGCTTTCGAGATGTACGTGAAGCTGAATAAGAAAGTTCAGCCCGAAATCCTCATGACCGCGCAGACCATCAACGATGCTACACGTCTGTCGGACACGATCGTCGCGAACTTGCCAACCATCAAGCTCACCGATCGCCAGGCTCTCCTCGAGATGGAAGATGGGGTGAAGCGGCTCGAGCGCCTCCATGAATTGATGCAATCGGAGATCGAGATCCTCCAAGTGGAGAAGAAGATCCGTTCTCGCGTCAAGAAGCAAATGGAGAAGACGCAGAAGGAATATTATCTCAACGAGCAAATGCAGGCCATCCAGAAGGAACTGGGGGGCGGCGACCGCGACGAATTCAAGAACGAGATCCAGGAAGTCGAAGAGCTGCTCAAGACCAAGCGGATGAGCAAAGAAGCTACCGCAAAGGTCAAAAAGGAGCTGAAAAAGCTAAAGATGATGCACCCCACGAGCGCGGAAGCGACCGTCGTGAGAAACTACGTTGATTGGATATTAGGACTGCCTTGGTACGAAAAGTCCGAGGAGAACTACGATCTCAAGAAGGCCGAAGAGGTTCTCGAGGAGGACCATTACGGCCTCAAGAAGATCAAAGAGCGCGTGCTCGAATATCTCGCCGTGCAGGCACTGACGAAGAAGTTGAAGGGCCCCGTGCTCTGTTTCGTCGGGCCGCCCGGCGTCGGGAAAACCAGTCTTGCCAAGAGCATCGCGCGCGCCACGGGGCGCAAATTCCAGCGTCTCTCGCTCGGTGGCGTGCGTGACGAAGCCGAGATTCGCGGTCATCGCCGCACGTACATCGGTGCGCTTCCCGGCAAGTTGATTCAGTCGCTCAAGAAGGTCGGAACGAATAACCCGGTCTTCTTGCTCGACGAGATCGACAAGATGTCGACGGACTTCCGCGGGGATCCCGCTGCGGCGCTCCTCGAAGTGCTCGATCCGGAGCAGAATCACGCGTTCAATGACCACTATCTCGACATGGATTACGACTTGTCGGACGTGATGTTCATCACCACGGCAAATACGCTGTCGGGCATCCCGGTGCCGCTGCAGGACCGTATGGAGATCATCCAGCTATCGGGATACACCGAATTTGAAAAGATGAATATTGCGGTCAAATACCTCGTGCCGCGCCAGCGAAAGGAATGCGGTCTCGAAGAGGTGCCGCTTTCCATCAGCGAGAACGCGATCCGCACAATCATCCACCATTACACGCGTGAAGCAGGCGTCCGCTCGCTGGAGCGCGAGATCTCGAGCATCTGTCGCAAGGTCGCGCGCCACGTCGTCAGCATAGGCGAAGACCGCAAGACAGAGGCCGTCGAGGTCGTGGCCAAAAACGTGCCCATCTATCTCGGCGTTCCGAAGTTCCGCCTAAATAAGAAAGAAGAGCGTGACGAGATTGGTTTGACCAATGGCCTCTCGGTCACGAACTCCGGCGGCGGAGAACTCCTCGCGTGCGAGGTCGCCGTCGTTCCCGGCAAAGGAAAACTCGTGATCACGGGCCTTCTCGAAAAAGGCATGGAGGAGAGCGCGCAAGCGGCCATGAGTTACGTCCGCTCGCGCGCCGGGGTTCTCGGCCTCGAGCCGGATTTCTACCAGAAGCTGGACGTACACGTTCACTTCCCCGAATTCATCCGCAAAGATGGCCCTTCGGCGGGTGTGACCATGGCCACATCCCTCGCCAGCGCACTCATCAAGGTGCCCGTGAAGCGCGATCTCGCGATGACAGGCGAACTTACGCTCCGCGGTCGTGTGATGGCCATCGGTGGGTTGAAGGAGAAGCTCCTTGCGGCGCACCGCGCCGGAATTACGACCGTGATCATCCCGCGTGAGAACCGCAAAGATCTGCGTGAGGTGCCGCGACGCGTCCTCAAGGCAACGCGCATCGTGCTCGTCGAGCACGCCGACGAAGTGCTCCGGGAAGCACTCTGCTTGACAGATGCCGACGCCCTGTTCGGGCCGGCGTCCGAGTCTTGGCAGTACGTCGACGGCGAGCTCGTGGTTCGGCGCGCTGCGGCGGCAAAGGCGGATGGCGACAGCGTGCCCGTGCTGTTACCCGTGATCCCGTCGAGTAACCCGACCACGCAGGTGCCAGTGCCTGGCAACGCTTAGAGCGTGTTCGCCAGCCGTCGCCGATCGGGTCAACGTCAACGATCGTTGACGTTGACCCGATCGGCGACGGCAACGAACCGCCACTCGGAAGCGAAGCGCGGCAGCCGTCGTTCGAGCGGACTCAACGAAAGGTCACTTAATTGCTTGACGTGGTTCGACGTTCCTTGGTAGTTCGCCACTCCACCGTCGGTTCGGGCGGGTAGCTCAGCGGTAGAGCGCTGGCCTTACAAGCCGGATGTCGCAGGTTCAAACCCTGTCCCGCCCACGAAGAAAACGGGCAGCAGGGAGAAGTCGCAGAGGGTCTTTCTTAGAATCGTCGATTCAGTCTCAGAATTGGGGCGGTAGTTAAGTTGGTTATAACGCCGGCCTGTCACGCCGGAGGCCGCGGGTTCGAGTCCCGTCCGCCCCGCCAGCAAAGTCTGGCACTTGAAGTTCTCGGTCGAGTTTGGTTCACCAAACTCGACCGAAGCTTTTTTGTCCCCGCCGAACAAGACGATCGAAGGCGCCGTCAACGCCGCATCGGTTCGCGCCGCAGGCTGGCCATGCGCCTACTTCGTGATGCTGCCGCCTTTGCACACAATTTCGCACGAAGCGGGATCGAAGCCGCAGCCCTTCTCGAGATCACTCTCCTGGAGGCCTCCCGCACACGTACACGTCGCGCTGTCTCGGGGCATGGGGACACACCCGCAGTCGAAGCGAATTTGGTCCATCGAGACGTCTGCGGGGGTCGTGGTGTCCGCGCAGCTTAGGAATTGAAACGACTTCGATGCGTTTTCCTCTGACGTGACGCACATAATGTGATTTTGATTCCTACCTGGATAGAGCACCTCGACCGATTGATTTGGAAATGCCTGCGTTCCAAGGTCATGCGAATCAAAACATGTCAAATCGTGAGTTCCGTCGTTGAGGTGCGTACCCTCACAATTCGGTTCGGAAAAGATATCGTATTGGAAAGTCCAAATCGCGGACGGAAAGTCGCTGGTCGGGCAAAGCCCATCCAGCACGACAGGCGCTCCCGTTGAATCGACGAGATTGCCATCGGCCGTGAAGTTGAAGCACGGGCAAGCCGAGCTTCCAGCGAGCGCGATGGAGGCATCGCAGCGGTATTTCGAATCCGGCGCCGGCCGCGAGCCGCAAATGCGAACCGATTGATTCGCAAAATCAGTGGCACCCGCCAAGTTGAAGGACACCGAGGCCATCGGGTTGTCTGGCCCTCCACCAGGTGACTCATTGCCATCACGATTCGAACCGCACGCAAGAATGGTTATTGCGGCCAGGATCGGCGTAAGCACAATCTTATTTTTCATGAAGAAGCTCCCATCAAAACTGTACGTCCTCGAGGGTCTTCGCGTCGCATGCGGCCCACAGCGACGCGCGCGCCCTCGGCGATCACGCAGCAGAAAAGCAACGGATGTTCCGCGCGTTTGCGAATCCCAAGAGACTCGGAAAACGGCTTTAGGAAAGGAATACGAATCGTCGTCGTCGCGGCGCAAGTTGGAAAACCACGCGAGTGGCGTCACATATGGCCACAAAAGGGGAATCGACGAGGTCGGCGTGACCTCTACCCCACGGATCTCTGCCCGTTGGGAGCCCAACCGCGTTGATCGAACGACGCCGGGCGCGTCTTTGGCAGAGCACGCGTTTCGGAGCACACGCGTCTAGCGAATTCCCGTATGCTGTTCGCAGGAGGTCTCCGCTTGAACAGAGGGCGACTGACTCGCCAGGAGCTCAGCTGGCTGTTGACCCAAGAGGCTCAGAACGCTGCCGAGCGCTTGCGCTCCGGCGTTCAGGTTCTGCGCATGCAAACGCTACCGCCGCCGGATCCGTCTTCGGTCGATGCCTCGCTCAACGCGCTCGACGACGTGATGCGCATGCTCTCGAGCCTCAACCAGCACCCGAGTTCCGCGGTCGCTCCTCCTCGGCGTGGACGCATCGATCTCGCGGCACTGCTCTGGGAGATCGCACCGGGCGCGCGCGTTTCCATCGAGCCGGGCAGCGGGACGGAGATTTTTGGCGACGAGTCCGATCTGCGTCGCACGTTGCAGGTCATGATCGGGCATGCCGGCGGCGAGGGTTCGTCGGCCACCGTGCGTCGTGACGGCGACGACGTTCGCGTGTCCGTTGCGCTCGGACCTGACAGCTCGCCGACGGCCGAGATGGAGCGCGCGTGGCTCAGTCGCATGGCCATGCGTTATGGCGGACACTACGAACTCGAAAGTGGCACCGAAGTCCTCGTGTTTCCTGCGGAAGGTGCCGTCGCTCGGAGCGAGCGCGAAGCGCTGCGCCGTGAGCTCGACGAGGCTCGCAAGCAAAGCGAGATCTACGCGCGCGAGCTCGCTGCCGTTTTCGAGCGGGGGGAGGACGCGGCCTTTTTGTCGTCGATACCTGCGCCGCCAAAGACGTCGTCGCATTTGGGTACGGTGACGAAGATCTGCGCCGGCATCAGCGCCGAACTACGACGCGCGATCGATGACGTATCGCGCGAGCTCGCGGCGCATGAGAGCGATCCTCTCGGTGCGATTCGCCGAAGCATCCAGAGCCTGACCGAGGCGGTCACGAGCCTCGAGCGCATCGGCCGGCTCGACGCAGACGAATTGGCCATCGAGGTGGATCTCGCGTCCGTCGTGCGCGCCGCCGTCCGGGACATGGCGGCGACTGCGGAACGTGCGCGCGTGAACGTCGCCGTGCACGAAGACGGCGACGGGCGCTCGTACGTGCGAGCAGGCGCAAAGGCGATGGCTTCGCTGGTGCGCGGGCTCGTTGCGAACGCGGTCGCCTCGTCGCGTGCAGACTCCACGATCGACGTACATGTCGACAATGGGGTTGCCCGCCTCGTCGTCGAAGACAGCGGGCCACCCCTTCCAGCTTCGGCGCGCAAGAATTTTCTTTCGCTAAAGTCGAACGCCGGTGCGCACGGACGGCCAAGCGCGCTGCCAGTGTTCATGGCCGCCGAACTCGCAGCCTGCCTGGGCGCGACATTGGAGCTCTCCGACGCGCCGTCCGGTGGCCTTCGCGTCACCGTCACGTTTTAGAGTAAATTGAGATGCTTTCGGGCCCGCGTCTCGGCTTCAGCCATGACGCGCTTGGATTCTTCGGTCGGGATGCGCAGGTAGTCGGCGAGGTCGCGGAGGAATGTCACTTCCAACTCGTCTTGCTTGCCGTCGGCGAACGAGAGCAGCACGGCAAGCTGAAGGAGCACGCGCCGATCTCCGGCCGACAGATCCTGGAGCTTGATGTCCTCGAGCATGCGCCTGTCCTTTGCGTAGTCGCGCAAGCTTGCTTTCTCTTTCTCGGACGCACCGTACGCGTCGAGCAACGCATCGAGCATCTCCTTCTCTTTGTCGGCGAAGATGCCATCGGCCCACGCAACGGGGACCAAAGCGGAAACGATCGCGTACTCTTGTTCGTGCATTCGTGAAGGATGCCGGGCACGACGACGGCGCGTCAAGAAGCAAAGCCGCGCCGGGGACTACTTCGCGTTGATGGTCACGACCTTGTTGCCAAAATTGTCGGTCGAAGCTCGCGCGACGTCTCGTTCGTTCACTCGCAGCCGTTTGCGTAACGTTGGAGCACCGGCGATCAAAACTTCGATGTCTTCATCACAGCGTAGGTGCTCGATGCGCGTTTCGGGGCCGAGCCCCGCGAGAAACCACACCTCCGCGCCGCGCACGTTCGACACGACGTGTACCGTGCCGGGCGAGCCTGCGTGACCAACCTCGGTACCGGGTTCTGCGACGGGCCATGGATCCACCGCACCTGGCTTGGCCATGGATGGATGGAGCTCGATTGGAACATCGATGCGGGGCTTGCCGTCGGGGCCTTTTTTCCAAGGCGATTCGCCTGGCACGATGGCGCGCTTTGGCAAGTACCCCTCTGCAGTGGCCACGAATTCGAGACGCGCCCCCATTGCCATGTGCTCCACGTCGACGGGCGATTGACCCACACGGAGCAAGATCTCCGCGTTCGTCGGCGCGTCGGTGACGACCAGAGTGCAATGCGTCGCAGGTGCGAGCGGCGCGAGTGCGCTCGTTGGTGCAAGAGCGAGGGACGTTTTTTTGCCGGCGAAAAACGACGGATAGATTTTCCAGACAACGACGATGCCGACGGCGAGAACGAGCAGCGTCAGAACGGCGATGGCGAGGCTCGTTCGTGGTGCGCGAGGATGATGCGCGGCGGTTCGCGCACCTCGATCGCGCCGCGTCGCAATCGTGCGCGGCGCCTCCTCTCGAATCTTTTCCCGACGGCCCGAGACCGGTGGCGCGTGAGGCTTCACGTTGGTTGCATCCGCAAGCGCGACGAGTGCTTCGACTGCGTCGGCATCCTGCCGTTTCGCGCCACGAGGTTTCGGCAACCCCTTACCGATGTCCTTCGTGAACTCCGCAAGCGAAGCGGCGCCGGGTGGCGCCGGCGTTGGATCGAGGCCTGCGATGGCCTTCAGATCGCGAGACATCTGTTGGTCGCCGATCGGTGAGACATCAAAGGCTCCGATGAGCGACTCAACTTCGTCAGAGTTCGTGATGCTTGGTGGTGGCGCTGGCTGCGAAGTTCTGGTGCTCGGCGGCGACGAGGGTCGGGGTTTCGATGGTGACGAAGGTCTGGAGCTCGGCGTCGGCGAGAGCCGCTCCACTGCGGCAGGCGCGGCCACTTCCGGTTCCTTGGGCGGCAAGGGCACGCGATTCGCCGGAGGCAGCGCGTTGCGACCCACACCCATCGTGACACGCCGGACTTCCCGGGCGAGGCGTGCGAGTGCACGCCGTCCGGCGGCACGGTTGACCGGGATGAGCGCTGACTCGAGTTCCTGAATGAGTGCTGGTAGCCCTCCTCCTGGCCTGCGTTTGGCGGCGGCCAAGAGGGCCGGTGTTACCGAACCGCTTGCTTCGAGCAGCCTGTTGAGAATGGTGCGAACACTGGTTTCTGCGTCGCCCGTGGACATACCCTTCTTCGGGCGGACCAGAGCGACGGTGCCTTCTTCGCTGATGTAAACTGCGCGTGCGTCGACCTCGCCCTCCACGTCGCGCGCTCCGTCGGCCACTTCGAGGACTAGGTAGCCGGCGAGCTCCGGCGCCAGTGGAACTCGCTTGGCAGTCGCAACGGCGAAGACGTCGTCGAGCGTGATGGAAGTCTCGAGAGCGCTCATGATCGGGACGTTGCAGCGAAGATTCCGTCTTCGTCCTACCACCGCCAGTGGCGACTTCCAAAATCCGGTCGCGGACGTCCCGGTCGCGGTTATCCCTTTACCGTGTATCCCTTGCTCTCGTATGCATCGAGCAGCTTTTCAACGGATGCGAGGTTGTTCTCGATCGACTCGTGGACAATCTGGGTCATGACCGCGCTCGAGCCTTTCAGCGCCTCGTAGTAACGCTGTCGCTCGGTCGAGTGGACAATGGCTTGCGGGAGTCCATTCCTCATCAAAAGGAGATTCATAAGCAAGCGAGCGACCGTGCCGCTGTCCGTGGCGAACGGGAAGATTCGAAGGAGATCGTAGTGCGCGCGTGCGGCAATGCGAATCGTGCTTCGCGTACGGCGTGTCTCCGGATCGTTCAGCCAGTCGATGACCTGACGAACCTTGTACGTGACCTTGTCCGGCGGTGCGTACTCGTGAAAGTAAAGCCGATGTTGTGGGATATCCTTACGATATTTGACTGTTTTGATATCACCCTCCTCCGGATGGAGGACGAGATAAATCTTCTTCAAAACGTCGATGGTGACGGGAAGGCGTTTCTTCGTGGCGAAGTCGCGGACGTACTCCAGGGCTTCGCGGTGTCTGCGAATTTGATCGCAAACAGGCTGGATGGTTGAGTCCGTGGCAACCGGTGCCATCGGATCCACCGCGGCTTTGAGCTCTTGAGAGGTATACACCGAACCCTCGAGCGCACTATCGTGGTAGATCCACGACATATCGAGATTCTCGCGGTAAAGGCGCAAAAATTCGGGATCAGCCTTTGCGAGCCGCTCCTCGATGAGCGCGTAGCGCTCCTCCATGGTTGGAGGCTTCGTCGGTAGCTCAATGGGAAGAGCAACGACCTTGCGCTTCGACTTCTTTGCAGTCGATGCGGACACGGATTCCTTCGTCGATGATTTCGCGGAAGCTTTTGCGGCCATAGTGTCTTCCACCGTCGGGGAAGAACTTGCCGACCCCGACCGCACAATGGGCGCGCACGCTAGCGGCGCGTGATCACGATCGTCAAGAAGAGACGACAATTCTTTTTAATTTCAAGTACTTACAACAACATCAGGCGACGCCAAAGGGTCGAGCTAGACCGCTGCTTCCACGGGCTTCGTCTGCACTTGGAGCGTGTTCACCCAGCCGTCGCGAGCGACGCGAGGCCAAGGCGGGCCCGAGGAGCCCGCGTAAACGTACGTTGTTGTACGTGCGCAGGCACCGCAGGGCCCAACGACGGCATCGTGGCGCGCAGCAGGCTGGTGAACACGCGTTTCACCACCACTTCGACAAGCTGCCCGTCGCCCTTCGTGGCCAGTTCGCGTAGTGCGCCGTGTCGTTGTAGAGCATGAGCCTTGCGCGCACGGTGTCTTTGCAATCGAGCACACTGAGAGACGCCGGGGCGAGATCGAGGCGATCCCGATATCCACGCGCGTCGATGCCGAGCATGCTCGCGAGGACGAGCCGGATGGTTGCCTTATGGGAAACGAGAACGACCGTCTCACCCTGGTGGCGAACGATGATGCCGCGGATTGCCGGCAATGCACGCGCAGCGACCGCGAGCCCCGATTCACCGCCCGCCGGCGCGAATGTGTAAGGGTCGGTTTCCCACGTTGCGTACTCATCACCGAAGTTCGTTTCCACTTCGCGCCGGGTCATCTGCTCCCAGCGACCGTGGTCAATCTCTTTGAGCCCCGGTTCGGGCACCGGGTGAAGATCGTGAGGTTTACCGACCAGCCTTGCCGTCTCCATCGTGCGATCGAGCGGGCTCGAATAGATGGCGACGACCTTTTCTACGGCGAGCCGCTCGCCAAGATGCGCCGCCTGCTCGCGACCCCTATCCGACAGAGCGACATTCGTGGATCCCGCGAAGCGATCTTCGGCCGATAGCGTGGTTTCACCATGGCGCACAAGGAGAAGGCGTGTGGTTGCCATGGCGACAACGCTAGCGCGTGTCGGTCTGCCCTGGAACGGACGAAAGCATTTTAGTAATCGGATTTTCTCGCGCGATGCTTTCCTCGCTCACGATCGATAACGTCATTCTCATCGAGCACCAGGTTCTCGAGCTCGGCGCTGGGTTCAATGTTCTTACGGGGGAGACGGGCGCTGGCAAGTCGATGGTCGTTGGTGCGCTCGATCTCGTTCTTGGCGGGCGCGCTCGGCCCGACAGCGTTCGTTCGGGCGCGCGCGAGGCCGAAGTCGCTGCGCTGTTCGAAATCGAGCCTGGTTCGCGCGTATCCATCAAACTCGAAGCCGCCGGAGTTCCGTGCGACGGCGAGCTCGTCGTGCGTCGCGTCGTGCAAGCGGAGGGCAGAAGCCGCGCGTTTCTCAATGGCAAAGTGTCGACGGCCGCGCAGCTCGCCGAGCTCGCAAGTGATCTCTGCGATATCGCTTCACAACACGAGAGCGTAAGCCTCACCGATCCAGCTACGCATCTCGAGTACCTCGACGCGTTCGGGCGGCTCGAGCACAAACGCGATGCGCTCGGCGAGAAAGTTGCCGAACTTGCAGTCGTCGTTCGCGAGATCGAACGCGTGCGTGCCGCCGAACGCGATCGCGCCGAACGCGAAGATTTTCTCGCGTTTCAGCTCCGTGAAATCGAAGAACTCGACGTGTCCCCTGGCGAGGATACGGAGCTCGAGAGCGAGCGCGCGCGCCTGCGCCACGCCGAGAAACTTCAAACAACGACGCAAGGTGCAGCCGATCGTCTCTATGAAGGCGAAGAAACGGTTTGCGACAATCTTGCGCGGATCTGTTCTGACGTCGACGCTGCTGCCGCCATCGATCCGTCGCTCGCGCCGCTTGCACGAACGGTGGAGTCTGCGCGCTCCGAGCTCGCCGATGTTGCACGCGCGCTCTGTCGCTACGCTTCGGGCATCGAGACGAGCGCCGAGCGACTCGCGGAGGTTGACGATCGCTGGTTCCGTCTGCAGAAACTGCTCCGCAAGCACGGACCAACGACCCACGAGCTTCTGGCTCATCGCGACGAGTTGAAGGGACAACTTTTGCGCCTTGCGGGTGCTGCCGATCTCCTTTCCGAGCTCGAACAGAAGCGCGATGCGCTGCTTTCTCGTGTGGCGCTCGATGCGCGCGTTCTGTCCCGAACGCGCCGTGATGTTGCTGCAACGCTCGCTGACGCGATCGGCCGCGAGCTTGCCGGGCTCGGCATGGGTCGCGCGCGCGTCGTCGTCGACGTCTCTCCCGTTCCGGCGCCGCACGCCGGCGATCTCCCCGCTGTCGATGGCGCGCGCTTGACGCCGAGCGGTATCGATCGCGTCGAGTTCCTCATTGCACCCAACAAGGGCGAAGATCCGCGGCCACTTCGCAAGATCGCTTCTGGCGGAGAGCTTTCTCGCGCGCTGCTCGCGTTGAAGCGCGTGCTCGCCGAGAAGGGCCCGGCAGGCCTTTACGTCTTTGACGAAGTCGACGCCGGTGTCTCCGGCGCCATCGCGGAAGTCATTGGCCGCTCGATCGCCGATGTTGCGCGCCACCGCCAAGTCTTGTGCATCACGCACCTTCCGCAGATCGCCGCGCTCGCTGATCATCACTTCGTCGTCGGTAAAAGTGAGCAGAAAGAACGCACGACGAGCAACGTTCGCCGGCTTTCGGAGGAAGAGCGAGTCAGCGAACTCGCGCGCATGATCGGCGGTGTGAAGGTCGGTGATGCCGCGCGCCGCGCAGCGAGGGAGCTCTTGTCAGCGAAGAAATAGAGTGTACTCCTGAAGGAAGTACACTTCAGGCAAATACGGTTGCTACGTTCTCGCTGAAGCGGAGTGGTCTATCGCGCTTGGTGAGGATGTCGCAGCCGTTCTTCGTGACAACGAGGGTGTGCTCGAACTGCGCCGATAACGAGCCGTCGACCGTTGTGACGGTCCACTTGTCTTTTGGATCGATTTTCACTTCGAAGCGACCGAGGTTCACCATGGGCTCGATGGTGAAGACCATACCGACCTTCATGCGCTCGCCCGTGCGGCGCTTTCCGAAGTGTTTGACTTGCGGATCTTCGTGGAAACGACGGCCGATACCGTGGCCGACGAAGTCCCTGACGACGCTGCAGCCTTCGCCTTCGACATATTCCTGGATGGCCGCACCAATGTCGCCGATGCGCCCTCCTTCTTTGACCTGCGCAATGCCGATTTCGAGTGCTTTGCGCGCGACCTCTGTCACCTTGAGCGCCGCGGGGCTTGGCGTGCCGATGTAGAAGGTTGCGGACGTGTCTCCGTGAAAACCGCCATAGAACGTCGTGACATCGACGTTGAGGATATCTCCGTCTCGAAGGACTCGCGGGCCCGGAATGCCGTGGCAGACGACCTCGTTGATGGAGGTGCAAACGCTCTTCGGGAATCCGCGGTAGTTGAGCGTGGAGGGGAGTGCACCGCGCCGAATCGTGTCCTCGTGCACGAGGGTGTTGATCTCTTCGGTCTTCATGCCCACGCGGAGGTTGTCACCCACGAGGAGCAGCGTTTCGGCCGCCATTTGGCTGGACACCCGAAGGGCCTCAATCTCCTTAGGGCTCTTGATCTCGATTGCCACGGCTCTCTGACTCCTACTGCTTCTTAGAGGGTGTTCGATTTCTAGTGTTCGATTGCGGCCTCAGAGCATGTTTCCCAGCCGTTGCGAGCGAATCGAGGCTAGGGCGGAGCGCGAAGAGCCCGCGTAAGCGTACTTGTCGTACGTGCGCAGGCACCGCAGCGCCCACCTGAGGTCCCGCCGTAGGCGGGCCGACAGCGCCGAAGGCGCCATCGAAGCGAATCGATTCGCGCAGCAGGCTGGGAAACATGCTCTCAGGCTGGCGCGTGACAGACGACTTCAATGTTGTGGCCGTCCGGATCGAGCACGAACGCGCCGTAGTAGCTTGGGTGGTAGTGAGGGCGCAGTCCTGGCCCGCCGTTGTCGCGACCTCCCGCGGCCATCGCTGCCTTGTAGAATGCATCGACTTGTGCGCGCGTCCCGGCGTGAAAGGCGATGTGAATCGCCGGCTTCTCGGGCGTTCCTTCGGTGACCCAGAAGTCGGGCATCGGAGCGACTCCGTAACCAAGGATGGTTAGGCCTCCCGTGTGTTCGCGCGGGATCTCCATCAATACGGAGTAGCCAAGTGGCTTGAGTGCCTCGTTATAAAATGCGCGGCTCTTTTTGGGATCGCTTACGTGCAGACCTGCGTGATCAATCATGAGCGTGCGCATTTACCACGCTTCGATCGCGACGGGGTAGTTGGGCCTTGGTGTCGGTGCGGCATCAAAGCAGCGTGACTTTCACTCCGAAGTGCTCGGCCTCGCGTAAAACCGTGGAGAGTCCCTCGGTGCGCGACGCGTGAACGAGTTCGTCGGCCGCGCCGATCCACGAGAGCGTTTCACGTCGGGGCGTCGTGCCGAGAAAGCGCGCGTCGAGTCCCCAGCGGTGCGCTTGCTCCTCGAGGCAGCTCCGCTTGGGACCGTCGCCAAGCACCACGAGCAACCGATCGTGCGCGCCCTGGTTGGTTGCGACGTAGTCGATCACCTTGTCGACGCGTTTGCTCGCAACGAGTCTGCTTGCGACGACATAAAGTCGGCGATTGCCGAGCGAGCGCCTGCGTGCGCGCACGTCCTCGGCAACGTCCATCACCGCGAGCGGACTCGGCTCGATGACTGCGATCGACTGCACGAGAACGCGTTCGCGTTTGGACAGCGCCGAGAGCAGCGTGTCGGCGAGGTGATCGGAGACGAAGCGCCATTGCGTTGAACGCGCCACGAGCCGCCGCACGATGAACGATCGCGCGCGCTCCGGCATTGCGCAGAGCAGGCGCACGTCGCCTCCGTGGGAGACGAGCGTGACCGGTGTGCCTGCAAGGCCGGATGAAATAGGCCAACCCGACGGCACCGCCCAATGCGCGATGATCTCGTCGGGCTTGCGGAGTCGAAGGCGCGCCGCCGCAGTGGCTACGAACACGGGGATTTGCCACACGCGAAAAGGATTCGCGCGAAGCCTGGCGGCAACGCCCGGCCATCCGAAGGCTCCACCAGGGTGAGGCTTCAGCACCGTCACACGATGTCCGGCGCGTTCCAGCTCACGGACTTCGGCTTGCACGAAGTGCCCGGACGGATCGCCTTCGGTCGACGGGTAGCTCGTCGTGACGACCCAAATCGATCGCTTCATCGTGCTGGTAAACATGCTCTCAGAACTGGCCGTAGATGAAAGGCTCGACCTTCGCTCCCGCAGCGAAGTGGATCGCGTAGGCGAACGTCGCGAGGGTCACGCCCTGCACGAGAGCCGGGGCTGCAACGAACTCCGTGCGTATGCGCTCGAACCAACGGCGCGGAAAGAAGTGCGCAAGGAAGCCGATCGCGAGCACGGTCATCACCTTCGGTGCGAGGTTCGGCGCATCGAGCGTGAACTTGCTCATACGCGTGAGCATCAGTGTTGCGTGCGCGAAGCTTGGTGCGCGAAAGAAGATCCACGCGAAGCACACGAAGTGGAAGGTGACGGCCACCGATGCGATGCGCCGCAGAGTCCACCGTGAGCTTGCGCCGTCCTCGGACCGTTTGCTCTTTGGCGTGCTGCCCGTGCGCCAACGTTGCCAGGCGCGGTTCACCGCAAGCGCGCCGCCATGCAGCGTTCCCCAGATGACGAAGTTCCACGATGCGCCGTGCCAGAGTCCGCCGAGCACCATCGTGAGCATGAGATTGCGATACGTTTTCCATGTGCCGCGGCGGTTGCCACCAAGAGGGACATAAAGATAGTCACGCAACCACGACGACAGCGAGATATGCCAGCGCCGCCAGAACTCCTGCAGGTCCGCCGACGTGTAAGGTACATCGAAATTCTTCGGCAGCTCATAACCAAACAGTTTTGCGCTTCCAATGGCAACATCGCTGTATCCGGAGAAGTCTGCGTAGATCTTGATCGCGTATGCGTAAATTGCGATCCAGATTTCGAGTGACGAAAAACGCTCCGGACTATCGAAGACACGGTTGACGAGATTTAGGCCGAGCGTGTCGCCAATGATGACTTTCTTCAAGAGGCCCGTGCCGATGAGAAAGAGGCCTTCGGCCTTCATCGTGTCGCTTGCAACGGGCACGCGCGCAAGCTGCGGAAGCATCGCTTTCGGACGGACGATGGGACCCGCGACGAGGTGCGGGAAGAAGCAGACGAAGAGCAGATAATCGAGATAGCGACTCGCGGGCGGGATTTCGCGTCGGTAAACATCGATGGTGTAAGACATCGTTTCGAACGTGAAGAACGAAATACCGAAAGGCAGCACGATCTGCAGGTGCATGGGCGCGATGTGCAAACCGAACCAAGCGAACACCTGCGCGATCGAATCGACGGCGAAGTTTGCATATTTGAAGAACGAGAGGATACCTAAGTAATAAACAATCGAGACGAGCAAGAGCGCTTTGCGCGCGGCGGGGTGGTTGGTCCGGCCGAGCGTCTTGCCAACGTGGAAATCGATGGTGCTGCCAACGAAAATGACGCCAACACAAAGAAGCGTCCAACCGAGCGGCCCAAGGGGCACGTCTTGTTCGAGTGCGGCGTCGTACGTACCAACGGAGTAAAATACGTAGCTCGCGACCATGAGAAAAAGCGGCCGGAGCAGCGGACGACGACGAATCGTCCAAAATACCGCGTAGGTGAAGAGCAGAAAGACGCCATAGAGGGGGCTGGCAAAGAGCATACGGCATCATGCCTTTGCCATTTGTCGTGGAGTGGAAGCAACTTCGCGTGTGCTCGAGCCTGGCTGTTTTGCCAAAGCAGCCGGACCGTTCGTCGGAATCCGCACAGCAAAGTTGAACTACGGTCGACTGCGACGTACGTCAAATGTTGATTCATTCTCTTGGGACGAAGCCGAGACAAGGACGGAATACTTCCTCGCTGAGCGACGTACGACGTGAAATGTTGACTCATTCTCTTGGTGGAAAGACCACCGCATCGATTGTGGTGATGCTTGGCCTGCTCGCGGTGCCGTATCTGTCGCCAAGCCTCGCACGCTATCGCGTGATGCGCGCCCCGTGGGATCACACGGAGCCGATCGCTGCGGTGAATGAGGCGCCTGCTCCTTTGCCGGCGCTCACCCAAGGCGAGACCATCCTCGGGGCCTCGAAGAACGAGGCAACGGTGACGAACGCGCTGCCTGATGCCCCCGCTGCGGGTGCTGGCGAAGGTGTGCCCGCGCCCGTAGCCAAGTCCTCGGGCAAGGCGAAGAACGCGGTCGTCGTGCCCGTCGACGATCCAAGCGGTCATGCCTTGGATGCATTCTACACGCAACTCGCGAAGACACGCGCAAAACAAAAAGACGCCGTGACGCGCATTCTGCATTATGGCGATAGCCTCCTCACGAGCGATTACATCTCGGGGACCATGCGCCGGCGGATGCAGGCCGATCTCGGCGACGCAGGGCACGGCTTTCTGCTCACGGCAAAGCCGTGGGACAGTTACTTTCACAACGACGTCGAACACGGTGCGAGCGCTGGATGGCGTGCGAGCCGTATCACGGGCCCACTTGCGAAGGACGGCATGTACGGGCTCGGTGGTGCGACCTTCACGGGCAGCCCAGGAGCCACCGCGTATTTCGGCACGTCAGAACACAGTAAGCACGGACGCAACGTGTCGCGCTTCGACATCTACTACCTCGAGACGCCGGATGGAGGTGACGTCGAGATCAAGCTCGCTGGCAACACCGAGACGTTCTCCACCAAGGGCGAGGCAAAGATCTCGCGCGTCAAGTCGCTGTCCGTTGCGGACGGTGAAGCGAAGATGTCGCTGCGCGTCGTCTCGGGGAAACCGAGGCTTTTCGGCGTCGTGCTCGAGCGTGACGAGCCCGGCGTGGTCTACGATGCACTCGGCGCGAACGGCGCGCGCGTGGAGCTTCTCTCGGGCATCGATGGAGCGCATTGGGGCGAGCAGATGTCGTTGCGCAAACCGTCGCTCATCGTGCTCCAGTACGGCACCAACGAGAGCGAGGCACCTGGCATCGCGGCCAACTACGAAAAGACCCTCACCGCCGTCATCGAAAAGATCAAGGCGGCTGCGCCTTCGTCGTCGATTCTCATCGCCTCGCCGCTCGACCGCGCCGAGACGACCGAGGGTGGAGCCTTGCGAACCAAGCCCGTCATCAAGAGGCTCGTTGCCGCGCAGAAACGCGTGGCCGAAGCGACGAACGTGGCGTTCTGGAACACGTACGAGGCCATGGGTGGCGAAGGTTCAATGGCCGCGTGGGTGAAGAGAGGTCTCGGCGGCAGCGATCTCACGCACCCGTCGCCGGCTGGCGCAGAAGTCCTTGGTGATCGGCTCTACAAGGCGCTGAACGCGGGCTTCGATGCGTGGTCGTCGCGCCATCCCAATGGCGCGTCGCCGTGACGCCGCGGCATCCGAGGAGGGCAGGGATCGCAAGCGGGAACAAACTTTTTGCCGATGGCGGCGATCGTGCCAGGATCGACCTAGGCAATCGTGTCGTGGATTGTTCGAAGAGAGGATGGGAGCCTGCGCTCGGCGCTCTATGTCATCGTGCTCGTGGTCGGGTGCAGCGACGTATTCTCGAGCGCGAAATCGGTCTCGAGCGCGAAGTCGCGCGCGGACTCAAGCGAGCAGGCGGCAGGGTTGGCATCGCGTCCGCCCGCCGAAGCCGCCGCTGCTGCCGCCTCCGTGCGACCGCCGGAAGCGGCAAACGTGCTTGAACACCCGGCAGCATTCGGGCGCTTCTTCGAATCACTCGCGAGGCTCGAGGCAGGGCAGATGCAGGACGACGTCCGCATCGTTCAATTCGGCGATTCGCACACGGCCGCCGACATCGAGACGGCAGTCGTGCGGCAGGCGCTTCAAGCGCGCTTTGGCGATGGAGGGCGAGGCTTCGTCGCAATAGGCAAGCCTTGGAAAGGGTACCGGCAAGACGGCGTTCGCGGCGGCATGTCTTCAGGCTGGTTCAGCGAGCGTGGGAAGCTCGATCACGGACAGTTTTTTGGTGACGGACTCTATGGACTCGCGGGCATCGGTGTGGCTTCGAACGGGCAGAGCGCGCGTGCGTGGGCCGATTGCACGGTACCCGCAAACCGCGTGGAGCTTGCCTATCTGGAGCAGCCGCACGGCGGATCCTTCGACGTTTTCATCGATGGGACACGCCTTGGTCGCATCTCGACGCGTGCCAAGCACGAAGGTTCGGCCTATCGCTCTTTCGACATTGCGGAATCGACGGCGTACCGGGTTGAAGTTCGAAACGTGGGAGATGGCAACGTTCGGATCTTCGGCGTTTCGCTCGATCGCTCGCAGAACGGTGTGGTGTTCGACGCGCTCGGGATCAACGGCGCGCGTGTGACGACGTGCCTTCAGTGGAATGAGCCGCACTGGGTCGAGCAGTTGCGGCATCGCTCGCCGTCGCTCGTCGTGCTCTCGTACGGAACGAACGAGTCCACGAACGAGTCCATGTCGGTCGACACGTACGAAGGACAGCTCGTAGACGTCCTCGGACGTATCGCGCGCGCCGTGCCTTCCGCGTCGTGTTTGCTGCTCGGGCCGCCGGATCGGGCTGTCCCGGACGGCACGGGCGGCTGGATCACGTCCTCAAAGTTGCTCGAGATCATCGCTTCGCAGAAGCGTGTTGCACAAGCCGCGGGTTGCGCCTTCTACGACCAGTTCCAGGCGATGGGCGGGGCAGGGACCATGGCAACGTGGTCGACGGAGGATCCTCCTCGAGCGCAACGTGATCGCGTGCATCTTACACGCGATGGGTACACACAACTCGGCGGCTTGTTTGCCTCGGACGTGATGCGTGCTTACGACGCCTTTCGGCGCGACCGCGGTCTCGCGCCTACGAGCGCCCCGCTGCCTTCCGCTACCTCTGAACCCTAAGAGCATGTTCGACAGCCGTCGCGAGCGAATCGAGGCTAGGGCGGAGCGCGAGGAGCCCGCGTAAGCGTACTTTTCGTACGTGCGCAGGCACCGCAGCGCCCAACCGACGAATCGATTCGCGCAGCAGGCTGTAGAACATGCTCTAAGGCCTGACTCATGGCAAACGAACGCGTTCGCATCGATGGTCGCATCCTCTTTCTCACCGAGGACGAGACGCTGATCGACGGGCAGCTCCACGGCGAAGATCTCGCCTGGGATCCGAATCGCGCGCTCATGTCGAACATCTCGACCGATGAACTGACGCCGGGCTGGGTCTGTTACTATTATGATGAGATTCTTGCGCGCTATTGCCTCATTGGTTTGCGCGGCGGCAAAGTCGGAATGGATGCCATCCGAAACGGTGGCTTCGGCGTCATCGTCAGCGGTGTCTCCAAAGGGTGTGGCTCGAGCCGCGAGACCGCGCCGTACAGCGAACTCAAAGCGGGCGTGAGGCTCATCGTCGCCAAGAGTATTGAAAAGATTTATCGGCAGAACGCGGACAATATCGGCCTTCTAACGTCGACCGATTTCGAGCTCATCGATCGCATCCAGAAGGGCGAGTCCGTTCCGATCGAAGAGTTCACCAAGGGACGCGATCCCATCAGCGCGAAAATCATCGAATATGGCGGCCTTTTTGCCTATAACCGCGCTCGTCTCGGCGGAGAGACTTCGCCGCCGGAGATCACCACGCCGGCGCGTCCGATGACTCTCTCTGAGAAGATCCTCGCCGCGCACGTCATCAAGGATGCGAAGAGTGGCACGCAAGGGGCCCTTGCCGTCAAGCCCGGGGATGCGTTCTTCGCGCGCACCGACGTCCGCTTCAGTCACGAATACGTCACGCCGATGGCCGAGTCGCTCTTCACGTCCGAGATGGGAAAGGACGCACGCGTGGCCGATCCAGAGAGTGTATGGGCATTTCGCGACCACCTCACGTTCCTCGATCTCGTCATGCCAAGAGCGCACCGCGAGATGGGCCTCAAAGAACAAGCCGAAAAGCTTGCTCTCGTGCAGGAGAATTTCACCAAACGACAGAACATAAATCTCTATGGCGAGATCTATCGCGAAGGAGAGCTCGTTGGATCCGAAGCCATCTGTCACAACAAGGTGATGGAGGAGATCGCGCTGCCCGGTCAGCTCGTCATTGGAACGGATTCGCACTCATGCACGGCGGGTGCGCTCGGCTGCTTCTCTTTCGGCGTCGGCTCCACCGACATGGCGAATGCATGGTACACGAAGGATGTTCGCGTCACGGTCCCTGAGACGGCGAAGTTCGTGCTCGAAGGCACGCTTCGTCCGGGCGTCTGCGCGAAGGACGTCATGCTTCACATCTTGAGTCAGGATTATTTCAAAAGCGGAAAGGGCATCGGCAAGGTGCTCGAGTTCGCTGGCAACGGCGTTCACCGCATGAATCTCGACGAGCGCGCCACGCTCACGAACATGGCAGTCGAAGCAGGCGGCTTCACGGGTATCATCGAGGCCGACGAAGTCGTCGTCGACTATCTGGTCACGCAGCGCAATATCGATGCGGAGAGCGTGCGCGCGCGTATCGTTCGTGCAGACGAGGGAGCCATGTACGACGCAACTTTCACGATGGACGTCGGCGCCATCGAACCCATGGTTGCGACCCCAGGTGATCCGCGCAACGGTGTGCCCCTGCGCGATCTCGTGGGGAGCTCGGGGGGGGTGCGAATCGATATTGCTTATGGTGGTTCATGCACGGGGGGCAAGAAAACAGATATGGATATGTATGCTGCGGTCCTCAAAGATGCCGTGGCCAGAGGCAAAAAGGTCAGAGAGGGCGTGCGCCTTTATATCCAATTTGGCTCACAAGATATCCGCCGTTACGCACAAGGGAAGGGCTACATCGATATCTTTCGTGCTGCAGGGGCCGAGCTCCTCGACCCATCCTGCGGCGCCTGTATCAAAGCGGGTCCCGGCGTCAGCCACTCACCGGAGCAAGTCACCGTGAGCGCCGTCAATCGCAACTTCCCGGGTAGAAGCGGCCCCGGAAAGGTGTATCTTGCAAGTCCGCTCGTGGTCGCCGCGAGTGCGATCGCGGGGCGAATCGCTCGGCCGGACGAAATCTAGGGCATGTTTACCGGCCGTCGCGAGCGACGTAAAGCTAGGAAGGCCGACGGAAGAATACTCGGAGTATTTTGAGGAGGCCGACCGACGATTTACGGCGCGCAGCAGGCTGGTAAACGTGCACTTATGGATACAATTCAACCCAATGCCCGCGTCACGGTCGAGTACGCGCTTCGTGACGACGACGGCAATATCCTTGACGCGAGCGACGCCGACGACGGCAAGCCCATGGTCTACGTGCACGGCTACGGCATGATTGTGCCAGGGCTCGAAGCCGCTCTTACCGGCCTCCGCAAGGGAATGGAAAAGTTGATCATCGTGCCGCCGGCCGAGGCGTTTGGCGATCATGACAGCGAGCTCGTATTCGAAATCGATCGCGATGACTTTACCAATCAAAAAGATGTGAAGGAGGGCGACGAATTCATCGCAGAATCCGTTGACGGGCATGAAATTGCCGTGCGGGTCATGGATGTCCGTGGTGACCGCGTGATCGTCGACGCCAATCATCCGCTCGCCGGCATGACCCTGCATTACAGCGTGAAAGTCACGGACGTTCGCGCGGCGAGCAATCAGGAGATCGCCGAAGCGGCGGAGGCATTCGACGAAGCGGGCTACGGCACGTGCAGCGATTCGACGCACGATCATGGCCATGATCGCCGCCGTGATCATGATGATGGCGAGCCGCTTGTCCAGCTCGGTTCAAAGAGAAGGCATTGAGCACGCGCTTGCGGCCGCCCTTCGCTACGAGTACACGGCAACCCACTCCCCAATGACGCAGAAGAACGTGAATCCCTGGACCTTCGACGTGCGCGTTCGTGAGCGCAATCTCAAGAGCGGCGCCGTCAACGAGAAGGATCTCGAGAAGTACTACGCGGGTCTTGCCGACCTCGCTGATCAGGCCGAGCCGGTCAGCGTCCCGCAACCGGCGCTCGCGCAACCTGAAGCCGCCGTCCAACAAAGCGTGGTCCACGAGAATAAAAACGAGGAGGAGCGTCCGTCTTCGCCCGAAGAAGCAGCCCAGACACGGGATGCGACGGCCGAAGGGAACTCCGGACCGAACGAGTGAGTCGAACGATGAGCGACGAGACGCTTCCGCAGATCGACTTCGCTACGTTCATCTTGTCGCTCAGTCACTCGGCGCTGATGCATCTCGGCGACGCACCCGATCCAACGACCAATCAGGTGCACGCGGATCTGGCGCTCGCGAAAGAGAACATCGACATCCTCGGTTTGCTCGAAGAAAAGACGAGGGGAAACCTGACGGGAGACGAAGAGCGCCTGCTTGCGGAGGTGCTCTTCGATCTTAGGATGCGTTACGTAGAGCGAGCCAAGGGGGCTGGCAAGTAGCCCCCCTACGGCGTCGCCCTCTGCGAGGGATCATGCCGCAGTCCAGAACGCGTTTCCTAACCTGCTGCGCGACACGATGCCAGCATCGACGGCACCTTCGGCGCTGTCGGCCCCGCCTGCGGCGGGGACCTCAAGGGGCCCTGCGTTCTCGTCGCATTGTGCTCGCTTGGTTGGTCGTGTTGTTCGTCGGTTTTTGCGCATGCAAAGGCAAAAACCCGTCACGATCGGGCGACTTTTTGCCGGGCGCCGCTGCCGTCGCAAGCGCCACGAGCGCGACGGAGCCGAAGGCCGCGGGTGAACATCCAACGGCCGAGAGCGCGCACGAGGGCGCGGGGCCGCTCAAGATGGCGCCACTCAGTTTCGCGCCAATCGCCAAACGCGCCGATCCCAGCGTCGTCACCGTCTACACGGTTGGCGAGGAAGACGATCGTCCTCTCTTCAATCGCAGAGGCAAAAGTCGCGCACAGAGAGGACTCGGCACCGGTTTCATCGTTGGTAAAGACGGAGTCATTCTCACGAACAACCACGTCATCGACGGCGCCGACAAAATCATCGTGCAGCTTTCGGATGAGCGGCGTTTCCCCGGCAAGATCGTCGGGCGCGATGCGCGCACCGACATCGCGATCGTGAAGATCGACGGAGCAAAGGATCTCGCCACGCTACCGCTCGGCGATTCCGACGGGCTCGAGGTGGGCGACTGGGTAGTGGCGATTGGCAATCCGTTCGGACTCTCTCACACCGTCAGCGCCGGCATCGTCAGCGCAAAGGGGCGCGGGCGTGAAGACGTGCCGCTCGATCCAACGGGTTACTATGACTTTCTTCAGACCGACGCGTCCATCAATCCAGGCAACTCGGGTGGACCGCTGCTCAATTTGAATGGTGAAGTCGTCGGCATGAACACGGCTATCCGCGGAGGCGGCGCGCAAGGCATTGGTTTCGCGATCCCTATCAACATGGTCAAGCAGCTGATGCCAACGTTGCTCAAAGACGGGCACGTAACGCGCAGCGCGCTTGGTGTGCGCATTCGCGACGTGCGTGATTTGTCCATGGACGACAGGCAGCAGCGCAAGATCAACGGCGATCGCGGCGCTGTCATCGAATATGTCGATTCCGGCGGTCCGGCAGACAAAGCGAAGCTCGAGATTGGTGATGTGATCGTGGCATTCGACGGTAAGATTGTCGATCGAGGCACGCTCCTTCAATGGCTCGCGAGCACCGCGGGTGTTGGCAAGAGCGTCGATGTCCGCGTTGTGCGAGCAGGCGCCCCGCTCGACATCAAGGTCACGCTTAGTGAGCTGAGGGAGCCGAAGAGCAAGACAACTCGCCCTCCATTGTCGCCGCCGGGCCCGTCCGACGACGATGACGAATTTGGTCGGTGAGTTTGGTAGAGCGAAGAGAGGTGCTCTCGCCAACTTGAGGACGAGCGTGAATAGACGCATTTTCGACGCGTCCAACAACGCGAAACAGGCACGCCAAGTGGAGGCGCAGCGGGACCGTGTACTCATCATGAGGGCGCAGAAAGGAGACAAGGGTGCGTTCCGGCAACTCGTGGAACGCCATCAACGTCGCGCCTTCACGCTCGCGTTTTCGCTCGTGCGCGACGAAAATGACGCGAGCGAGCTCGTTCAGGATGCCTTCGTTCGCGTCTACAAAAACCTGCCGAATTTCAAGGGCGATTCGTCCTTTTTCACCTGGCTTTATCGCATCGTCACGAACCTCAGCATCGACCTCCGGCGGAAAGCAGGCCGTCCGGTCGTAGAGATGGATGGGACGCGGTTCGAGTCCGGAGAATCTCAAGAGGCCGAATTCCCTCTCCTCAGTCGCATCGACGGAGCCAATCCTGCCGACGTCATACGCCGCAGCGAGATCGCAGCGCGGGTGCAGGCCGCGCTCGACACGCTGCCCCCTTACCATCGTGGCGTCATCGTTATGCGAGACGCTCAGGGCTACAGTTACGATGAGATCGCGTCGGCCATGGGTATCTCGAAGGGAACGGTCATGAGCCGCCTTTTTTACGCGCGGCGAAAACTCCAAGAGGTGCTGGCAGACTGCTACGAGGAGCAGATTGGTCGCGTGCCTGCACGTGCTGGCAAGACCGGCAAAGGAGGAGATGAGGAGTCATGAGCCTCGACCGAGAGACCATGCACAAGCTGATGGAGTATGCCGACGGCGAGCTTGCCAACGACGACTGCAGGGACGTCGAAGCGCTACTCGCGACGGACGCGGATGCGGCTCGATTCGTGCGCGACATACGTTTGCTCGGCCAAGTGATCTCGGTTGTTCACGAGCATCACGACGGCGCGAAGATCGCTGCGTTCGATGTTGCAACGAGCGTGATGAACAAGCTCGACGCTCGCCGCAAACAGGCTGCCCGCCTTCGCGTTGGAGGCATCGTTGCAGCTCTCGCAGTTGCGGCCTCTGTTTTTCTCCTCGCGCGCTCGAAGGAAATCACCGTGGCGCCATCCACGTTCGCGTTGAAGAACGACACGATCTCCAAGCCGGGGTCGCCCGCGAGGATGGCGGCGGAAGCGGAGAGCAGACCAAGCGCCGAAATCCTCGTGATTCACGGGACGCGGTGCGACGAGCCGTCGGTCGATCCAGCGATCGGCGAGATGCCGCCACTCCAATACAATTGCTACAAGGCGCTCGATAAGAAGATCTTGCCGCTCGTTAAAGGGCAAACGAGCACGATGGCGCTGCCGGACGCGCGCACGTTTCAAATCACGTTGAATGATGTAACGGCTGACAAGCGTTACAAGGTTGGTGCAGCCGTCAGCAAACCGGACAGCAGAGACTTTCTCAAGCTTGTCAACATCACGGCAGAACCGAACAAGCGCTTCAACGTGGGCGATTGGGCGTATCAGAATGGCGCCGTCGTTCTTGCCATTCGAATCTTACCTTGAGGCGGCTCGGCGGGGCGGAGCGAGCGCGCGGTTGGGGACACCTCTATTTTCGCCTGCTGGGCGGCTCTCTGTTATGACGAGGTCACGATGCGCAAGGATGCGCCGCTTGCTGTGGATGTGCCGTCGACCAACGAAGACAAGCCCGGTTGGGTGAAGGTTGGTGTCATTGCGGCTGTCGGTTTTACGATTGGCGTCGCTTGGCCGCGTATCGCAGGGGTCCGTCTCGGGCCGAGCGCGCCGGGCGATTCGACCGCAGCGAGCGCGCCCGCGTCAGCAAGCGGGAAACTCATCGAACGTGCGCCCGAGGCACCAACTGCGAGCGTTGCAGGGCGGGTTGCGCCGGCCTCGTCTCCATCGGCTTCGGCTACCGCAAACGTCGCAAGTGCATCGTCGGCGCCGTCTCCTGCAGGTCCCGCGGCTTCAACGCAGGTGACCGTGCAAAGGGGAGTGGTTCTTTCGTGCAAGACGGACGAAGGCGAAACGAAGAAGGGCAGAGAATGCGGCGGCGTTGCGTCGCTCGATGCGCTCATCCGGCCTCGACTTCGCGAGCTCGGTACGTGTTCGGCAGCGAACGGGCAGAACGGCAAACTCTCGCTCGTCGTTGCGGCCGATTTCGGCAATAGCCGTTTATCTTGGGATATTGGCAAGTCGTCCACGATTGCAAACGTGGACGGCGTGACGGCGTGCCTAAAAACCATCTTCCACAGCGCAGGACTAAGTGGCGTCACACACGAGCATGCGCGTTACACCGTGGCGTACGCGGCGAACTTCGCGCCTTTGCAGGATGCTTCTACTGCGCCGTCCGACTCGGCAAAGAGTGACAACGACGATCGCAAGAGTGCTACGCCGATGGCGGCGAGTGGCGAGGCAAGCATCACGTGGGAGGTTGCGCTCGTCCGCGATGCGCCAAAGACCGGCTCTGTCGTCGCGCGCTTGCCGCGCGGCACGAAGGTCAAGATCGGTGCGACGAAGGAAGGCTTTTATGCCGTGAAGTTCGGTGACGGCTTCATAAGCGACGGTTGGGTGTACCGCGGCGCACTTAGCCGTTAGAACGGGGGGGGCCGCTCTCGCGCCTGCCCATGCGCCGGCTCGGCGGTGGTAGGGTGTCGTCTCGTTCACGCTTCGGCGCGCCGCCTTTCACCTTCATCTCACGCATTCCGAGCTGCAGGCGGCGGATGACGGCTTTCCTTTGGCGATCTTTGTACTTTGCATGCGACGCTTCGCCTTGCTCGTTCGCTGCTTCGGTCTCGCGGTCGATGACCTGAAACTCGGAGATAACGAAGACCACGGGCCCGAGCGCCCATGCGCTCGATGGCGTGCGCTCGAGGAGCTTTCGCTGCAGCCGCACGGGGATGTCCACGACGAAGTGGATGACGCGGTAATTTTGCGCGGTAAAGACGTTGTCGCTCGGCGTGTAATCTTCGTCCGCACCGGCCTGCATTTCTGGGAGAAACTCGGCAAGGTGCGGATTTTGCTGGCAATAGCGTTTGAAGTCGAAAATCGAATTAATACTCTGTCCGGGGACGACGTAGTTGAACGGAAAGAGCTTTTTCTGCAGGTATTGGATAACTGGAAAGATGTCGCTTTTTTCGCGCACCACGATGCGAAATCGAAGCTTGTCGAAAATCTGCGCGGAGACCGATTCGCGTTTCGATAAAAGCTTCGTGTAGAGCGAATCCTTATTCTTCCTGCCGCCAATGAACTCCGTAATCGGAAAGCCCTCAGCAAGCATGCTGCCAATCACGCGGTAGACCTTTTCCTCCACGAGGTGGAAGATTTCCTGGTCGGACATCGGCAGCATGAAGAGCAGCTCGCGTCCGTCGAGGTGATGGATGATGTGCATGCACTTCAAAATCGTACATGCGCACGTTTGGCGGTGTCCGCGTCCGCCCGCGAGGGAAAAGAGCTCCTCAACACTTGCTTGCTCGACCGGCTTCGGGATTGGGTATTCGAGGTGTCGCCGAAGGTAGCTTATGGCTTCGCCTTTAATCGCGTCCATGCGCCCGCGGTCGGAGGGTTCGTCCGGTTGGAACTCCTGGGAAATAATGAATTCACGGACCTCTCCCTCGTCCTTGAAATTCAGTCGGTGCCAATCAATGACCGAATCGCCGCGCAGAGCAATACGTACCGCTTCGAGATCTGCGAGGCTGAATTCCTCAAGTGTTTTCAATCCTTCGCGTAGCATCGATTCGCAGGCACGTTACGCGATTCCTCCGGCTGGAGAAAGAGCGGCGCAGCGCCCACCTGAGGTCCCGCCGCAGGCGGGCCGACAGCGCCGAAGGCGCCGTCAAAACCGAATCGATTTGCGCAGCAGGCTGGTAAACACGCTCTTACGGCGCGGATGTACCGCCGTCCAGTGGCGGAGGCCGTGGTGGCGGCAGCGGATTGGGCGCGGGCGCGGGTTTTCCCGACGCGGTCACGGCAGGCCTGCGATCCTCAGATGCTCCACCCGAGCGCACCTTACGGCCTCGGTGTGATCCATGCGAACAGGCCACAACCGCGAAGACGAGAAACAAGATCAGGCGGCGCACCACGGTGGCAAGCGAATCGAGGCTAGCCCCGGCTAGGCCTTGTCGGTTTGAGATGACTGCGCGATGGCGCTCACGTGCGGCTGGGTGCGGCCAAGGGAAAGGGTTCCAACGAAGATGCCGATCGCAACAGCGAGGACGGCCACGTGACCCATCAACGTTCCCGAGCATCCGGCGATGGCAATCGGTGCGAGCGCGGCGAGGTACCAGGGGGTCAGTTTCATTCTTCTTTGATCTCCGAGGCCGAGCCGAAATCCGAGCTTAAAACGGTGCAGAACACCTCTCTGAAATGTCCTACATAGTAAGATAAGATACGACAACCCTCGGGGCTGGCCAAACTTTCTATCGGGATAAGGGGTCCCGAATCAAGCCTGTTTTTTTGCATCCGTATCGCATGCCTCATTCCATCGGAGGTTTACGTGTACGAAAGTGCATATACAAGCAATTTCGCCGTTTCGGCTGGTCGTACGCGCTTAGCATCCTCGCGGACGCGCGTCCGGTGAGCCGCAATCCCGTGGGCAAGCCGACACGTGGGTGTAGGTTGCATGTAGTCGTGTTGGTGTCCCCCACCCACAAGGCTTCGCCCGGAGAGTTCGTCTCGCTCGGAAGCATATTGTACTCTTAGCAAGAGTACAATATGCCTCGACCTTAACGGCACCGCTTGGATGGGGCCAATTAGACCAGGGGTGAAGGTACTTTAAACCAGGGGGAGGGATGCCACGGCAAAGCTGCGGCGGATGGGTCACGAAGGCCGAAAATTTCAACGTTGACGCAGTCTTGCGGCGCCGTATGGCCGTGCAAATGTGTCATCGGATCTTTCGCACCTGAAAGAAAGTTGACGATGACGTGCCACGATCTTCCGTTATTTTGGATGGCACGCATCTCGCTTAAAGAGACGTCGCACCGCACGTGTGGCTATCCCCCCCCTGGCCCCGTGCGGTGTTTTTATTTTGTTCGGCCGCTGAAAGCAGTCCGGACGGTTCAGCGGGGCGCAGGGTTGCGCTCACGGGCGAGCTGCCACAAAATGGCGCGGATGGGGATCCATGCGCGATGATTTCGTCGGCGAAGCTCGCGCCTAAGCTCCAAGAAGGCTTTCTCGAGCAGCGCCACGTCGAGCATGCTCGACACGACCGCGGGAGCGCTCGGGAGAAAGGATTGCCCGTGGGCCGTGTCGAGGTATCCGCGAACGAGTGCGGCCGCTGTCCAGCGCAGCCAGATGGAGCTCCATGCGGTGGCAACAGCCTGATCTTCTGGGCGGAGCGCCGCAACCGATGTTGCGGCCGCATTATGAAGCGATCGCGCCATGCTCGCCACGTCACGAAGGGCGCTGCTTCGCCGCCGACGTTCGGTCATGCGCCGTTCGCGTCCTCCGCCGGCACTGATCATCACGAAGTCTTTGCCGGTAAATATGGTGCGGGCGAGATTCAGATCGCCGTGACAACGAATCTGCGTGGCGTCGATGCGCTGAGCGAGAAGCGGCCTGAGTTGCCCAAGGATGCGGTCCTCGCTTGCGATGAGATATGCGACGCCCTCCTGTATGGAAGCGGGCAGGTCGCGATGCCTACGGCGGAGCGTAGAAAGGACGCGGCCGACGAGATTTCTTGCCGACTGATAGCTTGAGCGCTGTTCCAGCGTGGAGAAGGGGCGCGGCTCGAAGTTCGGATCGGTTGTTTCGGAGAGCGCAATGTGGAGCTCCGCGATGCGCTGGCCAAGGAGCATGGCCCAGTCGCGGTAGGTTCCAATGAGCTCACGGTACTCGTCGGGCGGTTCGAGGTGCGCCAGATCGAACAGCGGCTCGGTCGGTACGGCAGGCGGTGCGTTGCCCACGGGGCGCGCAAGAACTCGCTCATACGCGCGCCGGATCTCTGCGTGCGCGTGCTCCCATGCCGTGCCTTCGTTGGCAACGTATTCTTCGAGCACGCCGAGTGTCACCGGCGCGCCGCGCGGTCGCATGAACTCGATTTGTCCTGCGACACGCGGACTGAGCAAAGGGGGATCTGCGACCGTCCGCGCTCTGTTGTGGAGCAAACGTCCAACTTCGAGCTCCGGTGCGGGTCCGTCTTCGACTCGATAATAAAGCTTGAGAACGTAACTCGTGCCGAACGCGATGACAGCGCCGACGCGATCGCCCGCGATGACATGAGACTCGACGACATCCTGTTTGAGGAGCACGTCCGGAAGCGTTCCGCACGCGAACCTGCCGTGCATGGTTCGCGCGGACAGGCCCTTGGCGATGGCGTCAAACATGACGCGGGCGACGCCGTTACCGGTTGCTTCGAGCAGCAGCGCAGTCGACGGCTCGGCCTGTGCGTCCTGGATGGAGAGATGCGCAACGACGGTGCCGGGCGCAGGTGCGGGCGTGATGACGCCCGCGGAGACGGCGACGAGCGGAATGGCGAACGCCTCTCGAAGGCCCCCGACGTACTCGACGCGTGCGACGACCATGGCGACGGGTGAACCAGGTCCTTCCGGATCCTCCTCGTTCGGTGCCGTCCCCACGCTGACGGAATCGAGCACGCGCGTGTTCGCGATCGCCGATTCGGCCCACCCGTGTGCCTCGACGAATGTCTCGAGCGCCTCGGCGAGCAGAGACCTCTCCGTTCCGAAAAGAAGCGCCTGGATGCTCGTGCACGAGATCGTCACGGCGGCATCGAGACTGAGGCGCTCCTCTTCCTCCGACTGCTCGATGGGCTCGATGCTGAACCAATAAAAGTCGTGGCCCCCGAGCGTCAGCATGTACGGCGCATCGCCGATGAGCGGAAAGCGCGTGCTGCCCATGATCTCGATGGGCGAACAACCCTTCCAGTCACCCAATTCCAGCTCGACGACCTGTACGTGTCGCGACAAGTTTGCGACGACGAGGATGGTCTCACTCTCGTACTCGCGAATGAACGCGAGCACGCGCGGGTTCGACGGATTCAGGAAACGAACCGTGCCACGCCCGAACGCGCGGTAACGCTTGCGAAGTGCAATGAGGTGCTTGGTCCACCAGAGTAACGAATTTGCATTCGACTGTTGCGCCTCGACGTTGATGGCTTCGTAATGATATTCGGGATCGATGGTGATTGGCAAAATGAGCTTCTGCGGATTCGCTCGTGAGAAGCCCGCGTTGCGGTCGGCGCTCCACTGCATGGGCGTGCGCACGCCGTTGCGGTCGCCGAGATAGACATTGTCCCCCATGCCGATTTCGTCGCCATAGTAGAGCACCGGCGTGCCGGGCATGGAAAAGAGCAAGCCGTTCAAGAGCTCCATCTTGCGCCGGTTGTTTCCGGCGAGCGGCGCGAGCCTGCGCCGAATACCGAGATTGATGCGCATTTGGGATTCGTGCGCGTAGGCGCGATACATGTAATCGCGCTCTTCGTCAGTCACCATTTCGAGCGTGAGCTCGTCGTGATTGCGCAAGAACATGGCCCACTGGCAATTCGGATGGAGCTCCGGTGTCTGCCGCAGAATATCGATGATGGGGAATCGATCCTCCATGTGAATGGACATGAAGAGCCGCGGCATGATCGGAAAGTGAAAGTTCATGTGGCACTCGTCGCCGTCGCCGAAGTATTGGGCGGCGTCCTCGGGCCACTGGTTCGCCTCCGCAAGGAGCATGCGGCCGCGCCATTTCCCGTCGACGTGGGCGCGGAGCTTCTTCAAAAAATCGTGGGTCTGTTTGAGATTCTCGCAGTTCGTGCCCTCCTCTTCGTAGAGGTAAGGCACCGCGTCGAGCCGCAGCCCGTCGACGCCGCGCGCGAGCCAGAAATCGACGACGCCGAACACGGCGTCGTGGACCGCGAGGTTTTCGAAATTCAAATCCGGCTGATGCGAGAAGAAGCGATGCCAGTAGTACGCCTTGGCGACCCGGTCCCACGTCCAGTTCGACGCCTCGAAGTCTTGGAAGATGATGCGCGCTTGCGCGTAGCGGTCGGCAGTATCGCTCCAGACGTAGAAGTCACGCTCCGTCGAACCTCGGGGGGCGCGTCTTGCGCGTTGAAACCACGGGTGCGCATCGGAGGTGTGATTGATGACGAGCTCGGTGATGATGCGGATCCCGCGCTTGTGCGCGTTGTCGACGAGCTCGTCGAAGTCTTCGAGCGTCCCGACCTCCGAGTGGACATCCGTGTAGTCTGCAATGTCGTAGCCGTCGTCGAGCCCTGGAGACGGGTACTGCGGCAAGAGCCAGATCGCGGTGATGCCGAGATCGGCGAGGTAATCGAGCTTGCTCGTCAGTCCACGGATGTCGCCGACGCCGTCGCTGTTCGAGTCGAAAAACGACCGCGCACGCACCTCGTAGATGATCGCGTCCTTGTACCAAAGCGGGTCGCCATCGAGCCCGCGCCCCACGCGAGGATTCTCTCTTCGAGGCGTGTGCGGCCGCGGTGGTCGAGAGGGGAACACGCTCCGCGTCATGCCTTCGACTTTGCCCACCCCGGACCCACCCTTCAAGGCGTCATGGACGCGGGGTTCGCGTCTCGCCATCGCGTCGCACGTGGCCAGCGATCGCGCGCGCTCGCCGCTTGCGACACACAGGTCAATTCCTTGTCACGGTGCCCCGAGCACGGAGGTGACGTCGACGGACGTCGTGCCGCCCGAAAGGGTGACGCGTCGTTCGGTCGAGCGACGCGCGTCGCGCATGCCAAGCTCGATTCGCAGTTGGTAATCGCCGTTCGCGAGCGATGGTTCATGCGTGACAACGCGCGGCACCCGTCCTGGTTCGAAGTGCATTCGCGCATCGCGCACCAGATCACCTTCGAGGTCGACGTACTGCAGCTCCATATCGGTGACATCCGAGGCGGCGCTGCCGAGCACGACTCGGACGTGCTGCTCACGCGGCGTGCGGGATCCGATCCACACCGTTGCCGCAAGCCCGATGGCGAGCACGACGAGACGCGTCAAGCGCGGCGCATTCCATCGTGCGGTCGGCATGGGTCACGTAAGCTTGTATCTTGCATCGTGTCTCGAACCAACCTTGTCGCATCGTGCGACTGGCGCTAAAGCTCGAAAGAAGGAAAGGCGTGGACCCAACCCAGGGCCGCGACCCAAAACTCATGTATGGATCTCAGAGCGCCACGAAGAAGGTGACAGTCCCCGAGTTGCGTGCGCGAAAGTCTACGCTGCTTGGCTCGCCGGAGCTCGCACCGAAGATCGCGATGGTCACGGCTTACGACTACACCATGGCCAGGCTCGCGGACGAGGCGGGGATGGACATGGTTCTCGTTGGCGACTCGCTCGCGATGGTCGTCCAAGGACTCAACACGACCATTCCCGTCACGCTCGATGAAATGGCTTACCACTGCCGAGTGGTCGCGCGCGGCCTCACGCGCGCACACCTCGTCGGAGATCTGTCGTTTATGAGCTATCAAGTCTCATCCGCGCAGGCCGTCGAGAGCGCGGGCAAGCTAATGAAAGACGGCGCGGAGAGCATCAAGCTCGAAGGCGGTCAGGAGATCGCCGAGCACGCGTATCGCATCGTCCGCGTGGGCATTCCCGTCGTTGGTCATATCGGGCTCACGCCTCAGAGCGTGCATGCATTCGGCGGCTTCAAAGTGCAGGGGCGAGGTGAGGGCGCCGACAAGATCATGGCCGACGCCATCGCGCTCGAACAAGCCGGCGCGTTCGCGATTGTCCTCGAAGCGATCCCGCCAGATCTCGCGGCCGACATCACCTCGATGCTTACGGTGCCAACGATTGGCATCGGTGCGGGCGCCCATTGCGACGGACAAGTTCTCGTCTGCTCTGATTTGCTCGGCCTTTCGCGAGGGCATCAACCCAAGTTCGCCAAGCGATTTGCAAACCTCGGCGACGCAGCCGTCAATGCATTCTCCGCGTACGTCCAAGAGGTCCGCGCCGGCACATTCCCGGCTGCAGCGCACGCATACAAGGCGAATGCGCAATCGGCCGCCGCACAGTCTGAGCGTCGGCCGCCTATCTCGGCTTCGGGCGACGAGCTCGATGCGCCTCTCGCGCTCGATCGCTGGCACTGAGAGCGTGTAGGGCAGCCTGCTGCGCGAATCGATTCGGTTTTGACGGCGCCTTCGGCGCTGTCGGCCCGCCTGTGGCGGGACCCCAGGTGGGCGCTGCGGTGATTCGCTCGCGACGGCTGCCCTACACGCTCTGAGACCGCTTTCGACCTCGCGGCAACTTGAAAGCGGTCTAATTTTGAGCGTCACGCGTGTTTATACTTTCCCATACCGTAACGGGCTCTGACTCGATCTGCGCGCTGGAGAAGACGTTGTCACCTGCGAGCCAGCGTTCGACGGCATCTGGCGTCGACAGGGCGATGTGCAACGCCTCCTGCAACTCGTAGAGCATCCCGTCCCCCGTCACTGCCCTGATCCCCGTTGCTGCGCCTACGAGGGTCAGCTCCCCAGCGACTAGCATCTCCAAGACGGGTTGCGGCGGATCCTGATCCTTCTTGCACTGCTCGATGCTCCTCGAGTGCGCGAACCGGCAGGTGACCGGCCGCACGTCGTAGGCGAGGCAGTGGCCGTCCTCCCCAAGGAGGGCGCACGGAAGGTGCCGCGGGTAGTCGTTCTTGTGCTTGCCGTGGGTCTTTTCAGCGTTCACCTGTGCTCGCGACCGCACGCGATCGAGGACCTCTGGGTCGAAGTTTCTTTCGGCGTGGTCGACGATTCGTGCGATCTCGGGAACCAACACGCCCGTGGGAGTTTGACAGCAGAAGTTGCATCCTGCGACGCATGCGAGGCGCTCGTGCGTCATCGCCAACATCATGACGATGCCGCGATCGATCGTGTCGGCCGTGACCTCTGCCGCCGCAATCGCCGCGGCCTTCGTCTTCGGCTCGAGCTCGTGTCCGACGTACTTCGCGATCTCGTTGATCTCGGCTTGTATCACCTCCTGACCTTCGTCGAATTCCCTCGTCGTTGCTTCACCGTTCAGCGACGCAAAGCGCCCGATCGCACGAGAACGTTTCTTCTTTGCCACTACGCGACTCCTCCTTGGCAGACTACCAATTTTCGGAGTCAAAAAAACATCACGTGTAAGTGTACTCTCGGCAGGAGTACATTGCACAAGAATCGACCGATTGACACCCGGCGGAGCGAACGTTACGACGGGCTATGTTGCGGGACTAACTCAGTTGGTAGAGTGCCAGCTTCCCAAGCTGGATGTCGCGGGTTCGAATCCCGTGTCCCGCTCCATCGAGCCGACGCAAGAGATGCGAGATGCAATGGAGGCGCCGTGCGTGACGCAAAGCTAGATTGCTTTCAAGTTGCCGCGAGGTCGAGGCGGGGCGTGGGATGCGACCGGACTCGAACTGCACGGAGTCCACGAAGTGGACAGAGTGCAGTGAGAGCGACGGAGCGAAGCGAAGTGAACAGCCTTGTAGGGTTTTGAGGACCGCGCCGCAGGCCCCAACGATGAGATCGCGGCAAATCGAAAGCAAGCTGTCGCTCCTGGATTATCTCGAACGATATGGCGCGCGGTCGATCATGCGCCTGCCTGCTGCCGTGAAGATCCGTCTGTCGGGCAGACCGCGTGTCGTCGTCGATGGGCTCGCACTCGATCCGGACATGCAGATCCTCCTTGCGCTTCGTAGCCTCGTTCGCAGGCAACCGGTCAACGCGTACGAGCCCGTCGAGGCACGCGCTCGGATCCTTCGCGAGGCCATCGTGCACCGAGGCACTCCAGTCAAAGTCCGCCACGTGCGCGACCTGCTTGTCGACGGCGGTTCCGGTTCGCTCCGTGCGCGGCACTACGCGCCGAACGAAGAAGGTTCGAGACCGCTGCTCGTGTTCTTTCATGGCGGTGGTTTCGTCGTTGGTGATCTCGAGACGCACGACGAAGCATGCCGAATGCTCTGTCGTCACGCGGGCGTCCACGTGCTCTCGGTTGCTTACCGTCTTGCGCCAGAAGCACCATTTCCTGCGGCGGTCGACGACGCGCTCGCGGCGTTCGCATGGGCAAGGAAGAACGCCGGTGAGCTCGGAGCCGATCGGTCGTGCGTGGGCGTTGGTGGCGACAGCGCGGGCGGCAATCTCGCAGCGGTCGTCACGCAGAAGCTGGCGCACGATGACGACGTCGAGCCGCCAACGATGCAACTTCTCATCTATCCATCCATCGACCGCACGACGGAATGGCGGTCGCTGTCGCTCTTTGCCGACGGCTTCTTCTTGTCGCGCGCGGAGCTCGACGACTACGTGGGAGCGTACACGGCGGGTGCCGATCTTCGCGATGCCCGAAACTCGCTTCTTCGTGCGGAGAGCTTGCGAGGGCTACCTCCCGCGCTCGTCGTAACGGCCGGCTTCGATCCGCTGCGCGACGAGGGTGAGGCGTATGTGAAGGCGCTCGCGGATGCGGGGTGCGTCGTCGTGGGGCGCCGGATGGAAGGACTCATTCACGGATTCATCAACATGGCGGGGGTGAGCCCGGCGTGTCGCGACGCGCTCGTCGAGATCGCGGGAGCCACACGTGCGATGTTTGCGTCCGCGCCGCAGACTGGGGCCTGAGGTCCCGCCGCAGGCGGGCCGACAGCGCCGAAGGCGCCATAGACTCCGAGCAACGAAAGGCGGGCGACGCAGATCTGCAGGCCGGCCGTTAGAGCGTGTTTACCAGCCATGTTCGCGGTTTTCACAAGGCGTTGAGCCTGCTCGACGACGGCTGCCACGCTTCCTTCCGAGTGGCGGTTCGTCGCCGTCGCCGTCGCCGATCAGGTCCACGTCAACGACTACGACGGACATTCATGAGCGCCTGGCGCGAAGAGCCATCGTGTGCCCTCGTTTCGTTGACGTGGTCGTTGACGGCGA
>Ga0123357_10000221_pt1 | contig 53987 bp, 42 predicted proteins | sample TergutEmb28metaG_FD_89873 | JGI IMG/M metagenome (GOLD analysis project Ga0123357, IMG submission 89873) | Embiratermes neotenicus P4 segment gut microbial communities from Petit-Saut dam, French Guiana - Emb289 P4 | ecosystem: Host-associated > Arthropoda: Insects > Digestive system > Gut ...
ACTACACCGCATTTTGAGCCGTTTGGCCCACATCCCGAAACCTCAACCTCAATCCCGCATCAAAAACGAGGATCGACGCCCACAAAAAAAATAAAATTATTTTTACTCGCGAACTTGGGGTAACCTCATGAGCATCAAGCCCAGGGACTGCAGTCCTGGGCTTTCCTTTGAGTGCGGTGAGACGTTCCAATAGGAAAGGTTCGCGACGCTGCAAGCACGGTAGGAGAGCGATGTTTGATTTTGGGAAAAGGGGAGCAATTAGCCGGAGGTGGGGATGACTTGCCATGTGACGCGGGTGACGCCAGGGCGTGATTCCAAATCCTTGAGAAATACGGGCGTTAGATTGTGGCGGCGACGGGCTTGCCACCTGAGTTCCAGAACGAACCTGCGGCGGAAGAGCTGGTCCCCAACGCGTTCGACGTCGGTATCGCAGGAGACGATACGGCGGCCGGAGGATTGGATGAGTGCTCGCAGTTCGCCTTCGCTGGAAGGGATGGGGAGACTGCGGTCACCGCTTTCGATGACGATTTCGAGGATAGCACGTTGCTCCTGCTTGAGGATCGGTTCAATCCATGCGAGTCCTGCGAGGACGATCAGTGCGAGGATGGTGCCTGCGGCGCCGAGAGCGAATTGGCCGGCGCCGAAGCATAGGCCAAGAACGGAGACGTACCAGATGGTAGCGGCAGTGGTGACGCCGATGATGAGGTCGCTTTTTTTGAGGATGGTGCCGGCGCCGATGAAACCGATGCCGGTGAGGATGCCAAGGGGGAGTCGCATCATGTCAAGTTGGACGAAGGAGTCTGCGGCTTTGCCGTGGGTGGGGATGAGGAGGTTGCCGAGGATCATCGCGAGAGCGGCGGCGAGGATGACCAAAAGCGTGGTACGAAGTCCGGCCGCTTTGCCGCGTTCGCCCCGATTAAGTCCGATGAGAACGCCCGCAGCAGCAGCGGCGCCCAGACGCCACGCCATGTCGCTCCATTCCAAAGTGAATTGCAGGCCAACCATGAGAATGCTCCGATCTACCTGGGGTAATCGCCGCGGAGGAGTTTGATGGTTTCGGCGCGTTGGGGGTTGCGGAAGATCGCGGCGCCGGCGACGAGGATGTCGGCGCCGGCACTCAGCGCTTGGTGGGCGGTGCGGATGCCGATGCCGCCGTCGATTTCCAGTCGCTGGTGCGGGCCGAGTTCGTGGCGGAGGAATTGGACCTTGCTCAAAACCTCGGGAATGAATTGCTGACCGGTGAAGCCGGGATGCACGGACATCACGAGGATCAGGTCCGCGACGCCCCAGACGGCTTTGAGCGTCTCGACCGGCGTGTCGGGATTCAGGCTCACTCCGGCCGTGCAGCCCAGATCGTGAATACGCTTGATCAGATCGACCGCAAGTCCGCCAGGAACTACTTCGATGTGAAAAGTCAGATTGTTCGTACCGGCCTTGCAGAAAGGGTCGATAAACTGCCACGGCTCACTGACCATGAGATGCACATCAAGCACAAGCCCGCACGATTTTTTCAGAGCCTGTACGGCATCCGGCCCCATCGTGAGGTTCGGCACGAAATGCCCGTCCATCACATCGACGTGCAACAGATCCGCCCCGCAGCGTTCGACATCAGCCGCCTCATCGCCGAGCTTGGCAAAATCCGCCGCGAGGATCGAGGGGGCGATCAGGGGGAGATGCGGAGGATGCTGGAACAACTCGGTCGGCAAGCGGGATCCTTCATAAAAGTTAAAAGTTACAAAGTTAAAAGTTAAAAGGCGGAAGAGGGCAACTCCACGAATGGTGAGTTGGCGATTGCGCAACCACAGGCCATGAGCCTGTCCATCTTTTAACCTTGCAACTTTTTCACTTTTAACTTCCTTTTAACTTTTAACTTTGTGACTTTTAACTTCCGTCAGACGTTGTCCAGCAGATCGATGCAGGGGAATCCTTTTCCTTCGAGGAATTCGAGGCTTGCACCGCCGCCGGTGGAGACGTGGCTGACTTTCTCGGCGAGTCCGAACTCTTCGATAGCCGCCGCGGAGTCGCCGCCGCCGATGATGGTTACGGCGCCGTGGCTGGTGGCGTCGGCCATGGCCTGGGCGACGACCTTGGTGCCGTTGATGAAGGGCTTCTTTTCGAAGACGCCCATCGGGCCGTTCCATACGACCGTCTTGGCCGCCTTGATCTTGTCGGCGTAGAGCTTGGCCGTCTTGGGTCCGATGTCGAAGCCTTCCATGCCGTCCGGAATATCGCCTTCGACGACGCGGGTCTGTGCGTCATCGGTCATCTTGTCGGAAATAACGTTGTCGATCGGCAGCACGATTTTGCCCTTCGCTTTTTCCAGCAGGCTCTTGGCAAGTTCGACCTTGTCTTTTTCGGCGAGCGACCCGCCGATCTTTTTGCCTTGTGCGAGGAAGAAGGTGTAGGCCATCGCGCCGCCGATGAGGATGCTGTCGGCCTTGGCGAGAAGGTTCTCGATCACGGCGATTTTGTCGGAGACCTTGGCGCCGCCGAGGATCGCAATGAACGGCCGTTGCGGCTTATCGAGCGCGTCGCCAAGAAACTTGAGTTCCTTTTCGATCAGGAATCCGATGCCGCGTTTACCGGCGCCGAGTCTTTCCGCGGCACCATAAGTAGATGCGTGCTGACGGTGAGCGGTGCCGAATGCGTCATTGACGTACAGGTCGCCGAGCTTGGCAAGCTGAGCGGCAAAATTCGCGTCATTCTTCTCTTCTTCCTTATGGAAGCGGGTGTTTTCCAGCAGGAGAACATCGCCGTTCTTCAGGCCGGCAACCTGCTTTTCAACTTCCGGACCGACACAGTCAGCCGCGAGAGCAACGGGCTTGTTGATCAACTTGCTCAGCGTCTCGGCGGCAGGCTTGAGCGAAAATTTCTTCTCCGGCCCCGCCTTCGGACGCCCCAAATGACTCATCAAAATCGCCTTCCCGCCGCGATCGATGATGCTCTTGATCGTCGGAACCGCCGAGCGAATGCGGCGATCGTCGGTCACCTTCAGATGTTCATCCAACGGCACATTAAAATCCACCCGCACCAAAACCCGTTTCCCTTGGACATCCATCTGAGCGACAGTCTTCTTAGCCATGTTTAAATCCTTCCTGTGAAGAGTAATTCATTTAATGCACGATACATAGTGCAACTGACCGCACCATGCTACGGGATAATCGTAAAATCGGTCAACCTTCCTGGGCGGCATTAATTAGCCGACGGGCTTGCCTGCCGTTCGTTACGGACACGCGTTTTCCTTGAGGAACCGCTTGATCGAGGGGATCAGTTGTCGAACGGAGACCTTCGCCAACGGCAAGGAACCGGCCTGTTTATCGCTGGGATGTTCCGGCGCAACGATTCGCACGCCCACCGCAACCGCTTCCATCACGAGCGGTGAAACCACGCCCCAGGGCGACAGATGCACGAGTACACCAACCTTCTCCCACGCGGGTGCCCAATTGGTACTGGATTGCATGCCCGGCCATTCGCCGACGAGTTCCACATCAAACTTCTCCTCGCGCAGCTTTTTGGCAAGCGTCAGCAGCGGCACGGACGGAATCAGCGCATCGCGGATGATCCGCAACATGCGTTCAGCGAGAGCGTCATCGTTGCCGGTGACTTTCGCTCGGGCCAGCGCTCGGCGGAGAACATCGGCAGCGGAATGAAAGTGCACCGTTAAATATTCTTCTTCGACGATGGCACGGGCCGCGACGAAGATTTCCTGGTGTGTCGGGAGTTCGATGCCCAGCGTCACAAGGTCCATTGCCGGCAAATCGCCGATCACCGCGACCCGCTTCGCCTCAGGCCGCGGCCGAACCGAACCCACAACAATCGCCTCCCGCACAATCGGGCGCAAATCGATTTGTCCAAGCGGCACACCCAAACTCGCAAGCAACTCCCGATGCACACCCGCATGCACCACAACACGATCATTCGCCCCCCCCCTCCCAACGCCCGCAAACCGATCCGCCTGCCAATATCCCGCCCCAACCAACGGCGGCACCCAAGTCTCAACGCAAACATCCTCAGGCACCCCCCTCCCAAGCTGCCCACGAAAATAATCTCCAACAATTTTCCTGGCAGACGTCTCCGCAAGAACTTTCAAACGCATCGCCACGCTACAACTTGTAAAACTATCCAGTCGCACCTGACGCACCGGCCGATCTCCCCTCCCCTCCCTTTCAAGCTCATCACGCAACGGCTTTTCCCCCCGATACCGCTCCGCCTGCACAAACGCCACGACGTTTTCAGGCTTTGATTGCTGTCGTTTCCCGAGCAGTTCCTGCACCAGCGTCGCCCGTTCCGTCACAGCAAGCCGCACTATCGCCTCGGCCGTCTTGAACAACTCGGTTCGTCTCTCGCCCGTCAAACTTGCCAACGGATGCAGCACCGCCGGCGGTTCATAACCGACGTGCTCCCGCAAAAATCCCGCTAACTCACCCCCCCTCATTTGCTCGCCCACCAAAAGCACGATCTGACCGCTTGCCAACTCCGCAACCAAATCACAAATCGTCAACGCCATCCGAGCCGCAACAGCATCCGGCTCATACACAAATAGCGCCTGATTGGTACTCAGCTTCCGCGTAAACGTTTTCCATTCGTAACCGGTTCCGATGGAGAGCCCCATCCCATTCACCGTTCCCGCCACCAGATTCGCCACCATCCCCTCCGCCCCGCCTCGCGGCATGGATGTACCGCCCAGCCACTCCAACCGCCGCCGCTCGCCGGTGTGCACCCGCAAAAAAGTCCGCGTCCCATCCGTCCCGACAGCAGATTCAAATCCCGCCGGAATGGTCGCCGCACCAACACGATCCGCTCCCCTCGGCGTCCATCGCCGCATCGCTTCTAAATTCTTCTCAAGCCAGTTCATGCAGCAAAACTTAAATAGCCTTGCGTGGAAACGCAAGGCCTAACGCATCCTTCGCGTTTCACCCACACGTTCCAAGAGAGACTCTGGCGTCCGCAGCCTTGCGATTCCTCGCAAGGCTATTTCGTGCCCCTAGAAAACAGACAAACGCGAGCCCATCTTTTCGACACCGACAATTCTTCCACCGGGATTCCCGGGCAAGACATTTCGCAAGATACCCTCTGGTTCCTCCACAAACGCGAGCCAAGTTCCCAGCCCCAGCCCAGCGACGCCTCCCTGGGCATCGAAGATCCCGAGGATGTCCAACCCTTGGCCCTTCGCACTTTGGATTACCCTTGAATTATATCGGAACGATTCCCATTACCCCAACAATTCAATCGCCTGCTCGATTCGCCGGCACAAATGCTGCCGCATCCCGCCGTTCCCGCCACCCTTCGTCCGGGCAGGCAAAATCGCTCGCGAAAACCCCAACCGCTCCGCTTCCGTCACACGCTGGCCAACCTGTGCTACGGAGCGTAATTCGCCGAGCAATCCCAACTCGCCCAGCACCACCGTCCCCTCCGGCACCGCGCGATTCATATGCGCTGACGCTATCGCCAGTGCGATCGCCGCATCTGCCGACGGGTCCATCAGCTTGATCCCACCCACCACATTCACAAACACATCTTGATCCACCAATCGCAGCCCAGCACGCTTCTCCAGCACCGCGATGATCATCGCCACGCGGGACGCATCCGCTCCGGACACTTTGCGCTTGGCCGAGCCGAGCATCGCGTCGGTCGTGAGCGCCTGCACTTCCACCATCAGTACACGAGTCCCCTGCAACGCCGCGGTGATCACCGATCCTGCTGTCCTATTCCCAGCTTCATGCGGTTCAAGCAAAAGCGTTGACGCATCCTCAATCCCCTCCAGCCCGGCCCCGGTCATGCGAAACAGTCCGATCTCCAGTGTCGTGCCGAATCGGTTCTTCGCCGCCCGCACAATGCGATGATCGTGATGCGAATCGCCTTCAAAATAGAGCACCGTATCGACGATATGCTCTACAAGTTTCGGCCCGGCCAACACGCCCTCTTTCGTCACATGCCCGACCAGACAGACCGCCGTCCCCGACGCCTTCGCCAAGTACACCAACTCCGTGCAGCAATCTCGCAACTGCGACACCGACCCCGGCGCCGACGGATTCCCCGGCGAATAAATCATCTGCACCGAATCCACCACCACCAACACCGGCCGCATCCGACCGATCACCCCCGCAATCTTCTCCAAATTCGTCTCCGCCAGCACCTTCAACCGCGACCCGCCAAATCCCAACCGCTTCGCCCGCAACTGTGTCTGCTGTGCCGATTCTTCCGATGTCACATAAAGCACCTCTACCCCAGTAGCAATCTGAGCCGCGACAGTAAGGGAGCGACCGTGCGACAATGAGGGGGGGGGAGAAACGGTGCCTGTCGCTCCTTTACGGTCGCGGCTCGGATCGTCTCCCGCCATCGACGCGAGCGCCTGCAACAACAACGTCGACTTGCCAATCCCCGGTTCCCCCCCGAGCAAAATCGCTGATCCCGGCACCACCCCCCCACCGAGGACACGATTTAACTCGCCAATACCCGTTGATACTCTCGCCACCTCCATCGGCGTTACGTCGCCAATCGCTACCGCTTCGCCCTCCCCCCCCCCTATAATTTCCCCCTCGACTGTCAGCGCCTTGGGCTTATGTAAATCTTCCGTTCCCTTCTGCATCTCCTCCAGCGAATCCCACGCCCCGCACTCGCCGCACTTGCCCATCCACTTGGGATGCATCGCCCCGCAATTCCGGCACAAAAAAAACGTCTTCACCTTCGCCATGTCCTCAATCCTAATAGCCTTGCGAGGAATCGCAAGGCTTCGCGTACCAGAGATTCTACTCCCCCCGTCGAATGCACATGTGAACCGTGCATGGGGCGATAAGCCTTGCGATTCCTCGCAAGGCTATTCGCTTGCACATCACGTCTACCCACCGATAAGCTCTGGACGCACTCCCCAGCTTGACGCCGACAACGCCTCAAGCCCAGCAACTTCGCAAAACAGGCACCGACGACTTGCCTACCGATGATCCGCCGCCGCCCAATAAACCCCGGATTCACTTGGACGCGCCCTTGGACAGTCCGTGCATCGTCGGTCGGATTTCATCGGATTCGGACGGACAGAAAATGATGGCGGAAACGACGGCGAGCAATGACGCTCAAACACTTGAAAACCCATCGACTTGCAGCAAATTGCCCAATATACTACCCTATAGCTCTTCAAGGAGAGATGGCCGAGCGGCTGAAGGCGTCGGTTTGCTAAACCGATGTACGGACTCAATCTGTACCGCGGGTTCGAATCCCGCTCTCTCCGTTGAGTTTCGCGAGCCTCTGTAACTTCTTATTTTACGAGAACTTACAGAGGCTCGTTTATTTGGCACTCGCAAAAGTGCCAAAAGAGTGCCAAATGGAGAGAACGGGCGGGGACACAAACGCATATTCACCTCCTTTCGTAGCTGTCCCCGAGCATCATCGTGGCTCTGTAACATGGTCAAACGCCCTTCTCTGTGGTGGTTGCCGAAACCGCGGCAGTGGACGTCTCGGAAAGTGGAGCGACTTGCCGCAACGCTGCGGAAGCCGTACCCACCAGGTTAAGCTTATGCATATGTTCAACTGATGTGTTGTCACGTAAATGGTAGTAGTGACGGACCATCCGACTGTCGCGATGCCCCAACCAAATCATGAGCATCTGCTCCGGAGTATTGCTGTCGGCACATTGGGAACAAAAGTAATGACGAAAACTGTGGAGTCGACCGTCTGCAAAACCAAGTTCGTCTGGGGGAGTGGGAAAAAGAGGGCTCAATGGTGTTATCACTTCGCGGATGAAAATGAGTCGAACGGTGTCTGGTTTAAGGCGGCCGCCTTCGGGACCGTGGAAGAGAAAGCCGTCTGGATGGCGCAGCAGACGATCCAGAACCGCTTGTAAGTCGGGGTGAATCGGAAAAGATCGCGTGTAGCCGCCTTTGGTGGTGCGGGCCTGTTGTCGTTGCTTGCGTGTGCCGCGACGGCTGGTGTCGAGTAGCACCAGTTTGCCGTTCTGGATGTCTGACCAGCGTAAAGATGCCAACTCTGAAATGCGTAGACCGGTGGTGGCCAACGCGGTCAGCACATACGCCAACCAATGCAGCTTAGGTTGCTGTAAACAATAGGCGATCATCTGCTCCACCTCCGTGCTGCGGTAACAATACCGCGTGACATCATCGGATTTGCGGAGCTTGAGAGGCTGGTAGCAGCTTGCAGGCAGACGTTTGGTGTCCTGCACTAGGTGCTTGAATAACTGATTTATCGTGTTCAGTTCGAGTCTCACAGTAGAATAGGCGTAGTCCTGTTCTTCGAGCCAAGCACCGTAAGCATCTATGGTGTTCCGAGTTACTGCTTGCCAGCATGTAAGATGGTTTTCTGCAGCAAACGTTTGGAATTTGTCGAAGACGGCGCGGTAGCGTTTTTGCGAAGAAACTCGCGTGCCGCCGGAGATGATGGGACGTTTGACATAGGTCATGTACGAGGCAATACCATCGGGAATAGCCAAAAGGTCTTTGGCGTTAAGCAAGACAGGACTTGCCTTGCCAAGGTTAATCGCCATTTTGAGATCCAGGAGTTTCAAGGTCTGTATCGCTTCAGCACGATCAGAGGTGTCGAGTGAGTAACGTTTGAGGTCGCAACGATTGCCGCGACCGTCGGCATAAAAGATGCCGTTGGGACGTTGAAAAAGGATCCACGTGAAATATTCAGATGAAATAGTGGTTTGGCGAGCCAAACGAGCCATGATTTTCTCCTAAAAATTGCTTGCCCGATTCCAACGTGCCTTGTGTCGCCGAGGAGCGGGCGTGGAAACGTCCGGTAATGAGGTAGTGTCTGAAACTGGCGGTGAGGTTTCCGATTTCAGAGGGAATGGAATCCGCCAACTCGTGCCGGGACCGCCCAATTGGGTCGCTTCCTTGAGAGACCCATCTTTAATACGGCGGCGAATAGTCTTGTCAGATAAGTTATAAAGCTGTGCGAACTCGCTGATAGAAACATGCCGTGTCATCATCAATTCCTTTCACATTCGGCCTCATCCGTCATCCGTGACGCTGATACCGGACGTTTCAATGTCCGGCTTGTGCATAATGGAGTACTAAGGCTTTAAGGGGAATAGAGTGCGATGACAGTTTCAGTGACAAGTATGACAATGAATGTCGTGTGCGAAAAAAGGGAAATTTTCCCAAAAACAATATGAAACGATCAGTAAGCAATGAAATCACTCCCACTGACAAAGTCAGGTGATAGGTGAGAAATAGTAACAAAAGAGTGCTTACATGTAGATTAAAAGCAAGCATGAGGCTCGACATTGAAATGCCGAACCGACGGAGGGATGATAGGCATGACAGGATCGAGACAAATCCCCGCGAGCTCTATAGACCCGTTGCGAACTGTCAAAAAGTTGTCGCAGAATTTTGGCGCTACGACACCAAATCTCCCCCGTTTTTAACAGACATATAACGGCAGGGATGGATTTACGCCAACTTGTAATATTTCGTAGACGCTTTCATAGTCAGATCAATAGACGCTTGTTGGAATTTTTCGCTCAAACGCTGTTTGACTTTGGCTGGATAACGTATCGCGACATTTCTAAAGTCCGAATGGAAGACTGCTTTACCTCGCCGGTTCCAGAGTAATCGCAGAAATTGGCTTTCCTGGGGACTGAGATGAACACTCCGACCGTGCCACCGAAAGGTGCGGTTGTCAACATCAAACCCGTTCTCATCTAACGGCATTTTCAGAGAAGTAAGTGCTTCCAGCAAATAACTTGGATACTGCGTCTCATACAGATCTACACTTGCGTTAAAGCCGAGATTTGCGGCTTCGCATAACGAAGACTCCGGCCGTTTGAGCAGTTCAGGAAGTTTAGCGCAATGCGGCGTCATGGTCACCACTAACAACAGCAGTTGCAACGGCCAGAAGTAGCGCTGAGTGCGTCCGCTGGACCCGGGATGCGGCGTAAAGAAACACCGATCTTGATTGTACGGAATGGCCGTATTTGCGGCATAGAGTTTTTTGTGGGGCTCATCGCGGTCATCAGGCTTAGCGAGGACACAAGTCACCTTCCGCAACTCGGCAAGCCTTTTCTTCAAAGGATGCCAAGGGTTCTGCAAAGCGTCCAAGGTCAACAGGGCGATACGCTTGTGGAGATCGTGAAGCTGCATCCGGGAAGTGATTCCCTCGGAAATCCGCTGCTGTAATGAGGATTGGATGTCGGCAAGTTCTGTATCATAACTCATAATTCACACTCCATTGCGTAGTAAGAAGCTGACCGTCGATTCCACCGGCTGCGAGGCGACAAACTTTGAAAAGGTCTTGTCCACCCCTCATTGCAAACAATAACACTCCCACAGAAAAAATCAACAAGAGCCTATTTGTAAGCTCTGAACCGCGTTTTTTGTCTTAAAAATGGGCTTTTAGTGAGCGATCGCATGTTTTTCGGTCGAGACAAAAGTCGACGCCATCCAAATATTTGTCTTATTTGGAATCTATAGTGTTTCTTGATGCTCAGAGTTCATAACAATCTCTAATATTATGTACGGCTATTAGATTATTTATGTACAGTCAAGAGCTGGCACGAAGAATTCTTTGTCATCGGTTGTGTCAAACCGCGTTTTTGATAGCGCCATCGCGGGTTGACAAAAGATCATCTGTTGATCTAAAAGAATTGTTGTAACAATTTGTTCAAAGAAATGATTAGAAGTCCTCAGATAAATTTTGAGTAAGTGTGAGTTACGCAGGAAATGTCAAGTCGAATTGGTTCTTTTCCGGCAAAGTTTTGCGGAAAAAGGCTTTGGATTCTCGCTTCTTTTGATTTTAAGGTTCTGAGCAGAACTCAAATCGTTCGTAGTTGGCGGCGATAAGTTGTAGCCAGTCGTTGATCACGATGGCTTCTGGAGCGATCACGTCGAGTTGGTCGATAACGCGGATCATCCAGAATTTGGTGAAGTGGTGGCGTCCGATTTTGAAGAAGCAATGGATGCCGTCGTAGGGGGGGATTCGGATCTTGATTTCGTCGATGTCGTCGGCGAAGCCGGTTTGGAAGCTGCCGCCGATACGGGTTAATGGGGGGAGGTGGAGGAGGTCTTGTTCGAGGATGGACCAGGTTGGTGAGGTTGGGCCGCAGCGTTGGGGAGGGATGATGGGGTCGAGCCATCGTCGAGCTTGGCAGTCGAGAATTAGATGGAGGGCGAGGCATCGGTGGTATTTGCGGTGGAACAGTGCGCCCAATTCGGATAGCCATGCGTCTTGCGATAAGGGGAACGGGGGAATGGTGAAAGGTTTAAAGGCGGGAGGATCGGTAAGGGTGTGGGGGGTAACGTCGGTGTTGACTGTAATGCGTATGAGGCGGTCCGTTATGGAGGGGACATTCTCATGGACATTGTCATTGTTCATTTTTTGGCCTCCTATTGAGATTTTGAGAATAAGTAAAGTAAAAGATGCCGGCGGAGAGTCCCAGCCGGCATCTGTCTTACCGTTGCGATTTGCTGCTTAAGCCGCGTTCAATTGGGATTCTGTGCGATGGAACGGCGCTGAAAATACTGAATCGAACCTTGGATCGCCGATTCCCGCGTTGAGATGGATGTTGCCGGGCAGTTGGATTCGCAGGTGGTCGAGGGATGGGTGGCAGGATGTAGGTTGCGGTATCGTTATCGAAGTGCGCGGCTGCCGGAGTGAAGTCCCACCATGTTCCGAGCGGCGGGATGTCGTGGCAGGCGGCTGCAGCAAGGGCGGCGGGGAACAAGATTTGGGTAGGGTCGATGGGATGGCGAAGGCCTTGTTGTTGGAACCAGATTCTTTGCAGTAGGCCGATGCGTTGTTTGTCACAGACCTCGGAGAGACTGTTCCAGCGGTTGGCGAGACTGCGTCTTTGCCAGGACTCGGGCGGGAGGTTGCCCAAGGCTCGGCCGAAGCAGGTGGTTGGGGGAATGTGGCCGGTGCCTTCCTTGCTGAGGGCTTCGAATGTGTAGATGCGGGCGTCGTGTGGGAGGTCGATTGATACAGGTTTCCGATCTATACAATTCGTGAACTGATGGCGGACGAGGTGCTTCTTCGAGTTGGGTGGTTCGACAACGAATGGCTCCATGTGGGTGGGGCGGCGGCGGAACCAGGGGTGGCGAAGTGGCTGACCATCGGATTGCATGCCGCAGAAGGCGAGGTGTGTCATTGCTTGGCTGAGCTGGTTTAGCGTTTGGAATTCCCGTGGATATTGATCGGCATTCAGAATGTCGCCGCGGGCGGTGATACGGCGGAGGCCGTGTAAACATGGCACAGCTTTTTTGCCGAAGGGCATGAAGCGGAAGTCCCAGCAATCACGACTGGGCGTTTGAAAGTGTAGCATTGGGGTGCCGTTGCGGAGGGTTGCGTGGGTGCTGGTGACGTAATTCACTTCGCGTCGGTGCATCGGCGGGCAGCCGGGGAAGTGGCCGGGCGGAATGTCGCGCATGCAGAGCCAGCGGAGGTTGTTGTTGTGAATGAAGGTGTGATTGCCCAATTTCATGGTTGCAGATCGAGGTTCCATCATGGCAGCTAAGCCGAGGCAGCCTCGCCAGGCGTCTGGCAGGGGAACGCGTTTTCGGCGAGCTTGGTCTTTTCGCCACTGAAGCTGTAAGGGGGAATCGGTGCAAGATGATGCCAATGGGGTTAATGTTGACGTAGTCATGGCGGGGCTCCTTTTTGTAGAGTTTTCGTGTATGCCGGCAGAACGAACGTCGTTCGCCGGAGGTGATTGAACAGGGAAACGTTTTGGGGATGCGGGGAAAATCGCTAGGAGGCGGCTGTTTCGGGAGGAGTTGGTGGCTCTAATTTGGCGGCTATCTCTTCGCCGGTTTGCTGCTGCCACAGAGCAGCATGTGCGTTCTGCAGAGATCGCACAGTAACCAGTAGCAGGATCATGATGTCGTTATGTATACGACGAGCCTGTTTTCCTTTGATGCCGACGTGCAGCAGGTCGTGATACAAGCGGGTGGTTGTTTCCAAGATGTATTCAGTCAAATCAGGTTCGGCGCTTTCCAGCAGGCTGCTGGCTTGCTGAATACCGATTCTTTGGACCTCCAGTTGCGACTGGAGCACGATTTTGGCGGTAACGATTTGATCGGATGTTGGCACGTAAATACCTCCTCGACCGTGAGGGAGACAAGCTCGCCGATCACGGCTTCATGGTTTGCAAAAAAAGAAGTCCGAACCATTGCTGATCCGGGCGTGAAGGAGTTGGTTATTGGTTCTGATTCAGGTAATGAACTGAATTTGTTCTGCCAGCAGTTGCTGCTTGAACAGCTGCGCGGGCATTTACTTCCGCTTATGTTTCCGACAACTGGATTACTTTGCGGCATCGTGACCTGGTGGCCGTAGCCGGCTTGACTACACGGCGAGCAGGTCTGCTGTGTATAGAAGTTACACAACGAAGGCTTATTTTGCGCCATTAGCGCGTAGCCACGCCTTCGCTTCGTCAGTGCCCACGTCAAATGGCGTCGGACCATTCTTGTTTTTGGCGTTGATGTCCGCGCCTTGTTCTTTCAACCACTTCATAGCTTCGATGTAACCTGTCGCCGCTGCGAAATGCATGGGTGCCATGCCATTCACGTTCTTGGCGTTTACATCCGCGCCTTGTCCTCTCAGCCACTTCATGGTTTCGATGTGACCTGTCGCTGCCGCGAAATGCATGGGCGTCATGCCATCCGCGTTTTTGGCGTTTACGTCCGCGTCTTGTTCTTTCAACCACTTCATGGCAGTGATGTGGCCTTTCCCAGCCGTGAAATGCATGGGCGTCATGCCATGCAAGTCCTTGGCGTTTGTATCCGCACCTTGTCCTTTCAGCCACTTCATCGCTTCGATGTGACCTCCATCAGCCGCCGCATGCATGGGTGTCCAACCTGCCTCGTCCTTGACCTTTACATTCGCGCCTTGTTCTTTCAACCACCTCATGGCGTCGATGTGACCATTCCCAGCCGCCATATGCATTGGCGTCATACCATTTTCTTCCTTGACGTTTACGTCTGCGCCTTGTTCTTTCAACCATTTCATAGCTTCGGTGTGCCCCATCACTGCCGCCGCATGCATGGGCGTTATGCCATTGATGCTCCTGGCATTTACATCCACACCTTGCTCTTTTAGCCACTTCATGGCAGCGACATGACCTCCACCAGCCGCCCCATGCATAGGAACCAGACCATTCGCGATCTTAGCGTTTACATCTGCTCCTTGTTTCTTTAACCAAGCGAGCACGTCCACACGCCCCTCTTTGGCGGCGAGATGCATCAAGGTGTCGCCATCTCTACTTATTCTCGCGTTGACATTATTGACATTCCCACCTTTCGTCACCACCCAAACTTCGGGGGTGTCATTTGTGGTTACGATACCCGTATTAGTTTTGGCAACATTTTGTTGCTTGTTAGGAACATGAGTATCGGCAGCAACCGGGCTCGTTTTCTCGGTGTTTTTAGATGCAGACGGAGGCGAAGTAGGCGTATACGTATTGAAAGCACTCAGGCTCACATGCCCGCCAATGAAGCCATAGCCAATGATAGCGATCACAACGGCACCAACCCCAAGAATGGCGGCAACCACTGGCCACGAAGACTTCCGTTGTTTCCTCATTGGCACCATTGATGATTTTGCTGAAGAACGTCCACGAGGCGAATGCGCGGTCATCGCCGCTGCCAAGTCTTCAAGGCTATCTGTGGTAGCGGAAACAGGTGTGTTTTTCGAAGGGGAACGCGATACTGGCGGTGGAAACGGTCGTGAAGACGGCGACGGAGGAGGTGGTGGTGGTATGAACGAACAAGCGGAAGCGAAAGACGGCCAGTCGGCAAGTCGTTTCCATTCATGGCTGCCAACAGGACATGCGTGGGTTTGTAGAGAAATGGTTCCGGCTTTCAGTTCGGCAACGATGAAGGTGATGCTGTGCGGGCCTGATGGCGAGCCTTGGCTGGACAACCACCAATTTTGGTTTGTCGATGACATAGTTTCATCTCCTATGGTTGTGATTCTTCGTCGTTGAATTACTTATCTCATTCGTCGGATATCACAGGTCTACGCAATTCGTAGCTTCGTGCAGGTGGGTTCAATAGGTCTGTATCGTCGCTTTGCCGACGTTGGACTTGAAGGAACCGTACTGAGAGGGCCTTCCCGCGAACCAGTAGGCGGTGCATCGTCCGTTCTCCACACCGACGAGCACCGTAAGCATATGGTACGAATCGTAGTCGGTAGTGTAGCGGTCGTAGGTATTATTGCCGATCTTTTCGGTCATTTCTCTCACTTTTCCTGACGGTGCGATCTTGTCGAAGGAAGTTCGTGCCTTGTTTTTGAAGTCGGCGTAGGCGTTGTCGTCGCGGTCCTTGGCAGCCGGACCTATGGCGACACCTGCGTAGTTGTAGCTGCTACTTCCTGCAGAGTTGTTCTCTGTACGGAGTAACAAAACCTGACAGAGATTACGGAAGGGCGACTTATCAGACGTGTCCGTTCCCCAATTCGCGACAGGGATGCTCCATGTAACTCGCTCGCGAACGGCGACGGGTTGGCTGACGATAGCAGGCTGGCGGAGGTTACTGGTTTGGGCTGCTTTGGGCGCAGCCGTTTCCGAAGCTGCGACGGTGCGTAACCACGCTTTTGCTTCAGCAGTTTTTGCGAAAGATAATGGTGTCGAACCTTGGTTGGTCTCGGCGTTTACATCTGCGCCTTGTTCTTTCAACCACTTCATAGCAGCAAAGTGACCTTGCAAAGCCGTGAAATGCATGGGCGTCCAACCATTCATGTCCTTGGCGTTTACATCCGCGCCGAGTTCTTTCAAGCACTTCATGGTTTCGACGTTACCTCCTATAGCTGCCAGATGTATAGGCATCGTACCGCCCACGATCTTGGTGTTTACATCTGCGCCTTGCTCCTTCAACCACCTCATGGCTTCAACGTGACCTTTTACCGCCGCCAAAAGCATGGGTGTCCGGCCTTCCGTGTCCTTGGCGTTTACATTCGCGCCTTGTTCTTTCAACCACTTCATAGCATTAACATGACCGTTTATAGCCGCAAAATGTATGGGTACCAAATCAGTTGCGACCTTAGCGTTTACATCCGCGCCTTGTTTCTTTAGCCAAGTAAGCACATCCACACGTCCATCGTGGGCGGCCAAATGTATTAAAGCTGTGCCAGCGTCATTTATTGCCGCGTTGACATTATTGACGTTACCACCTTTCTCCTTCACCCACGCTTCAACAAGGGCATCACTGGGTTCTTTCGTAGCGGGCGGCTTTTCGATATGTGTTACTTGTTTCTTGTCAGGAACGTGAGGATCGGCGACAACCGGGTTCGTCTCCTTGGCATTTTCGGATGCAGACTGAGGTGAAATCGGCGTCAAGGTATTCAGACTCACGTATCCACCAATAAAGCCGTAGCCGATGATCGCGATCACGACGACACCAACCCCCAAAATGGCGGTAACCGCTGGCCACGAAGACTTCCGCCGTTTCTTCATTGACACCGTTGATGATTTCGCTGAAGAACGCCCACGAAACGAGTGCCCTGTCATTGCTGCGGCCAAGTCTTCGAGATTATCTGTAGTAGCGGAAGATGAGGTACTCTCCGTAGCCGTTGGTGATGGCGGCGGCGCGAATGGGCAAGCGGCGGCGAAAGTTGGCCACTCCGCGAGTTGTTTCCATTCCTGCCCACCAACAGCGCAGGCGTTGGTCTGCGGTGAAATGGCTCCTGCTTTCAGACCAGACAGGATGTAAGCCTCATTGTGCGGGCCTGTGGAGGAGCCTCCATTCGATAGCCACCATCCATTGTTTGTTGGCGGAGCGATATTCGCCCCCTCTGGCCTCTCCGGGACCACCCCAATGTTGCCGCATTTGCATTTGACCTTACGTCCTGCAAATACCGCATCAAATTCTCTCCGCATTCCGCAGGTCTGACATTGAAACACTATTTTTGCCGTGTCTGACATGATGAACCTTTTCTTGTCTATCTTGGTGGCCTGCTAATAAGCCGTAATCGTGGAGAGGCCAACGGGTTTTCCGCCAACCACCGTTATGTCGTATTCGCGTCCATCGATAACGGAACGATATGTCAGCACATAGGACTTGCCATTAGCCTGCTCTTTGGTGGCCGCGATATATTCCCCCACCGTCCTGACAGGTTTACCCGCTACCGAAAGAATCTGGTCGCCTCTACGCAATACTTTGGCCGCTTCCTGAATTGGACTGTCGTGATCCTCCACCCTCACGGAAGTGGTATTTCGCCCAAGAATCGTGATCTCCGTATTGGGGAAAGACGAGCTATTCTCGTCTACGAGTGCAACACCCACGGCCTTCAACGTAAAATGGAAACGCACCCCAGGGCGTATTTCGGCTGGTATATTAACATCTTTGTATATTGCGGGCCGGTCCATGCCTGCCATCTCAGCAGATTGAGCGATGCTATTGGCATCACCTCCCAACAAGGCGGCAATCCCAGCAACAATCACCTTCTCCGAAGTTGATGGTTTGGATGCCGCCTTTTCGAGAACTCGTTCCGTACGCGCAGCCTTCACAACAATGGGGGATTCTTGCTCCGTCAGTTGAGGTTCCAGATAGTAATAGAGGGACGCTTTGTCGTTGGCCAGCGATTCTTTGATTTTTTTCGCGACCTCAAAATCCGTCACCTTGATCTGGATTGTTTCTTCCGGCACGCGCAGGCTGGCAAGCGTTGATTTGTCGCCACGGTAGGCGCTTTCAAACGAACCCACACGTATGGGGAATTGGAAACTCATGGTGTTTCGGTCAAACAGCGGCAGTTGCAGCGGCCCATCATTTATTTTGAAAGCCATCAAGGTGCCCAGTGGTTTGCTGGTCCCCACGGCCACCATAGTAGGTTGCGAGCCGTTTGGCTGCGGACTTTGGCGACGCCGTGCCGCAACACGATCATGTGCCGCCGACAATGATGTTTCCCACTCGCGAAGCGATTGCGCATAACGCTGCTGTTCTTGATCTTTCGCCAGCTTTTGACGGCGAGCAAAAGCTTCATTGGATTCAAATTCGCCAATGGCTAATTGTCGCCAATTCTCCGTTGGCTGAGGTTTACGAACCTGAATCACAGCCACCTCATCAGGCTGTTCCAATGCCGCCAGCACGCGAGGATTACTACGCAGCGGAAGCACATCGGCAATCAGTTTGTCAACGACAGAGGGAGTAGGAGTGTCATCGGCATGTCCCACCCGCGTCGTCATGCACACGAGCAAAAAGCCACTCCACACCAAACCGTAAAGCCAAAACCTCTGTGAAATGTGGGTTGTCATATCTACTTTCTCCTTTTCAAGGTAGAGTTCCTAAGCCTGCCACGATTCATCCTTCCATCTCCTTTGATTCCGTTTCCTGACCACTCCATTCCGATGTCACACATGTGCTGAGTCATCGTATCGCGATGCGCAAAGCGCCTCAAGTATACCTTGCCGCCATAGTGGCCGTCATGGCTACCAAACCCAATCACACCTTGAGTTACCGAAAAGTCCCGCCCCTGCTGCGGCAGATGCGCGAGGACGCCAATCTCACGCAGCGGCAGTTGGCCGCCAAACTTCGCAAGCCGCAATGGTGGGTGGCGAGGATTGAGACCGGCTCGCGCCGCATCGACGTAACCGAGTTCATCTTCTTCTGTCGCGGTTGCGGTCATGATTCCGCCGCCGCTCTGCGACAACTCAGTCGCCACATCTGATCCGCACTCTATCATCGCTGTTTCTCGTGTTGCCGCTTTCCTGCCGTGTTATTGCACTATTTCTTCACAATTGGCGGCAATTCTACATTAATCGCATTTTGCGATCAAACGGCACTCTGTTTGACCATGCTGTACATCATCATGGTCGATTCGATGTTCACTGCAGCTTCTTCTCAGTTGGCCGCCGCTTTACGAGAGCTGCGCCTTGATGTCGGGCTTACTCAGCGCCAATTGGCCCAGTTATTGGGGCGAGAACAGAATTACATTGCCCGCCTCGAACAAGGCCAGCGGCGGATTGATTTGGTCGAGCTGATCCAGTTTTGCCGAGCCTGCCAACAAGACCCTCAGGAGGTCATCTCCGCCCTGACCGCTCGACTGGTCCCTTTGGTCCCCATCAGACATCGACGTACCTCACGCCCTCAGCGCTGATTTTTGCGGATTGCCCCCATTTTACGAATGTGGCGAATCAGCCTACAATCCGTGCATCATGGTTACTCGCTTCCCCGGTTTTCTGCGGCAGATGCCGACCTTCTTCAAGTCGCTGGAGAAAAACAACCAGCGTGAGTGGTTCACGCCACGTAAGGAAATCTTCGAGACCCACGTTCGTGGACCGATGATTGAGCTGGTCGCATTACTCAACGAACGTCTCCGAGATTTCGCTCCTGAACACGTCACCGATGACCCTGCCAAGCTCATCTACCGCATCTACCGTGACACACGCTTTTCCAAAGATAAAACGCCCTACAAGACGCACATCGGCGCAACCTTCTCCCACCAAACCCTCTCCCGACATGGCGGTGCTGGATATTACTTTGAAGTTTCGCACCGTTGCGTCGGCATCGCAGGCGGCGTTTACATGCCTAGCCCGGAAGAACTCCAAACGATCCGCGAAGCGATCGCCGCTGATCCGAAAAGGTTTCTGGGCTTGGTGGAGGATCGTAAGAATCGCAAACTGCTCGGCCCGTTGCAGGGCGAACGATTGACGCGGCTGCCCAAGGCGTGGCAGTCGGAGGCGTCGAACCCAGCAGCGGAATACTTGAAGTTCAAGCAGTTTTACTGGTACGTGGAACTGCCGGCCTCGCTGGCCCTTACCCCACGATTACCCAACGTCCTGACGCGTTATTTCCAAGCCATGTCGGAAGGTCTCGCTTGGTTCAACGAAGCGTTGTTGGCCGCTCGCCGCCGTGAGGAGGAACAATCGCGGCCGAAGAGACCCAAACCCATGTGGTAAGCGACAATTTCCCTATCAAAATTGGTTGTGCGATAGCTACTTCCGGTCGCATCTATTATGACGCAAAATCAGCGATTATTTAGGCTATCTGCCCCATTCTGTAGGTACGAGATGCCAAAAAACCTTGTTCTTGAGATTGTTGTGTGCGATTTTACCAACCGTCAAGAGTAGCGTACTCAAATGATTGTCAAGACGCCTCCTCAGTGTCGAACTTCAAATCGAGAGGGCCGAAGTCCAGTTCGTCACGCGGAGTGTCGGCGGGCGAACGGTCATCCGCATCCTGAGCCAGTCTTATGCCAAAAATGGGACGGCGGAACCATCGCGGCTTGATGCCAGACACGCGAAAAAGGGGAGCGGCACCTTTGTGCCCTAAGATTTCAGTATGCATGCTGAATGAGCGAACGCACTTCAGATTCAGGGCCGCATTCGCCAGAGGTAGGCTACCCAATTGCAAGTCACTCTCGGCGGTCAGTTCAAGGCGTCCGCCGTTGTTTCCGCTTATCAGAACAGCTATCGAATCAGCCTTGATAATCTGGGTAACTACGACCCAGTTCTTTGCCCAATGACCAGATCGATATCTGTCGATGATTGTGTCTCCCAGTGATAACTGGTCTGCGATGACCGGCATCACACATTCGCGAGCCTCAAAGAGTACGCCACTCTTACCTTTGAAATCGATCACGACGCCAGCTTTAGCCTCAACCAAAGCGCTGTCTGGTGGGACCGGAGTGCCCCTCGCCTTAAAAAGCACATCAATGGACGAACTCGAACGGTAGGAGATGTCCTGCTTGGCTCCTTCTTCGGTCACATTGAAAGGAATCCTCACGGAGGTCTCGCTCAGGCTAGAGCGTGGCACAAACACGTTTTGTTCCATGACGCCAATCATGCCCAACTGTAGCGGCGCAGCAGGTGGCCAGTTCGCGACGAATCCGAAGCGATTGTACATTTCACGCGTATACAGATTATGTGGACTCAAGATCATCCTCCTTATGCAGGTGACACGTTTCGTCAACATGGGTGAATTCTCGGCAGCTCTCGTTGGTTATCTCCTAGATGGATGGCCACCACTTGTACAAAAGCGGTAACAGGCTGTTCGCCACAGACGATACGAATTCCCTTGGGGTGTTCGATAAATCAAGCGTAAGGGTTCCCTGTTGCTCTTGATACTTCTCGTACCAACTCAAGTGTGCTTGCGCCACGCTCGTGACGAGGCGACAGGTATAACCTGGTATTCCTGCAAGCTTGTATATTTTTATGATCGTATCGTCAAATGGCCCGAAGTTTGACATGCTGAAACGAGCCACATAACTAACCGTCGTCGCAACGGTTTCCGCCTTACGTGCTGCTCCAGTGACTTCTTCGAGCCAATCTACCAGATTCCCATCTACATACCAGAGAACCTGGTCTCCATCAGGAAGAAAGAGGCTGGCATCTGGCTTCCGGACGAAGGTCGCATTAATAATCTCATTGGTTGTACGGGTATAGTCAGAAGCGTCGTGGATCGCCACGAGTAAGGTGAGCGGTACCACTGGGTGACCTTCCTCAACGTGGGATCGCCGATGTCGGAGCCAACGAACAACATGCTCTTCCGATGTTGAGCCGATGATCGTTTGTTTCTCAGCGTCGTCCTTTCCGACAGACAATGCCTCGAAGATCCACGTTCTTCCCTTTTTTTTGAAGTCAGGACAGCCCACAAGTGTCATGGCAGCCAATGGCGAATCCCGCAATGAGTCATCCTGTAGTACATGGTCGTTCCGTGACGGAACTTGCCAAGCAAACGGATTCATAATTTTGGCGTTACCCGCGCCCCAAGCCTCGGCTTTCCGCAGTTGGTCAGGGGCATCTCCTAGACGAGGTTGATGATACAACACAAAATCTATCTCGAAGTTTCTTAGCAGAGCCTGCAGTTGAAGGTAGAGCGGTTCGTCAGCTTCTGCTGGAAAAATGGGAAAATCCGCGAGTTTCTCAAATGTACCCCACAGGTTTTTTACAGAAAGAGCAATCTCTACTTGCTCGGTATCTACAACTTTGCCAGCTTCAACCCACGCATCCTCGTCCTGTAGATTCCAAGTACGCCATCCACGCTCGGCACAGAACATATCAGCCGTCGCCTGCAGACGTCCCATCAGGTCGCTCCACTCAGAAGCCGACAGCCTATCGCAGGTCTCAAGCAATGATTTAAGGCGAAAGTCTGGCGACTCATTTTCCGCAAGCGTAATGGGTGTTTGGAATCCGGTAGCAACAAGGCGTTCCAGCAACGGTGACCTGAAGGCAGTCGAGGCGATGTTCCATCCCACGAGATACTGCAAGTAGGACGATTTTACGCGGTGATCCAAAACTCTTTTCATCACGTTGAAGTAGTTGCTGTATTCTGTATCAAGCCGTGCCAAAACGGAGTCGTGGCTATCAGACTGCATGACCTTTACGCATAAATAGGTAGCCCCCACTTCCTGTGCAAACCGAGACCTTTGGATGAGCTTGTCGGCGCTTGTAGCTAAATGTTTCGGGGTTGTGATACCACTTTCTCCCGCCTGAGCCAGCATCAGGAGAACTCCAAGCGACAGACCATCCGGCGTTTGGGTGCAAATCCGTTCATGAACCGACTCATGATGTTGGACTGCGGGGTCGTGAGTGGCGGTCGCCATGATCGCCGTGTGATCACCCGTGTAATATCCCGCGAGGACGGATTTAAGTTCCATGGCAAACGGAGCGAATCGGATGAAGCTGGCTCGGCTCATGCAGTTAGCTTAGCACAAAATCTCACCGAATGCTTAAGGCAGGTGAAAGTGACCTGGAAAAAGGCGAGGTTAATGCAGCAGGCTCTTGAAGTGTCAATCGAGGTTCACGACGAACCCGAATCGGTTGTACATATCTTGCGTATACAGATCACATAGCCCCAAGATCGTCCTTCCTATGCAGGCGGCACGTTCTGTCAACGTGAGTGAATCTTCAGCAGCACTCGCTGGCTATCTCCTAGATAGATGGCCACCACTTGATCAAAAGCGGTAACAAGCGGTTTCCCACGGACGATACAAGCCCCTCCGCGTCATTCGATGAACCAAACGTAAAGACTCCCTGCTGCTCTTGATCCCGCTCGTACTTGCCCAAGTGAGCCTGCGCCATTTTCGTAACAATACGACATACATAGCCTGGCGTCCCTACAGGTTTGTATATTTTGAGGAACGTGTCGTCAAATGGCATGGGGTTTAACGTAGTACCGAGGCGAATCGGCTGGCCAACCACCATCACAACAGTTTTCACCTTATGTGCCGCTTTAATGGCTGCTTCGAGCCAATTTACCAAATTCCCGTCTACATACCAGAAAACCTGGTCTCCATCGTGGAGAAAGGGGCTGCCGTCTGACTTCTGGACGAAAGTTGCGTTAACAATCTCATGGGCTGTGCGAGCATAGTCCGACGCGTCGTGGACTGCCACGAGCAAGGTGAGCGATGCCACCGGATGGCCTTCTTCAATGTGGGTTCGCCGACGTTGGAGCCAATGAACAACGTGCTCTTCTGATGTCGAACCGATGATCATTCGTTTCTCTGCATCGTCCTTCCCAGCAAACAATGCCTCAAATATCCACGTTCTTCCCTTTTTTGGGGAATCAGGACGGCCCATTAGTGTCATGGCTGTCAATGGCAAATCCCACAACTGCAACACGAGGTCATTCCGTGGCGGAACTTGCTTGGCAAACGGATTCACTATCTCGGAGTTGCTCGCGAACCAAGCCTCGGCTATCCGTATCTGGTCAGGAGCATCTCCCGGACTAGGTTGACGATACCGCGCAAGGTTTATCCCGAAATTTCGCAGCAGAGTCTGCAGTTGAACGTAGAGCGGTTCGTCAATCACTGGAAGAAATGAAAAAGCCGCAAGTTTCTCAAATTCGCTTCGCATGCTTACAGATATTGCTATTTCAACCTGTTTGGCGTCCGCTGCTTTACCTGCTTCAATCCACGCATCCTCGTCCTGTAAATCCCAAGTACGCCATCCGCGCTCGGCACAAAACATATCGGCCGTTGCCTGCAGACGACTCATTAGAGCGTCCCATTCAGAAACCGACAGTCTATCGCAGGTTTTAAGCAATGACTTAAGGCGAAAGTCTGGCGACTCATCTTCCGTAAGTGTAACGGGTGTTTGGAATCCGGTGGCAACAAGGCGTTTCAGCAGCGGTGACCAGAAGGCTATTGTGACGATGTTCCATCCCATGAGATACTGTAAGTAAGACGATTTTACGCGGTGATCCAAAACACTTTTCATCTCGTTGAAGTAGTCACTGTACTTTGGATCAAGCCGCTCCAGAATTGAGTCGTGGCTATCAGACGGCATTTGCTTCACGCCCAAATAGGTAGCACTCACTTCCTGTGCAAACTCAGACCTATTGAAGAGTTCCTCGAAGCTTGCGGCTAAATGCCCAGGGGTTGCAACGCCATTTTCTCTCTCCTGAGCTAGTGTCAAGAGAATTCCAAGCGACTGACCATCTGGCGTGCAGTTACAAATCTGTTCATGGATCGACTCGTGATGTTGGATCGCGAGGTCGTGGGTAGCGGTCGCCTTGATCACCGTGCGATCACCCGTGTAATATCCCGCGACCATGGATTTAAGTTCCATGGCAAATGGAGAGAATTGGATGAAGCAGGCTCGGCTCATGCACAAAATTTTACTGGGCGATTAAGGCAAGTGAAAGTGATCTGGACATAGGCGAGGTTAATTTTCGAAGTGTCCATCGAGCGTTTCGTCAACGTGGGTAAATCCTCGGCTGCTTTCGTTGGCTGTCTCCTAGATGGATGGCCACCACCTGTACAAAAGCGGCAATAGGCGGTCCACCACAGACGATGCGAATTCCTTTGTGTCGTCCGATGAGTCAAACGTAAGGACTCCTTGGGACTGCTCGTACAAATCCAAGTGCTTCTGCGCCATCCTCGTGAGGATACGACAGGTATGGCCTGGTATTCCTGTAAGCTTGTACATCTTGATAACCGTGCCATCCAATGATTTGAAATTTGACGTAGTATCGGTACGAACCACATGGCTAATCGCCATCACAGCCATTTCCATCTGACGTGTCACTCGAATGATTTCTTCGAGCCAATCCACCAGATTCCCGTCTACATACCAGAGAACGAGGTCTCCATCGGGGAGAAAGAGGCTGCCGTCTGGCTTCCGGACGAAGGTCGCATCAATAATCTCACGAGTTGTGCGGGCATAGCCAGAAGCATTGTGGATCGCCACGAGCAAGGTGAGCGGTGCCACGGGGCGGCCTTCCTCAATGTGAGTTCGCCGATGTCGGAGCCAATGGACAACATGTTCTTCTGAAGTCGAACCGATGATCGTCCGTTTCTCGGTGTCGTCCTTCCCGGCGAACAAGGCCTCAAATATCCACGTTCTTCCCCTCTTCTCGAAATCAGGACACCCCACGAGCGTCATGGCTGCCAATGGCGAATCTCGTAGCGAATCCGACTGAAGTACAAGATCATTCCGTGGCGGGACTTGCCTGGCAAACGAATTCACAATCTCGACGTTACACACGTTCCAAGCGTCGGCTTTCCATAGCTGATCGTGGACATCGCTTGGACCAATTTGCTTATGCACCGTAAGATTTATCCTGAAGTTTTGTAGCAGAGCCTGTAGTTGAATGTAGAGTGATTCGTCAACTTCTGGATGAACAGGAAAATCCGCGAGTTGTGCAAATGTGTTCCGCAGGTCTACAGAGAGAGCCAATTCTACTCGCGTGGTATCCACAGCCTTGCCTGCTTCAACCCACGCCTCCTCGTCCTGTAAGTTCCAAGTACGACATCCGTGTTCAGCGCAGAACATATCAGCCGTCGTTTGTAGGCGACTCATTAGAGCATCCCACTCAGAAACTGGCAGCCTGGCGCAGGTTCCAAGCAATGATCGAAGACGAAAGTCCGGCGTCTCCTCTTCCGCAAGTGTAACGGGCGTTTGGAATTCGGCGGCAACAAGGCGTGTCAGCAACGGCGACCAGAAGGCCAGCGTGACAATGTTCCATCCCACGAGATACTGTAAGTAGGATGTTTTTACATGGCGATCTAAAACATTTTTCATCTCGTTGAAGTAGCTACTGTATTCTGGAGGAAGCCGTTCCAGAATTGAGTCGTGACTATCAGGCGGCATTGACTTCACGCCCAAATAGGTGGCACCGACTTCCTGTGCAAACCGAGACTTTTGGATGAGTTCATCGGCGCTTGCAGCTACATGGCCAGGGGTTGCGACGCCATTTTCTCTCACCCGCTTCAGCATCAGGAGAGCCCAAAGCGACAAACCATCCAGTGTGCTGGTGCAAATCCGTTCATGGATCAACTCGTGATGTTGGACTACAAGGTCGTGCGTGTCGGTCGCCATGATCGCCGTGCGATCACCGGTGTAATATCCCGCGACCACGGATTTAAGCTCCATGGCAAACGGGGAGAACCGCAGGGCTGTAAGATCGTGAGTATTGATAGTCATGATCCGACCTCCCGCGCAATATTCCGCTATCATGGATTTGAGCTTCATGACAAACGGAGAGAACCGGATGAAGTTGGCTCGGTTCATGCCGTCAGCGTTGTCATTTTTTTTCACTTCGATGTGATTTAAAAGTTCTCGGATTTTGATGGTGTATGGGTGATCGTTCCCCAATAACTCCAGCACCGTCCGACATTCTGCTTCCGCTTCGTCATCTTTATTTTGGGCACATAGCACAATAGCCAAATTGTAGTAGCTGGTAAGCGTATCATGATGCTTGGCTTCCAAAACTTCTTTTTGCAGTTTTAGCACAGCGCGATACGCCGCTTCTGCCTCAGCATGCTTGCCTTGGGCATATAGCGCACCCGCCAAATTGTTATGACTGCGAAGTGTATCAGGATGCTTCGCAGTCAAAATCTCCACCCGCGCGTTCAGCACTGTCCGAAACTCCGCTTCTGCTTCAGCATATTTACCCTGGGAAAAAAGTGCAGCCGCCAGATTATTGCGACTGGCAAGCGTATCAGGATGCTTACCCCCCAGAATCTCCTCCCGCAGTTTCAACACGGCTCGATGCTCTGTTTCCGCCTCGGTACATTTGCCTTGATCATTTAGTACATTTGCCAGATTACTGCGACTGGTAAGCGTATCAGGATGTCTGGCTCCCAGAGCCTCTTTTCGCAGCTTCAGCACAGCTCGAAACTCCGCTTCCGCATCAGTGTGTTTACCTTGGGCATTTAGCGTAACAGCCAGAATGTCGCAGCTGTTAAGCGTAGCCGAATGTTTAGCTCCCAGACATTCTTTCCGCTGTTCAACCACCTTTCGCGAAATATCTTCCGCATCACGATAATATCCTGCGTGATATAAAGCGTAGGCCAATGCACTCTGTATTTCCGCCCAGCGGATTGGGCATTGTTTGGGGTCGGTATATTGAGCAGCTTCTTTGAAGTGGCGGATAGCGTCTTCGTAACGGAGTGCCTTTTCAGCCGACCATCCGGCGTTTTCATAACGCTCAATAATGTTCGCCACTCTTTGCTTTTGTTCTCGTTTTTGTTCAGGTGCATCTTCCAGAAAAAGCTTTTCCGCTTTGTCAAAGTTCCCCTCTGCGTAAGCGGCATAGGCACGAGCCAAAGGAGAGGCCGTGGAGTCGGCATTGATCTTTTGGGCCAATGCGGGCAGTTTTTTGGCGAATGTGCCTTCGGGCCAGCCGTATTCCTTATCCAACGCGGCAAAAACCTCCGCCTGGATTTCCTGCGGAGAGCGATTTTGTTCCGTCCCCTCTGCCATGCTTTGTTCTTTGCTTCGCAGGTCAGCGATCATTTTTTTCAGCTCGTCTTGTCCTTCCAATATTTTCTTTTGCCCTGCTAACACTTTTTTTAGCCACTTCAGCACTTTCCTTTGCCAGTCCAGAGCGAGCGGAATGGATACAAACCACAACACGACCGTCATGACAAGTCCCATGACGGTTGCATCCACGAAATAGGCCGCCACCAAGATCACCACGGACGCGAGAATGAGCCACCAAAACGTTTTGGAGAATCTACGTTTTGGCAGCTGCGACTTAGGAATGGGAGGGGGCGTGGCTGCTTGCGTAGTTGGAGGATCATGAAGATCGGTGCTCATTGAAGTTTCTCCCGAAGGCGTGCTGCCCTTTCAGAGAGCATAACGCCTGTGGGGGATATGCTAACCGGTGGCGTTGCTACCGGCTACGTATGTTGGCGCCCTTTTGTTGACACCCTTTCAGATGTGAGGATTGGCGGGGTAGACCGACCTTCTCATCACACAGATGTCGAGGAGCTAACAAGGCGGTAGATTTGATCATGAGCGACCTTTGCAACGAGGGGCAACATACTGCTCAATCCCTCAAGGCGAGCCCTGGCATTGAGAGTGATTCGAGCCAACAGGACCTCCTGCGGCGTGTTCTCTGCGATTAGGCGTAACTCGTTACGCACATGTATTCGCTCGTTTCGTGCAGCTATAAACGTCCACAGTGCGATCGCTGTGTTAATGCCCGACGTCGTCAAGGTAGGGTAGACCACGTCCCACTTCTGCTTAACCTCTGTTGCCACTTTAGTACCAACCACTTGGGGAACTTGCAGACTGGCCTTAGAGCTACGCTTAATCGAATATGTTACAGGTGCGCTGACCTCGCCACGCGGAGCCATGTCTCGTATCCTCGCGTTAGGATTTGACGAGAGATCGATCCCTAGCGTGCAGCGAGTGAATTGACAGCCTGGCGACGGGTGCAATTCCAGTTGGAGCGGGATATCGGAATACTGAATATCAGGGTCTGCTATCACGTCGATTGGCAGCAGGCAAAGCGTGACCCTACAGCCCGAGACAATTCCTCGCGTTCGTTGGTCAACAACAATACGGTCAGTGGGGCCTCGCTCTGCATTTTGTTCTGCAACTGCTGTTTCATCAATAGAAAATTCCGAATCAATGAGCATAAAACCGGACATAGTCACCTCCAATCACCAAATGTGGTGAACGCAGACCAATAGTACGGCGAGCACCATCGCTCATCCGCCATCATGCCTACCGCCGCTGACTGCAGGGCTTGTGAGAGGTCCTGCCTTCGGTGACAGAGGGCATCGTAGAATCCGTGCATCAAACGATGCGTTGAGGCATCGTAAACCCGCCACTGGCTCGCCACAACAGAGGCACATCCTACCGCCAAAAGGGCGTGAACCACACCTGTCAGAGGACTCGCACGAGATCGTGGATCGCGTGCCAGTCGGCCCGTATTGCAGCCACTTAGCACGATACAGTTTGGCATGCGCGGGAGGGTAAGCAGGTCTGCAGTTGTTACCACACCGTCTACGAGGCAGAGACCGCATTTCATGGGATCGTCAGGGTCATAGTGCCCGTGTCCACAGAAGTGAACTAACGTTGCATCGGACAACGCCTGCAGAAAAGCGGCTTTGTTAAGACCTGAGCACAAGGGCGTGGTCCCCAGCATTGCCGCGATCTGCCGGGCCTCGTCCTCAGCAGACGCGATAAAATCCGTTGAACCAAGGACCACCACTGGCCGCGAAAGTCGGTCTTCAACTTTTCGTTCAGCATTCAATGCTCCCGTGAGACTCGGCAACAGACGGGCCGCAGGCAACAGGGCGATGGCGTTACGCTTGAGCAAGGGACAATCACCAACATTGAGGGCTCCCCACGGCACGGCGTATAGCGCCTTGTCGGGGGAGATGAGTATCAGCTCACCCTCGTGTGTATGTGCGGAAATGAGATCCTGAAGGGCACGAAGACAAGCGAGGCTCCGCATGGTGCCGTTCTTGAAGAAATCCCGGACATCAAAGGGCTCGTCTGTGGCGAGGTGATATGACGCCATCGCCGCCAGTTCCTGTGTATCAAATGTCTGCTCCGCAACTACAGGCGCAGACCCATCGCTTCGGACTATATACGTAGACACACGACGATGCTCAAGGAAGAAGTCAAAAAGAACGGCTTTTGTCCCTCGGGTTCCCAGTTCATCGAGCGTAGCTTTCGTCGCAGCAAGATGTCCACGCACGCTGTAGGCCTGATTATGCTCGTTTCCCGACATAGCAATTTCGGGGGCCTTGCCCGCCTGCAGCCAGTCATAGGCTCGCTGTTGCCACCCCGCATGTTTAGCGATTAGGTAATGCTTGACCGCAAAATCTACAATATCAGATCGCCAGCCAGCCATCGCTACATCTATGAGGAAGCGTCGATGTGTATCCCTACTTGTTCCTGTGCTCGGTTCACCCTGCCATGGTCCTCCAGCGAGTCCATGAATCAGCTGATTAAGCATCTCCTCCAAGCGTTGATCGACCTTCTCCCAGCAACTATCTCTGGTAGAGGAAGTTGATCGCTCACCTCGTGAGTACCAGCCTTGGGCGGACACGTACCGGAGGCGAAAGGCGTGTTCCGCGAGCCCATGTGCGTCCGCTAACCGCAGAGCTTCAACCAAGTGCCTTTCTGAACAATCGAGTTCGTGCAGATTGTGATGCTTCTGCCAATGGCGATGGTAAAGTAGTCCTAACTTGCTTTCTAAGATTAGACGCTGAAGTGGGGTGGCGTTGGTGGGGAGGATTGTGATTGCTTGCTCAAATGCGTCGATTGCACCAGTTTCATCGTCGTCTACGAGGAGACACTGTCCAACCGCCTCCAGTTGATGCACTTGGAGTGCATTGGGAACTCCAAGCTTCGCAATAATAGCATCAGCCCTGCGCATGGCCATCTCTGATCGCCGCCGCCATCGACGCTTCTGATCAGCGTTGGAGACGTTTCGTGATGTCGTGACAGCGGTTAAGGCGTAGGCCTGTATCTTTTGAACTCGCGATTCAGCCAACCCAAGCGCACGATCAAATCTTGCACCTTGACGCCATGTCTTCATCGCGACATCGATGCCATCGCAATCTTCCTGGTATGTGGCAAGGAGCGTATATGCGTCAGATCGCAAGTTGTCATCGGCGTCCAGAAGTGCTAGTGCTTTATGCAATGTTTTACATGCTTCTGTAAATAATTTTGCTTGTCCCCAGTTTTGTGCAGAACTTATCAGGCCCGCCGCACGGAGACGTCGTGAGCAAGGAAGTGTGTAAATTTGCTCTTCGATCGGTATCGCATCAGCCGGACGGCCAGAGAAGGAGAGGATGCGATGGATACCGAGCAAAGCCACATATTTACCTGCGGGGTTGACCATTTCCTCCGTCAAGGCGAGGGTATGCTCATATTCGTCCCTTGCAACTTGCAGGTTGCCACATTCCACTAGGTGCTGCGCCATTTCCAACCTAATCTGCAGCATTTTAGCGGCGTCGTGCCGTTGCTCAAAACCCCTGAGAGCGGCACGGTATTCATCTATCGCGAAGATGGTTCGTTGAGCCAGCTCGTTTGCACATGCTAATGACGAGTTTGCACGGCCCAAGATGGCTCCCGCTGCCTCCAATTCCTTTCCCGCGAGGGAGAAGCATTCACGAACATCAGCTTCATTGACAATAGTACGCGAACGCAGCTTGGCTTTGGAAAGGATTGTCTTACGGGCAATCCGTTCTTCGCCAAGGATACCCTGCAGTCGCAAGAGGTCCTCGATCACCCGGTTTGCGAGTTCCTCGTTGGGAACAGGATAGTGATGGACCGCAAAGTATAGCAGATCGCAAAGAATCAGAAGCTCATCCTGTGGACCGCTGTTGAGGTGAGCCTCCTCATGTAAGCGAATGAGGTCGGCAACCAGGCGATCCACGTGATCATCGGCCCCACAAGGGTCGATGGCGCGAGCTTGCACCATGAACCGCTGAGCCAAGACTAAGACACTTCTGTCAACAACTCCCGCTGGATGCTGGAGCACCGTTTGACACTCGGTCATACACGGCTCTCGCTCAGCGCGTTGTGAGGTGCGAGTTCGGGCGATCCATAATGTAGCTTCAAGCGACTCCTCACCATGAAGGCTTATGACTTTTTCGAAGTACGTAAGTGCTCGACCATACCACCCCTGATGGAAACATGCGATGCCAGCAAACAGCGGGAATCTTTCATCACACTCGAGGACACATGCATAGTCCTGCCGCTCAATCAACTCAATCATGTTGTGGCGATCAACGATGGACATAGACAACTCCGATTCCGGGCAACTGTTCGCCGCCTCAAGCGACTCACTGCGATGGCGTAAAATTTTGCAAATACTTTTTCGGATTCTCACGAATAGTTGCCGCTTCTTCAGCCCGATCTAGCCGGTTAAGTAAAACGATGATTTGCGACAGTACTGCGGAAATTGAGCGAGTATCCTTCAGATGAAGGAACAACGGTATAGCTTGCTTCTGGTAAATTTCCAAAGCTTCCTCCATTTTCTCTTGTTTAGCCAATACGATGGCAATTCGATACCATAAATTTGCGCAAATCTGAACATTCTGCAACTGCTGCATCTCAGAAAGCGATTCCTTGTACATCCGCAAGGCCTCGTTCAACTCCCCACGCTTCTGCTGAATATCAGCGATCTGCCCCATCGTTAACGCACACGAATAGATATCACCTATGCTCTTAAATATCGGCAATTGTTCCTCAAGAATCCGTAGCGCTTCGTCCAATTTTCCACGACTCTGGTAACTATCGGCGATCTTGCCCATTGTAATCGCACACGAACGGACATCATTCAAACTTTTGTACACCGGCAATTCTTCATTCTGCCAAATCCGCATCGCCTCGTCTAATTTCCCGCGACTTTGGTAAATGTCGGCAATCATGCCCATCGTAACTGCTCGCGAACGGACATCGCCCAACTCCTTAAACACCGGTAATTGTTCCTCCAGAATTCGCATCGCTTCGTCTAACTTCTCGCAACTTTGGTAAATGTCAGCGATCTTGCACATCGTTAACGCACGTTCGCGGATATCGCCTAAGCTTTCGTACACCAGCAATTGTTCTTCCAAAATCTGCTGTGCCTTGTCCAGCTCTCCACAATTCAGGTAAATATCGGCGATCTTCCCCATCGTTACCGCACGCGAACGGACATCGTCCAAACTCTCAAACACCGGTAATTGTTCCTCCAGAATCCGCATTGCTTCGTTCAACTTCCCACGACTCTGGTAAATGTTGGCGATCTTGCCCATCATAACCGCACGTTCACGGACATCGTTCAAGCTCTCGAACACCGGCAATTGTTCCTCCAGAATTTGCATCGCTTCGTTCAACTTTCCGCGACTCTGGTAAATGTCGGCGATCTTTCCCATCGTAACCGCACACGCGTGGATATCGCCTAAGCGTTTGTACATCGGCAATTCTTCCTCTTGCCGAATCCGCATCGCTTTGTCCAGTTCTCCGCGACTCTGGTAAATATCGGCGATCTTGCCAATCATTACCGTATGCGAATGAACATCGCCCAACTTCTCAAGCACCGATAATTGTTCCTCCAGAATTTTCAGTGCCTTACCCACCTCCCCGCGACTCTGATAAATGTCGGCGATCTTACTCATCGCAACTGCACGCTCACGGATGTCGCGCAAACTCTCGTACACCGGCAATTCTTCCTCTTGCCGAATCCGCAGCGCTTTGTTTAGTTCTCCGCGACTCTGGTAAATATCAGCGATCTTGCCCATCGTTACCGCATATTCACGGACATCGCTCAAGCTCTTGTACACTGGCAATTCTTCCTTTTGCCGAATCCGCAGTGCCTCATCAAGTTTGCCACGAGCCTGCAAAATATCCGCCATACATCCCCATGCAATTGCTTGTCCCCGTTCTTCGCTTCTTCGGCCAAAGCCATCCGCCGACGCACGGAAGGCCTCTATCGCCTGTGCCAGTTCTCCTAATCGCTGGGCGCAACGACCGTGCGTCAGCCATAACCCCGGATTCGCCTCCACACCTATTTTCGATAAACGGTTAAGAGCTGGCTGCGTGAATCGATAATAGGCTTGTGACGCGTTATGCTGGTGTTCAAATAGGAATTGCGCGGCATCTTCGACGCTATCGTTCAATAAGGCCGCATCTACTTGGTGGCCAGCGATCAGCGCTAGACGTGCCACTTCTACCGCCCGTTCGTTCCTAGAAAAGCCGCTTACTGGATGACGCCAGTATTCGCCCAACTTGGCAACCGCTTCACTGGCCAGCGACGCCGCCTTGTCGTCGGTGGGACGTTCTGCCAACGGACAGGCCAGCGGATTGGCCGAGACGACCAATGTTCGTTTGCCCGAGGGCATCTCCTGATCTCCCCATTCGTCGAACAAACCTAAGTCTCTCAAGCGTCGAACCGCCGCCTTCGGTTCCTTCACTCCCGCCACCCGCCCCATTGCCTCCATCACTGGCGAAGGTACCAGGAATCCCGGTGTAATTACTCGCGCCGCTGATAACAGTACTGACTCTTTCTCGGATAATGCTTCTCTATATTTGTCAAACGCCAATCGCAGGAGTTGTTCCACGGCAGCGTTTTCTGCAACGTCGCCATTCGCCACCACGACCAGTCTCCCCTGCTCCAGATAATACTCAATCGCCTCAATAGCCATGCGAGCAGCCTCAACTTCTCCTGTTACGAGAGGATGCGTTAGTGTGTTCTGAACTCCCGGATTTCCCTTCGCCGCAATGATCGCACGATTCAACAATCGCCTTAAAACTTTGTCATCTGTGATCTTCCGCCCAAATATGCGTTCCTTAGTTTGCCACTGCTTGCCTCTCTCCAACTCATTCATTGGTCCCAGCGGAACCACTGCTACCGTCTGTGCCAAGTCACATTCATGCTCGTCAAGCAAAGTAAAAAGGAAACGGCTGGTCAGCAGCAATCGCGAGTTTCCCACCACTGCCGAAGAAAATGCCTGTAACACTGCCGACAGTATTACACGGTATTCCTGGCACACAACAATGGGCGTGTTGGGCTGGGGTTCTTCCAGAATCTGCTCCAGATCATCAATGATCAATAAGATAGGATATTTGCGGAATGGATTGTCCAGCAAATCCTTTATTGCTGCCTTCAACATCGACGGATTGGTACTCACCATTTCCTGCCATCGGGCGGCATAGATCATCCGATCCTCGGCAGGTATCGCGTCCAATAGCCGATCGAAGATAGCGGCAGCGTCGTTTTTACCCCAAACCACTACCGGTGTATGGGTGCCGCGCATTCGGTCGGAGATTCGATAGGCAACGCTCGATTTTCCGTGACAGCCCATCCCGTGGATCAACACAGCAGGCTTGTTGTCCCGGATAAAATGTTGCAACACTTTCTGTAGCGTATGGCGGCGGCCGACAAATTCATGGTGCGGAGCGACCGGCACCTTCATCCGCTTGGGATCGAGGAATTCCTTGACCGTCGACACTGGCGGATGGGTTTCCTTGTCGGTCGCCACCAATTTTCCACCGCCGGTCGTCCCCAAGTACAGACGTGGCAGGTGCCAATGTCGACCGATCTTCTCGTTGGCTTGATTATGCTGTGTGTTGCTCAGACGGAGTTTCCGTAGCTTTCGTTGTGCGGCCATCGCCGCATCAATGACGGAATTGTACTCGGCCAGAGCCTCATAGAAGGTTTCGGCGTAGGCTATCGCATCTGTGTCGCCCACTGAACCGTCCCAACCCAGCACATTGGGAACACCGGCTTGGATGATCGCGCTGACGAAAGATTCCAACGCGCGTTCGGCAGTGCGGCAGGCTGAGAGGAAAAACAACGGCGGTCGATGCTTAGCTTTATCAATGCTGCTGACGAAATGTTTGATATCGACAGGATCACGACCTCCAAATTTGTCTTCCAACGCTAACCAGGGACCGGCCTTGAAATCGATGGCACCGTGACAGGAAAGGTGCAACGCCTGGAATGGCCCTTCGGTCGACAGACGCTGGAGCAATGGAGTCAACTCACCGCTTTCCTCTACGAACAGCGATAATCCCTTGACTTGGGCGGCTTCCAAAATGGCAGCTTCTTCGGCTTCGTAATCCAATGGCATCTTGCCTTCGGGGGCGGCAGCCATGAAAGCAAGATAGAAATCTTTGTGCGTGGGGACATAGGGTTTTCCCTCTTCGCCGATACGACGCACCACGCTGAAGGGCTTGTCGTCGTTGTCAATGAGATGTCCTTCGCCATCGACAGCGAGGAGTTCCCAAGGAGTGGACAACAGGGCTTCTTCAGGAGTGGGCAGTAAAGCTTCTTCATCAGAGATGTTGGCGGTGGGGTCGAAGCCGATGCGCACTTCGTCGATGCGTACTTCAAGGATGCGGGGACCTGGCTGGTCGATCCAGTTCTTGGCCCAACCGTTTTTCTGGTTCAAGCCGTTGAAGAGGCTGCGACCGATGTCGAGGAGGGCTGCGTCGTCAGTGCGTTTGCGGGCGTCAGCGTAGCGCTCCGTATTTTTGTGCATCCACGGGAGCACACCATCCACGCCACGTAGAGGAAGCTGGCATTTGCTTCCCGGTAGTGACGAGCCGTTCTGAGACACGTAGCACAACAAACCATTGATGCCGAGTTCAAGGATTGCCTTCATGGCTGGCCTCCTGTGTCGTCACGGATGAATGCCCAGTAATAGACGTCCATGATATTCCGCACGCCTACATCGTCAAACGATCTGACGTAAATACTCTACAAGAGGCACCCTGTATCCATTCTGAATTGACGAGCCAGTTACGGTTGGTACACTTTTTCTGTTTGTTATTGGTTGGAGAAATCATGCGAATGATCCGAAAGGTACAGCAAGGAACGCTTGCGGATAACGCGATTGCTAAGAAGGCCCTGGAAGAAATCCAGAAGATCGAGGACGAGGCAAAGCAGAAGAAATTCGCGCAGCTCGAATCACTCCAGCAGGTAAAGGCGAACATTCTTGATCGCATGGAGGAGTTGCAGCATCAACTTGCGCAGGTCGACAATGCGATCACGATGATCACTGGCGCAGGCAGCAAAGCATCGGCGTCACGACAGCCGAAGCGAACATACCGTAATCTCGACGAAGAGCGGGATCGAGTAGCTCGCTGGATGGTGGCAAGGAAGGGTGAGAGATTCATGGCGGGCGATCTGGCGAAGGAGTTCCCGGAACTCGATGGCTTTAAGATCAGCCTGTTCCTGAAACCGCTGATGCAAGCGGGTACGGTAAAAACTGACGACAGTGAAGGCCATCGGCGAATGCGGTATTTCGTGGAGTAACGTAACTAATGGTCCGGAGGAAAGCTCTATGTTTGAGATTGCAGATAAGGTTATCGACGGCATCAAATTGCTTCGCGAAACTACCAAGAAGATGCAGAATGCGGAACTGCAGGGGCAAATTGCCGATTTGATGTTGGCGTCCGCTGACATGAAATTAGAGATGGTCGAACTCAAAGCTAAAATACTGAAGGTACGGGAAGAGAACGCAGAACTGAAACGAACAAACGATCTGCGAGCGAATATCGAGATTCGAGAGAAAAATCATGTTTACCTCAAGAGCCCTATTCTTGGTTACAACCAAGGACCATTTTGCCCGATTTGCCTGGAAATAGACGGCAAGCTCATCAATATCTGGGAATCATCGATGGGATGGTGTTGCCCCCACTGTGAGAAAAATCTCGGCTAATAAACTCTTCGTCCGTTCTCCATCAGGTCGGGCACACATTAAGCTTTGGCAGCTTCTGGCGCGACATCGTCGAGCCCTATATCGACATTTCTGGTGTGTGGCATGTACGTCTCGGGGATTATCCGCATAGTCGAGTGTGGTCCAACCCCAATACTGCGGTGCCGATCGATAAAACGATGTTAGGCGTTTTAGCAGCAACCTTGCCTCACGTATAGGCATCCCCCGTGCTTGATCCAGGTGTCACGAAATCATCCCGCATGCGATATGCCGCGGATGATCCAGAAGCGACAAGCTCATCGAGAAGATGCAACACTGCTTCCCGTAAGTCAGGACATGATTTCAACTCCGCTGGCTTGCTGTAAACCCAGCGGCCGAGAAGGAATTCAACCAAGAAACTGCTCGATTTGTCAGACAAGATTATCCGTGCGTCGCCTTCTTTGAGTTTCGACGACAGGTGGACAAACCCTTGAGGCAATGATCGCTCTCCAATCTCAGACAAAAAATGAGCGTAATACCTGAATATGGTGGGCTTCGGAGGCAGCGATATGAAGAATTGGTCGACCAGTTCCGCAAAACCTTCAAGCGCTGGCCAATGGCGTGCATCCTCCTTCCACTCCAAGCCCAGAAGCATGGCTGAAAGAAGTTGATCACTATTTCGGCGACGTATGTCGAGTTTTGCCAGCCAAGGAGCTTTCGCTACGCGGGTCGCAAATTCTTGCCACAATGACCAGAAAATGGGAGCACTACCGCCATTGTCGACCACAAGGGCAAGCTGTCGGACGAATGTCTCGACATCGTCCGGACAATTGTCAACGCACGCAAGGAGAGGTTCACATAATTTGACGGCATCTGTTGCTGGCAGGCGAAGGCAAAACTCCGCCAGTTTGCGTAGCAGGTCATATTCCATGCGATAGTCACGACTTCGACCACCACGGTCATTACGCTTCGGTTTCCAGGCTGCAGCTAATGATTCGGCCAACAACGAAAACGCTCGCCGAGTAAGGAGGTTCTCTGACCAATAACCGAGGATGCTCAGGACCATACTTATTGCATCCGCTCCCCACCAGTCATTCAAACCAATGGCGACTAGGTCATCATCGGCACATGGGGTGTCGGAGAGTATGGCCGCTTTCACCTCATCCCGTATCAATGAGTCGTACTGCTCAGGATCGATGCGATCTTGGCAACGTTTTTCTCTTTGCTCCTTCGATATCTGCTGGAGCAGGCTGGCACGAAGCGCCATTGCTCTGACGCATGAAAGGACAAATGTGGGATTTGTACTTGTGAGATGGGCACCTACACCCTCTACAGCATAAACGACAACCTCATGACAGACGTGTGTAAGAGCCACGGCGATACTCTCGCGAACTAAGGTGCGAGCGTCAGGTGGTAAATCGTATGTCAGAACGCGTGGCAGAATATAGGCTGCAGGCCGGGATGCGTCGTTCTGATTCCTGCTCACTTTCGCTTGAATTCCATCCCGCTCTGCATCGCGACTCACGGCCCAATTAAGCTCTCCAATCACCCATTGTTGTTTTTCCTGATCCATCTCAGCCCAATGGTCACGGGCGCATACAGCAGCTACCAATCCAGGTGCGTCTCGAAAATGCAGATGATGGGCAAGCTGTGAACGATCACCTTTTGTTGTGACCTCTTGGGCGTCTTGCAGCCGTTTCCGCCAATCGTCGGGATTGTACGTGTCCGTTGTCTGACGAGAGAAACAAGATGCTCCCCACATGAATAGAGACACGCCGTCCAGATATTCCTGTCGTTCTAACGCACCATCTTCGGCAAATGCTTCGAGGTCCTTCTCAAGTCCTTGCGGAGACATCACAATCTGTTTTGGTGAAACACGAGCCGTGCTGTCGGAATTAGTGTTGGCAGCATCATCCGTAGGTTCTGATATGACTTGATACCGTCTAAAATCCATACGATGCAATGCCAGCCGCCAATGCCTATCCTCGTCGTCTTGTTGATCTTCTGGCGGTAATGCAACGTGATGTGCGTCAAGAATCGCATAAACACGTGGTCCTGCCAACGCAATTGCGACCCATTCCAAGTAGCGTTTTCGATGCTCCCTCTGGTCGCTCGCACGGCGTTCTTCCATATAAAGCTGCGATTCACCACCGCGCTCTGGAAAAAACTCCAGAAATTTACTTGGCGGATGCGAGTCTTGAACATATCGCTGTATGTCCATTTGGATTAATTGGGCTAAGTCACGGCAAGTTAGCAAGACCAGCGCTGCTTCGCCGGCAGCGTGTGGGAACGCCATCGCCACACTGGCTACAACCGATGTAATCGCGACGTTATTACTCTTGCGGAGTGCATAAATCAGCCAGCTTTGGAGATGTTCCGGCGCGATTTCTCCTATCTGAAGCAACCATTCCTCCAACGCCATGAGCGCACACTGAAGAACATTGGGACCGACTGACGTACCCCGATACAGGTTCCAGAGACGCTCCTCGCACCATTGTTTTTGATCGCATCCATCGGGAAGCGTTAGTGTTATCTGGCTGGGAGCCGCGACGTATTGCATAGGCCTTTGGGCGAAATTGTCGCACGCATAGTTCATGAGGTCGAGAATGAACGCCATACCCTTGGCGGGATGAAAACGGAGCAACGAATTAAATGGTCCGCGAATGGCACTCGCCTCCCGAAATTCGAAATCCAGATGCTCCTTCAAACCAAAGATGCGTTCCAATTCCAGTAACGCATCGTAGTCTTCGATAAATCCCGGATTTCGTGGACGCTCCTTGAAATAGGCTTGGGCCAGCTTGATAACAACATCTGGAGCCGCCTTGCATGCAAATGTACTATCAATGCCCGTTAGCAGAAACTTTGCGAATTCAGCGGCTACATGATCACTATAACCATTGACGGATGCCCGTTGAGCTAACGCCGCAAATGCCTGCTCGTCTCCCTCTGGGATTTTGATAACAACCTTCAAAACATCCTTAAGTGCTTCCTCAGTCGAATAATCATCCAGTTGCGGTAAAAGTCGATACGCAATGTTTGCGGCGTCCTGAATTCCATCAGGGCTGGGCGATAAAACTGATACACCAGCAGCCCAGTCACTCAGCAACCCGACGATGAGATTCGTACTGTCGGAGGGCAGGTCGTCCAGGGCGTCCCGCACGAGTCGCAGAACCGCTGGCCATGCCGAGCCATATGGAACGAACCAAAGGGCTTGGACTTGTTTCACTGGCCTGATCCAAGACGGCGTCGTCTTACAAGCTACACGCACAAGCAGAATGACATGGCGAAGCATCAGGCCGTTGTTCTGAAGAAGATGGGGTTTGATCCTTTCGAGGAAACCCGATGCAGTGGAAGACAACAGGGCGGCGACCAAAGTGTCATCACGGAAATGAGAAGACAATGTGGTATCAACAACCACCGAAGTGACATACTTATCCGCATCCGCAGGCGAGGAATCCAAAAACTCTCCCAACCATTTTCGATAAGCGCGACGGATTGCCGGGCAGGTGCCAAGTTTTGCTTCGAATTCAGCGAGGCTTCCTTTTTCTATCGCAAATGTCTCTCCAATCCAACGAAGGGCGACCCAGTCCTCCAAAGCATCATGCACTGGCGCTGCGAGTGCTTCCGTCTTTTCGGCATAGGCGATGAGATTGTCGTTGCGTAGACGATCCAGCCCGTCTCGATCAAGATCATCACAACGTACCCAAGGTTCCAGCGCTCGAGCACGACGGAGGCACAGCTCCATGAGGATTTGTTCCCGACATCTGGGCATCCCATTTGCAGGTTGATCTTCACGGCGAACGACCTCACGCCAGAATTTTTCTCTGAAAGCACGCTCATCTGCCGGCAGCGTCGCATCCGACGGCCAAGACATCATGGCGGCTTTATCGAGATAATACGGGTTTCGGAAAAGCTTCTTTAGAATTTGGTGGCTCGCAGGCCGACGCAACGCGGGAATTGCATTCACTGCTTCAGCAAGCTCGTCGTCCGTAAGCTCGGGCACATCAAACACACGACACTGAAGCCCTGCATGCTCAACGAAAGCGGCCTTCACTGTGTCAGCAGAATAGTCGCGACAGGTGAGGATAAGCCGCCAATTCGTGTCGGCTGCAATAAGGCGGAGCAAATCGAGGAATGCCTCTCGTTGCGACGATTCCAGAAGACGTTCGATGCTTTCCGCCAAGATGATCTTCCGCCCTTGTCCAGCGAGCAAACTAAAAACTTCCTGAGCACCAACACCGATCTGGGCGTCGTGCAAGAGCTGATCAAGATGGGCGACGGCAAATTCCTCGGCACGAAAAGCAAAACCGATGTTCTCCGCTCCCAAACGGCAAACGACTTGTTTGGCCAACGCGGATTTCCCAAATCCGCCGGGGCCTGTGATCAGGACGGCTCGTACCTCGTCGAGATCATTCAGAATTTTGCTGATAGTATCTTCTCGTGGCAGTTCAACGGTTCTGCCGAGCGTCGTGCGAATCCCCAACAGAACCGTTTGTGAATGAGCTTGCATCCGGCGCAATGCAGAGAAGCTTGCACTACTGATCGGAGAGTGTCTCTTCCGAACGCTCTCAGGGAGCGTGTCCAACGTAATGCTCGCAGCTTGCGACATCCGTTTCCCGGCAAATTCTACTAACTCGCTCCACGTTGCCGAAGCTTCCGCCAACCGATCATGCCCGCTGGCAGTATACGCCAGCATCGTCTTGATCATGGCCTCTGCCTGATTTGTCGAGGTCGCCAAATCATAGCTCAAGAGATGCAGTACCTTGAGAAAGTTCCAGAAGGAATCGTCGCTATAGGCAATGTCAGAAACCTGCTGAACGATCTTGCGAATGTGAGCGGTATATTCGACAGAACGCTTCGACAGCAGGCCGGGCGTTGAAAGTCGTCGGCCGAAATCTACGGCGCTCTTTGATGCGTGTGCGCAGTCCAACAGTGCTCCCAGCCCTTCGAGTAGGACATCTGTCCCTCGTTGGATAACGAGCACGAGGCTATCTCGCGTTCGGTCGAATAGTTCGGAGTGGTGAAAATCTCGCCAGAAGTCTCGAAAGGCTTTCTGGCAATCCTCATTGTTGGCACTCAGCGTAAACGAGCGTTTAATCTGAATGGCCATCTTACGTAGGCCGCCATCGGCTCGAACACCCACCAAAAGTGTGTCATCGGTTTGCCAACCCAAGTGCTTGGTCTGGAAATGGACCTCCTGAAGAGCACAGTCGTGGATAATCGGCGGAATGCCGCGAACCAACAGGATAGACAGGAATGCAGCGTTGACATGCTGCTCGAAGACTGTTCCTCCGCCACCGGTTGCCACCGAGCTTGAGATATGGGATGAATTTGGTGTTGTCTGCGCTTCTGCCATACGTCGTCCTGACCGCGATACGCAGATTATCGCAGGGAAACTCTTATTGGGGAAGGAAGACTGAGCCTACGATATACGACTCGTCCGTGAACCTCACCTTCCGGGGTGGCATCGATCACGCGTTTGATGACGCTGACGGTGGAGAGGTCTTCGGCTTGGCCTTCGAAGTTCAGAATAATACGATAACGGAGGCTGAATATCAGAATACTACGGACATCGGCAAAATGGCCATATTCTTTAGCGAGATACAAGTATATGATAACAAAAGACTTGCAGGCGATCACGTGATCCAGTAAATCGAGCCGTCCTCTTCAGAGGATGGTTCCTCAACCTTGATCTCATAATCGCAAGCTTCTATTTCAGTAGCCCAAAAATGCCGGGGGTTGGAGGCCGTACAGACGGTCACCTTCCGAGGCACAGATCTGGGACCGGGATCATCCTCGGTCTGTGGTACACCGACACCTCGGTCGCCCGCCGGGAGATGGGGGGCATACGGTAGCGGTGTGCAACATTTACATGGAGAGGACGTTGTGGCAAGAGGCAATTTCTCATTAGGAGCATGCAATGAAAAAAATGATTGGCATACTGGCGTCGGTGGTGTTGGTTGGCGGAATTTTGTTTGGGGAAGGTATGACGGTGCGCGGAGCGGAGGAGGTGATTGATTGGAATAAGGCGAGGCAATTGCGGCAGCGTGAGCAGAACAGAGAGACGTTGTCGGCGGAGGAGCAGGCGTATTTGGATCGTGCCAAGGCGGCGATTCAGAGCGGAAATGGGCCGGGACAGCAGGGGCAGAGGCCGCAGCAAGGGATGCCAGAAATGACACCGAGGGAGTCGACGGGGTTGGTACCGTTGACGGATTTGAAGGAGAAATACAAGGGACAGGATGGCGGCTTGTATGGCGGAGGGAGCAATGAGGTTCCGGCAGAGCAGATGAAGCGAGCGATGGAGGCGGCAGGGCGGATTCGGCCGTTGGATAAGGACGGTAATCCTGCGGCAGATGGGAAGATCGTGCTGATGTCGATTGGCATGTCGAACACGACGCAGGCGTTTTCACGGTTCAAAGTGGAGGCCGATGCGGACAAGGAAAAGAATCCGCAGGTGGTGATAGTCGATGGTGCGCAGGGCGGGATGGATGCGGCGGCATGGGTGGAGGGTCGCGGCGACATTCGGCCGGAGAAGGTATGGGCGAATGCGGAAGCGAAGATGACGGCAAGTGGGGTAACACCGCAGCAAGTGCAGGTGATTTGGATCAAGCAGGCGGTAGCTGGCACGGGACGGTTTGGTGAGTTTCCAAAGTCCAGCGATGTGTTGAAAGAGAATTTGGTGAAAACATTGCAAATGGCGAAGGAGAAGTATCCGAATCTGCAGGTGGCGTATTTATCGAGCCGGATTTATGCGGGATATGCGACGACGGGATTGAATCCTGAGCCGTATGCGTATGAAGGGGCGTTTGCAGTACGTGGCGTTATTGAGATGCAGATGAAGGGGGACGCTGGGTTGAATTGCGATGCGAGTAAGGGCGCAGTGAAAGCACCGGTGGTGCTGTGGGGGCCATATTTGTGGGCGGATGGGGTGAAGGGACGCAAAGGGGATGATCTGGTGTGGCAGAAGGATGATTTGGCGAACGACGGAACGCATCCGAGCCAGAGCGGACAGAAGAAGGTGGCGCAGATGCTGCTGAAGTTTATGAAGACGGATGCGACGGCGAAGGGGTGGTTTGTGAAATGATAACATTAAAAAAGGTTTGCATGAGGGCGTGATGGAACGATGGTTGATTTGAGATAACGAAGATATTCCTCATTTGCCCTTCACGGTCGGTTATATGGAATTTCGAGTATGATGTATTTCTGTTTCAAGGCTTCGAAGTTGGCTGGCTGAGAATAAACAAGGAGTGGTTTATGTCTGATCCTGTCATTGTATGTCCCAAATGCAAGGCAGACATTCCTCTGACGAGTGCCATTGAGGGGCCGATCGCCGAGCGGCTTCGCCAACAGTTCGAGGCCGCGAACAAGATCAAAGAAGAGGCCCTCGTTCAGAGGGAGCGGGCATTGACCAGCCAGCAAGCAAAGTTAGAAAAGGCCAAGCTTGACCAGGAACGGCAACTCGCGGAGAAACTGGAGAACGAACGTAACAATCTCGCGGCGCAGGCGCGTCAGCAAGCTCAGCTCGATGTGGCGGTGGAACTGAAAGATCTACGGGAGCAAGTAGGTGACCATCGCAAAAAACTCGAAGCAGCGCAAGCGACAGAGTTGGCGTTGCGAAAAGATCGCCGCGAACTCGAACAACAAAAAGAGAACCTTGCATTGGAAGTCACACGAAGGCTTGATGAGGAACGCAGCAAGATCAAGGACGAAACGCAGAAGGCGTTAGCGGCGGAGTATCAACGCAAAGAAGCCGAGAAAGATCAGCAGCTTACGGCTCTGCGTCAGCAGGTGGATGAGGTTCATCAACAAGCAGACGCTCTTGCTCAGAGGGAAAGGGACATTGCCGCCGGGCAGATCGAACTTGAACAGGCACGCAAGTCGCTTGACGTTCAAGTGGCGGAGAAGCTCAAAGTGGAACAGGCGAAGATTGCCGCGGAAGCTGCACGGGAGGCCAAAGCCGCTCTCGTGGCGGAAATGACGGACCTGCAAGGTCAACTGGCCGACAAAGACAAGAAACTCGCCAACGCCCAGCAAGCAGAACTGGAATTGCGACAACAGCGCCGAGCACTGGAAGAAGAGAAGTCGGAATTAAAATTGGAGGTCGCTCGACAAATAGATGCAGAGCGCGAGCAGATCAAATCGAACGCTCTGAAAGCCTCTGATGAATCGCACCGACTCAAGGAAGCCGAGAAGGACAAGCAGATCACGGACCTGCGGCAGACGATCGACGAGCTCAAACGGAAAGCGGAACAAGGCTCGCAGCAGTTGCAGGGTGAAGTGCTGGAGTTGGAACTGGAGCGTTTGCTGCGAGAGAGATTCCCCCACGATCAGGTCACCGCAGTTCCCAAGGGAGTTCATGGCGGCGACGTGATCCATGAAATCTTGACTCCCGCGGAGCTGTCTTGCGGAACGATCCTGTGGGAGTTCAAACGTACCAAGACATGGAGCAATGCGTGGATCGACAAACTTAAGAGTGATCAGCGGGCCGCGAAGGCGGATTTAGCGGTGATCGTTTCCACCGCGATGCCCAAGGATTGTTCCACTTTTGTCCACATGGATGGCGTGTGGGTGACGAGCCGTGATTGCCTGATGAGCGTTGCGACGGCGTTACGCATGGGGATCCTGCAACTGGCCGAGACCAAGCGGGCGGCGGAGGGAAAAAATGGAAAGATAGAGGCTCTTTACAATTATCTCTCCGGCCATGAGTTCAAGCATCGCGTCGAAGCCATTGTGGAAGCGTTTAGCACAATGCGGGCCGAGTTGGAGCAGGAAAAAAAAGCCATGACCAAGATTTGGGCCAAACGCGAAAAGCAGTTGGAACAGGTCTTGGCCAGTACCACCGGCATGCACGGGGATTTAGCCGGGATCATTGGTGGTGCGCTGCCCGCGATTGAAAGCATCGAGTTACTAACGCTGGCAGCAGGCAATGACAACGGCAACACCTGATACTGTTATTCTTCAGATTCGAAAATTATTACAAGCACCAACATGGACACACCAACAATCAACAACCTCAACCTCATCTTCTCTCCCGGCACGCAAGTCGTCAGCCGCGTTGAAATTCGTGGGGCCGACGGCCGCCCGCTGCATCCCGCCGGTGTCGTCGGCGTCATTACCGCTTCGCCCGTCGACCACGACCACTCCTACCGCGTCCGCTTCCCCGACAACTTCGAAGCCGCCCTCAAACGTACCGAGCTCATCACACTCCGCGATTTCCAAATCACCGGCATGACGCAACAATACTCCGTCCTCACCGAATTCGACCTCAAAAAACAGATCATCCTCCAGTGCGTCATCGGCTCCCGCGCTTACGGACTCGAACACGAAACCTCCGACACCGACCGTCGCGGCGTCTACCTCCCACTCGCAGAACTCCACTGGTCCCTCTACGGTGTGCCCGAGCAACTCGAAGACAGAGAGACACAGGAATGCTATTGGGAACTCCAGAAGTTTCTCGTCCTCGCACTCAAAGCCAACCCCAACGTTCTTGAGTGCCTTTATTCTCCGATCATCGAAACCGCCACCCCGCTCGGACGCGAACTTATCGACATGCGAGCCGCATTCCTTTCACGCCTCGTCTACCAGACCTACAACGGCTACGTCATGTCGCAATTCAAAAAGCTCACCGCCGACATCCGCAACAAAGGCGAAGTGAAATGGAAACACGTCATGCACCTGATCCGCCTGCTCATTTCCGGCATCACCGTCCTGCGTGAAGGCCATGTGCCCGTTCGCGTCGAAGCGGAACGCGACAAACTCCTCGCTCTCAAGCATGACCAAATGAAATGGGATGACGCCAACGCTTGGCGACTCGCTCTGCACGAACAATTTGACGCCGCCCTCGCCAACTCCCCACTCCCCGAACGCCCCGATTATTCCCGCGTCAACGCCTTCCTCCTCAAAGCCCGCCGTACCATGGCACAGGAGTCCACATGAATCTCCCTCTCGACCAACTCCGCGCCCGCGTTACCGCCCACCCACATCCGCTCATCTTCGCCACCATCAGCGGTGCGCATCTCTACGGCTTCCCATCACCCGACTCTGACTTCGACCTCCGCGGCGCACACATCCTCCCGCTACCAAAGATCCTCGGCCTCGACATCCACGACGAAACCATCGAAATCTCCAACGACCCCGCCACCGATCCGGACCATCTCGAATTCGACATCGTCTCTCACGACATCAAAAAGTTCTTCACACTGCTTCTCAAAAAGAACGGCTATGTCCTTGAACAACTCTACTCCCCGCTCATTATCCACACCACGCCCGCCCACGCCGAGCTCAAATCCATCGCCACCGGCTGCATCACGAAGCACCACGGCTACCACTATCTCGGCTTCGCCGACACGCAATGGAAACTCTTCTCCAAAGAGTCCCCCCACCGCGTGAAACCCCTCCTCTACACCTACCGCGTCCTGCTCACCGGCATCCACCTGATGCGCACCGGCCAAATCGAAGCCAATCTCAACATCCTCAATGACTCCTTCCAACTCCCCTATATCCCCGATCTAATCGCCCGCAAAACCGCCGGTCCGGAACAATCCACCCTCGATAACGCCGACTATGCCTTCCACGAATCCGAATTTCACCGCCTTTACGCACTCCTCCAAACCGAACACGAACGCTCCTCTCTCCCCGAATCTCCCACCGCCCGTTCCGCCCTCAACGACCTCCTTATCCGCCTTCGCACGGGCTGTTAACGATCGCCATCGTCGTTAAAATGTTATGATCCACTGCCAGTATAAAAGACCGAAGGGACTGAAATGATAAAGCTGATCGCCGTCAACGGAAGCCCGCGTAAACAATGGAACACGGCACGGCTGTTAGAAAAGACAGTAGAAGGAGCGAAATCGGCGGGAATGGATGCAAAGCTCGTCCACATCTACGACTACGAATTCAAAGGCTGCATCAGTTGTTTCGCATGCAAACGCGTCGGCGGAGTCAGCGAAGGACGTTGTGCCATGCGTGATAGCCTGACGCCGCTGCTGGACGAAATCCGCGTCGCCGACGCCTTGGTGTTCGGATCGCCTTTGTATTTCATGACCGAGACCGGGGAGATGCGTTCGTTCATGGAGCGGGCGTGTTTTCCTTACGTCCGCTACAGCAATCCGCCAACGTCCTCGTTCCCGCGCCGAATCAGAACCGCATTCGTTTACACCATGAATATGGGCGAAGAACTCGCTGGCCACATGGGTGCAGCAGCCCACTTTCAAAAGACAAAATTCTTCATGGAGATGGTCTTCGGCCCCTGTGAAACGCAAATCTGCTACGACACTCTGCAATACGACGATTACACCGCTCACGGCAACGTCTGGTTCGACGGTTCCGCCAAGAAGCGTCGTCATGAGGAAGTTTTTCCGAAGGATATGGAGCAGGCTTTCGAACTGGGGCGACGCATGGCGTTGCCGTTGGCGGAAACTGTTTGATGACGAACACCTCCTTTACTCCAGGCCCAACTCCGAACACCGTGCGTTCCACAGACGGAAAGGTGCTGACGGCACCAGACGGCTGGATACTGCTTCCGCCCGGCGATGCTGCATTGACTCGCAGAGTGAAAGCCGCTGGCGATCATTGGGTTGTTCAAGAGAAGAAAGGGCGGAAGATATTTTCACGAGGTGTATGGGCACCGACGATCACGATTGAAAAAATCCGAAGCGAACTTGAGGCCGAACGATCCACCGAAAACTATTCCAAACGCAAAGAGGCCGACGCTAAACGCCGAGACAAGACCCAAACCGAATACGTCGAAAATTTCTACGCGGCAGTGCTGACGTTTCTGGCCTTCGATCCTGCCCATGCAGACCTCGCCTGTCGGCTTGCTCGTGCGGTGGCCGATCATGCCACACCGGTCGGCAGTGGCACCGTCGCCCGAACCAAAAGAATCCCCGTCGAACAGCGTGCCGAGGCCGCGGTCTTCGCCTGGCTCAGGCACCAGACAACCGCCTACGACTCCATGACGATTCCAAGAGTCAAAGGCAAACGCCGCGAAGTCCGACGCATGCTGGCTCAGCGTTCTCAGGAATTGCTACACCGATATCGTCGCGGCGATGTGGTTGGAAATAACTGTCCGCTCAAGAAAGCATTCGAGGCAACTATATGAAAAAGCAAAGGCTTTGAAATGCTCGTCATCGCTGAAACTTGATAATGTGATTTTTGGGGCTTTCACTATGCCGATAGTCGTGGTCGATTACGATAGCCAGTGGCCGCTGATTTATGAGCGGTTGCGATCTGGGATTTGGCCGGCCATTGCAGACGTCGCAGAGTCCATCGAGCATGTCGGCAGCACATCCGTACCGGGTCTGCCAGCCAAACCGATTATCGACGCAACCATTATCGTGGCCGATTCTGATCGGCTCAGATTGATCATTCAGCGTCTGGATACGATCGGATATCGCCATCGCGGCGAGACGGAGTTGGCCGAGGAACTCCCGCTGCATGTCGTGACGCGATGGATGGGCAACTCGAAGCCGGTGGCGGTGGAGCACTACCTTCAAGTCAGCGATGCTCACTTCGCGAAGGCGGTAAACGGGTTCGGAAAAGCGGCGTGCCAGACGGCGCGCAAAGAGGGGAAAACGGGCGAAAATGGAGAGAAGTACATTTGTGGAGATGTGGCGGAATATGCTGGAAAACAAGGGGAAAATGGTGGTTTCGCTCTTGCCGGGGATGCTCGGGACAGGAATCGAACCTGCACACCTTTCGGTACGGGAACCTAAATCCCGCGCGTCTGCCAGTTCCGCCACCCGAGCGTCGTTCGTCTGTTTTTGTCTATTTTTGTCTGCGTCTGTCTGTTTTTGTCTGTTTTTGTCTCATTTTCCGCTGTTTACCGCGGGAGGTTAAATGCCACGGCATTCATGTCTTCACGTTTCATGGTGTAGGCTTCTTTGGCTAACTTCGCGATCACCGGATCCGGCGAATGAGTGAGCGATTCCAGGTATTTTTGGACTGCCGGCCGCTGTGGGCCAAAGGCATAGGTCCACTGCGAGACGCCCAGCCACATCACGCCTTCTCGGCGCCAGGCTTTGTCCTTGTCGTTCTCGGCCATGTTCCAGAGGTCCGCGGCATTGATCTTCAAGTCCGGCTTCAAAATAATACTGACCTTATCGAACCATCGATCGCCGGCTTTGCGGTATTCTTTGTTGAGGTCATCCGCCGCGGCTTTTTTAGTTGCATCCCCTTTCATGTAGAGATCCATGGCAGCACCGAGAGCTTCGCTGACGCTGCAGACACCGGCATACTTATAGGCCACGAAATCATCGCCGTTTTTGAAGAGCCGATAGCCCCACAACAAGCCGGCTCGCATTGCTTTTTCGGCGCCGGCGAGGTCGCCATTTTTATTTCTGGCCATGGACGCGTATGCCGCGATTTTGGCGATCGCGTAGAGCGTGCCACGAATTTCCCACTCGGTTTTGGGCGACATTTCCGGGAGTGAACTGAAGACCAGTTTGACATCGCTGCCCATTCCCATTTCCGCGGCTTCTTCCAGTTTCACCAAGATCGCCTTGAGCTTTTCGTTTTCCTCCGGGAACGGCTTGCCTGCGTCCTCCGCGAAATTGTCACCGTACTCCATCGCCAACTTCACCGCCTCGTTGTAGGGCACTTCCGCTCCGCCACCCGAGGGCATGTTGATCAGCCTTGCCAGGTCCAGAGTCATTTCAATTTTTTCGAGTTTTGCCGGATCTTTGGTGGCCACTGGTTCGCCGATCGCATTGCCCTTGAACGCATAGAGTCCTACGCTGATTCCGACGATTGCCAGCACGATCACTACGGAAATGATGATTCCGACGTACATTCCAGTTTTGCCGTTCATGAGCACCTCGCAAAGTCCATTGTGTATGTGTGATCTATCTTGGCTCTCGCATCGGCGTTGTCAAGTGACAGGGTGACAAGGTGAAGGGGTGACAGCTGGAGAAACCCCGCCACCCCGCAAAGCGGGGTCGCTACTTTGTTTTGCATTTTGCGTCACGCCCCCCCCTTGTCACCTTGTCCCCTTGTCCCCTTGTCCCGCCCGTCCCACCGATTCCTGCTTCCACGCTGACCGTAGTGGGCAGGTTTTTTCGATTTCCTTCATGACCATGTCGTGTACCGGATCGGACTTTTCGATGTTGATGTGGGTGACCTGTGTTGTGTCAAAGCCCACATCGGCCGTTCGCAAATCGATGTTCACCAGCGGCGTCACTCGCGGGTTTTCCACCGTCACCGGTACGCCACGCCAGAATGGGACCCAGTCCGTTGTCGGATGACTTTTGTAGACGCAGTAGACTCGCTTCACGTTTGTCGGCACCGGCGGTGGCGTTACAGGATCGATCAGCACCAGCAGGTCCACGGTGATGCCTGCATCCTTCAAGTACTTCGCCACGCGGATCTGATCGTCGGCGCCCCAGGAGTGTCCCAGCAGCACGAGCGGCTCATGGATTTGGCCTTTGTTTTTTTCCTTGACGAGCCATTCTCGGAGCCGCAACCATTCTTCATCCGCGACTGAGACGCTGGGGGCGCCGACGTTTTTGTCGATTTTGTCAGCCAGGACATCCATGCCGGTGGAGAAGATACCAAGCCAACCGCGCATGCAATAGACGTGACCGGCCCGCAGATGCCACTGTGCTTCAGTTCCGACCGTTCTCTCGAGCGGTGCCGGTCCGCGTCCGGTGATGTCCGTACAGCCACCAAGTCCGCCCCCAAGTGCCATCATCAGGACCAGAACCACAACCGCCGAAATTACCTTCACCGTGTACATCACTTTCATTCTCAGGATTCGTGCGAGCGCTCCAACCGGCTCGCCATGCTCGACCGGTTCAACACGACCGGCACGAGCTAAGCATTCTAGAGACTCGCACCACCTCAGGGCAATCGTTTGTGGTCCGGAGATGGAAGTCGAGGGGTGTGGCTATCTTTTGCGGCAAATGGTCATATGCAAGGGGAGGTCCGCGACGCCGCAAGCGTTTTCGGTGCCCTTTGGCGAGATCAGCGCAAAGCCCCGCATTGCCATGCGGGGCTCCACAGCCACAAAAGATGGCCACACTCGAAGTCGAGCTATTTTTTCAGGGGGAGAGACGTGCTGGTTTGAATGCGGTCGCGTAAGATAAAGGCATGGTTGCAGTTGATTGCCAATTCGATCGTGAGCGGGGGCTCAAGACGCCGACGTCTCGTGAGGACATTCCGCCTGCTCCCCTTCCGTTTCCGAAAGCGGCTCAGGTGGTGCGGATGTCCGAGGAGGCTGGCGGCGCGCCGCTTTCTCCGGAGATTGTCGCGGGCGTGATGCCGCGGGAGATGCTCCACGAGGATGAGGTGGTTCTGATTCTCACCAAGCCTTCGCTCTGGTTCGTGGTGATAACCAGTTTTCGATTCGTGCTCACGGTGATGCTGGTGGGGGTTCTGGCGGTGAAGCTTGTGGGGGCTTCTTCGTTGGGGATCAGTCCGCACGCTATCGCCACCGTCACCGCCCTGGTCGCACTGGGCAGGCTGATCTGGGGGCTGCTCGTCTGGAGCAGTCATACCTACATGCTCACCAACCTGCGAGTGGTCACCATCAAAGGCGTCGTGAATACTTCCATGTACCAGGCGAATCTGCGTAAATTGCAGCGGACGGTTCTGTGGCGGCCGTGGTATTTTCGGGTCTTCGGCGTTGGGACCGTCGGTTTTGCCACCGCGGCGACCACGGGTTTTGATTCCACGTGGGTGATGCTTGGCCGGCCGTTGGCGATCCACGAAGCGATCGTGGCGGCAGTCAATAAAGCACAGTGAAAATTCGAAATTCGAATGACGAATGACGAATCAAATTCGAAATTCGAATGATCGAAACGGTTGTGGATTTCGTTGTTTATATCATTTGAATATTTGGACATTTGGATTTGATTCGTCATTCGTCATTCGTCATTCGAATTTCGAATTTTTTCCGGCTTTTTGGTACAGTAGTATCCACAGGCAGACGACTCAAGCGCGGAGCGATTGGCGATGCATGGTTCAAATGTGTTGGTGCTACTTGGGCGGATGCGGCGGGATTGGCCGCAGCCGCTGGCGAATTTGCTTGCGAAGGGGGAGAGTGGTGAGGGGGAACTGGTCATTGAAGCTGTCGCGAGCATGCACGAGGCTGCGGTGTCGCTTGTTCGGGAACGACGGGGGCAAACGGTTCGCGGGCTTCTGATCGATCCTGCGGTCCTTACGAAACGGGATGTGGCGTCGCTGGGGTTGGTGTCGCGTCGAGTGGCGATGATGCTGCTTTTGCCGGTGGGGGATGTGCCGGTGGAGAAGACGAGGGAGCGTGAGGCGATGGGTTGTGGCGCGTTGTGCTGGGGAGAGGCGGCGGGGGTATTGCGTTCGCTCGTGGGGTCTGGGGCCGATAATCATGTTTGTGCCAATGAAGGTACATTTGCGGCGAAAACGTTAACAAATCAGGCCTCGACTCGCTATGATGAGGTTGGGTCGGAACGCCTGGTCAGCGATGAAGAATTGCACATGTTGCTGGGGAATTGACCGAGGCAATCCGAGACGCGACCGTCAGGGAGCGTTTTCTCCATCACCCTCCGGCAGAGCTGGGGGCTAACGCGGAGGCATCGTGGGTAAGACAAGTTCAACCGATCGTTTGTCGGAGATCGTGCCCCCCCCCCCCCCTCCTTCCCTTCCCGTCACGCTGGGGGGGGCTGAGGGGGTTTTTCCCCCCTCTGCCGGGGGGGGGGGGGTTTCCGGGGGTGTTGGGGGGGGGGCCGGGGGGGGGGGGGGGGCGCAGGGGGGAG